>OGCI01000266.1_pt1 | contig 66140 bp, 51 predicted proteins | sample 1570021 | NCBI WGS metagenome assembly OGCI01 (sample SAMN06264664, study PRJEB24512) | hot springs metagenome | isolation source: Hot spring water | place: South Africa: Tshipise | collected 2015-06-21
TCGTACCATTATAGTGCAAACTTTTATTATAAAATAACAGGAAATACTAAGTTTGTTGTAAAAGCAGAAGACAATAATTTGACTTGTCAAGATGAATTCACTGTTTATGCTGAACCAGAAGAACAGTATTCCGATTATCAAATATTAGCATTATTTGATTATAGAAGTACTGAATTATTAGATAGTTATATTAACAATTTAGATATGTTAGCTGAAATTGCAATAAATAACCCAAACTATACTCTGGAATTAATCGGATATGCAGAAATTGAGGGAAAAGAAACAGACACGAAAAATCTTGCTCAATACAGAGCTCAAGCTGTTGCAGATCAATTAATTGGATTAGGTGTAAGCCCATCTCAAATTCGTGTGGTTTCCGAAGGGAGCAGTAAACCAATATATTACTTGCCAACAAAAAATTGGCAAAAACTCTATAATAGACGAGTAGAAATTCGTTGGATTACTTCTGATGATTTGCCTTACGAAATAATTGAAAATATTTATCCTTCGGAGGAGATAGCCCAAAACAAAGTGAATATATGGAAAGAAAGAGGGTACAAATCTTATTATGAAAGATACTTAAAAAATAATATGCCTTACTACAAAGTTAAATTGTGGGGGTATGCAACTGCCGAAGAAGCAGAAAAAGTAAGAAAAATTCTCAGTAAAAAATTTAAAGGTAATTTTCAAGTAAGATGAGAGATTTACCACCTGATTTTTCAGATGGGAAATCCCTCATAAACTCTACTTTTCAAAAAACATGTTTACTAACTTTTGAAATGTTTCATTATCAACTTGTTCTAAAATTGATTTATCAAAATTGATTGATAAATTTGTGAGTTCGGCTTTCAGTTTTTCACATTCGCTCTTAATATATTCGTTAGCTTCTTTTCCAAACATTGCTAATGAAACAATTTCTTTTATCCTGTCTGTTTCAATTTTACAAATCCAATTTTTGTAGGGGTTTTGATACAAATCTTCAAAGTTCTGTCTGATTTTGACATTTGCACCAACAACCTTTAAACCGTTTAAATTCATATTGAAATAAATATCAAACGTATTTTTTTTAACAACAAACAAAGGATTTTCCTTCGACAAAGTAATATTTAAATTAGCAAAGTCAACCGTATCAATTATCCCTAACAATCTCATCGCAAAAGTGTCTAAACCAAAACGAATAAAGCCATTTTCTTCAATATATCCCCAAATATGATTTTTTAGCAGGAAGTAACCAGCTGGAATATTTTCAGTTATCGAAGAAGTTTTTATTGACTTTTCAAGTTCTGATTTTATTTTTTCCCTTCTTTTCGAAAGATGTTTTCTTACAAAGTCATTTAAACGATTATCAACATAAGGTTTCTGAATAAAGTCAATTGCTCCCTCCTTGATTAAATCATAAGGGGTTGCCGAACTAACACTTTCAGTTATTATAATCACGTCAATATCGGGTCGTTTTTGCTTAATTCGATTAGTAAGTTCTTCACCTGAAATATCTCTTGTTTTTTCGCCTGTAAAAACAAAGTCATAATGATTTAACAAACATAGTTGATGTGCTTCCATTCCGCTTATAACTGAATCAACAGAATATCCATCTAAAACAAGCAAACTACGTAGTTTGTCTAATAATTCTTCATCTTTTTCAACAATTAATATGCGCGCTAATGGATTTTGAAGCTCAACCCTTTTGAGTGAACTTGAAATATTTGAGTAATCTTTGGTCAAACTTTCTTTCAATGCTTTCTGACGATGCTCTCTAAGCTTCTTTTCAGATGCTTTCTTAACAACGGTTCTTATTAGAACTTCAATAATGATTACTAAGATTATTACTGAAATTGTATATATCATAATAGTTCCCCTTATTTAGTAACTGATTTTCCAGGTTTTTGTTTAGGATAAGAGTAATTATCGTGGCAATCACTACAAACAGTTTTCTGAGCGAAATTTCTTGATGGGTGGCAACTTTCGCAATCTAATTCCTTATGAGTATCGTCTAAAATCAGTCCCGTACGTTTATGATTAAATTTTCCTGTTACAAAATCAGTATGGCAGGAAATGCAACTTGGATTAAGTTTGTTTGGTAAATTCATTACTGTATGGCACTTATCACAAGGCAATTTTGAGTGGTGTTTTCCTAAATCAAAGCCTGTTAATTTGTGGTCAAACTTATCTTTTACTTCGTTCATATGGCATTTGTTACAAGAATTGTCTTTATGGCAGGTGATACAATTTTGATGAACGACTTCAAATGGCTGTCCCTTTAAATCGTGCTTTCTTGGTTTGTCGTAAGTTCTATCAACATCGTGGCACTTTGTGCATCTATCATTCTGATGACAAGTTTTGCAAGTAAGTCCAAAAAGCTTCACGTGTTCATCGTGATTAAAAGTTACCAATCGTCCGTTTTCAAAATTAGTTTCATAGATGATTTTAGGCTGAGAAACATATTCTGGATGAGTTTTACCAATTAGATTATTCATTTTTTTCTGAATATTTTCTTTTGTTTCTTTAGCAATTGGCAAATGGCAATAGGAACAATCGTTGGAATGGCTCCAATCTCTGTGACAACTGTAGCATTGACGGTGAAATGAAGCAGTTAAATCAGGACGAGAAATATCTTTGCGTTTCCTTTCTTGTTTGTGGCAATTCTCGCATTTTTCAATCGGTCCAGCAATATTATAATGATGGCATCCATCGCAACCAATTGAAATATCTGCCATTTGAGCGTGAATAAGGTGTGAGAAAACTACTTTTCCATAACGTTTCCCATTATTATTCAGAATAACATATTCAGGACCTTCCTCTGGTTTATGTTCAATTGTAATCAATTCATTTCTTGGACAAGCAATTAAGCAAGGATTTTTCTTCGTTGGGAAATCGCAGCTATGACATCTTTTACACTCAATTGGCAATCGTTGATGACCATCATTCGGCTTAACAATTATTTCTTTGGATTTATTGCCGGCTTTAGATTTTGGGATTTGATTTTGTCCAATAATAAAACCACTCACTGCTATAAAAATAACAACAAATATTAAAGTTTTATTTTTCATCTTTTGTCTCCTCAATGAATTGGATTAGTAAGTGTTCCCGGACTACTGCTATTTTCGGGTATGCTAATAATAGGGAATATCATAACAAAAGCTCTATATAAAAGTACTAAAAGTGCAATTAATCCAACAGTAACTGATATTTCACCAAAAGATGGGAAATATGGAGATACAGAATAGGGTGGATGGTATGCAATAACAAAATTATTCAATCTGTTAATAAATACGCCAAAAACTACCAAAGTTGATGCAATAAATAACCATAAAGGTGAATTCAATACTGCTCTTGACATAAACATTCTCAACGGGATTACCACTCCTAAAATAATCTCAATCATAAACATTACACTGTGAATATTAATCTCTGCCAAATAAACGTATGTTCCTCTTATAACCATATCTCCAATTTTGAAAGATAAATAGATAAATAGCAAAAGTGGCACTAATGAGCCGAGTCTTCTCAAGACAGGCATTTCTGGTTCTAATTTGAACGATCTTGAAGCAATTAGTGACTCGAATATTACCATTGGAAATCCAACAGCAATAGCAGACAAAAGGAATAATAGTGGCAGAATCGGGGTCTGCCAGAGCGGATGCATTTTGCTTCCAGCGATAATCATCAATGTGCCTAATGAAGACTGATGTAAAGTAGAGAGAACAACTCCCGCAATAAAGAAGATAAACATTACTTTTGATAATGTCTTGTCAAGTAACCTGAGTAATTTGTCTAATACTTTATTGAAAATTGATAAAATACCTGGCAGATTGACTCTTCCGATAAAACGTTCAGTAACGATTGGGATAAATTCTATATAAAGTACTGTTAGGTATATCATAACGCATATACCAACTTCAAATAATGCTGAATTAGGATTCCACATAATTAGTGGATGCCAAATATAATACCAACGGCCGATATCTATAAATACGCCCAAAGCAACAAAAGTATATCCAAGCATTGCTGTAAGTAATGCAGGACGAACAACAACATGATAATACTCACGGTTCATAACGTGACTCAAAGCTGCAGTTGTAAATCCACCTGCTGCTAATGCTACTCCTGTTGCAACATCAATAGCAATCCAAATCCCCCAAGGATATTGCTGATTAAGATTCGTAACCGAACCAATCCCAAAAATAAACCTCATTGCAAGAAATATCAACCCATTTAGCGCGAGTAAACACAAAATAATTACACCAGGGGTAAAAAATTTTATCTTTAATGGTTTTGGTAATAAACCTTCCATTTTATCCTCCTATTCTTCTTCTAAATCTGAACGTTTTTTAGTGAGCCACATTATTCCACCAAGCAGTGAATAAAGCGCAATTGGCGGAACAAAGTAAGCAAAAATACCATGTTGGATACTCTCTGATACACCAGGAGCAGGCGATAGTTTAAGTTTAGGCATTCCAAATTCCCACATTTTTTTGTTACCAATGTAAACCCACGAGGTTCCACCAACTTCTTTTTCCCCATAAATATAGTTTTCATACCTGTTAGGATATAAAGATATTCTTTCTTTTGCAAGTTGGATAATCTCATTTCGAGGACCATATGTCATTACTTCCATTGGACAAATCTCAACACAGGCTGGCAACATACCTTGTTTTGTTCTCTCGATACAGAAATCGCATTTCATTATTCGCGGCTCAATTGCTTTATTATATTCAAAGGTCGGCACCTGGAACGGACAAGCAACCATACAATAGCGGCATCCTATGCATTTGCTCCCATCCCAAACAACACTTCCATTTTCGAATTTGCTAAATGCTCCAACGATACAAGCAGAAACACAAGCAGGATGGTCGCAGTGGTTGCATTGTGCTTTAACGAAAATCGGGGATAATTTGTTTTTTTGGTTTTCAAATTCATTGACTACTGTTAAAGCCGTTTCATCAGGACGTCTAAATTTTTTAAAAACACTACGGTCATGATAGTCATCAAGCTGCCCAGCTGGGATATTGTGTGCTTCTTTACAAGCCCACTCGCAATGGCGGCATCCGATACATACTGTTGTATCAACGAGTACCCCCATTCTTTCATCTGAGAGAATATTCGTGGATGCTGAATCAGCATTCTGAGTGCTAACAGCAGCAACCGATGCAATTGCAGCTGCCTTTTTAAAAAAATTTCTTCGGTTTATCTTGTTCATAACGATTTTAAAATAATTATTAATAATAATTCATTTGTAAATTAAGATTAAATGCTTAATGCTCTTTCATTAAAATATTAATAATGCTAACAAAATACAAAAGAAAAATAAAAAATAATAATTATTTGTTTGAAAATATTAGACTTATCTATTATTTATTTTTAGCGAAACTAAATTTAATTTAAATAAATTAATTTGTTTTACTTCATTGAATAGAAGGTATATTCCTGCTTTTATTGAGATTTATAATTGCTTCTGTAAGTTAATTTTTTTTAATAAACTTTATTGAATTGATTTTTCACTATAATGAACAGTTGAACTTACTATTTTTCGATATGTTTTTATTAATTTTGGATGTTATGTTTAATTGAATTTTGAATTTTTTATGAAAAAAGTCATTTTATTTTTAATCGTACTTAATGCATTTTTTTTAAAAGCAGAAGTAATAAAGGAAACAAAAACAAATCCAGTGGTAGTAACGGCAAGTAGTGAGCCAGTTCTATATTCTGAAACTGCTCGAATAGTTACAGTAATTGATTTAGAACAAATTCAATCATCGAATGCCAAAAATATAGAAGATTTGCTAAAATATATCTCCAATGTGGATGTTAGAAGAAGAGGTGGACCACAAGCACAGGCAGATTTTTCAGTTCGTGGTGGTTCATTCGAACAAACTCTGATAATGATAAACGGAATTCCGTTTAATTCTGCTCAAACTGGGCATCATAATGGTAATTTGCCAATCTCAATTTATGACATTGAAAAGATAGAAATTTTAGAAGGGTCCGGGAACAGAGTTCTTGGTACAAATGCTTTTTCTGGTGCTGTAAATATTATCACGAAAAAAGCAGCAAATGATCAACGGATAAATTTTGCCATTTCAGGCGGTGAATACGGATATTACGATTTCAATATTTCGAGCAATTTCGTTTTATTTAATAATTTGAATTCTTTTTATTCTATTTATCGCCAAAAATCTGATGGATATATCCAAAACACCGATACTGATATTATTAACTTTTTTGGTTCTAATATTTTTTGTTCGGAATATGGTAATATTTCATTACAATACGGTGTTGGTAAAAGAAATTTTGGAGCAAATAGTTTTTATACTGCAAAATATCCAAATCAGTACGAGGCAATAAATTCTTCATTTATGAATATTTCTTATTCCAAGAATATAGATAATATAAAGATTTTTTTACAATCATACTACAAAACTCTTTTCGATAGATTTGAGCTTTTTCGTTCTATGAAAAGCGCTCCTGCTTGGTATAAAGGGCACAATTACCATAATAATACTTCATTAGGAGGTCAAATTAAAGCAAGTATTACATCTGACATTGGAATTTCTTCGTTTGGTTTAGAAATCAGAGATGAAAGCATATTAAGTAATGTTTTAGGTAAAAAGTTAGACAGTCCTAAAAAAATATCTAGTGAAAAAAACAAATATTATTATTATTCAGACAACAGACAAAACGTAAGTGTATTTTTTGAACAGTTTATAAAATATGGTAGAATGTCTATTTTTATTGGAAGTATGTATAATTGGAATTCTCGGTTTAATTCAGATTTCTATGGTGGGCTTGATGTATGCTATCAATTATCTGATAATGCAAGTGCTTTTGGGAGCATTAATCAATCAGGAAGGCTTCCAAGCTTCACAGATTTGTATTATAATGGACCCACTAATAAAGGTAACCCAAATTTGAAACCAGAATATTCAATTTCAATTGAAACAGGTGTTAAATATAGCAGCAAATTTACAAGTTCAAGTTTTTCGATTTTTAGAAATTTTGGAAAAGACTTAATTGATTGGATAAAGCATCCTGATTCAACTTTGTGGGAAACAAGAAATCTTACTAAATTAAATACAATTGGTTTTCAATTTTCTACTAATTTATTTCCTAAATCCATCTATGATAACATAAATTGGTTCAAAATAATTAGTTTATCATATACATTTATTACCTCAACCAAAAGCTCACAGAATTATCAATCACTTTATGCACTTGATTATCTCAAACATAAATTTAACGTAAATGCACTTTTCAACATAGGATATGATTTTACATTTAATGTGAATACTAATTATCAAAAACGCAATGGAACTTATTATAGTTATGAAAAAAATCAAGAAGTTAAATATAATGATATATTCCTTGCAAGCATTAAAATATCATATGCTATATACCGATATACTTTCTTTTTGGAAATAGATAATATTTTCGATAAAAAATATCAGGATATTGCCAATGTGATTCAGCCGGGAAGATGGGCGAGAGGTGGTTTGCAATTCAATTTTTAGAATATTACCTTAATCTGAATGTAAAAGGAATTACCCCAACCATTTCAATATCTTCTTTTATTGGGTTAAATCTCCATTGGCGAAGCGCTTCAATGGCGGCACGTTCAAGCCGTGGGTCCGCTTTTTGAAGCGGGACAATTGAACCAACAGTTCCGTCAGGTCTTACAGTAAAACGAATTTTAATTTGTGCTGATGTGTTGACACCTGGTGGGAAAGTCGGAATTTTCTTCACTAACACCACTCTGTTTCCGCCGCCGCCCCATTCAATATCGCCAAAACCTTCACCCTTGCCAGGCCCAGTGCCTCGTGTTCCGAGTCCAGTGCCCCAATCTTCGCCATCGGGGAAACCAATATTACGAGAACTTGTTCCCAAATCAGATGGAGTTTGCTTCTCGCTTGAACTAATCTCACGCTTTGCAACGATGTTTGATGATTCAGTTATATCAGTAGACGCAGATGTTTTTGATATTTGAGTTTTTGCGGCAATTTCAGCATCGTGCAGTTCACTTCGTGGTAAATTGCCTTTATGAGCAACACCTTCTCGAGATAAATTCCCTTTGCTCATTCCTGTTCCGTCTCCATATCCAAAGCTCAATAGTTCGAGAGGAACAGTGTTGGAAATTAATTGTCTGGATTCTGGTTGAGGATCTCTAATAAGGTTTAACAATAATAAAAGAACAAAAGTAGTTGGAATAGCAATAGCTAAACCTTTTGCTGTATTTGCGTGCCACGGTATCTTAAATTGAAAAGAATAATTCTCATCTTTATAAGATGGATTGTACAGATAATTGTCTTTTCCCCCCATATTATTGAATCCTATCAATCCAAGATTGTGAAAAACCAAATTTCAATGCAGTTGCAGTAGCTTCCTCCATACTGCTGAAATACCCAAATCGTACTCGGTACCATTGACGATCGCGTACAATTTGTGGTGATATATATGCATCTATGTTATGTCTCATTTTTATTTCCCTAATCCAGTTTTTAGCATCTTCAAGGGAAGGAGTGGCATATACTTGGATTGTGTAAATTTCCTCCTTCGCAACTTTATTGTTATTTAACGCAATATCGTTAGCATTGGTTACATTTTTTTTAGCTACTGGAGAGATGTTTCTTTTTACCAGTAATGTTTTAGCTTCTTCTGAACGAACATTTGAAGCCATATTAAGTTTAGTTTCTTCAGGTTTATCTGGTTTTTGAGTTAGTTTTGTTTCTTTTTGGGTAATTTGACTGTCGATATTTTTGGGGACCGTTTGCTCATTATTTTCGGTTTTATCTGGTTCTTGAATTTCATGCTTTATTTGTTCTTTTGCTTTTGCCATTTCAGGAGTTTTTTGAGCCTCTACTGGTTTTGTGTCTTTAACTTGTTTAGGTATTTGTTTTTCCGAATGATCGCTAAACAATTTCGAACTAATAAGATTTATTCTTTGGTACCCAAAATTATCCCATATGTAATACAACGCGATTCCAGAAACAGCGAACAGCAAAAAAACAGCAGGATATTTTAATAAAGAGAAAAATGATATTTTTCTTATATGCTTATCTTTCTTTGTAGTTTGTTGTTCTTTCGACTTTTTACTTTTATTATCTATCTCATTTAGGGGCTCGCTTAATGATTCATTGATTATTGTTCGAGAAGTATTATTAAAATTAATTGGAGGAACCCCAGTGTCTGGAATATTAGAAGGACTATCAGTATTGATATCGGATAGTATTAAAAATAAAGAAGGGTTATTTTCATCATCAAAAGACATATTATTTGTTTCTTCTTGATATTCTTCTTCAAAATTCTCGATAGTTTCTTTTTTTTCTTTACTTTTCTTAATTTCTTTTTCTAATTCTTTGATAAATGCGCTATCAAGTTCTAAAGAAGATATACTTTCAGTATTTTCGCTTTCAGTTTCAAGATGTTCAGCTGCAGTAAATAATTGTTTGTATTCTTGTGGTTTTTCACTTGCTATTTCAACCTCGTCACCAAAAAGATACTCGCTCTCAGGTTGCTGTTCTTCAATTTCTTGCGTTTGATTTTGGCTTTCGGTATAAGCGGTTGAAAAAGCCTCTTCAATATTATCATTTTCTATATTTTCAGATACAATCTGATCAGATGTTTGCTCTTGCTCGAATATATCCCAAATAGAACCTTTAGCAGGTGGTGCGAGTATTTCCTCTTGTGAAGGTAAACTTTCTTCTTGTATCAGTTCAGTAGTTTCAGAATTTTCATTTTCATCATCGAAAGAAGGTACGGTTCCTGGATAATTCTGTTGCGTTGCGAGCAAAAAAGTATCATCATCGGGTTCACCAGGTGTAAATCCAGCATTTTCTTCGGATCTCAATATTTCAGAGAAAATTTGTTTCATTAATATTGCCAGATTATTCCAATTTTGGCAAACAAACCTCTTTCTTTATATCCATTCCAATAGTAAATATTTGAACCTAACAAGTTATTAAAATTTGCAAAAAATACAAAATTATTATTGATAATATAATCGGTATTAAATGAAAAATCTAAATAGCTTTCTAACTTTTTGTCGTTTTTATTTGATATATCGTTTTCACTAAGATAACTTAAAGATATATCAAAACCTAATTTTTCAAAAAATACTTTCCTATAAGATATATTAGATTTGAAGAATGGATGATAGGGAATAGGACCATCGGAATTATTCAATTTACTTAGAGATAAAATAGTGCTTAAAACAATTTTATCGCTTTTAGTAATATACCATAATAATTCAGGAGAGATTTCAAGAATTGTTCCCTGATCATATCCTAAATTGAAAGTGTTATTGTTTGTTTCATCAAAAAAACATAATCTATCAGCAATTCTCCAACTAATATTTGCAGTTGCAAATATATTTTCGGTTGGATGATAGGTAAGAGAACCGTTAATCAAAGCAATATTGTATGAATAATCTAAATTAGCAGAAAAATCTAAATAAGGATTTTGATAAAACCTGTCACTAAAAGATTTATTTTCTAAGCCGCTTATGAATGAACTTTTTACAGTAAATAACTCGTTTATTCTATATTCAATCTGGGATTCTAATAGTAAACCACCCCGAGATGTTTCATTTGAATTTGTCGCGCTCTGCAACCCAATGTTACCAGATATGCTAAATTCGTCAGAGAAATAGGAAAAACCACCTGCTACTTCAATAAAACTAACGGAGTTTTTTCTGAGTGAGTGGAAATCAACAAGAATTTCGCCATTAATTAAGAAGTCATTCCAATAATTTTTTACATTAAGAAATCCTTTTATTTCATTATCGACAGAGTTTCGAGATGGATGATAACTTAATGATTTGCTATTTGCAGACAATTGTAAAGAATTAATATCGAAACCAGTGTTAAATAAAACACCTTCGTAAGCGCCGTTTGTTTCTAATTTAATTCCATAATTACTTGCATTTCTATCAAAATAATCATCATTATTTAAAGAAACTTGATTTGCATATAAATTATAATTTTTAGAATTAAAGAAAATAGATGAACGCGTCCTGCTCCCACCGAAAATCCAGAATTTATCAGGAGCAATGTAGTCAGAAAATAAATTCACGCCAAATTTATTATATTCTGAGCGTTTATATTCGCCAGAGCTGCTTTCGTAGTTGATATAGCCATATAAATCGTAACCTTCAACTTTTTGGCGAGCACCCAAAGTGATTTCAGGTGTGAAAAACATTCCGATGCTGCTTCTTACATTAATTTTAGGGAATGTTTTTGAGATAGTTTTTGTGGGCAAAGTGTCTGGTGCAAGCAGAAGAGAGGAGTGTTTTTCATATGAATTAATTGAATCAAGTTCCTCTTTTATTAGCTTATTTACTCTTGTTGGTAATTGCTTCATTCCAGATTTAACATTGACTTGCTCAACACCTTCAATAATAAAATTAGGTAATTCAAGCGGTTTTGGCGTTTCTTGCGGAGGATTAGTCTGAGCGAATGAGTAATTATTCAGACCAATCAAAATACACATTATAATAATATTTTTTTTCATTCTCATAGTAACTATAATTAATTGTTAATTATTGTTTTATTCTTCTCAATCTTGATTTTGCAGTTTTACCAAAGTCATCATCGGGTCTGAGATTTTCAAGTATTTGATACATCTCCCGAGCAAGTTCCATACGATTTAACTTTTCGTAACACTCACCAAGACTTAGTAGAGAAAGAGAGAACCAATCTTCGTATCCTGTAAAGTTTTCCTTAACAATGTTTAATTCTTCGATTGCTTTTTCACAATCATTTATTCGTATATAGATTTCACCCAATCTATATTGAGCTTCAGAAGCAAAAGAAGGATTTCCTTCTTCCTTTGATAATATCCTAAAATGAACTAAAGCAGAATCGAACATTAATTTTGTTCTATAATACATTGCAACACGATAGCGACTGAAATCACCATATTCTGTGTGAGGGAAATTATCAGCAACTGATTTAAGTTTATTTACAGCCCCCAAAGTATCCAACAGGAGGAGTCTAATCAAAGCACGTTCAAATCCAGCTTGTGCAGCTGTTTCGTGAGTATTGTAGCTTGTTTCAAGAAGAGAAAAAATAGTGTCGGCTTTAAGCGGGTTGTTAATTTGCTTTTGTAATAATCCATATTCTAATAATCCAAGCGGCGCATAATCACTTTTAGGATATTGTTTTGCAAGTTTTTCAAATGTTTCAGAAGCTTTCTTATATTCATTCATACTAATGTAACTTTTGCCCATCAAAAACATTGCTTCTGCATTTTTTTCATTATCTGGATATTTATTAATGAAATTTTCAAATTCAGAAACTGCATCATTAAATTTGCGTCCTGTATAAAACATTTCAGCTCTTTTATACTTAAATTCTTGAATATAAGGTGATTCAGGGTTTGATTCGATATATTTATCTGCAATTTTAATTGCTTCGTCTTCTCTTCCCATCGCCATAAGTGCAAATTGAACACTTCTCATAGCTTCGGCAGCAAGTTCATTACTCGGGAATGTTTGAATAATATATTGATAACCTTTTATAGCTTCTTCATAATTACCCAAATTATAGTAACAATCTGCTATTGCGTAATATGCTCTTGGAACTAAATTGCTTTGCGGATATGCTTTAATCATGAAATTAAAATTATCAATAGCTTCAGCATACTTCTTTTGTTGGAAACGTATCCATCCGATAAGATACAAAGCATTAGGCGAATATGGTGAATTGGTATAACGATTAGCAAATTCTAATAAGGCAGTTATAGATTGTTCAAATTTCTGCATTCTATAATATGCATGAGCAAGCTGATATGCAGAATATTGTCCTTCTTCTGAATTTGGTGCTAATCTAAAAGCTTTCTGATATGCTTCTGCAGCTTTTGAATAATTTTTGTTTAAATAATAACCATCTCCCTGTCGAGTTAATACTTCGACAGCATAATCTGATTTAGGAAATTCTTTGACTAATTGGTCAAATATTCTGGAAGATTGTTCAAAATTTTTAAGTCTAAAATGGGACCAACCTAATCCGTATAGTGCTTCTTCACGTCTACGAGAAAGTGGATATTCATCAATTATTTTTCTGTAGATTTGTGCTGAATTGTTAAGCAAATCGGAACGGTAGTACGCTTCGGCTAACCAAAAATATGCCTCGTCTATATTTTTCGATTTTTCATTATCTGAAATATAGCTTAATAATGGCTTAATTGCTTCCGAACTTCTAAGAGATAAGACTAAAGCTATTCCTTGTTTCAATCTTGCTTCATTTATATATAAATTCTTGTTTTGAACAAAAATTTCATCACTATTTATAGCAAGCTGTTCGGCTTGTTTGTATTCACTATATGCCTTATCATATAACTTTAATTCAAGGTAAGTCGCCCCCAGAAGTAGTGAAGCACGTATTGCTGTCCTGCCATCAAGAACCTCTCTATTGGCACGTTCTAAATCTTTTTTTGCCTGCACAAAATTACCAGATTCGTAATTCATTTGCCCTAATTCTAATAAGACATTACCCGTAAATCTATAACTTGCCTTAAGAGAGAGTGTGTATAGTTCTTTGCGAGCATTTGAAGTATCGCCTTTTTCCTTCAAGGAAATAGCTCTGTATAATTGAGCAAGAGATTTGTTAATGTCGTTATTATCTTCAACATTCTTAATTATTGCATCAAAATAGTTTATTGCAAGCTCGTAATTATTTTGATTTAATGAGGCCCAACCAGCCCCTAATTTAGCACTGTAAATCAAATATGAGTTGGGATAGTTTTCAATAAGTTGATTATATGAAGCAATTGCAGCATCATAATTTTTTGATAAGTTGAAAGCTTCTGCTTTGAGATAAATTATTTTCTCTTGATAAGCATCAATATTTGTTTGCTTTTCGAATTTTTTCGCATCTGACTGTGCTGCCAGAATGATTCTATTGATGGTTTCGGCTCTTTCAATTGCCAAAAGGGCAGAGCGGTTGTCTCTTAACATTAAGTGATTATTTGCTTCCCTGATGTATGAAGCTATAATAGTATTTCTATAAGGATATTTGATCTGCAACAACTTATAAGCTTCTATTGCTTTTTTATAATCATTGTTCATTTCATAAATAGCACCGCTAGCGTAAATTGCATCGTCTGTAAATTCGCCATATTCATAACTTTTCACTAATTCTTCAAAAATTGAAGCTGCTTCGAAATGTTTGCCCTGGTTAGCTAAAGCAATACCATTCCAATATAGTGCTTGATGTGCTATATATCGATACACACTATCACGTCTTAGCCTGAAATTCAAATCTGCAGCATTTTTTGCATATTCAAAGTTTTTTACGGCATCAGCATATTTTTTTCGTTCAAATTCAATAAAGCCAATTTTTAAGTATGAATGAGGAATTAGTGGTGAATTTGAATTTGTTATGATGTATTCATTTATCTGGGCTATTGCAATTGAATGATTTCCTGAGTGTAAATCAATATCAGCTTGCAAAAGGATCGCTTTATCATATGCAGCTGTGAAAGGATATTCCTTAATAAGTTGCATAAGTTTTATTTCAGATTGACGGAGCAATCTAATATCATAAATTTTCTCAATTTCGATAAATTCTTTACTTCCATAATTATAATATGGAGAGTTAATTTGAGAATTTGCAGTATAACAAACAAATACAAGAGATAATAATAATGTGAGATTTTTCATATTAAATAATAATTATTCATTATAACAAACAGCAATAAATTAAATTTAAATATTTTTTTGAGATGTTAATTTATGCTGCATTGTAAATATATAAAAATATATTCATTTAAAAAAGAGATGATTAATTTTAAAATTAGTGTCTTTGAAGAAGTCTAATAGACAACAAAAAAGGCTGCGGCAAATAATTTGCACAGCCTTTTCTTAAATAAACAAATGAAATATTTATCTTGATACCGAAAGAGATGGTAGGTACTTTATTGATAATTCATAAGTTCCAAACATAGCAGCAGAGTATAATATAGCCGATGAGACGGTATTTCTGAAAAATGGAATTGCCATTTCATAGCAATTAATCAAACCATTTAAATCGTGGCTATACATTTCTGAGGTAATCCATACAGAAAAATTGGTAACAATAAAAAAGAGAACTGCACCAACGATTGAATTTGTTAATACAGATTTTACATTTATTTTCTTTGTTTTTGAGCCCAAATAAATAATTAATGCAAATGAAGCATAAACAGCAAACATATCATAATGAAAGCCTAAAAAAGCATCGCTGATTAGCATAGCAGCAATAGGAACAACATAGGCAAGCTTTCTGTTTGATATACACGCACCACTGAAAAGGGCAAGCGAAATGATAGGGGAAAAATTAGGTGCAATCGAAATAAATCTCGATAATACTGCTAATACAATTAATGCGATTGGAAAGATGAAATTCATTTTTACTAACCTACAAAATTAATTTGACATTCAATTTAGTTTACATAATATAGATTATATTGCATTTTTATTCTTTATCAGTTTCACTTTCTTTTTTTTCTTTAAGTATGTTTTTCAGCTTGTTCGTAATCTTTTGTTTTTTATCTTCTTGCTCATTGATCAAATTTTTTATTGATTTCAGAACATGAGAATCCTCCGATTCAACTCTCGATTGTATTTTCTTAATCATTTCTTTTACAATCATATCCCGAAGCATTTTCTCTTGATGTGGATCCAGGTCAATGTTTTTCTTCGACATAATGACCTCCAATTTTCAAATTTACAAGGTAGACGACCAAAGTTTCCCATTATTAATGGCAAATTTTGGACGACCTTTTAGTTTCATATTTTCGTAAGGCATATTTTTTGAAATAGACATAAACTTGTTACTACTTACTATCCATTCTTCATTAGGTGCAAATATAGTTAAGTTAGCTTTTTCATTTTTCTTTATTTCTATTTGCTTTAAATTCAATATCTTACGTGGATTAATCGACATCAGTTCAACAATTTTACTTAATTCTATATTAAATAAATGATATAAATTGTTTAATATCAACCCAATAGATGTTTCCAGGCCGGTAATTCCACAAGGAGCTTTCTCAAATTCAACTTCTTTCTCGTGCAATGCATGCGGAGCATGATCCGTCGCGATACAATCAATAATGCCTTCTTTTATTCCTTCCAATAAAGCATTGATGTCTTCTTTTGAACGGAGTGGTGGGTTCATTTTTAAATTTGTATTGTAGCTATCTAATAATTCGTGAGATAAAAATAAATGATGAGGTGTTACTTCACAACTAACTCGCAAACCTTTCATTTTGGCACTTCTTATCAATTCTACACTGCCTTTTGTGCTAATGTGCTGCAAATGCAAACGACGATTCCCAGAATATTCCGCAAGTAAAATATCGCGAGCTACAATAATTTCCTCGGCAATTCTTGGATATCCTTTTAACCCAAGTTTTATAGAAAGCTCGCATTCATCCATCGCGAAATTTTTAGTCAAGGAGTGGTCCTCGCAATGTTCAGCAATAAGCAAATCCCTAGTTGTTGCATAATCAAAAGCACGTCGAAGCATTTCAGAAGATTCAATGCTTCTACCATCATCGGTAAACATTACAACGCCCGCATCGTCAAGTTCTAACATTGGTGATATTAATTTACCTTCTCTCTTCTGACTGATTGAACCAGCAATATAAACGTCAACTAATAAATCTTTTGATTTGTTTTTAATATATTCGACAACAGTTACATCGTCGATTGACGGTTCAGTGTTTGGCATACACACAACAGCCGTAAATCCGCCGTTTGCTGCTGCATCTGTTCCCGTTTTAATTGTTTCTTTGTATTCAAAACCTGGTTCTCGTAAATGAGTGTGAATATCAATAAATCCAGGAGCTGCAACCAATTGGCTGCCATCAATAATTTCAGTAGATGAATCAACAATGCATTCTTCATTTGAACAATGCTCGATAATACCATCCTTGATATATAAGTTGACTATTTTATCAAAATTTTCAGTTGGATTGATTACTCTAATGTTTTTAAAAAGAATATTCATCAGCTCTCCTAAAAATTGTAAAATTACATTTTATAAAATTAATAAAATATCCAAATACATAAAAGTAATATTATTATCTTTCTCTGTTATTGTACATTGTATTAAATTGTCGATAAGTTTAGTTGAAAACGAAAATATTACTATTATTCAATCGTCTCTCGAATTTTATTAATTAACAATTTATACGTATACTATGGCTAATGTAAGCGATATTTGGGATTTAGTTGGTCTTCGGTACAAATCTCATCCGTGGCATGGTGTGCACATCGGAGACAATGCGCCCGAAATTGTTACGGCATTTATCGAGGCAACTCCAAGCGACACGGTAAAATACGAAGTTGATAAAAAAACTGGGTATTTGAAGGTAGATAGACCTCAAAAGTATTCTAATGTTTTGCCAGCATTGTATGGGTTTATTCCTCAAACTTATTGCGCAGAATCAGTAGCTGATTATTGTATGGAGAAATCTGGCAGAACTGGCATTATTGGAGATGGGGACCCTATTGATATTTGTGTATTCACAGAAAAGAATATTACTCACGGTGATATTTTAGTTCAGGCGGTGCCTATAGGGGGATTTAGAATGATTGATGGTGGCGAAGCCGACGACAAACTAATAGCAGTGCTTAAAGGTGATGAAGTGTATAAAAATTGGCTTGATGTAAGTGATTGTCCTGTTACAATGATCGACAGATTAAAACACTATTTTCTAACTTATAAAGATATGCCAGGTAGTGAATCATCTCGGTGTGAAATTGTGCAAATTTATGACAGAGACGAAGCCTTAGAAGTTATCGAGCGAAGCAGGCGAGATTATATTGCAAAATTTGGCAAACTGGAGAACAAACTATCTATTGCTGCAATGGAAGCTTTTGCACTCGGATTTAACATGAAAAAGCTTCCACTTTAATATTATTCTTTGTAATAATTATTTAGATAATTACGATATTGCTCAAGAAGTTCAATAACTTCATTTAAGTTACTCATTTGGACTAATTTCTGTCTATAATGAGAAGTATTATGCAATCCCTTTAAATAACCTGAGTAGTGCTTGCGAAATTCTACTAAACCTCTCGGAAGACCTTTGTCCTCGACATTCAATTTTAAGTGCTCAAGCAAAACATCGAATCTTTCATTAATATTTGGTTTTTCTGGCAAATAACCTGTTTCGATATATTTTTTCGCATCTCTGAAAATAAAAGGATTGCCAAGCACAGCACGACCTATCATAATAGCATCAGCACCATCTACTTCAAGAGCTAAACGAGCAGTTTCTGGTGAAGTAATATCACCATTCAATATCAATGGTATGCTAATATTTTTCTTTATTCCTGGGATATAACTCCAATCAGCCTTCCCTCCCATTCCCATTTCTCTTGTTCTGCAATGAACTGTAATTGCTTTTGCCCCACACTCCTCTTGCATTTTTGCAACTTCATTGATTATTATACTATTTTTGTCCCAACCCAAGCGAGTTTTAACTGTAACAGGAATTTTCACTGCTTTCACGACTGCTTCGGTAATAGCATTCATCAAAGGAATGTTTTTCAACAAGGCAGCACCTGCATTAAGGCTAACAACTTTTTTTACCCAACAGCCATAATTTAAGTCAACAATATCAGCACCAGCTTGCTCTACAATTTTTGCTGCCTCGGACATAACATATGGATCGCTCCCAAAAATCTGAACTGCTACTGGGCGTTCCTGGTCAATAACTCGAATTTTTATTTTCGATTTTTCAACATCTCTTATTAATGCTTCTGAAGCTACAAATTCAGTATATACTATGTCTGCACCAAATCTACGACAAATTATTCTAAATGGGAGGTCGGTTATTCCCTCCATTGGTGCCAAAAAAATTCCATTTTTTATTTCAAGATTATCTATTTTAAAAATTTTGCTTAGCATCATTTCTTAATAAACAAATTGTAATACTTTTCTAATTTTTTGTTTTGAGTAGTGTCACCAATAAACTGAGTGTATTTTATCATTGCTAATATGTTATTTGCAATTGTTAATCTCATTCCATCATAAAGATAATAGCTTTTGTTCTTGGTTAGCAAATCAAGTTTCTCATAATTGATTTTTATATCGTCAAAATTTAAGGTATCCAACTGATTAGATAGTTTTACCGCAAATCCATAAGGAATTTGTCTGTAAGCTCTGGCAATATGAGGTTCAATTAAGAGAATTTCAGGTGTTAGAAAAATGTCTCTTTTCCCTATATTTTTCTCGATTATTGAAACAAAAACATTGATATAATTTACTTGAATAGAAATAGGGTCATATTGTTTGCCAGATTCAAAAAGTTCTAAATCTTTCATATATGATTGGATTTCAGGACTTTGCATATTAACAATTTCTGGATACCATTTAGCTAATTGATAGGGATACCATGTTCGCCTCATAAGTTCTTTCTCAATCATTACGATGTCTTTTCTATATCCTTCTATTTTTTGCAAATACCAAAAAGCAGAGCAAAAGTAATCCCATTGTGAAGAGATGATGATAGAATTTTGGGGCAAGTTATCTATTATTGAGCGAGTATATTCAAAAACTGTTGTATCTTTGCTTTTATCTATTTCTGAATAATTATTAACGATAAAAAATAAAGGGATTAGTATATATAAACTCAATAGTGGCTTTTTTATGTATGATGAATAGTGCATAGTTGGTAGTGCTAAGAATATAAACATAGAGAGATATGCCAAATAGAAATATGGTTGGATATCATAAATAGCATAATTGAATGAGTATAGAACACACGATAAAAAAGCAATTGTTAAAAAAATGAAAATAAATCGACCATTTTTTTTGAAAGATGAGAAGAACAATGTAAAAGGTGCAAAAATAAAATTAAATATTGCGTTTACTTTGTTTTTATCTACAAATATAAAATATAACCCGATTAGATAAACAAAAATGATTAATATACCTATATTTCCTGTTACTTCGTCTAGAAAAACGTTCAAATTCTTTTTCCAAGCGTCCAATCCGGAAAACATCCAAACCTGGTATTGTTTCCCAGAAATGTGATATATAAATTTGTCTATGCTTCTTGAAACATAACCCCAGTTGAAAACTGGTTGCATACTTGAACGAATTGGTAAATATAGATATAATGTGAACGCCAAAAGCAATGGAATGAGTAAGAAAAAAAAGTGTTTAAAACGATTTACTGATAAATCAAAACCTTTTTCATTTTTCTTAAAGAAAGTATATATAGCAACCGGAATAAGTAAAATTGAAGTCAGATGGTTTACTAATGATAAACCGAGAACAAAAGAAGAAAGCAGAAATAATTTGCAATTTTCAGTAAAATATGCTCTCAATATAATGTACAAAAACAAATTAACCATCAAAAAGTGGAGGGAATAAACTTCATTAGTTGTAGCTTGTTCCCAAACAATTGATGTAAAAGCAAATCCAATAGATAGTATTCCTGATGATAACTGGAAAGAGAGGTTATTGTTGATTAATTCTGTCAAGCTGTTGAAAAATAAGGTTCTTAAAATTAAATACATCAATACTGTTGATAACCCACAAAATACCGAAGACAACATATTTAACTGTGTAATGTTATCAAATGGGAAAGGTATTTGTAGCCAAAGGTATGAAATGATTGTATATAGCGGATAACCTGTTGGATGCGCAATCCCTAAAGTTGAAGAAACAGCGGCAAGTTCACCACTATCTGTAAAATATAAGCTTCTCGAAAATGTAAGAAAGTAAATAGCAAAACTAATAATAAAGGTTAATGAAAGAATAATCCTATCAATTTTATCAATCTTCATTTTTAACCAAAAATTATTTAACAACAAACTTGCCAATTTTCAACGAATTATCATTCTTGACTTTATAAAAATATATTCCACTTGAAAATAAGTTTTTCTCTAAGTTTAATGCAACAACGCGATGAGAATTATGAACCATAACTGTTGTCTCTTTTGCATATATTTGTTCCATTTCTGAATTAAATACTTGTAGAAAAACTTTTCCTCCGAACGGGATGTCAGTCGGAGTAGGAATATATATGGTAGAATGTAAATTAAAGTTGAATGGCATTGGATAAGCGTCAGAAACAGGTATTGTTTGATAGCCTTTTCTGCAAAAAGCAGTATCCATATAACTTGACAAAGAACTTGTTTTGTATTGTTTTTCACAAATCTGTCTAGAGTTACCTTCAAAAGAAGGATAAATCAAATCAATTTCGGAATTTATCATAAATTGGTTGAATACTTTATCCATATCAGTGTTTGTTACGAAAAAGTCAAGTGTATCAGGCGTATCAAAAACTATGTTAGTGCTTACTATTATTCTAATTGGTCTGATTTCCAAAGGAAGAACTTGTGATTTTAGCTGAAAAACATCAGTGTGTGAAATTTCACCAGTATAAACAAAATTAATATCAGGGAAAAATCTTGCTTGGTAAAAAGAATAACCATCAATTGTTCTGCTACCAGTATGATATATCCAGGATATAAATTCAAGCCAGGAATCAATAATAGAAGTATTTTCTTCTTTTAATGCAGAATCAAGAGCTTGAAACTGAAATAAGCCGTTTTCAACCAATTCCCACATTCTTTTGACAGGTTTATTCCCGAAAAACTTATCAATAAAATGAAAGTATATACCATAACTATATCCAATTGTAGCTTCGCCATTACCAAAAGGATATTTAGGAAAATTTTTAAATAATGAACGAACATATTGAAGATAATCTCTTGATTCTGGGAATAGTTTGTTTTCCATATACACCGAAACTGATTCGTGCAAGGAAAACATATTAGAATTTGGATCGCCATACATAAATTGAATAGCATGATGGAATTCATGAGCAATCGTGATTTTCATCCCAAGTACTCCATGAGTCGAGTATGTTGGATATTTTTTATTGCTTCCGTCATCGCTTATTGTCATATCATTAGGTGAATAATTATTATCAATAATAATATAGGATGAATATTTTGGGAAAATTTTCCGAGGGAAGATTTCATATTCCGCTCTTGTTTCTCCATAATAGGCTTCTCCCCTATATCCATTACCAATATCAAGAACGTAGATGTCATAATGTTCGCTTCCGCCACCGTATTGTTCAGGATATGGAGATTTCAGTCCCATAATATTAATCATTTGCTTATAAACATAGTCGGCATAAAAAGCAACAGAGTCAATATAATCGGGAATCCCGTTTTTGTCTCGGTCAATTAATTCAACTGCATTATTTCCAAGAGTGTCATAATGAATTTTAAAAACATTCTTAGGTGAAATATATGAGGCTTGTGTTTTTGGTCTAAAATCTGATAATTTTGAGAGCATTTTGCTGTCGAATTTTTTTCTTTCCAGTAGCCATCTATATGTGTTGCTTTTATTAATCACAAAGTCATCATTAGACAAAAGAAATGCCGGTTGAACCCAAAGTAAGAGGAGTATTATTGCAAAAAATCTATTCATATCTCTCTAATTTAAATGTTTCACCTAAATATAAACGTCGGACTTCCTCATTTTGAGCAATATCCTCTGCTGTCCCCGAAATGTAAATATTACCATCAATTAGTATGTATGCTCTATCTGTAATAGATAAAGTTTCGTGAACGTTATGGTCCGTGATTAGAACACCAATATTCTCATCTTTTAGTTTTCTAACAATTTTCATAATATCTTCGACTGCAATTGGATCAATTCCCGCAAACGGTTCATCCAATAAAATAAATTTTGGGTTTGAGGCTAAAGCACGAGCAATTTCGCATCTCCTTCTTTCGCCGCCTGAAAGCATATAACCCTTGCTTTTTCTAATGCGGGCAATACCAAAACTTTCAAGTAATTGCTCTAAACGATTTTGTCGCTGTTTATTAGTCATTTTTTGAAGTTGCAAAATAGACATTATGTTGTTCTCGACAGACATTTTTCTGAAAATAGAAGCTTCTTGGGGTAAATAAGATAGCCCTAATCGAGAACGTTGATACATTGCCCTGTTAGTTATGTCTTGTTCATTGAGAAAAACTCTACCCTCATTCGGCTTTATCATACCAACAATCATATAAAACGATGTCGTTTTTCCAGCACCATTTGGACCTAGAAGACCAACTACCTCGCCTTGAGCAATCTCTAAATCAACACCTTTAACAACGGTTCTTTGTTTATATTTTTTAACTAATTTTTCAGCTCTGAGAACCGATTTTTCTACTTCCGACACTTGGCTACCTTATTTTTTCTCCAACTTGAATGTTTTTTTTATTTTTTCATCACCTCTTAACAATTCTAATATTATTTTATCACCGACCTTTGAATCACCAATTTCTATGTAATAATCTTCTGCTTTGTGAATATTTGTATCATTAACTTTGAGAATTACATCTCCTGGTTCAATGCCATTTTTGTCCGCAGGTGAGCGTCTTTCAACAGAAAATACGACTGCACCTTCTTTTACATTTGATTTTAAATATTGAGCAATTTGCTCATCAATATCTCTAACGTCCATCCCAATATAAAAATCTCTATCAATCGATTTGTTTTTCTTTATTTCGTCAATAATTTTTTTAACTCTATTAATCGGAATAGCAAAACCAATCCCAATACTTCCTGCACCAGAACGCGATTGAGCCGTTGAGAAAATTACAGTATTTATACCAATGACCTCGCCTAAAGCATTGACGAGTGGTCCACCAGAATTGCCCGAGCTTATTGCAGCGTCGGTTTGTAACATATTTCTGTATACTCGGTTTTGAGGTCTATCCTCCTGAATAAAACTTACATTTGTATTAGAAATAACTCCTACGGTAACGGTTGGCTTCGCATTTTTATCAAATAATCCAAAAGGATTACCAAATGCTATTGCCCACTCGCCAACAATTACATTATCCGAATTCCCTAATTCCAAATATGGGAGATTTTTACCATCAATTTTAAGTAATGCTACATCGCTAACCATATCAGCCCCAATGATTTCCGCGTCGTATTTCTCTCCGTTTGTCATTGTAACAACAATTTTGGTTGCATTGCCTGCAACGTGATGATTGGTTAATATATAACCATCTGGCGAAATTATAAATCCAGAGCCTAATCCTTGGACTTTATATTCTCTTTTGCGTGGTCCACCACCGAAAAATTCTCTAAATCTTTGAAAAAATGGGTCATCAGAAAATGGAAAATCAAAGAATGGATCTTGATAAACTACCTGTCTTACTTCTGTAACATTAATGCCAACAATTGCAGGGCGACACTTCTCTACAGCTCTTGTAATGGCATTTTGGCGAGAATTTGCAACTTCCATTTGTGCTCTTTGAGCTTCCGCGGCCGAGATATTAGATTCTCTATACAGATGACTAATGTTCGACTTTTTATCATCACACGATACAGTGACAGTTGATAAGAAAAGTAAAAGAATTAAGAAATTTGTCCTTTTCATCAGTTATTACTCCATTACTTTGCAAATTAACAATTAATAGCAAAAAAATGTTATTTTTAATGTTAAATTTACGTATAAATAATTATTTAATTTTAATATGAACGCTGAATTTTGCTTTATTGAAGTAGCTTTACCTATTGCAATCGATAATATTTTTACTTACAAACTACAATCTCCTAAAAGTAATTCTTTAATAGGTTGCAGAGTAATTGTACCTTTTAAAAATAAAAAACTAACTGGTGTAATTGTTAATATTAGCAACAATAGTGATGTAAAATATGATATTAAGTTAGCTTATGAGCTTCTTGATGAAACTCCAATAATTTCTGATAAATTACTTTCTTTGGCAAAATGGATTTCGGAGTATTATTTTTCTCCTTTGGGAGAAACTATTAAAGCAATGATTCCATTATCACTAAATGTGAAATCCAATAAGAAAATTAAATTGAAACAATTTATCCATGAAGATGAAATAGAAAATATTTTAAAAAATGCACCAAATCAAAAAGTTGTGTATAATTTTTTAAAAAGTAGAAAAATAAACTCAGAAATCACACAAAGCTTTCTGATGAAAAAACTAAAAGTTGACCGTATCTCTACTATTATTGAGGCTTTAGCAAAAAAAAATATAGTTGAAATTCAAGATGATTTACGAAAGAATATCTCTCCAAAATTTGAAAAAATCATCAAATTAAATGAAGTTTTTTTTACAGATGATAATAAAGTAATGCAATTAATTAGTAGTTTAGAAAAGAAGGCGCCCAAAAAATTAGCATTCCTTATAATGTTAATCGCGAAATTCGAAGAAAACGAGAAAAATTTGTATTATTCAGAGATAGTTAATCATTATGACAAAAGGATAATCGACTTTTTTATTAAAGAAGAAGTGATTGAGGTAACATTAAAAGAAAAAGACCAAATTTTCTTAGAAACAAATCAATTTTCATTAGCTAAAATCAATGAGCTGACTCTTCCTTTAACTGATGAACAAAGTATGACAAAAAATATCATTGAAGAATCAATAAATTTGAACGCTTTTAAAACTTTTTTACTCTATGGAGTTACAGGAAGTGGGAAAACATTAGTATACTTACATACAATAAAAAAAGCGATAGAAAGTGGTAAGTCTGCTTTAATGTTAGTGCCTGAAATTGCATTAACACCTCAATTAATTGATCGTTTTTCCAAAGCCTTTCCAAATCAGATTGCCATTTTTCATAGTAAGATGTCTGAACAAGAACGTTTTTATGTATTCAATAATTCAATGAAAGGTAATGTGAAAATCGTAGTGGGTGCGAGATCTGCTGTATTTATACCGTTGAGAAATCTTGGATTAATAATTGTTGATGAAGAGCACGAAACTACATATAAACAAGATTCGCCCAACCCACGATATAATGGACGAGATGTTGCAATAATGAGAGGTAAATTCGAAAATGCAACTGTTGTGTTAGGTTCAGCAACTCCATCTATCGAGAGCTATTATAATGCTTCAATTGGTAAATATCAATTATTAGAAATTAAATCAAGAGCAGATGGAGCAAATCTTCCGGCGATTAAAATTATTGATACAGTGAATAATCGAAAAAAAGGTCTTATGAGAGGTGAATTTTCAAATGATCTACTTGAAAAAATTAAAGAAAAAATACAAAAAAAAGAAGGAGTTATTTTATTTCAAAATAGAAGAGGTTTTGCAAGTTACTTACAATGTCCTGATTGTGGGTACGTTCCTATGTGTGACCAATGCAGTGTTTCGCTTGTATTTCATAAAACAACACAAGATTTAAGATGCCATTATTGTAATTATATAAAAAAAAATATATACACTTGTCCTGAATGTGGTTGTAATAATATGAGAGAGATTGGAGCAGGTACGCAAAGAATTGAAGATGAACTTGCTGCATTGTTAGAAATGGAAAACCAACCTTATACTATTGAAAGAATTGATTTGGATACAACTCGTCTCAAAGGTTCTCACAGGGGAATTCTGGAAAGATTTGCGAAAAGCAAGACTGATATTCTGGTCGGGACACAAATGGTTGCAAAAGGAATTGATTTCGAAAGGGTCACGCTTGTTGGAGTGATGAATGCAGATTTACTTATGTACGTTCATAATTTTAGAGCAAGTGAGCGAGCATTACAATTGCTAATTCAAGTTGCAGGTCGTTCTGGTAGAAAATCCAATACAAAAGGCGAAGTTATTATTCAAACCTCTCAACCAGATAATTTGGTTATTCAAAATGTTCTCAATAACGATTATTTTTCATTTTATAGTAGTGAAATATCAACTAGAAAAAAAGCTAAATATCCACCATTTTATAGATTCTGTGTGGTTGAATTTAAAGATGAAAATGTTGAGAAAGTTGAAGCTGCTGCTGCTTTTTTTAGGAAATTTTTAAGTAACAACAATCATATTGATGTGTTGGGTCCAATCGTCCCTACTATTAACAAAATACAGAAGCAATTCAGGAGAATAATAATTATTAAAAATAATAAAATTAATGACCCTCAAGCAAAATTTCTTCGTTTATATTTAAAAAATGCAAAATCACATTATTTATCAAGCAAATACAAAAATACTAAATTTGTCATTGATATTGATAGCAACCAAAGTGTATAATTTTTATGTGAAAAAACAATATTATTACAAAATATAATAAATCTTTTTCGTTTTTAATAATCGATCTTAGTAGAAGTATTAATATAAATTTTATTTGTATAATGGATAAAATTAAGGTAATTGTTGTTGACGACTCAGTTTTTATGCGTAAAGCACTAACCAAAATCATCAACACCGATGACATAGAAGTCATTGAAACGGCAGTAAATGGTAAGGATGCAATTGAGAAAATCAAGCAATATCAACCTGACCTTGTTACGCTTGATATAGAAATGCCAATAATGAATGGTATTGAGGCACTCAAAGTGATAATGAAAGAATGCCCTGTCCCTGTTATAATGATCAGCACGTTAACAAGCGAAGGTGCAGAAGCAACAATTGAAGCTTTGTCTAACGGAGCAGTTGATTTTGTTACAAAAAAACCTGCTTTTACAGAAATGAACTTGCTCCAAGATGAAATTGTTGGGAAAATAAGGTCAGTCGCAAACAATAAAGCATTGCGAAATCAGCTTAAAAGACAAAGTTTAATTTTGCAAAAAAAGAATGAATTTATTCAAAATACTACTACTCAAACAGAGAGGAAAGTTTCTGCGAGTCATTTAGAGATTGCCAAACAATTAGCTGAAAGAGCTAGGCAAAGAAAATCACAGTATTTCCAAAATACAAATCGTAAAAGACCTGAACCTAATGAAATTGAAATAATTGTAATTGGAATTTCCACAGGTGGTCCTGTTGCACTGCTTGAACTATTCAAACGTTTGCCTGGGAATATCCCAGTTCCAATATTAGTGGCACAACATATGCCACCTTATTTTACAAAATCCTTAGCTGATAGGCTTAATGGCTTGTCAGAACTTAACATAAAAGAAGCAGAAGATGAAGAAGTTGTTAAACCTGGATATGTATACTTTGCACCAGGTGGAAGACAAATGGCTATAAATAAAAAATTTAATTTATGTGTTTCGGATGAACCCCGAAATGAATTATATAAACCCTCTGTCAATGTATTGATGAATTCGGCAATAGACGTTTATGGTAAATCAATGGTCGGTGTGATAATGACAGGAATGGGACACGATGGAAGAGATGCTCTGAAAAGACTTCATAGTATCGGTGGTTATGTTATTTCTCAGGATGTCGAAAGCTGTGTCGTTGCAGGTATGCCAAGGTCTGTTATTGATGCTGGTATTGCTGATGAAGTCCACTCACTTAACGACTTACCTGATGCTATTGCTTCGCTGTTTAAATTAACGGCTAAATAAAAGGGCATATTTTTTGATAAGAATAACATTTTATGTCAAAAGAAAAAAAATATATTGACCCTTTTTCAGAAGAATTTGACGAGAAAGATATTGTCAACAGGGCTAAACCATTTGAAGATTTTTCTGATGAGCCTGTTGATAGTGATCAAATAGGTCCAAAAATTGTGGCTGATATTGTAAGTGATGGCGAAAGTTTACATTTACATACTATCGAAGAAAACCAAGATGAATTTTTTGGTTTGATTAAGAAAGAAGATATAGATAGCGGAAAACATTTACTAGAAGAAATATCTGATTATAATTCTCAGTCGAATGTAAGCGAAGAATTAATATCCCAGGACCCACATATAGTTGAATTTATTCGTCCAGAAGAAGAAATTCAAGCGTATTTACAGCAAAATTTTCGCGATTATATAAAAGTTCCTAAAATTTCAGGTAAATTGAATAAGTTTTCAGAAAGAAATTTGCTAAAAAAAGAAGAAATCAAGCCTACCGGTAAAAAACTTGAAATTGTAGATAATTTACCAAAAGGGTTAAATCCAAAATCTAATACCTCTATCCTGATTAATAGGGATATAAATGGTGAAATTGAGTCGATCGAAATACTTTGCAAATGTGGTGAAAAAACATTGATTTCTTTCGAATATTCTGATATTACTGATGAAGAAAGTGATTTAACTGAAATTATTGACGAACCAACAGGTGCTATTCCATTTGAAAATTTACATAAAGTAAAAGAAAACATACTAATAGTTAATCCTGATGTGTTAATAGAAGATTTAAAGAAAATTGAATTTATTGAAGATGACGAAGAAAATAAACAAGGAAGCAACATAGATGAAGACAATGAAGATGATATTGATATAGACGAAGAAGAATTTTAAAGTAAGTTTTCGATATATCTACTTAACTATTTGCCTTTCGCCGTTATTATTTAGATATTGTCCAATAAACATAATTATATCAATAAAATAGTGTCGATTTGTGTTTTTCATAGGTAAATTGCATTTATTTTTGTATTTTTGTTTTTTATTTTAATTTATAAAAATATATAAATGCTAATTTTTGTGGAATAAAAAAATATATTGAATATGGAGAAGATAAAATTTCATAAAGAACTAATATTAGAGTATTTCTTTTTGTCGCTTGGAGCAGCGATTATGGCTGCGGGAATAGGGATCTTTTTAGTAGATGCTAAAGTAGTTCCGGGTGGTGTAAGTGGCTTATCTATGGCAATACATTACCTTTCTGGGAGTAAAATACCTGTTGGTTTATTAATGTGGGTTCTTAACGTACCCTTGTTTTTTTGGGGCATTAAGGAATTAGGAAAAACATTTGCGTTTAGAACTTTCTATTCTTTTACTCTAAATTCTTTTTTTATAGACCTATTTAGAGGTGATGTGCCTGGACTTCGTTTTATTAGATTTCAGGATCATCAAGCTGTGCAAGAACTTTTGAAGCAAGATTTTCTCTTTCTGATTTTACTCGGTGCTGTTTTACTGGGAGTTGGTTTAGGTATTATCTTTAAGTTTAAGGGGACCACCGCTGGCTCTGATATTGTAGCATCTATTATGCAAAAGCATTTTGGAATTAAGCCGGGTCAAGCAATAATGATTATAGATTTCTTTGTGATTACGTTTGCTGGGCTTGTAATTGGGTTGAAAGGTTTAAGCCCTGAAAAAAGTGCTGTTACTCTTACACTGTACGCTTTTTTCCTGTTATTTGTATCCAGCAAGCTAATTGACATTATAATTGATGGTTTTGATTATGCAAGAGCTGCTTTTATTGTTTCAAATAAGTCACAAGAAATTGGAAATGCAATCATTAACAACTTGCGTAAAGGTGCAACAGCATTTAAAACAAGGGGATTGTACTACAATATTGATAGAGAAGTTATTTATACCGTGGTTTCTTTGAGAGATATGACTAAGTTGATCGAATTGGTCAAAAGCATTGACCCCGACGCTTTTGTAACAATTCATAACGTCCACGAAGTTTTGGGAGAAGGTTTTAGAAGAAGAATTTAGATGTTGTTAAACAGGTTTTAAGAAAAAGGCGCAGGTATCTCCATATTTTGCTTTATTGAGTTTCTGTGCTTTTTTCTTATAAAAGCGCAGTAATTCTTTTCTATTGAAAATTGAATCTTTTTTGTTCTTGTAATAAGAGCCTTCACTTACAAGTGGAATTCCTTTTAAATATTGCTCGCTTCCAATAAATTGAAATTCATTTGAAATAAATATATTATCCTTTATAAGGTACCCACATTTTTCTGATAGTATTCTCATACTATTGATTGAATGCAAGAAATAGTGCCTTGGAGCGTCTAATTGTACCCAATGTTCTTTGTATTTTTCCCAAGCATAAGAGCTCACAGTTGGTACACAGAGCAGCAAAACTCCTTCAGGGTTTAACAATTCCTTAACTTTATTTAGAGTTTCAAACTGTTCTTTTATATGCTCGAAAGAATGATGAAACATGATTAAATCAAACTTTTCATATAAATCGAATATATTTTTTTTAAGAATATTCAATCCGTTCTTATGTTGAAGATCTTTTTCAATATATGGATCTATTCCTAATAAGTTTACAAAACCAATTTCTTTTAAATCATAAAGTAAAGCACCGTCTCCACAGCCAACATCTAATATTTTGGATGATTTATCAATTGGGAGATTTCTTAGTAATTGTAAAGAATTATTGGGTATTAAAATATTGAGTATCTTGCCAATAATTCCTTTTCTAGTAATTGCATAATTATTTCTTTTATTTTTTAAAATTCTTTTAATAGAGCTAGCTTGTGTGTGAATTCCATAACTGTAATAATTTTTAGGATAATATTTATCAATGTTTTTGGGGAATTCAAAAATTTGGAGACAACCACACGCACTGCATTGGAAGTATTTAAACTCGTCCTGTGTGCCGAACATCATTTCTTTAACTACAAGTTCTTTGTTATTTTCTACATTTTGACAAATTTTACACTGCATATGATTATGAAATATTCATTTCAAAAATTAATTCTAAAATAATAATTAAATAGGAAATAAATTGAAACAAATAAATATTACTTCAAATAAATGAAAAAAAAATAATCATATAAACATTGCAAATTAATAAATATTATATTAAATTTTAGGGAAATAGGTGCTTACAATGCTTCCCAAAGATACAATAGACAAAATTATTTCAGCAGTTGAAAAATCTATATTGATTGTTATTATTTTATTTTTAATTATTAGCTCCATTTTGTTGATTATTGAAGAAATCAACTCAATAATTTCGTTTTATGGTGAGAAACAGTCAATAAAAATAATCATTGAAATAATCAGCAAGACTCTTTTGCTTCTAATGATTATTGAAATATTAATAACAGTTAAAATTTCATTAACTGAGCATATTCTGTCCTGTCAACCATTTTTGATAATTGGACTTATTGCCGCAGTACGTAGAATTTTAATAATAAGTGTTGAAATTGCTTATGTTCACGATATGTTTAATCACTATATTATTGAAATGGGATTGTTAATCTTATTAATCCTGATTTTTGTTATTGCCCTTGCAATTTTAAGAAAATACTCTATAAAATAGGAGGTATTATGGATCCTAATCAACTTATTCCAAAACCAGATGCAATACCTGCTCCACCTTGGTTAATGATTTTACTCGAACAATTATTGTTTTTACTCCATATTTTAATTGTTAATGCTCTTTTAGGAAGTGCTCTAATTATTTTTTATCGTTGGTTTAAAAATCATAATAATGAAGAATTTTTTGAACTAAACAAACCTATTGCATCAAAAATTCCGGTAATGTTTGCATTAGGTATTAATCTTGGGGTTGCACCTTTACTTTTTTTGCAAGTTACTTTCGGGCATTTGTTTTATTCAAGTTCAGTTCTTATGGCAACGTATTGGATATTGGTTATTCCTTTTCTAATTATTGCATATTACGGCGCATATATTCATTACAAAAAAATGTCTAATAATCCTGGATTTGCAAAATTTTCAATTATCGTGTTGATATTGATGGTTTTTTATATTGCTTTTATGCTTGTTAATAACAATTCTTTGATGGAGCAGCCTGAAAAATGGGTAAAATACTTTGACAATCGTGATGGAACCATTTTGCTGGTATCCGATATATCAATTTATCCAAGGTTTTTAAAATTTGTTTTTGCTTCTATCGCAATTGGTGGTTTGTTTACAGCATTGTTATTTTATTTCAAAAAAGATGTCTCCAATAAACAAGAGAAAATTAAACAGGGACTAAAAATTTTCGGCATTGCTACTGCAATACAAATGACAATTGGTTTTATATATTTGTTTACTCTTCCCGAAGACATTATGCTAAAATTAATCGGTAGAGACTTACTAAGCTCAATAATATTATTAATCGGAATTATTGCTGCAATTGGAGCATTAACATTTGCTTTTCAGGGGAAATTATTTGCAACCTTATATCATCTTTTGCTTACAATGATTGCTATGGTAATTACACGCTATTTATTAAGAATGATGTATTTGAACGATAATTTTTCTTTAAGCTCTTTACATATAGAATCCCAATGGATGATATTTGCATTATTTGTAGTTATTCTTCTAATCGGTTTATATTCAGTTTGGTATATGATTAGATTAGGTTTTGCAAATAATTCAGGGAGGACAGAATAATGAACTATCCAATATGGGAATTGTATTACCTGAATTCAGGTACATTAGTCGCGATTATTTCAATATTGCACGTCTATATTTCGCATCTGGCTGTGGGTGGGGGTTTCTTTTTATGGTACACCGACAGAAAAAGCATAAAAGAGAACAATTTGGAATTGAGAGAATACGTTAAAAAACACACCTGGTTCTTTCTCTTGTTAACAATGGTATTCGGTGGCGTTACAGGAGTTGGGATATGGTTTATTATAGCACTTGCAAATCCAGCAGCAACTTCATCATTAATACATACTTTTGTATTTGGGTGGGCTATTGAATGGGTATTTTTCGTTGGAGAAATCACTGCTCTCTTAATTTACCATTACCGTTTTGATAAAATGACCGATAAGGATAGGCTTAAAATAGCATTTCTTTACTTTTTGTTTGCCTGGCTAAGTTTGTTCATCATCAATGGTATACTTACGTATATGCTAACTCCAGGCAGTTGGCTTGAAAATAAATCTTTCTGGTCTGGCTTTTTCAACCCTACTTATTTTCCTTCTTTACTTTTCAGAACATCTGTTATGGCTCTTGTTGCTGGACTATTTGGGCTGATTACGGCTGTATTTATGAAATACAATGAATTCCGGATTTATCTTATAAAGTATTGTTCAAAATGGTTGCTTTACTCTTTTCCATTTATGATTATTTTTGGCTTATGGTATTTTTATTCTATTCCTGAAAATACACGTTTTACTAATTTCGTTCTTAATCAGCAAATGATGAGCGTTGTTTCTATATTGTTAGTATCTACTGCATTATTATTCTTTCTCGCCTTGTTTTTTATTATTCGTTCAAAGCCTGCACTACAAAAAATTATGGTATTTCTTCTTCTTATTATTGGTCTTGGATGGTTTTCTGGATTTGAATATGTTCGCGAATATGCTCGAAAACCATATATAATCCACGGATATATGTACTCAACTTCAATTTATGTTCAAGATGAAGAAAAATTAAATAATGAAGGAATTTTAGCACACGCCAAATGGTCTTCAATTAAAAAAATAACCGATGAAAATAAAATTGCCGCCGGAAGAGAAATATTTAATATTCAATGTCTATCTTGCCATACAATTAATGGAATAAAGAATGATGTTGTAAATAAGTTCAAGAGCTTAGCTTATGTCGGAATAATGTCTCAAATCTATGGTCAAGGAAAAGTTCTCAATTATATGCCTAAATTTATTGGGACACGAGATGAACTTGAAGCATTGGCTTTATTTATTGCAAAAGATTTACTCGGCAAAGAAATAATTACTGAACTTTCCACCAAAAGACCTAATCCAGTTGAGCTGGATATTCCTGCTTTTGATCCACAAAAAGATGAATACGTCCTCTTGGCTTGGAACGATATCGGTATGAAATGCATTACCGATAATTACAAAATGTTTATGTTTCTACCACCAGGTAATATTTTAGAAGCGTTACTTATTAAAAGAGATGCTTTTCCAATAATTGTTTCAAAAGGTGTAGAAATTCAATACGAAGTAGAACCAGGATTTGAAAATCCATCAAAATTTATTGAATTTTGGAAATATTCTGAAGCCTATTATGGTAAGAAAATTTCAGACAATATTGGGACAACCGGGAATGGCTTAAAAGGCAAATTTATTTGGGATGAAAAAGAGAGAAAATTTGTAGCAAAAGGAATTCCTGTAGTACCATATAAAGATGATGGCAGTTATAATCCGTATCCAAGATTCAAGGTTAAAGCAGTAGATGTTGCCACTGGAAAAGTACTAAAAGAGACAAAAGTTGTTGCCCCTGTTTCTTCTGAAATGGGATGTCGCTTATGTCACGATGGTGGCTGGCGGGTAAATAACTTGTCAGGTCTTGCTGACGAAACTGCCGCGAATATTTTATCCACTCATGATAGGCTTAATAAAACCCAACTTCTCAAATCTGCGTTGGAAGGTAAGCCTGTTATGTGTCAAAGTTGCCATCCTGATCCACTTGTTAAATCTGATGGTTTACCTGGTCATAACAGTTTTTCGGCTTCTATGCACGGTTGGCATGCAAATTATATGGTTATCGATGGTCCGAAAGCCTGTGTCACTTGTCATCCAAGTAGTTCTACTGGTAATACACAATGTAGCCGAGATATTCATTCTCTTGTTGGTTTAAATTGCACAAGTTGCCACGGAAATATTGATGATCACGCTGCTTCTCTTTTAAAATATGAATTTAAAAATAATACGAGTGCAAAACGTCTTGCTGCTAATCTAAAATTGAAACAAGTAAACTCAATTGATGAAATTAATGCAAGAAAATCGTGGCACCAATTGCCTGATTGTATGAATTGCCACGAAGGTTATGAACAACCCAAAGCTAATTTTAAAAGCTTCAACAAATGGGTAGCATCTGCTTCTGATTTATATAAAAATCGGCGAGATGATAGAGGACGTGTGCAGTGCGTCGCTTGCCATAATTCACCTCATGCCATTTATCCCACAAAGAATATTGTTAATCCTAATCATGATAATATTCAGCCCTGGCAATATCAGAAAAACCCGTATCCAATAGGCACAAATAACAATTGCGTTATTTGTCATAAAATTGATATGAAAATGTTAAAACATCATCCAAATATGGACAAACCATTTAGAAACGTTCAATTAGTTGAAAAGCACGGTTTATTACAAGTTAAGAAGTAATATGATTTAGATAATTTAGCAACAAATAAAAGGGCTGCTTTCGATCAGGCAGCCTTCATTTTTTCCTATTCTTCATTCTTTTGATTATTCAAGTTTTTTAGTTAATTTTGACTTTAATTTTAATTTACTTTTTATGATGTAAGTTCTTTATTTTAAATAAATTTTTTGCTAAATATGGAAATAATTGAAAAAAAATTAAGAATTGAAGATGCAGAGTTAATTTCTGCATTTGAATTAAATGACAATTTTTTGCAGCTTATTCAGAATAGGTTTAAAACAGCTGTTCTAATTCGAGGTGAAAATTTAATTCTTAAAGGATATACTGATGAAATAAAAGTAATCGAACGACTGTTTAGAGAATTTTCATATTTACTAAAAAGAAATGGAGTCATTCTACAAAGCGATATATCAACAATTTTAGAACTGATAGATACAAGAGAATATGAAGAAATAAAACATAATGGGAATAATAAGAATCCTGTAATATACAACGGTGTTAAGGAGATAATTCGTGTTAAATCACAAAAGCAACTTGAATATTACGAAAAAGTACTTAATAATGATTTAGTTTTTGCAATTGGTCCGGCAGGGACTGGCAAAACATTTCTTGCTGTAGCTATGGCGTTAGCTGCATTAAGACTTAACGAAGTATCGAAAATCATTATTACACGACCAGCAGTTGAAGCTGGTGAATCACTTGGATTTTTGCCCGGCGATATGCGAGAGAAAATTGACCCCTATTTGCGTCCACTCACTGATGCAATGCACTATCTGCTCTCTGGTGATAAACTAAAAGCATTGTTAGAAAAACAGACTATCGAAATTACTCCTCTTGCTTATATGCGTGGTAGAACTCTTAACAATGCTTTTATTATTCTCGATGAAGCTCAAAATGCAACACGCACACAGATGAAGATGTTCCTAACACGTTTCGGACCAAATTCCAAAGTTATTATTACTGGCGATGTAACTCAGATTGATTTGCAAAATAAGGAGGACTCAGGACTTATTCATGCAAGTAATATCTTAAAAGGAATAAAAGGAATTGAGTTTGTCTATTTCAGCAACAAAGATGTTGTTCGCCATAAGTTAGTTGCAGAAATAATTAAAGCATACGAGAAAGAAACCAAGTCAGAAGCTAAAAAATCCTCCGGGAAAGAAAAAGAATGATTGACCTATTTAAAATAGGTTTTTTGACTGTTACTTTAATTGATTTGGTCGACATTGCAATCGTTACAACTTTTTTCTATTGGCTGTATAGTCGTTTGCGAGACACTATTGCAGTTAATGTGCTATTCGGATTAGTAATTGTTATTGCTTTGTCTTTTATAACAGAGGCCGTTAATCTAAAGTCGCTCAACTGGATATTAAAAACAATTTCTGATATTTGGTTAATAGCCTTTATTGTTCTATTTCAACCTGAAATAAGAAAATTACTGATGATAATAAGTAGAAGCAGAATATTCCGATCATTTGTGCAGACAAAAATTTCTGATGTTATAGACGAAATTACTGATGCAGTAAAAGAACTTTCGGAAAAGCATATCGGAGCGTTAATCGTATTTCCTCGCTCTCAAAATGTCCAAATGACAATTGATACTGGTATCAGGATACAAGCTACTTTGACAAAAGAACTCGTTTTGTCTATTTTTAACGTAAAGTCCCCTTTGCACGATGGTGCAATAATTGTTGAAAACAATATGATTGTAGCTGCAAGATGCATTTTGCCTCTTTCTCAGCAAACTAAATTTAAAGGGAAAAATTTAGGGACACGCCATCGTGCTGCACTCGGTCTATCAGAACAGGTTGACGCCATCATTCTTGTTGTATCAGAGGAAACTGGCGGTATTTCAGTTGCAGATAGTGGAGAATTAAATTTTAATATTCACATTGATAATCTTGCAGCGGTATTAACATCTAAACTAGCTGACTAAGCAATTATTCATGATGACTTTGTTTTTATTTGTAATTATTCATATTTATTCTTAATTTATAAAATTCATTTTCCAATAAGAGTGAGTAATATATGAAGCCTTCATTGTGGAGTGAAAATTCTAAATACAACTTAATTATTGATGTCGCGACTTCATTTCAAAAAAGCAAAATCTTCTTTGCTGCAATTGAACTAAATATTTTTTCAATTATCGGCGAAGACAAATTATCAGCCAAAGAAATATCTAATAAAATTCAAACTGACTTAAAAAATACCGAAAGGCTACTCAATGCTCTATGTACACTGAACTTCTTAATTAAACACAATGATTTGTATGAAAATTCCCCAATTACAAAGCACTATCTTCTTGAAAATGGTGAAGAGTATATCGGTGAATTGCATCATATCAACGATCTTTGGAACTCTTGGACAGATCTAACATATTGCATTAAAAAAGGAAAGCCAAAAGAGTTTAAAACTGTGAATGAAAAGGACCAAGAGTGGATTTTTAATTACCTTCTTTCGCTAAAATGGAAATCAAAATATGAGGCTCCAATCGTTGTTAGAAATATGAATCTTAGAAATTGCAAAAGGGTTTTAGATGTCGGTTGTGGTTGTGGTTCTTATTTAATTGAAATTGCTAAAAACTATCCTCATATAGAGTGCATTGGCCTCGATTATGCAAATGTTGTTGGTCAAATAGAAAAAGTAAGTCAAATAAGTAAATATGAAAATATTAATATTATACCTTGTGATGTTTATCTCCAAGACATTGGTAATAATTATGATGTTGTGCTTGTTTCATATTTGCTTCAAGAGTATTCATTATGGGATAATATGGAATTATTAAAAAAGATTTATTACTCTTTAAATAAAAACGGTCAAGTGTTTATTCATCAACAAGTAATTAATGATGATAAAATTACCCCCAAAAGTGCTGTGATGAATTCGTTAAACATGATGGTCAATACACTTGAAGGAGATATTATGACTGAAACAGAACTGTGGGTTATATTAAAAGAAAATTGGTTTGATAATGTTGCATTTGTTAGAACTGACTTTGATACCACAATTGTTTGCGGGCAGAAATTAACAAGTTTTTAGATGGGGGTAAATTGAAAAATAGTATTTTGTTTATTGGAGATATTGTAGGAGAACCTGGATTAAACGCTGTTAGAGACCATATCAGTAATTTAATTGAAAAGTATGAAGCTGATTTTGTAATCGCAAATGGCGAAAATGTTACAAATGGTAAAGGTATTACGAAGGACGAAGCAGAAGAACTTTTTAAATTAGGGGTTGACGTTATTACTACGGGCAACCATATTTGGGATAATTGGCATTCACGTCCATTAATTGCGCAAGACGATAGAATTCTTCGTCCATATAACTACCCACAAGGGAATCCTGGTCGTGGTTACAAAATTTCACAATCGAAGAAAGGGAATCAGATTGCAGTCGTGCAACTTCAAGGTAGGTCTTTTATGTATCCTATTGATTGTCCTTTTAAATCGATTGATTATGTAATTAATAATGTACAGAGTAAAGCGAAAGTCATTATTGTAGATTTTCATGCAGAAGCTACCGCTGAGAAAATCGCTATGGGATGGCACACTGACGGTCGTATATCAGCTCTTCTTGGAACACATACACACGTTCAAACTGCTGATGCTTGCTTGCTTCCAAATGGCACAGCATATATTACAGACGTTGGGATGACAGGTCCGTACGATTCTGTTCTCGGTCTCGACAAATCTGTTGCTTTGAAACGCTTTACTCTTCAAACTGCTCACAAATATAAACTTGCAGAAAATGACGTGCATTTGTGCGGTGTGCATCTGTTAGTTGATTCAGATACAGGACAAGCTCTTAAAATTAGTTCTTTTATTATTCCAGAATTTGAGAAAAGTATATATGAAAAAAGTTAATTTAGCTATCGTTGGCGCAACCGGTTTAGTAGGTCGAACATTTTTAAAAGTATTGGAAGAAAGAAATTTACAAATTGACAACCTTCGATTATTTGCTTCTCAGAACTCTGCAGGCAAAGAAATAATATTTAAAGGTAGGAAATTTGTTATCGAAGCCTTAAATAAAGATTCATTTTATGGTACAGATATTGCCTTATTTTCCGCAGGGTCTTCTGTTAGCAAGGAATTTGCACCTATTGCTGCAAAAAGCGGCTGTGTGGTAATAGACAATAGTAGTGCTTGGCGTAGGGACGAAAACGTTCCGCTCGTTGTCCCGGAAGTTAATCCTGATGATATTTTCAAGCACAACGGTATTATTGCAAATCCAAACTGCAATGTTATTCCTCTTGCCGTTGTATTCGGACCATTGCATCAGAAATACCATATTAGGAGAGTAGTAGTTTCAACTTATCAATCAATTTCCGGTGCTGGGCAAAAAGGTATAGATAAACTTGAAAAAGAAATTCAAGGAATACAAACTCACGACAAACATCGAATTTTCTCTAATATTATTTTTCACCCTGTTGAACCAGAACAACCAGAAATCACGAACGAAGAAGCTAAACTTCATTTCGAACCTTGCAAAATATTACATTCATTCGATATTAAAATTACGTCAACTTGCGTTCGACTACCATTTTTCGCTTGTCATTGTGAAGCAGTTAACATTGAAACAATATTTCCTTTCGAGATTGAAGAAGTAAAATATCTGCTCGCTAATTCAAAAGGAATTAAAATCATTGATGATTTAAAAAATGAGTACTATCCTACACCCGATATCGTAAAAGGAAAAGATGAGGTTTATGTTGGTAGAATTCGAAGAGATACTACAATTGAAAACGGTTTGAATTTATGGGTAGTATCCGATAATATTAGAAAAGGTGCAGCAACAAATGCTATTCAAATTGCTGAAATACTAATCAATTCAGAAAAATAAGGAGGTGATGTCCCTTGGGTAAAGAGAGGCCCAAATATACACCAGAACAAATTTTGAAATAAGGTTGGGCGGGTGGGAAGCTAATAAGAATTAAATATTTCATTTATTGCATCATTATAAAAATATGAAAAGGTATTTTATGAAAAAAATTGTATCAATATTTTTGCTTTTATTTATTTCTTTTAATGTGCTTCAATCCCAATATCCTCAATTTTTATTAGAAAATGGGGATTTTTTTGAATACAAAAGAAGTTTAATAAGCAATTATGAATTATCCAAATATCAAAAATTGTTTAATAGTAATACTCATCGCAATTACGATGTTTTGAGCTATGATTTGTTACTTGATTGGACCGAAGCCTTATCATCTGAACCAATAAAATTTGAATTCTTAGGTAGAAATAAAATCACTATCCAAATAACAGAACCAAATATTAACAAGATTGAATTTGATGCGATAAATTTGTTGATTAATTCAGTATCAATTAACAACATATCTGTTTCTTCATATAATTATAAACAAGGATTGCTTTCTATTTCATTGGAAAATACTCTAAATATCGGTGATACAATTGAAGTATTTGTCGATTACAAATTTGTGGGCCCGGATACACTTGGGTTTTATCTTTTTCCGAAAGATATGCCTGTTGGTTATGGTCCGAGTGGAGAAATGGTTTATACACAAGAACGCATTGCATATACTATGAGCGAACCAGAAGATGCAAGATATTGGATGCCCTGTAATGACCGACCAAATGATAAAGCAAGAGCAAACATATCAATCAAAGTGCCCAAAGGCTTTCTTGCGGTTTCAAATGGATTACTAATTAACGTTGAAGAAAATGAGGAAAACGTAACTTATCACTGGGCAGACACTGCATTAATTCCTACATATTTGATGGCAGTTGCTGCATCAAAGTATGTTTCATACAACGAGTGGTTTAAATATTCTGATAATCCTTCGGACTCAATCGAATTAGTTTATTACGTTTGGGAAAATGACTTAGAAAATGAGATAACAGATTGGACGGTTTATAATGCAAAAAATGCATTTAAACCAACTGCCAAAATTATGCAAATTTATTCCGATGCCTTTATCCCATATCCATTCCGTAAATATGGTCAAGTAGCGATACAACCATTTTATTTTGGTGGTATGGAGCACCAAACAATTACTTTTGTCAATCGTTCGTGGCTCCGTGGCAGAAATGAATCAGGAATTGCTCACGAAATGGCTCATCAATGGATTGGCGATTTAGTTTCTTGTGAGGATTGGAGTAACATTTGGTTCAACGAAGGTGGGGCTACTTGGAGTGAAGCGATTTGGGCAGAAGACTGGGGAGGATACGAAACATATCTAAATTATATGAACTCTGTTGGAAATCAATATCGAAGTAGAAAATTTCTTATGACTGTTCCAATTTATGGAATACCTAACCAATATTTGTTTGCATTTCCGTACAGTTTACTTGTTTATAACAAAGCTTCCTGGGTTTATCATCAATTGAGAATAATGCTCGGAGATAATGTCTTCTTCCCTATTTTTCGTAATTTGCTGAAAAAATTTGCATTTTCAAACATTAATATTGAGAAATTTCAGCAACATTTCGAAGATGAAGTAATAAGTTCACCTGTTCCGTTGGATATTTTCTTCGACCAATGGCTTAAAAAACCGGGTCATCCAATCTATCAATTATCTGCTGATGCAGGCTTTTTGCCTGAACAAAATAATTATTCTATTAAAGTAAATTTAAAACAAACTCAAAGTAGTCAAAATGCTCATTCCCTGTTTGTTACTTATCTGCCTATTGTTTTCTTCAATAAAGATACAGTTGCTGAAATATTTGTTGTTAATGACCAAATTGAGCAAAGTTTCACATTCAATTTAGATTTTCTTCCTGATAGTGTCTATATTGATACAAGAAAAGTATTAGCTGAATCGAACAAGGCAAAGGTAAATTTAGTAACCTCGATCGATAATAATAATCGACTAAATGTCGGTGTTTATCCAACTATTGTAGAGAAAAATGGTTTTGTAACAATTATTTCAATTGATAATTCTCATTTACAACTTATCGAATTGTATAATTCTGTCGGTGAAAAAGTAATCAAGGACTGTCCAGAGAAAAACTTTTACCAACTTTCTTTGAGAAATTTATCTTCGGGTATTTATTACGCAGTTATTTATGTGGATAACAATTGCATAACACAAAAAATCATTGTTCAGTAAATTATTGAATTTCTTAATAAAAAATAATCCCCACCTTCATTCATTTAGGTTGGGGATTATTTTAAACTATAATTATAATAATATTATTAGTTAATAATAATGTTATTTTTGCCAGGATGTTGCAGATTGAAAATATCTTCGATAGCTTTAATAAATCCATCTTTTGGAAATGCTCCGACAGCCATTTGTGGACGGTCGTTTACTGGAATAAATAGGATCGATGGAATGCTGCGAATACCAAAAACCATTGCTAATTCTTGTTCTGTTTCTGTATCAATTTTGTAAATATCGATCAATCCTTCATACTCTTTTGCGATTTCTTCCAATATTGGCGATACCATCTTGCACGGACCGCACCAATCTGCATAAAAGTCAATAATAGCAGGTTTTGTGCCTTTGTAGTCCCATTCATTACTATTTTCGTAGTCAAAAATTTTTTCGATAAACGTTTGCTTAGTTAAATGTTCCATTTTGTTCTCCTTTAATAATAATTGATAATATATTATATTTCAAAAGACGATTATACAGATCAAAAGACGATTATACAGAAACTATATTGCTGGAATTTCATATGATAATTTTATATTTTAAAAAAGTAAGTTAATGAATTTTTTTTACAATTTCACGAAAAAAACAATTATTTTTAAAATTATTGAAAAATACTTGGAGAAAAAATTGAGTAGTGTTCAAGATTTATCTAAATTAACAAGATGGTTTGTTTTGCTTTTGGTTAGTATTAGTATTTCTGCTAATTACTATGTTTATGACGCAATGTCATCAATAAAATCAATAATGCAGAATGACCTTGGTTTTAGTAATACTGCATACGGTTGGTTAGTTTCACTTTATTCATTCCCCAATACATTTTTAGCAATGTCCATTCTTGGTGGCATTATTTTGGACCGATGGGGAATTAGAAAAACAGGACTGCTATTTGTCTCATTGTGTGTTTTAGGTGCATTTTTTTCTTCTTATGGAGCAAGTCCATATTTTTCCAACGGTGGCTTTGGTTATGGCTTTGTATCAGCAATTATTCCATCAATTTCTCCTGAATTAAAAATGTTAATGTTAGGTCGATTACTATTTGGTTTAGGTGCTGAAACAAGTATTGTGGTTTCCAACAAAATAATGGTAAAATGGTTCAAAGGAAAAGAATTAGCATTAGCTTTCGGTGTTAATTTAGCAATTGCTCGTCTTGGAACAGCCGCAGCATTGATTTTATCCCCTGTATTTGTAAATTATATTCACTGGACAACAGCACTTTGGGCAGCAACAATTTTGATGACCATTGGTCTTGTATGCTTTGTTGTATACATTTATCTGGATAAAAAACATACTCCCAAAGAGGATAAATCAGCGAAATTGGCAGAAGATGAAATATTCCGCTTGAAAGATATTGTTGACTTAGTAAAAAACAAATCGTTTATTTATGTATGTGTATTGTGCGTAACTTTTTACTCGGCTGTTTTCCCATTTCAAAGTTACTGTCCCGATTTACTTCATAATAAATTCAACTTGTCAATAGAATGGAGCGGTATTTTATCAAGTTTAATTATCTGGGGAACAATTGTATTCACTCCATTATTTGGTTATTTTGTTGATAAAAGAGGAAAGCGAGCTTCTTTGATGTTTTTGGGTTCTGCTCTATTGATTTTATCTCATTTAATTCTATCGCTTACGTATTTAACTCCTTATATACCAATGTTCATTCTTGGGATTGCGTTCTCGCTTGTTCCTGCTGCAATGTGGCCCTCGGTTGCATTAATTGTTGAGGAGAAAAAACTTGGTACTGCTTATGGGACAATGGCTTCTATTCAGAATTTAGGTTTGTGGGCATTCCCAATTATTGCAGGTTGGGTTTTAGATAAAACTAATGTAGGTGTTTCACCCGGTAATTTAGATTATACTTATACAATATTAGTTTTTGCAGGACTTGGTATTATTGGTTTTATTTTTGCATTTCTTCTCAAACATAACGAAACAAAAGGAAAATCTCACGGTTTGGAATTACCATCCCATAGCTAATTATATTAAAATAAAGAGTATTAATTAAGTTTACAGGCTTTTTGATTTCTAAACAATTCAATTTGCCTGTAAACTTGATATTATCAATGACTAACAGTTATTGTTTGATAGATTTATTAAGCAATTTTTCTATCTTATTTATTTTTGAATACATTCGAGATTTTTCACCTTTTCGATAATCAATCTTAATAGTTGAATATATTCTATTTGCTTGTGGTTCAAGGATTTTGAAGCAGTTTGAAATTACATCCATCACTTCCTCCCAGCTACCTTCTAATATTGTTCCCATTGGTGTAAGCTTATACGTTATCCCGCTTTTATCGATATAATCAATAACTTGAGACACATAAGCACTGACACTTTCTCCTTTGTCAGTCGGAAACATTGAAAATTCAGCAAGTACCATAATTATTTCCTCCTTTTATTTGTACTTTGCAACAATATATCTTTTTGTTTTTGCTTGTTTTGATTTGATTTTTCAACAAATATCTTTTTATTAGTAAATGGATTAAATTCTGTATAATACATCAAAGTTGAATATGTTGAAGGAGTTGGGGTAAAAATTTGAATTTGTTTGGGATAAATTTTAAGATTATTTCTCGAAAAATTTCTAAGTTCTATCATATCATTTTGACAACAATCAGGATGAGCAGCCATAAAGTAATATGTAAGATATTGATTTTTTCTAGCCTTTTTTGAATATTCCATAAACTTATCTCTAAAAATTACAAGATCTTCTTTGTTTACGGTTTTGCCCATTGCTTCTAGAACATTTTTTGAAATATGCTCTGGTGCTATTTTTAACTGTCCTGAAACATATTTTTCTGAAAGCCTATAAATAAATTTTTCCCCATAATTATTATCATTCAATGCTAAATCAAATCTAATACCTGATGAAATAAATATTTTTTTTATCCTTGAGATTTTGGAAATTTCATCTAATAGTTTTAGATAATCATTATGATTATTGTTAAGATTTTTACATTTTTTCGGGTACAAGCATCTTCTTGCATGGCAGTGTTCATTAAACTTCTTGCAATCCATTCCATACATATTTGCACTTGGACCACCAACATCATATATTATCCCATTAAAGTTGGGTTTAGATGATATTTTTTGAACCTCTTTAATAATTGAATGAACACTTCTGCTAATCACTTTTCTCCCTTGATGAACAGCTATAGCACAAAAATTGCATTCTCCAAAGCAACCACGATGAGAAATAATCGACTGCTTAATAGTTTCGAGTGCCTTAACTTTACCTTTTTGCTTGTAAAAAGGATGTGCGTCATATTCAAAATCGAGGTCGAAGTAGTTATCTATTTCAGATTGAGTAGGATAAAATTGTGGTGGATTATGTATTAAATACCTATCCCCTGTTTTTTGGGATAATCCGTTTGATGATGTAGGTTCATTATTAGAGTAAAAAATTTCAAACATTTCAATCAATTTTGAATTTGAATTTAAAACTTCTTCATAAGAAGGTAATTGAATGTGGTCATCTATTTTAGTTTTAGAAATATAGCATAATCCTCGAATATTTGTCAAATCTTGATTATTTTTGATAGAATTAGCAAATTCTAATATGCTTTTCTCAGCCATACCATATATCAAATAATCCGCCTTAGAATCGAACAAAATAGATCGTCTTATTTTATTATCCCAATAGTCATAATGAACAATTCTTCTTAAACTTGCCTCTATCCCGCCAATAACAATTGGAACATTTTTCTTACAAAATTGGCGAATTAAATTCACATATTTTATTGTTGCTCTATCAGGTCGTAATATATTATATCCTCCTGGAGTTAAATCATCTAAACTTCTTCTTTTATTTGTAGCAGTATAATTTGCAACCATTGAATCGACACATCCAGCTGTAACTCCCCAAAATAGTTTAGGTATACCCAATCGCAATATATCTTCATCTGATTGAAGTGTTGGTTGAGAAATAATTCCAACTCTATATCCGTTTTTAATAAGCCATTTACCAATAACGGCTGCACCATCGTACGGAGTATCTATATAAGCATCCCCCGTTACTATAATTACATCGAGTTCTTCCCAATCGAGTTCCTTTAATTCTATTTTTGTAGTTGGAATATACATTTTTTATGACTTTTAGTTAATATGTTATTATATTTGTTATTTAGATTGTGTAAATTAATAATTATCTATAAAATTGAAAAATTATAGCATTATTTTGTTGTTTGTTTTGTGTGCTAATTCAAGCTTATTCTCTGAATTACTTAGAGTTTTACCTCAAAAAGGTGAATCAATATATGCATTACTTACAAGATATAATTTGACCTACGAAAAAAACATTGATTTCTTCTTCAAACAAAATCAAAATAGATTATCTGAGCAAAAAGGTTTGTTTTTAGGAAAAGAATACGAGCTTCCAATAAAGATAGTGAAGTTTAATAATAAAAATATTCGTTCAACTCTAAATATTGATTACGAAACAGCAAAAAAAATTCAGGACTATAATACAACGATAGTAAAAAAAGGAGTAAAAAAGCATTCCTACAAAGATGATCAAATTCTTTGGGTGCCTTTTATCGAATTTGACATAGCAAATGATATTATTAGTAAAGAAAATGAGAAAAATCCTGAAAAAGATAATTTTTTAAGAAATAATTTTAAGAAAAACAATGAACTTTTCGGCGAGAAAAACAGAATCAATACAGTATTAGACAATAAATTAGTTGGCCATTACTTCTACATAATCGCTGGACACGGAGGTCCAGACCCTGGTGCTATTGGATTTAGAAATGGTTTTGAATTACACGAGCATCAATATGCTTACGATGTATCATTAAGGTTAGCGAAAAAACTTATGGAAAGTGGTGCAGAAGTTTTTTTGATTGTTCAGGATGATGAAGACGCAATATCTGACGACAAATTTCTTAAAAAATCTGGAACTGAAAAATTAATCAATGGTGATACAATTTCAAGCATACAGCCAACAAGATTAAAACAACGTACAGATATAGTCAATGAAATCTATAGAACTTACAACAAAAAGGGCACAAATCATTTACTCATTGAAATACACGTTGATTCAAGAATAACTGATAAACGCATTGATATTTTTTTCTATCATCAACCTGAAAGTGAAAAAGGGAAAGAATTTTGCGAAGTTCTGCTTAATACTATCAAGGAAAAATATGACAAAAATCAACCAGGTCGCGGTTATCAAGGAAGAATTTATGGCAGAAATCTTTGGACGCTCCGTAACGCTATTCCTTTTGGGGTTTATGTTGAACTTGGAAATATTCAAAATCCACAAGACCAAATTAGATTGATAGAACCATCAAATCGACAGGCAATTGCAAACTGGCTTTATCAAGGTATTTTGCGTGCATATAATATAAGATAGAGGTGTTTATGGTAGGTATTGGTTATGATATTCATCAGTTAAAGCAAGGTGAAACATTAATACTCGGTGGTGTTAATTTCGATACTGAATATGGCACGGTTGCCCATAGTGACGGTGATGTTCTTGTTCACGCGATAATGGATGCTATTCTTGGTGCGGCTTCTCTTGGCGACATTGGCGAACATTTCCCTGACAATAATGAACTTTTCAGAAATATCTCTTCTCTTGAATTATTGAAAAATGTGATTAATCTTATTGATGACAAATACACTATTGTCAATATTGATGCCACTCTTATCTCCGAAAAACCTAAAATTAGAGATTTCAAACTCAAAATGCGCAAAAATATTGCCAATGCTTGCAACATATCTATTAATCAAATTAATATTAAAGCGACGACTAATGAAAAATTAGGTGCAATTGGTCGTGGTGAAGGAATTGCTGCGATTGCTATATGCCAATTAGAGAAAAAATAATAAAACATACTTTCCTGCTAATATTTTTTGCTTTATTAGCAATTCCAACATATGGGAATTATTATTATCCATATTATATCAATTTCACAAAATCAATCGAACAAGGTGAAGTTATTAATTTAGACAAAGATCTATATCTATTACACTTTGGCTTTTTAGGTGAAAATAGCTACATTTATAAAACAGAAAATTTAGAACCAAAGAATGGTATTACGTTGTCCAATACATCAGTCTTATATTCAAAGTCTGCTTTTGGTAATCTTATTCTTTTGACATTTGTTAATGACAGTTTGTTTCTTGTTATTTATTCAAAAGATAATATCAGCAACAGAATATACATCTCAAATACATTCGAAAATTATTTTGAATATTTAGATATTCTTGTACAAAATAATCTTATTTTATTGCAGATAGATAAAAATATATATTTATTCAATATACTTGACAATTTCCCAAAAGAGTTTTCTATTTTAAGTCAGAATGCATTAAGTGCCAATTTTTATCTGTTAAATGACAAAATTTATATTGCAATTGTCGAGGAAGAAAGTTCGCAAAATGTCATAAAATTCATAGATTCTGACGGAAATTTTTTTCATAGTTTAACAGTTCCTTCTTATAATAAAGTCAAAATTATAGATTTGTACAATTATTTATCGCTTACTTTTACTTCATCCAACAACAAATCTTTAATTTACTTAGTCAACAAAAGAGACTACACCATCAATAACTCAATATGGATAAATGCTAATTCAAATTTTATTGCTTTTTCAGATAACTCGATATTTGCATTGCAAACAAATGAAAAAAATAATATATTAAGTAAATATTACACTGCTTCAAATGCTCTCAACTACATTGAATATCCAATCGAGTTTGTACAACCATTTTTTATCAAAATAATTAACAATCGTATTTATACCTTGTATCAAAATGGGATATGCGTTTTTGATACAAATTTAACTATTCAAGCAGTTCAATTTTTTAATATTTCTCAGCAAATAAGTGATGTTATTGATATTATTGAGAATAATAATCAAATTATTATCACCTCTAAATCTAATTCATTGGTTTTTGAAATAAGAAAAAACAAGCTTTCTTTTGTTAAATTAATATTTCACAAATACGCTAAATATGTTATTCCAATTATAATCATTCTAATTGCATTAATGTTAATTAATACAATTAGAACGAAAAATAAATTACTAAATATAATTGCCAATATTCCAGCAACAAGTTTTTTATTTATTATAAACCAAAAAGGTAAACTAATTTTTGCTAATAATTACGCGTCATCATTGCTTTCTCTCAGTAGTAATATTCCATTGAATAAAAACTTCAAAGATTATTTTAAAAATGATTTTATGAAGGAGATTTATAGGTTTTATGAAAATAATAAAAATGATAAACGAACAATTAGAGAAAAATTATCATTGTATATTGATGAGAATCTTACTGAATGGTTATGCTCTATAATACCCATCAGAGACTTTAGAGGTTTCGCAAAAGGTTATGTATTGTTCGGAATTGATATTACTGAACAACTTGAAAGAAAAAGACTGGCTAATTGGGCTCAACTCGCTCACGATATGCAAACAAACCTATCGACAATTAAACTAAATGCTGAACATATAAGCAGTTCAGACTTAGACCAAATTCGTTCACGTCAAAAAAAGATAATTCATCAGGTTAATATTTTGATGAATCGCATTCGTGATATTATTACTGTTGGTCGAACAGATGTTCTGGACCTATATCAAGTAAATTCATATGAGATATGTAGTCAAGCTGTTGCAGAATTTGATGAAGAATTATTTCCAAATGTTAAATTTATTTTAAATGTAAAAAATTTTGAGCTGAAATGTGATAAAAATAAGCTCGTGCGTGCTATTAGAAATGCAATCGAAAATGCAATACGTGCACTTCCAGATAAAAAAGGAGAAATCGCTATCTCGTCAGATTTGGATATTAATTATGCATATTTTTCAGTAATTGATAATGGCAAAGGGATGGACGACGAAACTAAATCTAAGTTTCTAAAACCGTATTTTACAACTTCAAGCCAATATGGAGGTAGTGGAATTGGAACAACAATAATGCAAAAAGTAGTGGAACTTCACAAGGGGCGTATTGATGTTGAAAGTGAAGTAAATAAAGGTACTAAAATAACTTTTGTAATACCTTTAAAACTGCTTAATTAAACCATCTCATTAATCTTATTCCCGCATCTACCTGAATCGACTTCCATTTTTCATCTCGAATTTGATTAATCAGTAAATATGAAATTTGAACATATGGACTAATGTAATACTTTCCTCCTAAATCAATATCTTTTCCAACAGACAAAAATGGAGCAAGATTGAAGACATTCGTTTTATTAATTTGACCTTCGCTAACTACCCTACTGTAAGAAGGAGGATTTGTTGGGAATGGATTAGCATAGCTTGGAGAAAGTATTTTTTCAATATGCTTTTGGCTATTAGAAACAGAAAAATAAAAAACGTTCCCAATTGAAATAAAATAAAAACTATTATAAATTCTTTTTTTGAACTGAAAATTGACAGCAACATTATCGAATGAATTTTTAAAAATATTCTCGTAGGTTATTATATCTTCTTGTCCATTTGGTAATATTATCGGCAAATTTTGCTTTGTAGAAAATTTATTTTTACGATAATTATAACTTATTGCAATAGAGAGTGAACCATTCCCATCTAAAATCCATTTTTCAAAACTAATTCCGAAAGTATTTGATAAGCCGTTTCCATCTGAAAAACTACCACAATTACAATCATTTTCATAGAAACCAAAATTTCCTAGTTCTTTCGAAAAACCTTGCTGAAAAATTATCCCCAAAAAGTTATAATTAATATTCTCTGGCAGTCTTGGGGAAAGTTCCCAATTAAAGCCTTGAGTTTCTGCATTAACACAAATAAACAGAAAATTTAATAGTATTATCAAATATTTTTTCATCGTTTTACGATAAATAATTTTGTATCAAAAATTGTATACCCATCACTTATGGAAATCGCATAAACTCCAGCGTTCAATTGATTAACATCAATATCAATTATATCTATATTATCCGGCTTTAGTGAAGTTTCTTTTTCATATACCATTTGTCCATAAGAGTTAATGATTTTAACTTGTAATAGAGAAAAATTCTTGGAAGAATTGACTAAAACGTTAAGATTTGCAATTACCGGATTAGGAAATATTGATATTATTGTAGGTTTATTAAAATTAATTGGATTAATTTTTAACGGCAATCCACAAATTGAGTCAAGTGAATATTTACCATTAAGTATTATTAAATCATATATCTTTTTACAATTATCAGAACCAAATACTACATTTTGCAAAGCCAACTCACTTACTTGATTATCGCCAAGGTATGTTTTAAATCTTAACAACAACAAGGTATCCTTTGGAAGAAGAAAAATATCAGAATTAGCTTGAATAATAAGCTTCCCCCTAATATCATCATTAATTGTTACAGTCGCGCCTTCAGACGCGGTCCCTTGTGTTTTTTTCCCAAGATATTTTAGTATTGTAGGATTAAAAGCAAGTTCAAATTGATAATACTTCGCATAAATAGTTGGTTTATAATGTTCACATGAAAGCAATATAGGAATATCAATTATTCTTCCTGGCTTGCTTTTGATTTTATCATCTATGCTTAATTGAGCAAATATTGGAGGCACGCTTGCAGCCTTTAGAATAATAATTAGTGTGTCTTTGGGAGGAACAGCATTATTAATTAATAATGCTCGTGAATAATATACGCCGGGTGGATAAGAAGCCTGAAATGTAAATGTTAAATTTTCATAGCTATTAGAGTCTATTATCATTTCATTTTTGGAAACAAAAAATTTATCATTATCTTCAATAATTATTTGGCTTACATAAAGTTTAGTATTGCCAATATTCAGAACTCTAATAGTTGTATCTTTCGAAGAAGGGCAATTCCCTTCAATATCAGCACTATAAAACACATTCCCAAAATCAATAGTATCCATACTTGTAAAAATTTCAGGTTCAATTGCACGACCGATTATATAGATTTCTCTTTTAGTATCACTGCTTTTATATCCGAATAGGTTTCTTGTAGGAAAATCATTTTCAATAGTATATTTTAACGAGAAGAAGCCTCTTTGAGCAGGATTAATGTCTATCGACATCTCATATTCTTTTTCTGGCAGTAGATGAGCAATAGGGAATGGCTTTGATATAGTCGCAAAGCGTGAAATTTTATTATTAATATTATCCCATAAATATTGGTTTGCTGCACCATAGGGAATATTACCAGAATTTTTGAGCTTGAAAAAAACTCTGGTATTTTTTCTAGTCTGAATATCTTCTAAAAAAATAGTGTCTCTAACAAAATCATAATTTGAGTAAGTTAATTCCAAATTCTGTTTTACTCCACACCCAATTACTCTTACAGAACAAAAATCGATCGAATCTGGTTTTAAATCTTCACGTGGGATAAAATATACTCTGAAAATTGCTGTATCAGGTCCCAAATCGATTGGATTATAACTAATTTCATAAACTAAATTTGATTTTTTGGGTAATAATGAAAACGGATAGTTCTTCTCTTCAAACATAAATTCTTTATCAGCAAATTTTTGCGTAATTAGAGAATCTTTTGAAGCAACAATTTTAATTGGGAAGTTTTGTGTGTTTCTTACAATATGTTTTTTCACTTGCACTAATGGTGAGTTTACAAAGACAGAATCAAAAAGAATTATATCATCAAATCCATCAATAAATTTAACTGTTTTTTTTGTAATTAATTTGAAAGTTTTCTGAACTATAATTTTTGTTGTATCTTTTGGGTCAACTAATCCAAGTTTCATCATTGCAGTTTTTCTTCCTATTGGCTCGGCAATTAAATCTGGCAGAGGAGTATACTTTATAACAAGGTTTTCACTTCGTCTGTCGGAAGTGTTTAAGTTAAATGGTAAAGCTGGTGAATGAGGAGAAAATCGCAAATATTCAAATTCTGTAAGTGCATCTGGACTAGCAAAGATTTCTATTGATGGAGAAACATTGAGCATCCGTAATTCTCCACTGCCGATGTTTTTCAAAACAAAAGTTTCATATACCTCGTCGTAAATATAACAGGGGCCAAAGTGTATTGTGTATTTTGTTGAATCTTGTAGGTAGTATATATCACCAGCTAATTGTGAGAATAAATTATTCGAAAAAACAAAAAACAATATAAACATTAAGATTATCATTTTTCAACTAATTTTATTATTTTAGTCTTGCAAATGTAACTTTATTGTAAAATTATCATTATTAGTTATAAGAAACAAATAATAAAAGAATAGGAGATGATAAAATGAAACGTTTATGTGCATTGATTTTACTTTTTTTATCAGTTTTTCAATTGTATTCGCAACCCAAAATTGAATTCGTTGGTGGCGAAACAGTCGATTGGAAAGATGTGTCGCCAAAAGACAATCCACTTCATTCTGAAATAATAATCAAAAATATAGGTAATGAAAAATTGGTCATCAAGGAAGTGAAACCTACTTGTGGGTGCACTACTGCTCCATTAGACAAATATGAACTGGCACCTGGCGACACAACAAGAATGAAAATTACTTTAAATTTAGGTTCTTCTTCCGGGAAAATCCATAAAACGATTCGGGTAATATCCAACGACCCAAATGCACAAACTAAAATTATCTCTCTAAAAGCAAATGTTATTCGTCCAATTGAGATCAAACCGGCAAATTACATTGTATTTGATAATCCAAAAGTTGGTGTTGAAAGCACAGCAAAATTCTTTATTAAGAACAACACTAATAAACTAATAAAATTAAGTGATTACCAAACTGAACCGAAAATATTGAAAATCAATCTTGTAGGAGAAAAGCAATTACAACCAAATGAAGAAATTGAAATAATTGCACAGATTATTCCCGATAAAACTGGCTATTTAAATGCTTTTATTAAAATGAAAACGACAGAACCTGATACACCAGAAATTGAAATTCGTTGCTATGGAAATGTAGCCGAATCGCCAATATTTAATTCAAAGTAGAGCTAATAATTAATTTTAATGTATTATTGAAGGGGCTGTCCTCTCAAAGGGATAGCCCCCTGTTTTTTACATAGATTTGGCAGTCGCAGCTGATAAAAATTCGATATTCATTCTACTGATAAATCTAACTGAAATATTTTTAGGACAGTTAGCTTCACATTCATAATAATTCCGGCAAGCACCAAATCCCTCTTTATCCATTTGTTCAATCATAGCAATAGCGCGTTTTTTTCGTTCTGGTTGCCCCTGTGGAAGCAATGCCAACTGCATAATTTTTGCCGCTGTGAATAGCATAGCAGCACCATTAGGGCAAGAAGCAACGCAAGCTCCGCAGCCAATACATTGAGCTGCATCCATTGCTAAATCAGCACTCTCTTTTGGAACAGGGATAGAATTTGCATCCTGAGCTGCACCTGTATTCACAGTAACATATCCACCAGCAGCAATTATTCTATCTAAAGCAGAACGGTCGACAACTAAATCTTTAATAACAGGGAAGGCTCGTGCTCTGAATGGTTCAATCCATAGTTCATCACCATCTTTGAACATACGCATATGAAGCTGACAAGTAGTTGTTCCTTTCATATTCCCGTGAGGTCGCCCATTAATTGTCATAGAGCAAGCGCCACAAATTCCTTCGCGGCAGTCGTGGTCGAAAGCAATTGGCTCTTTTCCTTCGGAAATTAATTGCTCATTTAACACATCAATCATTTCCAGAAGCGACATATGCTCGGAGACATCCTCCATTTTATAAGTTTCGAAACTACCTTTGGAGGTAGTATCTTTTTGACGCCAAATGTGAAGTGTAAATTTCATTTTTGCACCTTTATTATGTTTAAATTATTTAGCTTATAAATAATTGAATTGTTAATATTAATGCTAATAAGCTTGCTATCTCGTTTCAATTCATCTATTATTTTTTTGTATTCTTGCGATAATTCATTCTGAGAATAAAACAACCCTCCGATAAAATATATCTCTTTTCCTTCATTAGAATTAAGTTGAGCAATTTCTCTTATGTTTTTAAAACCATTATATACCAGATAATTATAAAGCATATAGTTATTATTATCAATTATTAACAAGCTTTCTTTTTCGGTTATCGGTTTGAGATAATTTATTTTATTCTGATAAAAATCATTATTTGAGCTTAATACAAATTGAGTAGTTGAAGTAAAGTTGTAAACAAAGAGTAGAAGACCAATAGTAAAGTATAGTTTGTAACTAACATTATCTTTGTTGAAAATTACCAAAAACAATGTTAGAAAGAAATATATTGAAATCCAGAATTCAAGATTATTTGAAGACCACAAACTGAAAAATCCCACAAAGAAAATCAAGTATGAAATAAGCCAAACCTTTTCAGATTTTAAAGCTTTATTTTTTATAAAATTTCTAATAGAAACAGAGAAAAAGTAGATAAAAGCTACAAATAAAGCAGAAAGCACAACTACTACAATATATGCTTCATAAGACGTTGCATTTCGAATCAAATAAAGCTCTTCTTTGAAGGAATTGCCTGGGAAATAATTAAAAATGATATTCAGAACAAAATTCAAGCCTAAAAGCAAATGAATTGAGGTAATGACCCGGATAAATCCAACTAAATCATTAATAAAAATTGAAAACCCGAATTTTGACCAAAAATATGGTAATTTATGGGCATAAAATGTAAGTTGGTAATATGCATCAGAAATGGATTTTACCTTGTAATCAAAAATTAGTACTAAAACGTATGGAATACCAACTATAATCAGGAATGCTGTCCCAAATTTTAGTATGATGTTAATTTTTTTCTTTGAATAGATAAAACTAATCAAATATACAAAAAGCAAAAATACGTAAGTTTGATGAAATAAAGTTGCCAGAGCAGCGAATAAGGCTATTTTAAAGTAATCATCTGGATTTTTTAAGAAATAATAAAGCGATAGCCCAGCAAAAAACAACGGAATTATATAGACTTCCACACAAGTAGAATAATACCAAATCCCATAAGAAAAAGCAATGAGCAATGATGCAGAAATTGCTTGAATCTTCTTAAAATTGTATTGTTCAATTAAAATAATACAAAATAGAGTAACAAGAGCTGATCCAAAAACGCTATTAATTCCAGATAATATGAGATAAACTTCACACGATGGATAGAAAATTTGAATTCCTTTAACAACAAGCAAAGTAAATGCGTGATAGAGAAGGTGATGGGGATGAAACACCCATACACCTTCTTTTGCACGAGCTGCATAAATTATCCCATCGTGGGCAATCGCTTGATTATTAGATAAAGTAAGCAAGTAGATAGCTACTAATACACTATATACAAGCAAATAGAACAAGCGATTATTTGATCTTTCGAACATTTTTATTTGTAACTCCGCACCTGTAAAGGCACATTCTCAAATGTTAATTCTTCTTGGTGTCGAATTGGTTTATTGCCATCGCCGTTGTATTCCCATACAGCTACATGACAGAATTTTTCGTCATTACGTTTTGCTTCACCATCTTCATATTGGTATTCAACTCTAAAATGAGCACCGCACGACTCTTCGCGTTCGAGAGCATCCCAAGCAAGCAACTCTGCAAATTCGAGGAAATCAGCAACACGGCAAGCACGTTCCAAAGCAATATTTAAAGAAGCATCTTCACCAGGGACGTTAAGATTATTCCAGAATTCTTCTCGTATTTTGGGAATTTCTTCCAGAGCATGTTTTAGGCTTTCTGCACTACGCGCCATACCAACATCTTCCCACATAAGTTTCCCAAATTGCTTGTGGAAAGAAGTCGGAGTTCTTTTACCTTTTATTGAAAGTAACTTATGAATTTTATTACGAACGTCTTCTTCTGCTTTGCGGAATTCAGGGTGCTTATCTGTAACTTTTTCAAGTTTTGCCTTAGCAAGATAATCCCCAATTGTATATGGAATGATAAAATATCCGTCGGCAAGACCTTGCATAAGAGCGCTTGCACCAAGCCGATTAGCACCGTGATCAGAAAAATTAGCTTCACCAAGGACATGTAAACCGGGAATAGTACTCATCAAATTATAGTCTACCCATAGTCCACCCATAGTATAGTGCGCTGCTGGATAAATCATCATAGGTGTTTTATATGGGTCATCACCGGTAATTCGCTCATACATTTCAAATAAATTACCATATCTTTCTTCTATTTTTTGACGGCCTAATCTCTTAATTGCGTCTGCAAAGTCGAGATATACACCATATCCTGTTGCCGAAACTCCGCGCCCTTCGTCGCAAACTTCTTTTGCAGCACGTGAAGAAATATCACGAGGAGAAAGATTGCCAAAACTCGGATATTTACGTTCAAGATAGTAGTCGCGTTCATCTTCTGGGATTTCATTTGGTGGTCTGCGGTCATCTTTTTTCTTCGGTACCCAGATTCGCCCATCGTTTCGCAAAGATTCACTCATTAATGTTAGCTTAGATTGATGGTCGCCGCTAACTGGAATACAAGTTGGATGAATTTGCGTAAAACAAGGATTAGCAAAGCCTGCGCCCTTTTTATAAGCACGGAATGTTGCTGTAACATTGCAAGCTATCGCATTAGTTGAAAGGAAGAATATATTGGCATATCCTCCGGTTGCTAAACACACTGCATCGCCAACAAAAGATTCGATTTTCCCAGTAATTAAATCACGAGTAACAATTCCACGGCAAACTCCATCAATTACAACAATGTCCATCATTTCCTTGCGAGTGTGAATTTTTACATTGCCGTTTTGAACTTCTTTCATTAAAGCTTGATATGCACCAAGCAGGAGTTGTTGCCCCGTTTGCCCTCGGGCGTAGAAGGTACGAGAAACTTGTGCACCACCGAAGGAACGATTATCGAGCAATCCTCCATATTCACGAGCAAATGGAACACCTTGTGCAACACATTGGTCAATAATGTTATTAGAAACTTGTGCTAATCTGTAAACATTTGCTTCACGGGCACGGAAGTCCCCACCTTTTACTGTATCATAGAAAAGTCGCCAAATGCTATCTCCATCATTGCGATAATTTTTTGCAGCGTTAATTCCACCTTGTGCAGCAATTGAGTGAGCTCGACGTGGAGTATCGTGATAAGTAAATACTTCAACATTGTAGCCAAGCTCTGAAAACGATGCTGCAGCAGAACTACCTGCAAGCCCCGTTCCAACAACTATTATTTTATATTTCCGTTTATTTGCTGCATTAATAAGTTTCATTTCAAAACGGTGCTTGTCCCATTTTTCTTGAATTGGACCACTTGGTATCTTTGAATCTAATTTCATACTCCACCTCCTACCAATCCTAATAATACAGAAATTGGTATTGATACATATAATAATGTGATAATAATTGAAAAAATAGTGCTACATCTCTCCATCCAAGGAGTGAATTTGGGACCAGTAACACCTAATGTGTGGAAACAACTTTTAATTGCATGGCTCAGATGGAAACCAAGTAGAACAACTGCAACAATATACGCAAGAGAAATGAATGGATTTCTGAACCCTAAAACAACCATTTTATAAACATCGTGCCTTTCAGTTAAAATGTTTTGCTCTACGAAGCAGTTCTTTGGCATAGATTTTAATTGCTCTTCTGAAACATTTCCGGGTAAAACATAGGCTTTCTTAACTGTAAGTTCGTGTTGCTCGTAATGCTCGGGATTAGTAATTCCGAAAGTGAAATGTAATAAATGATAAGTTATAAAAGCAAAAATCATAATTCCGGTTACAAGCATTGAACGTGAATTGATTTTAGCTTTAGCGTAATTTACCACCTGATATTTCACAGGTTTAGCAGAATTGTTAATTGAGCTAAGATACAACGATGTAATGATATGAAGAACAAGAGAGACGAATAATACTATTCGCACAATCCACAATATCTCCCCTATACTTTTCAAAAATTGGGCATAAGTATTAAGTGGTTCGGGACCGAGATAAATTTGAAGGTTCCCCACCAGATGCCCAATAATAAAAAGCAGCAGCAGAACACCTGTAATTGCCATTACAATTTTGCTCAATACAGTTGAGCGTAGAAAACTAAAAATCGCCATAGAACTTTTTATTATTGTTAATAATAGTGTTAATTATTTACATTTTTATTTACACAAACACACAAAATTATAAAATAAAATAAACAATTGTTAGAAAAAACACTTTTACAATACTTTTTTATCGATAAATTTACACTCAAATAAAATTATTGGTATTTGCGTCTATTTCTATTAAGTATTTAAACTATAATTTAGAAATCGTATATGAATTTACATAGATGGATACCTTTTATTTTGATAATCACTTCTTTTACCATCATCATTGAAGCATATGTTTTGTTTCACTGGACTAAATTCATAAAAAAGCGTAAATTCAACAAATTAGCTTATCAAATTCCTATTGCCATTTCAATTTTGGCTATACTTTCATCACTTTTTTTTAATATTCAACGATTATATTCTATTTCACCGAATTTAAGTTATAATTTTTTCCTAATTTTTTCAAGTTTATGGTATTTACCTAAATTAGTTATAGCTCCTTTTCTGATAATTAAAGATTTAATAAATTTTCTCAAAAATATATTATTTTCAATAAGAAACAAAAAAAATATTGCTAAACATTCAAATATTTCAGAAATAGATTATTCAAAAAGACGCACAATTGAAACAGTAGGTTGGACATTTGCTGCAATACCATTTATTTCGGCTGGTTTTGGATTAACTCGTGATACAACTTCTATCCAATTCCAGATAATTGAATTAGAACTTCCCAAATTTCCTATAAAAGAGGGTGTCTTTACTATTGTTCAAATTAGTGATATACATAGTGGCTCCCTCCTATCTAAAAAATTAATCGAGAAAACTGTTAGAGCCATCAATGATGCTAAACCTGATGTAGTTGTTGTCACTGGCGATTTTGTTAATTTTCGGATTGAAGAGTTGGACTTTATTCTGCCATCGCTAAATAATTTATATCCTACTTATGGTACTTTTGGTTGTATGGGCAACCATGATTATTACGTTGGAAAAGAAAATATACGCAAATTCAATCAAAAATTAGAAAAAGTTGCCATAAAAATGCTTAATAACTTAAATTTTCAAATAAATACTGGTCAGGGAATTGTTCAAATCGCAGGTGTTGAAAATACTGGAATGAGTAATCAAAATTACGCGGATTTCAAAAAGGCAATAGAGGGATTGAACCCAAATAAATCGATTATTCTGCTTTGCCACGAACCCAATAATTGGGAAAAGAGTGTATTAAGAAAATTACCTGTTGATTTAACCCTTTCGGGACACACTCACGGAGGACAATTTGGAATAAATATCGTTGGAAAAGAAATTTCACCGGCATCATTTGTTTATAAATATTGGGCTGGCCTCTACAAAGTTGAGGAGCAATATTTATACGTTAATCGAGGACTTGGAACAACTGGCCCACCTTTTAGAGTTGGTGTGAAGCCTGAAATAACCATTTTTAAGCTTCGAGCTCCTCAGAATATAGTTTAGTGTTGTAATTCATCTAATATTTCACTCCAGACTTTAGTATTATTCCGATGAAACTTTACAAGAGAACTATTATTATTCGAATTGCGAATAAATAGTCTGAGAAAAAAAATAATAATTTGGGATTTAATAATTTGGCATTTAGCATAAAATTTCAATTTCTTTAATAAATTATGTTTTTTGGCAAAAAATACCTTACTTAAAAGGAGTTTTTTTGTAGTCTCATATGAAAATTTATCACTATTTGAGCTTGCTCCTCGTAAATGAATAACACGTGAAGAAGGACAGAAGATAATTCTTTTCCCATATGATTTAATTTTGTGAGAAAAATCCATATCTTCAGAATAGAAGAAGTAATCTTCGTCGAAACCACCTATTTTATCAAATATACTTTTTCTCACAGCTAAAACAGCACCATCCGCATAGCCAAAAAATCGCTTAGGAAAGTCAAGATTGAATTTATTGAAAAGTATTTTTCGTAGCGTATTTTCTACAGGGCCAATAAAAGTAAGTTCCTTTAATCCACTCAAAATTGTCGGGAAATCACCATAAGAATATTGAAAACTACCGTCTGGAAAGATTTGTCGTGGGAAAGCAACAGCATTATGTTTGTTTTGAGACAATTTTTGTAGTAATATTTCAATCGAGTTATCCAAAAAAACAACATCAGAATTAGAAATAATAACAAAATCACTGCTACTTTTTTCTACCCCACGATTTACTGCATATGAATAACCATAATTTGCTTCATTTTTCACTATAGTAATCTCTGGAAAAGCCTTTTTCAAGTACTCAACCGTTCCATCAGATGAACAATTATCAACTACAATAATATTTTTCACAAATCTATTCGCATAATTATAAATCGACAAAATACAATTTTCCACTAATACCTTAGTGTTATAAGAAATTATTACTACATCACACTTCATATAAGTAAAAACATTAATTTAACAATTTAATTGGTTATTATTGTAAATATAAATAAATTTGTAGTTTGATAAAACTTGTTTTCGATATAATTTACTATTATAAATTATTGGAGGTATGTTCATTGAAAAAGTATTTCGGTAAGATTTTACTTGTTGTTGTTCCAGTGATTGCTGCAATAGTTTTGCTCTATCCAACTTACCAAGCATCGAAGTTGGAAGAAAAAGAAGCACAAGCGATAGCAAAAGCTAAAAAAGCGTCAAATAGCACTGACTCACTGGCGATAATAGAAGTATTTCAGAAACAATATGGCGAAGCATTAAAGACCGCTAAAGCTCGCCGTCTAAAGTTAGGTCTTGATCTACGGGGTGGTATGTATGTTACAATGGAAGTTGATGTTGTAAAACTAATTGAGGAAACAGCACAAAGTGAAACTATTGACGAAATTTTCAAAGATGTGATTGCTAAAACGCGTAAGGAAGCTGTTAAGTCTGACGAAGCAGCGCTAAATATTTTCCTTCGTAATTTTAATAATATAGCTCGCCCACAAGGTAAATCGTTATTGAATTATTTCGACGTTGGTGATTTACGCGATGCATCCGAAGAAAAAATCATTGCATCTTTAAACGAAAGTATTGACAAAGCTATTGATCAGGCACAAGAAGTAATTCGTCAGCGTATTGACCAATATGGTGTTAGCGAACCAAACATTCAAAAACAAGGTTCGCGCCGCATTATGCTCGAACTTCCAGGTGTTACAAATCAAGATGAAATGCGTAGTCTCTTACAAACCACTGCTCGCCTTGAATTCAAATTAGTTAGAAATTATAAAGAAATCGTTCAGGCATTTTACAAAATTGATAAAATGCTTAGCAATAAAATTAAAGCAGGAAAAGGACTGATTGAGGAACCTATTGTTGAATTAGATACTCTTACTACTGATACTTTGGTTGCTGAGCAGCCTAAAACAAAACAAGATACAACTAAACTTGCTAAATCAACAGATACAACTAAAACTGACACAACAAAAGCAAAAAATGATACCGCTAATAATCCATATGCTGGACTTCCGCCAGAAGAAGCTCAACGCAGATATGCACTTGACCATCCATTTACAACTCTATTCTCTACTTTCTTTGTTCCTGGACAAAATCAAAATATAGTGCCTATCTATTATACATCAGATCAATTCCCTGATGGAGAATATATATTCAGAATACCAAAAGATTCGATTCCTAAATTGCAAGTCTTATTGTCTAGACCTGATGTTGCTGCTTTAATTCCTGCTGATTTAGAAATTTCTGTCGATGCAAAACCAGACACCAGATTAAAACAAAGACAAAACATTGAAATTTTCGATTTCTATGCTTTGAAAAAAGAACCTGAATTAACAGGCGAGGTAATATCCAATGCTCGCGCGTCATTCGATCCTACTACTAACCAACCTGTTGTTCTAATGAGTATGAACAGCGATGGTGCTGAAAGTTGGGCGCGCATTACTGGTGCAAATCTTAAAAAACGTATTGCAATCGTATTAGACGGAAGAGTGTATTCTGCACCAACAGTTCAAAGCAAAATAACCGGAGGAAATTCGCAAATTACAGGAATGGCAAATACAGAAGAAGCTCATTTACTCGAAATCGTTTTGAATGCAGGCGCGTTGAAAGCACCTGTTCAAATTATCGAAGAACGAGTTGTCGGTCCATCACTCGGAGAAGACTCGATTCGTAGTGGGCTGAATGCTTCGCTTATTGCTGTCATTCTCGTAGTTCTTTATATGATGATGTATTACGGTTTAAGCGGAGCACTTGCTGATTTTGCTGTAATACTTAATGTATCGCTTATTCTTTCTGTTCTTGCTGCATTAGGTGGAACACTCACACTGCCTGGTATCGCTGGTATTATCTTAACTATTGGTATGGCGGTAGATGCTAATGTACTTATTTTTGAGCGTATTCGTGAAGAACTTAATAATGGGCGTTCGATTCGTTCAGCAATTGACGAAGGTTACAGAAAAGCTCTCTCTGCAATTATAGACTCTAACGTTACAACATTCTTTACGGGTGCTATTTTGTATTTCTTAGGAACTGGTCCTATTCAAGGATTTGCTCTTACTCTGATGATTGGTATTTTAGGTACTTTGTTTACTGGAATTATTGTAACTCGTGCTATCATTGAAATATTTATGGCAAAAGGTGCTACCTCTTTCGATTTCGGTCAACCAAAAATTAAACAAAATAATTAGTGAGGTGAAAAATGAGATTTTTCAAAAATCCAAATATAAATTTTTTAAAATATAGAAAATTGTTTGTAAGTTTATCAATCACTTTGATAATTGCTTGCGTTATAATAACTATTATCGAAGGCATTGAATATGGTATAGACTTCGCTGGTGGTACCGAAGTTGCTATTTCAACATCAAAACCAATACCAACAGATAAAATTCGCTCCGCAGTTACTAAATCAGGACTTACTGGGGTTGAAATAAAATCTTTTGGCGAAGAAAACCAGTTCTTAATTAGAACAGTTGAATCTGCAAATGCACCAGAACTAATAAGCAATGCTCTTACTCAAGCATTTCCTAACGAAAAAATTACAATTTTGAAAGTCGATAAAATCGGTCCGAAAATTGGTAGTGAGTTAAGAGCGCAAGCTTTCTGGGCTGTGTTCCTTGCTGTTCTTGTTATGCTAATTTACCTTGCGTTTAGATTTGAGTTTATTTTCGGTGTTGGAGCTATTGTTGCTCTTGTTCACGATGTGATTTTGACATTTACTATTGCTGTTACTCTTAATAATTTAGGTATTGTTAATTTGGAAGTGAATCTCTCTATTCTTGCAGCCATGCTAACAGTTGTTGGTTATTCTGTTAACGATACCGTTATTATTTTCGACCGTATTCGTGAAAATAAAGAACGTCACAAAGGTATGAATTTTATTAAGTTAGCAAATCTTAGCATTAATGAAACACTAAGTAGAACAGTAAATACAGTATCAACTACTTTGTTGGCATTGCTTTCCTTGTTCATCTTCGGGGGCCCAGTTCTTCAAGGATTTGCTTTTATTATGATTATTGGTATTATTTTAGGAACTTATTCGTCAGTTTACATTGCAAGTGCCTTTGTTATCTGGTACATGGAAAAAGTTAAGAAGATTGATCTTGAGAGTGGTTTTCGTGAGGTTATTGGAGCAAAGGCTGAATAATTTCTGTTGCTTGAACTAAGTTTATTGAAAAAGGCTGTCAAGTTTGTACAAGACAGCCTTTTTAATTATATCGTTTTTTGCAATTTTTCCCTTGCATAATTCATTGAATATATTTAATTTAACTTATGTAAGGAGTTTTATTATCCTTCCAAAGAGTGTAATATGAGTAACTTCCTCAAAAAAAAATCTCTGTTTCAATACCATTTTTACTCGCGATTATTTTCACTATTTATCAATCAATGGTAGATAATTGGAGCAATTGGGTGGTAATCTTAAAAGACAATGCTTTTTCGATTGGATTGGCATATCAATGCCTTGGTTTTGCAGTGGGTCATCTATTTTTTCATAGGCAAGTTTCTGGCTATATCGGTTGGGAACCACACAAAAAATTCCAATCTGAAGTTGGATTCGCATCATTAGCAATTGGAGTATTAGCACTTCTAACTGATTATTACGGGAATGAGTTTTATTTTGCAACAGCAATTGTAAGTCTTGTGTAATTCTGGGGATGTGCCGCTGGTCATATATTAGATATGATAATGAAAAGAAACTTTAAGACTGGAAATTTTGGATATGTTTTTTGGTGGGATCTTTTGTTCCCAATACTGTTAATTTATTTAGCTATGAAATATTAATGTAGAAACTATATCTACATTATTTTGAACTAGCAATTGTTTTTACGAAGCGAGTAAAAATATTTCTCTTAACAAGTAATTTTTTCTTTTATTAATATGATTTTAGGGAATTAAATGAAAACTTTAATCAACTCTTTAATGACAATGATTCTAATTCTCTCTTTAGGGGTGCAGTTAGAATTAACAGCACAGGAGAGGGAAGCGAAAAAAGCATTGGATGCGTTTATTAACGCAACGACTAAATCTTC
>OGCI01000268.1_pt1 | contig 66022 bp, 63 predicted proteins | sample 1570021 | NCBI WGS metagenome assembly OGCI01 (sample SAMN06264664, study PRJEB24512) | hot springs metagenome | isolation source: Hot spring water | place: South Africa: Tshipise | collected 2015-06-21
GTATCCTGCCAAGCACATTGTCCGTCGTCCCTTCCTTCAGCAGGTCATCAATCCCCTTGCGTATTCTCTTACTTGGTAGTATCCTTTTCATGGGCTTCGGTCTAATCTCCTTTCTAAATGTGGTGATTTATTAAGGATAACCGAAGCCTCCTCCTTTTACAGGTAGTTTAGGACATCACATTCGTAGGTGACCGCTATTCGGTATTACCCGGAGCGGGGGTTTTTCTATAATCGCTCTTGGTTAGATGTGAAAAGGAGGATAATCCTACCGTCGTTGAGGCGGGATGATAGCGATGATGCTGACGTAAAGATGCAAAAAACTGTGGGCAGGAGATGAATAATGGATACGACGAATCGGTATGTGATGATGTGTCTGAAAGCAGAAGAGATTCAGAGTATGTGGCAGCCGCGACAGTGCGACTTTTTCATCGAACGGACGGATGCCGAAGAGGGAGTGAGTTTCTGCAATCCCGCCAAGGGCATGATTCAGGTCGTTACCCTTTATTACGACGAAACGGCTGGAGAACGTTACGAAGAGGAATGCAGGGAAGTGAAAGATCAGGCCGTCTGGCTGCCCCGCCAGGACCAGTTGCAGGATTTCATCGAACCGGATATCGAAAAAGTTCACGACCTTATGCGGCAGGTGATCACAGCACAGTATGTCGATTATGGTACGCATACCACCGTCGACGCACCGGCGCTCTTTTATTCCATGGAGCAGCTTTGGTTCGCGTTTGTCATGGAGAAACGGTTCGGCAAGGTGTGGAACGAGTCAGCGTGGATTCCTGAAGGGTGAAAGAGGGTAACGACGCTCCGCCGTCAAGTAACCCAGCGACAACCGCGACCGAGAAGAGCGGTGTGTGCGTGATCAGCCAAAATAACATAACGAGTTCATTTCAGCACAGTTTTTTTCAATTCATCGGCTACACGATTTATGACCGATTCCCAGTCACCGGGGGATGTCTGCCGGAAGAGTCTCATCGTCGGATACCAGGGAGTGTCTTCGCGATTCAGCATCCATCGCCAATCAGGGACAAAGGGAAGCAGTGTCCACACGGGTTTCCCCATAGCACCGGCCAGATGAGCAATAGAGGTGTCAACCGAGATGACCAGGTCGAGGTGTTGGATGCACGCCGCAGCATCGGCGAAGTCCTGTATGAATGGTGTGTAGTCGACAATCCCGGTCCCCGAGCAATGAGACGCTCCCGATTCTGTGTTTTTATGAAGTTTAAAGAAAACGGTGCCTGTCGTCCCTAACAGAGGGCTGACTTGTTCCGGCCTCAACGATCGGATGCGATCGTTCCGGTACGCGGGATCACCTGACCAGGCGAGCCCGATCCTGTAAGAACCTTGCTCTTTGCTTACGAGCTGTCTCCATCGCTCTACGGCGGATGGTTCGGCCGAGATGTATGGGACATGCGACGGGATCTCGTTCAGATCGGTTGTCATTAGACGGGGCAGACTGAGGAGATGACACTGAAGATCGCTTGCGGGCAATGGGAGTTGGAGGTCGAATACTCGGCTGATCCCCTTAAGTTTTTCGAACAATGTGATCAGTTCTCTTTGACACGCAACAAAGACGGTGCCCCCTCTCTCCGCGAGGAGAGGTGCGTAACGAATGAACTGGATGGTGTCGCCGAATCCCTGCTCCGCGAGGAGCAGGATCGACTTCCCGGAGACATCCTCACCCTTCCATGGTTTTGTGAGGTGCCTTGAGGGCGAATCAGGCAATTGGAGCCGCCATTCGTATTCTTCCCATCCCTCGCTAAAATTACCAGATAAAAGGAGTACCGTAGCGAGATTGAAATGAGCCTCGGCAAGATTCGATTGGACAACGACCGCTTTTCGAAACGCTTCCTCTGCCTCCGCGAAGTGTGCTTTTTCCCGGAGTGCCACGCCAAGATTATTCAGAGCTTCGGCGAACTGCGGGTCCATGTCTATGGCTTTTCGATACCATGCAATGGCCGTGTCAAGGTCATCCCGGTCTTTATAAACGGCGCCGAGCGTATTGTACGTTGAGGCATGATCGGGCCTTGCCTCAGCCGCACGTTTTAAAAGAGCCAACGCTTCGTCGTGCTCGCCCTTTACGCGGAGGATGTTTCCGAGGTTTATCATTGCTTCGACGTGGTCGCTTCTCAGCGAGAGGGCACGCCGGTAACATTTGATCGATTCATCTGCGTTGCCTCTGACCTGCTCGAGAACCCCCAGTCTGAACCACGCCTCGGTGAAATCGGGATCGATCTCGGTTGCGTCATGGTAGTGATCGCGTGCTTCGTCGAGGAATCCTTGTTCCTGGAGCGTTGCCCCCAACGCAAAATAGGCATCTGAGCTCGGCCCCGGCTTTATAATGTCGACGAGCGTCACATCGAACGTGAGATCCTTGCCCGCGAATTCATGATTGGCATCGAGCGTCACGGTCGCTTCGGTCACTTCGACTACTCTAAAAACCTTCTCTTCATTCTCCTGTTTTATTCTGATCTGCATGCCGACTTCTGGCTCGATATGAGCAGGAAATGATTCCCGACTCACGATGTGCTTGAGTTCCTCCTGATAGGGTCCAAATGCCTCTTCTGCCCGCAGGACGACAGTTTTGTGCTCGCCGGGCGACATACCGATACATGCTCTCTCGAAACCCCTGATCAATCCGCTTTTCCCAATAGTCAACTGGAGAGGAGGCCTTCCATCCGAGCTATCCACAATCATTCCGTCCTCGCTCCGGCATACAAAATGCACAGCTATCATATCGCCGAACTTCGCGCGCGTGTTCATTGATTCATAATCCTTTCTTTATTCACCTATTTCCCTATATTGAAGTGATCATAGACCACTGATTCGAGATTGCTTCGGGGCGGCGGTATCGACACGGGTTTCTCCTTCGAAGGTGTCGATTCGGCTTGAGCAGCCTGTTGCGCTTTCTGAATGGGGACGCTGCGCCGAGGAGCATCTGCACCCACGGGCTGCTGAGGTTCAGCAGGCTGAGCAGAGTCGCGCATTTTCGATTTCCGTTTGTCGATCACGTGCACGAAAAGGTATTCTTCACCGCGCGTCATGAAAATTTTATCTGGCCCGACCTCCTTGAGCGTGAATCCGCTCAACGTATCGCCTTTCTTTAACGCGATCTGCCGTTTGCCGCGTCCCGGCGTGGTCCGGGGAGCTTTCAGATCCTCCAGATACGCTACTTGCTGCTCGTCGGAGACCATCGTCCCATAAAGCACAAAGTCGGGCCTCGGCAGTTCCGGCTCACCCTTCTTCTCGGGCGGAATTATTCGGTCAGGATGAAAAACATTGTCGTCTCCTATGCTCGCGTAATCTGAAGCAGAGGGTGGAGAGAATTCGCGGTAAGATAGAGCTCCAGCAGCGTCGACTTTCTTTTGTTCGGGAAGGATAAAGGCGACGTCCGTCGAGATGACCGGTGCTAGAACATATCTTACTATCAGCATGACAAGACACAAAAGAATGACATTCAGTACGGTAATGTGTCTGAAAAGATGTTTAGTCTTCGTCATATCAGGATAGAATACACAATCGCTGCGAACGCCCGGCTATTTGAAACTCTGATCCTCGGTCGGGAAGAGACCACCTTCGACCTCTTCTCTGTAACGCGAAATCGCTTCGAGGGCGAGGCTCCTCAGATTGACATACTGCTTCGCGAACTTCGGCAAGAACCGCTCGAACAGGCCGACGACGTCGTGGAGGACGAGCACCTGCCCGTCGCAGTAGGGACCTGCGCCGATGCCGATCGTGGGGATCGAGATCTCGTCCGTTATCTGTTTCGCGAGACCCATCGGAATGGCTTCGAGGAGAAGGAACGCCGCTCCGGCATCCTCCACGACGCGGGCGTGTTCGAGAAGCCGCTTGGCTGACTCCTCGGTCTTTCCCTGCACTTTGTAGCCACCCATGCGGTGGATCGACTGCGGTGTGAGGCCAATGTGTGCCATCACCGGGATATCCGCTTTCGCCATCGCTCTGATACGGTCCGCGACCTCCGCTCCGCCTTCGATCTTGACCGCCGACGCGCCGGCTTCCTTGAGGAATCTTCCCGCATTCCGAACTGCGTCTTCGATGCTCGCCTGGTAGGACATGAAGGGCAGATCGCCGATGACGATGGCGTTCCGCACAGCGCGTGAAACGATCCTCGTATGGTAGACCATCTCGTCCATTGTCACCGGGAGCGTATTCTCGAGACCCTGCACGACCATCCCGACGGAATCCCCGACGATGATGCCGTCGATCCCGGCTTCGTCGACGATTTTCGCAAAAGGGTAGTCGTACGCCGTGAGCATCGAGATTTTCTTTTTCTCTCTCTTCTTTTTCAGAAGGTCATGAATGGTTATCTTTGGCATTTTTATTTCTTCCTCTCAACAGCCATCATAGCGATTTTTACCACAAAGCGCGCACCGTCTCGCATCATTTGCATCGCTCTTCGTGTTCTTCGGTCGGGATGAAGTCTTCATCTCCGTGAAAGGCGAGCTCGCGCTCGTTCCTCAATTTGTTCGAGATGCGGGCGATCTTCCCAATGTCGCAGTCAGATTCCGGCGTTGCCGTCCCGCGGGCGAACGAACCGAAGAGGACGAGACTGACGAGACGGTCCCGTAGTAGTTGCGTATCCTCTTTTTCAAGGCCCGAACGAGTTTCTTTTCCCTTCGTTTAGTCACATCTCATACAAGTCGCACGGCGGTTCTCAGCACTTCGACGATAAAGGGGTTTTTCGAACGCTTCATGTCTTCGAACTCGTCGACCGTGTAAACGAGCGGTTGGATCGGGAGATCGGTCAGATCGAGAATTTTACCGATGCGGTCAAAAAAGCGCTCTCTGAAGTCCCCGACGATCAGAAGGTCGATATCGCTCCCCTCGTGGATTTCTTTTTTCGCGAAGGAGCCGTAGAGGTACACTTCACGGACAGGGAGAGTGTCTTTCAGCGTCGAAAGAAACTCTCTCAATCGCGCAAAGATTTTTTCGTATTCTCCAATATTGATTCTGCGGAGCGTATGCACCGTGCGGCATCCTCACTTTCGTAGAACTCGGCAGGGGCAAGGTCTCCCCCTAAACCGTTCGGATATCTTGTCGGTATATAATACATGTCGAGCGTCCTCGCATCAGTCGAAAGACTCATGAACGAGGCTTCAAGCTTTGCGCATTCCGTCAACAGTTCTTTGAGCGAGTGCGTCATGATGGAGGCGAACCCCTTTTCGTACAGGTACGCTTTCAGCGCTTTCTCGCCGCTCTGCTGTGCCTGGAAACAGCTCCACTCGTAATTGCCGGCCTGAAAACTATCCCTGGAAGCCTTAAGGTCGGCTTCGGCTTGCCTCATCCATTTGCGCGTTATCCTTCTCATCGTCGCATCGGGAGGTGACACGATCGCTAAGCATATTATACCGGAACTCGGCCTGATAGGCGCACCGTCGGTACACGGTTTTTAAAGGACGAGAATGGTTAAACGGTAAAATCCATGCTCGGCACCGCAGCCCCATCGAATGCGCGGGCTGTTGACACGGAGAATGAAAGATATGGTATGGTATGGATCACTGGGGCTGTAGCTCAGTTGGGAGAGCGCTTGAATGGCATTCAAGAGGTCGTCGGTTCGATCCCGATCAGCTCCACCAATTCTTATGAATGGAAGGAGCACGACAGGCGAACCGTCGTGTCCCGCAGTGTGAGGCTTCCATGAACACTATCGCGAAGGGAGTGCGTTCAGCGGTAACGAGCATCTTCGCTCGTTCCGTGCAATGAAACGCACCTCCATCGTTCGTTTCTCGTAATTGTTACGCATCTTTCCGTTCCGCAGTGCGCTCGCACGTCTTGCAACCAATGAGCGCTGAGCGCTCGACTTCGCGCGTTTCCTCTATGAACGTCCTTTTCACACGGATGACTCTGCGCCACCTGCCGATGTGGCAAGGCAAAGCACGGCGGGTACCGCGAAGCAGGAGAAAAAAAGCGGCGCCGTGAGCTATAATGATACCATGCTGAGGAGTTTTCTCAGAGCGAAGATCCATAACGCGACGGTCACCGAATCGAACCTTTCGTACGAGGGGAGCATTACGATCGATGCGGCGATCATAGAGGAGGCTGGGATCCTCCCATACGAGCAGGTCATGATCAGCAACCTCAACAATGGGGAGCGCTTCGAGACGTACGTCATCCCTGGCAAAAGCGGGGAGATCTGTCTCAACGGTCCGACCGCCCGAAAAGGGGTCGTCGGCGACAAAATCATTATTTTCAGTTACGGGTATCTCGACGACGCGAGAACCGAAGGCTTTCGACCGAAGATCGTCCGCCTGGACGAAAAGAATCGCATTGTAAAAACGACGTGATGCCCCTTCGGCGTCGGACGCGGGAGATATCCTGCGATCTGTCTTCGGCTGGCACCGCGACACAGTCCGCGCTGCAGGAGACCTTTCGCCATCTGGGACGTTCTCTCCTTTTTGTTCCGACCCTCTGCCGTCTGGCCCGGAGTATTCAGACGCTCAGTGTTCGGAGATCGGCACAATAAACCCGCCCGTACGCTCTGTCCCGTCAGTATCCCCATGAATTCATGAATGTCACAGGCTAAACATTTTTCTTGACATCGCGATCCACCCGTCGTAAACTGAACGTACGTTCACATGAACAAACGTTCAGGTATGAAATCGAGGGAGCGGATCATGAGAGCCGCCATGGATGTTTTTCTCCGGAAGGGGTATGCGAAGGCGAGCATCCGCGAGATCGCGCGGTCGGCCGGCCTCAGCGTCGGGGCCGTCTACCTCTATTTCCGGAACAAGGAGGAACTGTACAAGAACCTGATCCTCGAGAAGATGAGAGATCTGGAGAGCAGGACGGCACGGCTGTTCGAGACGATAGGATCGGCGCCGGAGGCGCTGTCCGGGATACTCGGTATGCACCTCGAACATGCGATTAAGCACCGGGAGTTCATTCTCCTCCACATCAGGGAGCACGGCTTTACGTTCGGTGCTCAAGAGAAGAGGAAATTTTTCGAGCACCAGAAGGAAATGGTCGAGAACATTATCCGGCGGGGAATCCTCTCGGGAGAATTCAGGAAGTGCAATCCCGGGGATATGGCGACGATGATCATGGGGTCCTTGAGAGGGATCATCCTGACCGTTGCCCTCGACGACACGCGCATCAGTGCGAAGATGCTGAATGACTACGTGTTGAGCGGCCTCCTGAAGACTTCGAAGGAGGGATCACTATGAAGTGCATCGTCTCTTTTCTCCTTGTCGTCCTTGCGGGCGCTACGCATGCGTACGCAGAACCATCCGCTCCGCTTTGGTCGGACCCGGAGGAGAGCGTCCCTCTTTACGGACTCGTCGATTTGTGCCGCATCGGGCTCCGGAGTGCGGAACCGGTGAGGATTTCGGAAGAAGAAGTATTCATCGCGGAAAGGGAAAAAGAGAAATCGAGGGCGGCGTTGCTGCCTGCGCTCACGGCGTTCGGGCAGTACACACGCTACAGCGAGGAAAAGAGCGCGGCCTCTTCTTTCGGAAGCATGGCAATACAACCGGAAAGCGCGTTGTCGTGGGGAATGCGTCTCAGCCAATCCTTCTCTTTGGGGGGCAAGGAAGTGACGGCTCTCAAGATCGCGAAGAAGGGAATCGAGTTTCGCAGGTACGATCTCTACGCAATTCGGGAAGAATACGTCCTCAAGATAGCGGAATCGTTTTACGGGGTCTTGAAGGCGAAGAAGGGCGTCGATATCGCGAAAGCGAACGTCGCGCGGCTTGAAAAATACAGAGATGAAGCGAATCTGCGGCTTCGCGTCGGCGAGGTATCGAAGACCGCGGTTCTCAGGGCGGAAGGAGAGCTCTCGGGAGCCCGAGCGGAATTGATCAGGGCCGAGAATATCCTCAGTCTCGCAAAAGCGACGCTCGCGCGGGTGGCCGGAATCGAAGGACCGTACGATGTTGAGGAGACGGGTGCCGAAGGCGCACTTGCCGCTCCCGCTATCCCGGACTCGCTCGAATCCCTGAAGCAGAGGGCTTTTTCGGAGAGGGCGGATCTCGTGTCGGCCGGTATTCAGAAGAGCGCCGCGGAGGACCGGATCAGAGGTGCGAGGAGCGCGTACTGGCCTGCGCTGTCGTTCGAGGGAGTCTTCCTGAAGCGTGACGAAGAACCCTCCTCTTCTTTCTTTGTCGGAGAGAGCATATACGGATTGTTCCGCATCGATGTTCCTCTGTTCGAAGGGGGGTTGCGGCAGGCAGAGGTAAGGGTATCGGAAGCGCGGAAGCGGCAGGCGGAGTGGTTGTATGACGATCTGAAGAAGACGATATCGGTGGAGGTGGATGCCGCGTACCTCGACCTGCGAACACAGGCGGGCATCCTCGCGTCTCTCGAAGATCAACTGCGCTTTGCGCGGGAAAATTTCGACGCGGTGAGCAAACAGTTTGCGGCGGGTCTCGCGAGCAGTATCGACGTGATCGATGCGAATACGCTTCTGGTTGATTCCGAGAGGCAACTCTCGCGGGCGCAGTATGATTACCGGATTGCGGTGCTCCGTTTGAAACGCGCGACGGGAACCCTGCTGAAGATGGTGGACGGGATGAGGTGAACGCTGCCGCGCACGTGAGAGACGTGACCGGGATGCACGAATAGTCGGGGAAAGGCCGGGGACGGGAGGCGGGATCCGATAATTCCTTATGGGACGAAGACGAGGTGTGAGACGATGAAAAGGACTATTGTTTTTATCTGTGGAATGCTCTCCGCTCTGTGCTGTCTGCCCTTCTTGACGGGCTGCGGGAAAAAGGAAGCACAGACCGTTGTCGAGCGCGTCGTCGCCGTGGCGGTACACCCGGTCGAGAAGCGGTTGCTCCGGCCGTTCGTGCAGTCCGTCGGCACGCTCCTCCCGAATGAAGAGGTGGTGTTGAGCGCGGAACTCGACGGTATCCTGAAAGAGCTTCGCGTCAAAGAGGGTTCCCTTGTCTCGAAGGGGCAGCTCCTCGCCATCATCGACGATGCCGACTACGTTCTGGAGGTGAAACGCGCAGAATCTGCCGTACGACAAGCGGAGGCGACGCTCGCACATGCGAAGGCGGAGTTTCAGAGGAAAGAGGCTCTCTACAAGGAGCAGCTGGTGACCCAGCAACAATTCGACGACATTTCGACGAGGGTCTCGCTCGCAGAGGCGGAGCTCGAGCGGGCGAAAGCGTCCCTCGCCCTCGCCCGGCAAAAGCTTTCGAAGACGAGAATCCTTGCGCCGCTGTCAGGCGCGGTGAAGGAAAAGAAGGTGGAGCGCGGTAATTTTGTGAAGAACGGCACCCCTCTCCTGACGGTCATCAACAGCGATCCGATCAAGCTCACCTTCACGGTGACGGAGCGTGACCTGAGCAGACTGAAGAAGAATCAGGAGGTCATCTTTACGGTCGCCGCCTATCCGGCGAAAGAATTCACGGGAAAGGTGAGGACGATTTACCCGAGTCTCGCCGAGGATACCCGCTCGCTCCAGGTGGAAGCGCTCGCGCCGAACCGGGACGGGCTCCTCAGACCTGGGCTTTTCGCGCAGGTTGTCGTGTACACCGGTGAGGAACGGGAGACGATTGTCGTGCCCGCGACATCGCTGCTGTACGAAGGCGAGAGCGTGCGCGTGTTCGTCGCGGATGGCGAGCGCGCGCGAGAGCGAGTCGTGCGGATAGGACAGCAGTACAAATTGCAGGTCACGGATTCCGCATCCGGGACGCGGAGCGCTGGAGAAAGGAGCGCGGACGGTCGTCACGCGGCCGGGCCGGGGAAGGAAACGCGGGAGTTTACGGAAGTGACGGAGGGAGTGTCGCCCGGTGAACAGGTCATCACGGTAGGACAACAACATCTTTTCGATGGCGCAAAGATCGGGATCGTGAGCGGCGCGGCGGTCGGGAACTTATAGAATGTGGCTCGCTGATACGTCCATACGGAGACCCGTTTTTGCCACGATGGTGATCCTCGCTCTGGTGGTTCTCGGCGCCGTGAGTTATCCGAGGATCGGCGTCGATTTATTCCCGAAAGTCGAATTCCCGATCGTGAACATCACGACGGTTCTCAGAGGAGCGAGCCCCGAGATCATGGATATCGACGTGACGGAACAGATCGAAGGCGCGGTCAATACGATCAACGGCGTGAAGAGCATTGTCTCGTCGAGCACCGAGGGCGTCTCCGTCGTTTCCGTCGAATTCGTGCTGGAACGCGATATCGAGCAGGCGGTTCAGGACGTTCGTGAGAAAGTAGCCGTCATACGCGGAAAGTTGCCGAAAGATATCGACGATCCGATCATCGAAAAGGTTGACCCGGATGCGACGCCGATCATGTGGTTCGGGCTTTCCGGCGAGAGATCCATCAGGGAAATTTCGACGTACGCGGACGAGGTCTTGAAAGAGCAGTTCCAGAAAATAACCGGCGTCGGCGCGGTCCGCACGGGAGGACTGAGGTTGCGGCAGGTGAGGGTCTGGCTCGACCGTGATCGTCTGAAGGCCTACGGCATCTCTCCTTCCGATGTGATGCGCGCCCTCGAACGACAGAACATCGAACTCCCCGGGGGGCGGATCGAGAGCGATACGAAAGAGTACACGGTGAAGATCAAGGGAGAGTTTCCCACGGTCCGCGACTTCAACAGTCTTATCGTTGCCTATTCGGGAGGCGTCCCGGTCAGAGTGAGCGACATCGGCAGGGCCGAGGACTCGATGCAGGAGAAGCGCTCCATCGTGCGGTTCAACGGTATGCCCGCGGTAGGCCTCGGAATTCAGAAGCAGTCGGGCACGAATACGGTGGAGGTCATCGACCGCATCAAGAGGGAGCTACCGTCCATCCGCGAATCGCTGCCTCCCGGCATGCACCTCGAGATATCGTTCGATCAGTCCGATTTCATCCGCCGTTCGATACGGGAAGTGCAGCACCACATGATTTACGGCGGACTGTTGGCGATCTTCATTGTCTTCATATTTCTGAAGGACGTGCGGACGACGCTCATCAGTGCGCTCGCTATTCCGACGTCGGTCGTCGCGACGTTCACGCTCATGAATGTGTTCGACTTCACCTTCAATAACATGACCATGCTCGCGCTCTCTCTTTCGATCGGCATCCTCATCGATGATGCGATCATCGTCATCGAGAACATTCGCAGGCACATCGACAGGGGGATGGCGCCGAGAGAGGCGGCTTCTTTTGCCACGCGCGAGATCGGCCTCGCGGTCATGGCGACCACGCTTGCGATCGTCGCGATATTTCTGCCGGTCGCGTTCATGAAAGGGATCGTCGGGAGATTCTTTCTCCAGTTTGCCTTGACCGTCGTTTTTTCGGTTATGGTGTCTCTCTTCGTTTCGTTCACATTGACGCCGATGATGGCGTCACGTTACCTCAAAGCCGGCGCGGGCAGCGAACGATCACCGCACTCGAACGCGGATGGCCTCTCCGGCTCCGGAGCGTCAGGCAATCCAGGCGGCGCGAGAAGGCTCCTCTCCGCCGTCTCCGCCTCGCTCGAACGGTGGTACCACAAACTTGAGGTTTCGTACGCCGCTGTGCTCGCGATTGCGCTGCAACACCGGGCACTCACGGTCAGCCTCGCGGGTGCCGTCTTTCTCGCGAGCATGGCGCTGACGTTTTTCCTCGGAAAGGAATTCGTTCCCCAGGAGGATCAGTCACGATTTCTCGTGCGGTTGAAAGCTCCGGTCGACTATTCGGTCGATGAGATCGACAGGCTCTTCAGGAAGGCCGAGGATATCGTCCGGTCAACCCCGGAGGTGAAAACCTGCTTTTACGCACAGGGGCTCACGTCAGGCCAGGTGAACAGGGGCGTCATGTTCATCTCGCTGAAACCCAAGTCGGAGCGCCAGAAAACGCAGCAGGAAATCATGGCGGAAGTGCGAAAGAAGATGCGAAACATCGCGGGGCTCGACGCAACGGCTGAAGATGTCTCTCTCATCGGCGGCGGAATCAGGAATGTGCCGATCCAGTATTCCGTGAGGGGGAGCGACCTGAAAGCGGTTCAGGAGTATTCCCAGCGGATTGTATCCGAATTTGCGAAACTGCCGGGCATCGTGGACGTGGACACCTCGCTCGAGTCCGGGAAGCCGGAAATCCGTGTCTTCATCGACAGGGATAAGGCTGCGGATTTGGGAGTCGATATCGCAACTGTGGCGGAGGCGGTGAATTTTCTGATCGGCGGCGAAGTGGACGTGACCAAATACAAAGATGAGGCAAAAGGTCGGCGGTACGACGTCAGAGCCAGATTGACGGCGGAGAACAGGGCTAACCCCGAGGACATCCGAAGACTGTACGTCCGGTCGCGCGACGGGAAACTGGTGGAACTCTCCAATATCGTCTCGATCCAGGAGGCTGGGGGGCCGAGCGTGATCAACAGGGTTGATCGGCTCAGGGCGGTGACCGTTTTCGCGAATCTCGAAGGGAAGCCGCTCGGTCAGGCGAAAGCGGAACTCGATGCGCTCGCACAGAAGGTGTTGCCGCCCGGCTATTCCGGTGTTTACAAGGGGGCGGCCGACGTCATGGGGGAGACGTTCTCCTATCTCATGTTCGCGATCGTGCTCGGAGCCGTACTGGCGTACATGATCCTCGCGGCGCAGTTCGAAAGTTTCGTCCACCCGGTGACGGTTCTCGTGTCGATGCCGCTTTCTTTCATCGGGGCTTTTGGGGCGCTCCTTCTCACGGGCAATACCATCAACCTCTTCAGTTTCATCGGCCTCATCCTCCTCATGGGGCTCGTGAAGAAGAACGCGATCCTCCTTATCGATTACACGAATACCTTACGCACCCGCGGAATGGGCAGGAGGGAGGCGATACTGGCAGCGGGACCGGTCCGGCTGCGGCCTATCCTCATGACGACGTTTGCGATCGTCTTCGGCATGTTGCCGATCGCGCTGGGCATCGGGGAGGGTGCGGAGACGAGGGCGCCGATGGCGATCGCGACGACCGGCGGTCTCATCACGTCCCTCCTTCTGACCCTCGTCGTCGTGCCGGCGATGTACGACATCTTCGATGAATGGCAGGAGAAGTTGACGAGGCGGACATCGGTAACGTGAGGGAGGGCAGCGCGTGGAATTTACGGTCGACGCTTATCCGGAGCAGGCTTTCACCGGCGCCGTCAGTCAGGTGAGGAACGCTCCGATGACGTCCAGAATGTCGTGACCTACGATGTGGTGATCCGGGTATCGAATCCGGAACTGAAGCTGAAGCCCGGGATGACCGCAAATGTATCCATTATCATCGCGACGAAAAGAGACGTCCTCAAGATCCCGAGTGCGGCGCTCCGTTTCAAACCTTCCGAAAGGACGGCAGTCCTCCCGGACAGGAAAGGGCCGGGCGTGTGGGCGCTCGACGGTGGCGCGCTGAAGAGGGTTCCCATCTCCCTCGGAATAAGCGATGAGAATTCGACGGACTCGTCGCGGGAAACGTGCGCGAGGGCGAAGAACTGATCGTCGAGTCGCTCGCGAAGAAGAAAACGCAGACAACCGCAGGCCCGCCGAGAACGTTCTGATATGGATGTGATCGTCGTGCGCGAGGTGACAAAGGTCTACCAGATCGGCGACATTCGGGTCAAAGCGCTCGACGCGGTCTCCCTGTCGATCGCGAGGGGAGAGTTCGTCGCGGTCATGGGACCTTCCGGTTCCGGGAAATCTTCCTTTATGAATATTTTCGGCTGTCTCGACACGCCAACACAGGGGGACTATTTTCTCGACGGTGTCAAGGTCAGCGGTCTTGACCGTGACGAGAGGGCCGAGATCAGGAACAAGAAAATCGGGTTTGTGTTCCAGAGGTTCAACCTCCTCCCGAGGGCCTCCGCACTTGAAAATGTCGAACTCCCCTTACTCTATAACGGGCAGCCGTCGGAGGAGAGGAGAAACGGGCGAGGGAAGCGCTCGCTGTCGTCGGCCTCGCGGGGAGAGAAGACCATCGTCCGACGCAGCTTTCGGGAGGGGAACAACAGAGGGTGGCGATCGCTCGCGCGCTCGTCAACAGGGCACCGATTCTCCTCGCGGACGAGCCGACCGGGAATCTCGACACGAAAGCGAGCGCCGGTATCATGGAACTCTTTACCGCGTTGAACGAGGAGGGGAAGATCACGATCGTGCTGGTGACGCACGAGGTCGACATCGCCGCATACAGCCGTCGGATTATCCGTTTCCTGGATGGCCGGATCATAAGCGACGAGGCGAGGGCGACGCAATGACGACCTGTCTTCGACCGTACGGATATCCCTGAGAGCGCTGCGTGCCAACACGATGCGGTCAGCGCTCACGATGCTCGGTATCATAATCAGGGTGGGGGCCGTCATCACGATGCTCGCCGTGGGAAGCGGTGCGAGCAGGAGGATTGCCGAACAGATGTCGACGATCGGCAGCAATCTCGTCATGGTTCTTCCGGGGGCGACGCCCGGCATGCTCATCGTGCGGGACTGGCCCCTCTCCTCCGGCAGGCCCTTCACGGAGCAGGACGTGAAGAGCGCGTCGAAGGTCTGCCTCCTCGGGCAGACCGTTGCGGACAATCTGTTCAGCGATATGAATCCCATCGGGGAGGTCGTCCGCATCAAGAGGGTGCCGTTCACGATCGTCGGGATCCTTTCGGTGAAGGGGCAGTCGCCTCAGGGACAGGATCAGGACGATACGATTTACGTCCCCGTGACGACGGCCCAGAAAAAGCTCTTCGGGACGCCCTTGCCGGGCATGGTGCGGACGATCATGGCGAAGGCGAGAAGCACCGACGATCTTCCCGCGGCCGAGAGGCAGGTGGCGGATTTGCTGAAGCAGAGGCACCATATCGGTCCGAAACAGGAGAACGACTTTACGGTGCGAAACCTGACGTCGATAATGCAAACCGCGGAGCAATCGACGAGGATCATGACGATCCTGCTCGGTGCGATCGCTTCGATATCGCTCGTCGTGGGCGGGATCGGCATCATGAATATCATGCTCGTCTCGGTGACGGAGCGGACGAGGGAGATCGGCATCCGCATGGCTACCGGCGCGAAGACGTGGAACATCAGACTGCAGTTTCTCATCGAGTCGGTTCTGCTCTCGTTCATCGGAGGGGTTGCGGGGATCGCCCTCGGTATCCTCGCGTCCCGCGTCATTTCGGCCATTGTCGGCTGGCCGACCGTCGTGTCGCTCTTCTCGGTCGTTCTCGCCTTCGGGTTCTCAGGGCTCGTCGGCATCTTCTTCGGGTTTTACCCGGCGTACAAGGCGTCGCTCCTCGATCCGATCGAGGCGCTCCGCTATGAATAGGGACATGGCTCTTTCGTATGCGCGTATTGGGGCATGCGGCGTGAACGACGGGTATGCCGGCCTTCGTTCGCTCGTCCGCCGATGTAGTAACATATAACACCGATAACACCGAAGGCAGGAACTATGGAAGAGGCGAAGACAGACGCAAGACCGTCGCATAACGCGAGGAGGAAGAGGGTAGGCCTCCTCATCCTCGGCGTCACTGTTCTGATCGGTATCGTGGCACTCCTCGTGTATCTCCGGTACAAAGCGACCCATATCACGACCGATAACGCGTTTATCGAGGGTCGCGTCCATACGATATCCGCAAAGATCAGGGGGTCTGTCATCGGTGTACACGTCCAGGATAATGAGGGGGTAAAGAAGGGCGACCTCCTCATCGAAATCGACCCTGCTGATTACGCCGTGAGAGTGAGCGAGGCGCGCGCAGGCGTAACCGCCGAGCAGTCGAAGCTGAGCGAGGTGGAGGCGCGCATCCGGGTGGTGTCCGTGCAGAGGGAAGAGCTGAAGGCCTCGGTGGAAGCGGCACGTGCGCAGCTTGCCCTTCAGGAAGCGAACCTGGAGCAGGCGAAGAAGGACGCGGCGCGCGCGGAAAATCTCTTCGCGCGCGGGACGATTTCCAAAGACCGGTACGAGAAAGCGCAGACGGCGTACTCGGTCGCCGCGGCACAGGCGAAGGCGGCTCGAGAGCAGTTAACGCAGGCCGAGAAGGCGCTCGAGACCCAGATGGAGGTCCTGAAGCAGACGGAGGCGCTTCGCAATGCCCAGCGCGCGGCGATCAAGGAGAAAGAGGCGAAGCTCGCTGCCGCTGAGCTCAACTACGGATATACCAAAATCTTCGCTCCCTCGGACGGTTACGTCACGAAGAAAGCCGTCGAGCTCGGGAACCACGTGGAAGTCGGTCAACCCCTCATGGCGATCGTGGATCTCGACGACATCTGGGTCGTCGCGAATTACAAGGAGACACAGCTCGAAAAGGTTCGTCCGGGGCAGAAGGTACGTTTCACGGTCGATTCGTACCCGGGAAGGACGTTTACAGGAAGGGTGGAGAGCATCATGTCGGGAACCGGGGCTGTTTTTTCCCTTTTCCCCCCGGAGAACGCAACGGGCAATTATGTCAAGGTGGTGCAGCGGATACCGGTGAAGATCGTTCTCGACCAAGGAGCAGACCGGGATTGCGTCCTCAGAATCGGCATGTCGGTCATTCCGACGATCCTCGTCAACGAATGAGGGTACCGAGGGGATGGGGCCTCGATGATTCGGGCGGAGAAGCACCGGATAGGGAAGGCTGTCCGCTCCGATACGTTCTCTCGATCCACTCGGATGTCGTGCGACGTTCACATCCTGCACGCCGTTCGCCCATGGTAACGTGAATCCTCCGAGCCCCGAATTCTGCCTCTCTCCATGAATAAATGGGTCATCGCTTTTACCGTCATGCTCCCGACCCTCATCGAGATTGTCGACACCTCTGTTGTCAACGTCGCACTCGATCACATTCGGGGCAGTCTCTCCGCGGGCGTCGACGAGTCGACGTGGACGATCACATCGTATCTCGTTTCGAATGCGATCGTCATCCCCATGACGGGGTGGCTGAGCAGACTCTTCGGCAGAAAGCGCTACCTCATTTTCTCGATCGCGATGTTCACGGTCAGTTCGTTTCTGTGCGGATCGGCCTGGAATCTCCAGAGCCTCGTTTTCTTCAGGGTGCTTCAAGGACTCGGAGGAGGCGCTTTGCAGCCGATCTCGCAGGCGATCCTCCTCGAGACATTTCCGCCCCATCAGCACGGCATTGCGATGGCGATCTTCGGCGTCGGGATCATGTTCGGACCGATCATCGGTCCCCTCCTCGGTGGATGGATCACGGATAATTGGTCCTGGCACTGGATATTCTTTATTAATGTCCCGATCGGCATCATCTCGATTCTCCTCACAATTCTCTTCATTTCGGATCCACCCTACCTGAAGAGAGTGAAGATGAAAATAGACTACTGGGGACTCATGCTCCTCGCACTCGGTCTGGGCTGTCTCCAGATTGTTCTCGATAAGGGGCAGCAGGAAAATTGGTTCGATTCGAGCTTCATCGTCTGGCTGACCATTATTTCGGCGATCTCCCTCATTTTGTTCGTCTTCGTGGAGCTTGTAGCTGAATATCCGATCGTGAACTTGAAGGTCTTCAGAAATCGCACCTTCGCCGCGGGCAATGTCGTCATGTTCCTCGGTTTTTTCAATCTCTTCGCGAGCATTGTCCTCCTTCCCATTTACCTCCAGACGCTCATGGGCTACTCGGCGTTTCTCGCGGGGCTGGTCCTCGGACCGGGCGGCATCGCGACCATGATGGCGCTCCCCATCGCCGGGAATCTCGTGAACCGGATCAACCCGAAGTATCTCCTCGTGTTCGGTATCATGGTGAATGCCTATGCGACGTATCTCATGTCACATTTCAATTTGTATGCAGACTTCCGTACCGTGATATGGCCGCGAATCGTCCTTGGCATCGGGATGGGTTTTTTCTTCATTCCGCTCACGACGATGACGATGGCCGGCGTCCGGAGGGAGGATATGGGCAATGCCTCCGCCATTTACAATCTGCTCAGAAATCTCGGGGGGAGTGTCGGCGTCGCGTTCGTGACGACCATGCTCTCGCGGCGGGCCCAGTTCCACCAGAATCACCTCGTGGAACATCTCACGCCGTTCGATACTGCCTATCGGTTGTTCTCTGAACAGGCCGCCGGGTTCCTGCAGTATCGGGGCTTGCCGGATGCGATCTCCGAGCAGGGCGGGCTCTCGATGATTTACAGGGAACTTCTCCGCCAGGCTTCCATGAGGGCGTTCAATGACGCGTTCTTTATGACGTGTATAATAATGATATGCGTCCTGCCGCTCGTCTTCTTGATGAAACGGGGCACATCCGGCACAGCCCCGGGGATGCACTGAGGTGACGCTCTTTCTCCTCGCGTTCTTTTTCCTCTACGGCCTCCTCCATGCGTACGCATTCCTGAAGCTGCGCGCGGCTTTTCCACTCGGCGTCGCGACGTCGCTCGGTATCGCAGCGTTCATGTTCGCAATGGTCACGGCACCAGGTATCGTACGGTTGGCGGAGAAGACGGGCTTTGAACTTATCGCGCGCATGCTTTCCTGGGTCGGCTATTCGTGGATGGGGATCCTCTTTCTCTTCGTGGTGTGTTCCATCCTCGTGGGCCTCTATCGCCTCTGCATCGTCGGGGTTGAGCTCTTCGTACGAAGGGACCTGACTCCCCTTCTCGTCTCGAGCCGGCGGGCATTCCTCCTGGCCGGAGTCGCTTCTCTCGCGATCGCCCTCTACGGCGCCTTTGAGGCGATGAATGTCCGCCTGGAGAAAATTACGGTCCGAACCCCGAAGATAACTCTCGAGACGGGGCCGGTGAGAATCGCCCAGATTTCTGATGTCCACCTCGGTCTGATCGTGAGAGAAGATCGGTTGAGGCGTATACTCGATGAGGTCGCGAAGGCGGAGCCGGACGTTCTCGTCTCGACAGGAGATCTCGTGGACGGACAGATCGACAATCTCTCTCTGCTTGCAGAGATGCTGCGGGCGATCGATCCGCCGTACGGCAAATACGCGATCACGGGGAACCACGAATTCTACGCGGGGATCGAGCAAGCGACGCGGTTCGCCGAACAGGCGGGATTCAGGCTGCTCAGGGGCGAATGGGTGGATGTGGGCGGCGTGCTCGCGATCGCGGGTATCGACGATGTGCAGGCACGCGCGTTCGGGTTGTATCGCGGGAAGCCGGAGGAAGAGCTGCTCGCAGAGGTGCCTCGGGAGAGGTTCATCGTTCTCCTTAAGCACAGACCGATCGTCGAGGGAAGATCGCACGGCCGGTTCGATCTCCAGCTCTCTGGCCACACACACAAGGGACAGATCTTCCCTTTCAGCATCATCACAGGATTGTACTTCGTGAGGCAGGCTGGATTCGTTCCCTTGCCGAACGGTTCCGCTCTCTATGTGAGCAGAGGTTCGGGGACGTGGGGGCCCCCGATTCGGTTTCTCTCACCTCCCGAGGTGACGCTGATCGAACTCGTGCCGGAGGACGTGCGGGAAGAACGACCCTCGTGAGGCATTTCGGAGGACGTTCGATATAAAATTCGATATAAAATAGGAGCATGCGCAGCATTCTCCTTTTGGCACAGCACGCCAAAGAAATCGCTCCTCTCTTCAGGTCGATTAGGATTAAGCCCGAGGCGAGCGATCCGAAAGAGAAGCAGAAGGGCATCTTTGTCGGGACCGATCCGCTGAATCTGCTCCAGTACGACATCGCTTTTCTCGATTTGGATAGCACCGACTGGCAGAAGTGGCTGCTCGATCTGCGCCATCGCATGCCGGTCATCGCCTTCGGCGATGCGGACATCCAGAGGGCGGTCGAGGCGATGAAGCTGGGAGCGAGTGATTTTCTGGAGAAGCCACTCAGGGCTGACGCGATCGGTTCCCTTCTTGCTCGGTACAAGAAGAAAGAACATGACTCCGAGTGGGGGTTCGATGAGACGATCGGCACGAGCGTCCTCATGCAGGAGGTGTTCGGTCTGATCAAGAAGGCTGCGGCCAGCGAGAGCAACGTCTTGATAACCGGTGAAAGCGGTACCGGCAAGGAGCTCGTCGCGCGCGCCATTCACAAATTCAGCCCGAGGAAAGAGAAGCCTTTTGTGGTCATCAACTGCAGTGCGATTCCGGATACCCTCCTCGAGTCGGAACTCTTCGGATTCGAGAAAGGCGCCTTCACGGGAGCGAATTATACGAAGAAAGGCCTCCTCGAGATGGCTCACAAGGGAACGGTCTTTTTCGACGAGATCGGCGATGTCTCTCCTCTCTTCCAGACGAAGATATTGCGGGTCATCCAGGAGGGCGAGATTTTGCGTATCGGCGGCATGCAGCCGATACGGATCCACGTTCGTTTTATCGCTGCCACGAACAAGGATCTCCGCCATGCGAAGATCAGGGGGGTCTTCCGCGACGATCTCTACTACCGGCTCAACGTCATCAATATCGATCTTCCGCCTCTCCGGAACAGGATGGAGGACGTGCCGCGGCTGATTGAACACTTTATCAGCAAACACGCGGCGAAGAGAAAGGATATCCTCATTAAGGACATTAGTGAAGAAGCCCTGCTGATTCTGAAAGACTATTCCTATCCTGGCAATGTGCGCGAACTCGAAAACATTATCGAGCGGGCGATTTCGTTCAGCAACAGTCCGATCATACTCCCGACCGACCTCCCGTCATACCTCCTTCAGGCAACGTCGCGGAAAGTAGCGCCGAACGTGAAGCTCAAAAGTGCTCTCGCGGATCTCGAAAAGGAGCTTATCTGGACGGCACTCCAGCGATCCGGAGGGAATATCTCGAGGGCTGCGGACACACTCGGAATCTACCGCCAGCAGCTCCAGAGAAAACTGAAAAAGATCAATAGCAACAAATAATGTTTCCGCATCATTGTGTTGCATCTTTACTAATCTTCCTTATTAACAAGGATGGGTGTTTTTGCTCGCAGCAGAGGTATGCATTCTGTGCGAAAAAAATTGAAATACTCTTAAATAGTGCTGCCTTACTAAGCTGCCACGTGCGCTGCGAAATAATTAAGGTTATAAAGACATGAACTAATAAGCATATGATGATTGAGAAAACGGTCGATAGGGGGAGCAAGGAAAAGCTGTACGTGCAGGTGTACGCTATTTTCCTCGAGAAGATCGAGAGTGGCGAGTGGCCGGACGGTTCACAAATTCCTCCCGAAGCCGAGCTGTGCAGAATGTACGACGTGAGCAAAGTGACGGTCAGGGAAGCCATCCAGCAGCTAATGAGGGAGGGGTATCTGAGGCATCAGCGAGGTCGTGGCACCTTCGTCACGTACACGGCGCCACGTGCTGGTATCATGATGAAGGTATGGCTTTCCGAGTACGATCTATTAGGGGAGAGGGTGAAAATCAGCAAAAAAGTTATCGAAAGAGGGGTTCGCGCATCACCGGACGAGCTGAAGGGCATATTGAAGAGGGGGGAACTCTACTTCATGATGATCGCTATGGCGGTGCAAAGCGACCGGTTCGCAGAAGAGTTCTCTCTGCCGGTTTTTCTCGTTTCGGGTCTGCAGGCTCAGCGATTGTCGAATGCATCGACCTACGATCTGATTGAAGCGAAGGGAACGAAAAAAGTCTTCCGAGTCATGCAGACGACCGAGATCGGAGCATTGGACGAGAAAGTGGCGTCAATTGTGGGGGCGACGGTGGGCGCTCCTGCGCTCATTGCGACCGTCCACAAGAAGCTCGAAAACGTGGCGGTCAATCTGACGATCGCATTCCTCGTCGGATCCGCAGGGGGGACGTTCATCGGTGGCTGGATCAACAAAACGCTCTATAACAAAGACCCACTTCTCAGTGAAGCGTTTATCAGTACCGTGTACGCCGTCCTTCTCGGTTTCTCGGTTTTTACGCATTAGGCGATTTCATAAAATCGACGAGGAAGACCGTCGCGGCGGGCAAGGGCGGTGAACACGGCGCGCACGCGGCGGCCCCGCGGGAATGACAAAGCTTGCCATCAATATCCAGAAGATCCATAGCCCGCCGATGCTCACCTTTGACGAAGACTTCGGCGGCCGGAAGATTTCATGGTTGTTTCTCGCGTTCAGGAGACTTATTGTCGGCATGCTCGCGTCGATCATGGGCGTCGGCGGCGGCGATATCACCTTCCCGATGTTTGTGTATATCTTCGGCGTCTCGACGACCACGACCGTCGGCACCGACATTCTCCAGATCATCTTAACGGCGGGACTCGCGTCGATTGCCCAGTACGCGATTTATGGATACGTCTTCTACACCCTCGCGATGGGCATGCTCATCGGGTCGCTCATCGGTATTCAGGTCGGCGTGCTCACGACGAAGGTGGTCAAAGGCATCCACATCAGGGGGTTCAACACGGTGTCCATTATCGCCGGATTCATCAATAGAGCGACGACACTTCCAAAAAATGACGGAGGTGGAATACCTCCATCTGTCAAAATCGACCTATACGCTCATCGAGACGATCGGCAACTACGTCTTCTGGATCGTCATCACATTCTTCGGATTCTGGGTCTTGAGCAAGTTCTTCGCAAATATCCGCACTTTGAGAGAGGAGGGGTAAGAGATGGCACAGGCAAAGAAACATATGGGACTCGGAATCGTGCTCGCTGTTTCCTTTTTCGTGATCCTGTTCCTGATGGTTTCGCCGATTTTCCCGAAGACAGCCGACGGGGAACCGCTGAACGGACTCCAGTGGGCTGATGAACTGTTCAATGAACTCGCGAAGGGATTGTCCTACTTCATCCCCAAGGTGCAGAAGAATGCAGAAAAATTTAAGGGCAGGGAGTTTGCCGTCACGATCAACGTCAGCAAAGAGGGCGACAAGCCTGGAGATGCGGAAGCGAGGGCAGAGCGCGCATCGAAGCTCTTCATTGTCAACCCCGGCGCTCAGGTCGAAGTCAATGGTGCAGATTTGAAGGTAAGCGGCGACCTCGGGATAATCTTGATGGCTGCCCTTGACGACGCGCATGTCATGTTCAGGAACGACGGCGAGACGATTAAACAGAAGTATGCGGAAGCGATGGGGACGACTGACGAGAAGCAGATACTGAGGCAGTGGTACAATGTGCTGCCGAAAATCGACAAGATCTTCAAGAGGGAGAAGTTGATCGAGGAATCGAAGATCGTCTCCGATGTGACGAAGAAAGCGATAGAAGCCGCGTACAATTTCTACAAGGTCAACCCGAAAAAGGTGAAGGAAGAGGTAGGGTTGATGACGTTCCTGCTGGTTTTCTACGTGGCGTACACGATGTGGAGGGGCTGTGCGATCTTCTTTATCTTCGAGGGACTGGGCTCAGCATGAAGAAGGCGAAAGTGAAGAAGGACGTGTAAGGAGGGGAAAATGAAAATACTTGTTCCTGTCGACGGGTCGGACTTTTCGATGGGAGCCGTCAAAGTAGCGCTGAAGTTCGCGAAGGCGACGAAGACGGACATCCACCTCATGACGGTGACGCCTTTATATCAGGACTCGACCTCGAGATCTCCGCGGGTGCGATTCATAGACTGAAGGAGAAGATGGACGCCTGTGGGGAAGAGGTGCTTGCGAGGGCGGCTGCGATTTTAAAAGCTGAAGATGTGCCCGCAAAGAAGGTCGTCGCCTCTTCCATCTCTGCTGCCGATGAGATCCTCGATTTTGCGGAGAAGGAAAAAATCGACCTCATCATCATAGGGAGCAAAGGGCTCGGCGGAAAAGCGACACGCGTTGTCATGGGGAGCGTCGCCCTGAAAGTCGTGAGCAACGCGCCGTGCAATGTGTACGTGGTGAAGAAGGCGTAAGGACTGTGTGAAAGCTGGCGGAGCTTTTATGCAGACGGGGCCTCTCCGAGGAGAGGCCCTTTTTTTGCCGAGTCGGCGTGCCCGGCTGTATTCTTTCTGATCCCTATCGGGATGAAACGTTGGCGATACTGGCGGGTCGAGGTATGCGGCGGTGCCGGAGAACACTGTCTCTTCTGCCTCGTCTGATCGGACGCTTCCGACACACCGTCTGCTCTTTCGCAGCGTACTTTTTGGGTATACTAATCCGATGAAAAGAATCCCTCTCCTGCACATCCTCCTCTTTTGCCTCACGGTGCTTTCCACGTTGGTGGTTGGCGCCCTCCAGACAGGTGCGGATATCCTGAAGGAGCCCTCGCACATTTCCCGTGGGGTGCCGTTTGCCCTGTCGCTCATGGCGATACTCCTGACCCATGAGCTGTCGCACTACTTCGCGTCGAAGCGCCACGGCGTAACGGCGACGCTCCCGTACTTTATCCCCGCTCCGACGATCATAGGAACCTTCGGCGCCTTCATTAAAATGAAATCGCCGATCGTGACGCGGAGTGCCCTGATCGACATCGGCGCATCGGGGCCGATCGCGGGATTCATCGTGTCGGTCGCCGCCGCTACCATAGGCCTCGGGATGTCGGAAATCGTGCCGTCGGCAGAGGCCAAAGGCGTTCTCAAGCTCGGGGATTCCCTTATGTTCTCTTTTCTCTCGAAGGCGGTTTTCGGCCCGGTGCCGGCAGATTCTGACGTTCTCCTGAACCCGATCGCATTCGCCGGGTGGATCGGGCTCTTTGTCACTTCGATCAATCTGATCCCCGTCGGACAGCTCGACGGCGGCCACATCGCCTATGCTTTTTTGGGGGAAAAGCACGCGAGGCTTTCATTTTTCCTCGTGATCGGCATGAGCGTGCTCGGCGTGTTCCTATGGGAGGGCTGGCTCGTGTGGGCCCTCCTCTTATCCGTGCTCGGGTTCCGGCACCCTCCCGTCCTTTATTGGGAGCCGGTGATCGGCAAAATGCGGAAAACAGTCGGCGCGGTGTCCTTCTTCATTCTCGTGCTCACGTTCATCCCCGTACCGTTCGCTATCATATAGGGCAGGAAGCTGCACGCGGACTCTCATGCGATGTCATCCCGTGGTTCTCCTGCGTCTCGGCGTGCTTCCAAGCATTTCGGGTTGCGATCTGTGCTATACTAATGTGTCACCGTCCCCCGGGAATTTCTGCGAGACTCTCATTGGGATAACATATTGATAATAAAGGAGATATCAGATGAAAGTTATTTTGAAGGAAGACGTGAAAAAGCTGGGTGCCATGGGGCAGATCGTGACCGTGGCGGACGGTTTCGCTCGGAATTTTCTCCTGCCGAGAGGCCTCGCGATCGAGGCGAGCGGAAAGAACCTTAAAGCGCTCGAGCACGAGCGGAGAGTTATCCAGGAGAGGGCGAAGAAACTGAAACAATCGGTGCAGGAGTTCGGGGAGAAGCTGTCGACGATGACGATCGTGGTGAAGGCGAAGGCAGGGGAAGAGGGCAAGCTATTCGGATCGGTCACGAGCATGGACATCGCCGAACACTTGAAGAGTGAAGGAATCGAGATCGACAAGAAAAAGATATCGATAGACGAGCCGATCAAGCGGCTTGGGACGTACACGGTCACGGTCCATCTGCACCCGGAAGTGAATGCGAAGATGACGGTGCAGGTGGTCGAAGAGTAGGAATCGCCGAGGAGCGAGGCAGGGATGCCGGAGACCGATCTCCAGATCAATAAATTGCCGCCGCAGAATCTCGAAGCGGAACAGTCGGTCCTCGGGGCTGTTCTCATCGACAACAATGCGCTCACGAGGGCGCTCGAAATCCTCGACCCCGAGGATTTCTACAAACTTGCCCACCGGAAGATTTTCTACGCGATGACGGAACTCTTCGAAAAGAACGAACCGATCGACTTCATCACGCTGACGGATCAGCTCAAGAAGAACGACGATCTCGAAGCGGTCGGCGGCATAGCGTACCTCTCTCTGATCGTCAATATGGTCCCGACCGCTGCCAACGTGAAGTACCACTCGCACATCGTCCGGGAGAAGGCGCTCCTGAGAGGTCTCCTCCGGTCGGCGAACGAAATCGCGAGCAAGGTGTACGAGGATAGCCATGACGCGGAAGATCTCGTCGATTTCGCCGAGAGGTCGATCTTCAAAATTTCGGACAAGCGGATCAAGGCATCCTTCGTAACGCTCAGAGAGGTGATTCGCGACAGTTTCGAAATGATCGAGCACCTCTACGACAAGAAGGAAACGGTCACGGGGGTGCCCTCCGGCTTCCGGGATCTCGATGACCTGACGACCGGCTTTCAGAAAGGGGATCTCATCATCGTCGGGGGGAGACCGTCGATGGGGAAGACCGCTTTCGCGCTCAATATCGCGCAGCATGTCGGGCTGGAATTGAGGGAACCGGTCGCTATCTTCAGCCTTGAGATGGCGCGCGAACAGCTCGCCATCAGGATGCTCTGCGCGGAGGCCATGGTGAACTCCAACAGCATCAGGAAAGGATTCATCAAGAAGGAAGACTGGCACAAACTCACGAGCGCGGCGAGCAATCTCACGAGCGCGCCGATCTTCATCGACGACACGTCGGGGATCACCGTTCTCGAACTGCGTGCGAAGGCGAGGCGCCTCAAGGTCGAGCACGGGCTGAGCCTCATTATCGTCGACTACCTCCAGCTTATGAGGGGAAAGGGCTCCTTCGAGCGGCGCGAGCAGGAGATTTCGGATATCTCCCGTTCGCTCAAAGCGCTCGCGAAGGAATTGAGCGTGCCGGTCATTGCCGTGAGCCAGCTCAACAGGAGCGTCGAGCAGCGCCGCCCGCCGAAGCCGATCCTGGCGGACCTTCGCGAGTCCGGCGCCATCGAGCAGGACGCGGACGTCATCCTGTTCCTCTACCGTGACGAAGTGTACAACAAGGATGCGAAGAAAGGGCTTGCGGAAGTGATCATCGCGAAACAGAGGAACGGTCCCACGGGGTCCGTGAACCTCACGTTCCTGTCGAACTGCACGCGGTTTCTGAATACGTTCGACAGGCCCACGGACGAGATAGGCGAGGAGGACGTGTTTTGAAGAGAAGCCCGTCCGTTGCCGGGCAGTTTTACTATGGAACGGCACCGAAGTTGACCCAGCAGGTGACGTCGTACATCGATCTTTCCGCGAGAAAAGAGAAGGTCATCGGCGCTGTCTGTCCCCATGCGGGATTGATGTATTCGGGCGCCGTCGCCGGCGCCGTCTACTCGGTCATCGACATGCCCGAGACATTCGTCCTCATCGGTCCGAACCATACCGGGCTGGGAGCGCGTATTTCGCTCATGGAATCGGGCGAGTGGGAAATTCCGACTGGTACGTTCGGCATCGACGAGCGGTTGGCCCAGAAGATCGCGATGAACGTGCCGGGAGTCACAAAAGATGCGAAGGCCCACATGTTCGAGCATTCCCTTGAGGTGCAACTGCCTTTTATCGCGTACTTCTCGCGGCACGCGAAGATCGTTCCGATCTCGATTCTGTCGGCGTCCGTCGACGAGTGCCGTTTGCTGGGCGAAGGGATCGCGGGTGTAGTGGCGTCGTCCGGATACTCGATCGTCCTGATCGCGAGTTCCGATATGAGCCACTATGTGCCCGATACCGCTGCGCGGCAGAAGGACAGGAAGGCGATCGACAAGATTCTCGCGCTCGACGCGGCCGGATTGTACGATGTCGTGGTGAGAGAGAGAATCTCGATGTGCGGCTACCTCCCTGTGACGACGCTCCTCTTCGCGGCAAAGGCTCTTGGCGCCGTTTCCGCGCGACTTGTCAAGTACGCTACCTCTGCGGAAGTGAGTGGCGACTATGACCATGTTGTCGGCTATGCCGGCATCATCGTGAAGTGAGCGGTCGTCCGCGGGGGTCGATCGGCGAGGCAGAGGGCATGGTCCACGTCAATGATCGCAGGCGATGCCCGCGGAGTGCGGGGGACGGAATCGAAGGGGGCATTCTCAATTCGAACGATCTGAGAGTCCTCAATATCAGCGTCGAGGGGGCCGCGATCGAGACGACGAGGAGAGTCGAGTTGAACAGGGAATATGTCATTCGGCTCCGTCGCGAAGGCGCCTCCTGCAGGGTGAGGGCGGTTATCGTGTGGGCGTCTCTCGTGTCGCGCGAACGCGAAGACGGATCGCTCGTCCCGACGTACCGTGCCGGAATCAGGTTTCGGGATATCTCACCGAACGAGGAGCGGCTCATACGCGATTGGTCAGGGATGGCGGGCGACGGCGGGCATTCGGAGAGTGAGTCGAGAATAACCTATTGTTTTTAATATGGTTTCTATGATATAGTATCCGAGCGGAGGTGAGCATGAACGCGATTGTCGAAAGTGGCGGTAAACAATACAGGGTCGCACCCGGCGACGTGATACGGGTGGAAAAGCTATCGTTCGAGGCCGGGACGGACGTGACGTTGGATCGCGTCCTCCTGGTCACGAAGGACGGGACGGTAACAGTCGGTTCTCCCTATGTGGAGGGCGCGAAGGTCCTGGCGTCGGTCGAGAAGACGGGAAAGCTGCCGAAGGTTGTGATCCACAAGCAGAAACCTCGTAAGGTCTACCGGAAGACCAACGGCCACAGGCAACCGTTTACGTCGCTCAGAATCAAAGAAATACTTTTTGGAGGATAGGAATGGCACATAAAAAAGGCGTCGGAAGTTCGAGAAATGGACGGGACAGCGAGTCGAAGCGACTCGGCGTCAAGAGATTCGGGGGGCAGATCGTGCGCGCGGGGAACATCCTCGTGAGGCAGCGGGGAACGAAATTTCACCCCGGCGCGAACGTCGGGAAGGGAGCCGACGACACCCTGTTCGCGCTCGTCGACGGGGTCGTCAATTTCGAGCGCAAGGACAGGGCACGTCTTCAGGTGAGCGTCTACCCGGTTTCGCAGTAGGGAGCAGTTTTTCGAGATTCCACAGAGGCGGGCGCCTGCCCGCCTCTTTTTGTTTTCAGGAGCGTCGGACGCGATCCGAGGCGGTGAGCGATGCATTTCGCTGACTATGTGACAATACGGGTTAAAGCCGGCGATGGCGGGAGAGGGTGTGTCAGTTTCCGGAGGGAAAAATACGTCCCGAGAGGCGGTCCCGACGGGGGCGACGGCGGGCGGGGCGGACACATTGTCATTAGGGCGACCAAAGAGCTCAATACGCTCATCGACCTTCGGTATCGGCGTGAGTATCGCGCGCTGAGAGGCGGGCACGGAAAGGGGAAGAAGATGCACGGCAGGGACGGCGAAGACCTTGTGATCGCGGTCCCTGTCGGGACGATCGTCAAAGACGCGGATTCGCAGGAAGTCCTCGCCGATCTCGATACGGACGGGAAAGAAGCTCTCATCGCGAGGGGTGGACGGGGCGGGCTCGGTAACGCTCACTTCACGACATCGGTGAAACAGGCGCCTCGGTTCGCTCAGCCGGGGGAGAAGGGGGAACAGCGGCGTCTCGTGCTCGAACTCAAACTTCTCGCCGATGTGGGGCTGATCGGCTTGCCGAACGCTGGCAAGTCCACGTTGTTGTCCGTCATTTCCGCCGCACGGCCGAAAACCGCCGCGTATCCGTTTACGACGCTTACGCCGGTCCTCGGCGTCGTAAAGGTGTCCGACTACAGGAGCTTCGTCGTTGCCGATATCCCGGGTCTCATCGAGGGGGCACACAGGGGGGCTGGTCTCGGATTTCAGTTCCTCCGCCACGTCGAGAGGACGGCGTTGCTCCTCCACCTCGTCGACGTTTCGGAATCGGCGCCGGGAGACCCTGTCGCTGACTTCGAGACGGTTCGCAGGGAGCTCGAACTCTACAGCGTCGAGCTCGCACGTAAACCCCATGTCGTGGCCTGCACGAAGATCGATATCGCCGGTACGGGCGAGAAGCGCGGGAGAATGGAGCGATATTGCCGGGAACGAGGCCTCGAGTGCTTTCCGGTGTCGTCGATAACCGGTGCAGGGATCCCCGAGCTGCTCGCGCACCTTGCGCGGAGGCTGAAGACGGCCACCCGGCTTCTGCCCCCGTGAAGCGTTCGCGCGCATACCGCTGAGGGGAGAATTTTTTTCCCTTGAGCTTCTGTGGTAATTTATATCGTGGCTGAGAACGCCGACAGAATTCCGCTCGATGCCCGATTGCTCGGTGATGCCATTATCGAGCTGAATATCTCGCGACGCAACGTCTCGATCTACCCCCGTGATCATCCTTCGGTCGACAAATCGCTCGGTCGCGCCTTCGCCTTCATGGAGAAGCTTTTTGAGTTGAGACCCGAAATAACGCTCGCTGTCGCGAAGGACACGCTCATCATCGATGATTACTATCTCGACAAGAAGAACCCGGTCTACCGCGAGTTCGCTCTCCATCTGAGCGACATGAGCATTTCTCACGTCACCTTCGTCACGGGTCTCGGCAAAGAAGAACTCTACGCATTCCACCGCTTCATTTCGGAAAAGAGAGACAGTGCCTCGGTCGCGGATCTCGAGAATTCTTTCAGGGAACTCAACCTCCTGCACATCAGGGCCGGTTTCATCGACTACGGTGCCTTTCGGTTCGTCGAGGGGGCATCCGAGACCGCTGCGAAGGACCCGTCTCTGTGGGAGCGGTACGTTTACGGGCTCCTCGAAGGGACCCTGCAGACGAATGATATCGCGGACGGGATCGTTGAAATCCCCCCCGATATGCTCGCCCGGTTTGTCAACAGGATGGTCGTTGCGGAGCACAAAGAGGAGACCTACGATAGCGTCATCACGTCCTATGTGAGACGTTCGACCGAGAGCGCGTTTACGAGCAGGGATCTGCGGCGGCTCCTCGATTTCATCAACGGACTGAGACCGGAGTTGAAGAAGCAGTTCCTCACGTCGACGGTGAGGGTCGTTTCGAAAGACCTCGATGCAGCGTACAAGTCTCTTCGCGGGGTTTCCGTCGATGAGATCATCGAACTGCTCGGTGTCATCAATGAGCAGAAGGTGGTCATCCCGGACGCGTTGAAAAACCTCCTCGACAAATTCTCTCTCCTCCCGTGGGAAGGCGTCGCGACTCCTCTCTTCGGCGGCGGTCTCCTCGTCGATGACATATTCCTGTCGCCCGATATCGTGAATCTTCTCAGGGAGGATCAGTTCGGCGCCTTCATCGACTCGACCTATCACAAGGAGATACAGAAGGTGATGGCGTTCAAGGCACCGAGGGTCGGTTCCGATACCGCCGCATGGGAGCAAGAATTCAGTGAAGAGGCGATAGAAAGGGATTTCAATCGGGCGGTTCTCGAAGTCCTCCGCTCGGATGTGATCAGCTCGGAAGAGTATCAGGAATTCGTCGATTTGATGAGGGAGCAGACCGAGCAGTTCGTGTGGACCGGGCAGTACGGCCGACTTATCGATATTGTCCGCCTCCTTTCAGAACACGAGAAGGACGAGCGGTTTTCCGAAAAAGCGAGCGAGGCACTGGCGGAGTACTACTCGGATGCGTTCGTCGGCGGTCTAATCGAGTCGTTCAGGGTCGTGGGGAGGCAGGTACGGGAAGAGGCCTGGAAGCTCTGCGATTTCTACGGAGAACGGATCATCCCCAAGCTCATCGATGCGCTCATCGACGATTCATCGCAGGTCAACCGGCGTTTCTTCATCGGCATCCTCAAAGAGTTCGGAGACAGGATCATACCCGAGGTGCTGAGAAAGCTCGGTGACAGCAGGTGGTATGTGAAGAGGAACATGCTCTACATCCTCGGTGATTGCCAGACGCCCGACATCGTGCCCCACATCCGGCCGTACTGTCGGCATGAGAACCGCAAGGTGAGCATCGAAGCGATAAAGTGTCTCCTGAATGTCGGCGACAGGTATGGGATCGACGCCCTCAAGGATTACATCCGTTCAGAATCTGGCGAAGCGGCCCGGGAATGGATTGCGCTCGCGGGGGCTTACCGCGTGAGGGAACTGGTCCCCGATCTCCTTGCCGTCCTGAGGAAGCGAGCGTTGACCGGCAGCGATCTCTACGAGAAGATTCCCGTGGTGAAGGCACTCGGGGAAATCGGCGACCCGCGCGCGCTCGATGCGCTTCGGGATCTCGTCCTCGGAAAGAGTATTTTGTTCCGGAACGTCGCCGAGAGAGTGCGGGAGGAGTTCTACCGCACGCTGAAACAGTATCCGCTCCCCTCCGTGAAAGATTTTATCGAGGCCGGCTTGAAATCGAAGAACAAGCTGATACGAGAAGAATCCGAGCGGCTGAGCACGAAGGATCAGGGGTAGCGGACGATGGTCAGGTCGTTTCTGTCGATAGCGATGTCAGCGGTGTCGAACTGCTCGCTCTATTCGAAGGATCACGCGTCAGTTGAGGAACTCGGACGGAAGGCGTTCTCGATCCTGAACACGCTCCTCGAGGAATCGGAACGGCTCGAACTGATGATCGTCGGTGAAGATCTTATCGTCAACAAATCTCCGCTCAAGGATATCGGCATTCAGGGGAAGAATTTGCTGAAACGTTTGCGCAAGAAGGGCATCACACGCGTCGATATCCTGCGCGGGGTATCCTATGCAGAAATGAAACAGTGGATCGCGGGCATCGCGTCCGTCCACGAGGAGATCAAAGGGTCCGCTCATATCAAGGTGGGTACCGTCGATGTGCGCATCGGCGGATTGAGGGTTGACGGCGAGTTTGTGGCCGATATGGCGGTACCCCCGGGACTCCCGTCGGTCCAGGTCGAAAAAGTGAAAGACCTCTACCAGGGCGTGTCGCCTTTCAAGAAATTGAACATGACAGGGCTCGAAGACATTGTCGTGAACTTTATCCTCACGTTCAAGAGGGAAGTCAATATCCTGAAGCTCATCAGCCCCGTGAAGTCGTACAGTGAGTACACGTACACGCACGCAACGAACGTGACCGTGCTCTCCCTGTTCCAGGCCGAGTCGCTCGGCTTCAAGGACGATCTCTTGCGGGATATCGGGATCGCCGCTCTCCTGCACGATGTGGGGAAGCTCTTCATGTCGAAAGAACTCCTCGAAAAGAAGGTCGCGCTGGACGAGTGGGAACGGAGCGAAATACGGCTGCATCCCGTTTACGGTGCTAAATTCCTCGCGAAGATGGACGGCGTGCCCCGACTCGCGACGATCGTCGCGATGGAGCACCATCTCAGATACGACGGCACGGGGTACCCCGTCTACGCGATGGGGAAGAAGCAGCACCTGTGCAGTCAGATTGTTGCCATCGCTGACTTTTTCGATGCGTTGCGGAGCCAGAGGCCGTATCGGAAAGCGCTCGAGGTCAAGGAGGTTCTCGCCCTCATCAAGAAGGATGCGGGGAGCGCGTTCAACCCGTTTCTCGTCGATAATTTTCTGCGTTCGATGCAGGCGGCCCTATCGGAGTGAAGGGAATGGCGAAGAAATGCGGTGATTCCGCCGTTCCCATTCCGAGCAGGGAAACGGTGAGACAGAAGATCGTATCCCTCCTCGAGGGAGGACGCCTCACCGCTCTTGAACTCTCTCTCGAATGCGGTATCCCGGAACGTGATGTGTTCGACCACCTCGGACATATCCAGAAGAGCATCGGCAGATCCGGTCAGTCTCTCGTGGTAACTCCTGCGGCGTGCAGGAGGTGCCATTTCGTTTTTCGGAAGCGGGAACGGCTGAAGAAACCGGGACGATGCCCTGTCTGCCGGAGCGAAACGATCCGCGACCCCGTCTTTTCGATCAAAAAATAACCTGCAGAACCTCGTCTATCTCTCTGAGTGCGTTGATGATGCTGCGCGCTTCGTGAGGGTGAAGAGACGCCGCGTTCACCGAGGAAATGACGTTCACGACGCCGTCGAATCCGTCGCGGACGCGGAGATCGTTGTCCATGTGTCGGGCGAAGGCATGCCGGATGGCATCTGCCATGCCGTGCTCCCGTGTGTACCGTTTCCCTGCCCGACGGCGGATGCGACCGACCAGTCTCCTGCAGTTCCTCAGTCTCTGTACCGCGAGATCCATCAGAGCGTCATCGTAGTCCATCTTTTCCCGGTAGTGGCCGTCGATGAGGAAGAAACGCACGTCCCGGTTATCGTACCCCTTCGCGCAGAGAGTGTCCGTGTAGATCACGTTCCCCTCGCTCTTCGACATCTTTTCCCCGCGGACGAAGAGGTGGTTGCAGTGCAGCCAGTATTTCGCCATAGGAGCCCCCCGAACGGACTCGAGGATCGCTTTCGTATAGTCGTGGTGCCGGTAGAGATTGTCGATGCCCCCGCAGTAGATCGAGAGCGTTTCATCGAAGAAGTGACTGATCATGCTCGCATCCTGGATATTCCACGCCGGTCGTCCTCTCCCGATCTCGGTGTCCCAGAAACAGGGATCGCCAGGCTTGTAGCCGTGCCAGAGGATAAAGTCTCCCCGATTCCACTGAACGCCCGGGTATGTGTCGCGGTGGAAACGCCTCTTCTTGCGCGGCCAGCGCGACATGTCGAGTCCGAAGAGCCTGCCGAAATCCGGAAACGTGAGAGGATCGAAATAGGCGTTTCCGCCGTGCCAATAGGCATAGCCTTTTTGAACGAGCGCGCGCGTGAGGCGCGCCGCGTCTTCGACGTGTTCCGACGCCCGCGGCAAAAAATCCGGCTCCTTCATTCTGAGGAAGTTCATCTCCCGGAGGAAGTCTTCGATGTTCCTCGACGTGAGTTGAAGGAGGGTCATCTTCTTCCTCTCGGCTTCGGCAATCGCCTTGTCTTCCACATCGGTGAGACTCATTCCCCTCTGAACGCGGTAACCCGCATACATGAGGTAGCGCACGAGGATATCCTCGAACAGGAACGTTCTGAAATTGCCGATATGGGCTCTTTGATACACGGAGGGACCGCACGTGAATACGGTGACCATGTCTCTCCGCACGGGAGAGAACGGTTCCATGTGTCTGCCGAGGGTGTTGAACAGGTGCATCGGTTAAGGATGCCCGGGACTGCGCAGTGCGGCCGCAAACCTGGCGGCATTCATTTTATCACAATCGAGGGGGTTGGGGGTTCTCCTGTTTCGCTTCTGTTTTCTGTATCATATACGTGACCGATGGCGACCGACAAAGTGAAGAGTCTCGTCGACGAGGGAAAAAGCGCGCTCGGTCGGGGAGACACGCTGACGGCGCTCTCCCTCTTTGAAAAAGCGGCAGAGACCCCGGGTGATCTCTCGGCGCGCTCCTTTCTCGCGTATTGCATGGCGAAGGAGCGCGGACTCGCGGCGCGCGGGATCGCAGTGTGCAGGGAATGTCTCGAGAGGGAACCCGATAATGCTCTTCACTACCTCAACCTCGGAAGGATTTATCTGATCATGAGGAAGCGCGGAGAGGCGATCGCGGTCTTCAGGGAAGGTTTGAAGCGCGAACGAAATGAGGATATCGTTGCCGAACTGAACCGGCTCGGCGTGAGGAGCGCACCTGTTCTCCGCTTTCTGAGCAGGAACAATCCGATCAACAAATATCTCGGCATTCTCCTCACGATGCTGAAGATTCGCTCGTCGTCCTGCCGTTGACGCGCGTCGGCTCCGCATTTTAGTATAAATGTTATGGTGAAGCCGGAAGAACAGCTTGCAATCATCAAGCGGGGTGCCGTGGAGATCATCGTCGAGGAAGATCTCCTCGGAAAGATCGAGAAGTCGTATCGCGACGGCAGACCGCTCAGGATCAAAGCGGGATTCGATCCGACCGCGCCCGACATCCATCTCGGCCACACCGTGCTCCTCGAGAAGATGCGGCAATTCCAGGAACTCGGACACGAGGTGATCTTCCTCATCGGTGATTTTACGGGTATGATCGGCGATCCGAGCGGGAAGAGCGAGATGCGGAAACCGCTCACGCGCGAGGAAGTGATCGAGAACGCGAAGACGTACCGTGTGCAGATCGCGAAGATTCTCGATCCCGAGAGGACGAGGGTTGCGTTCAACTCGGAGTGGATGGAGACGATGACCGCATCGGAGATGATCCGGCTCGCGAGCAGGTACACCGTCGCGCGCATGTTGGAACGCGAGGATTTCAGAACGCGTTGGGTGAACCAAAACCCTATCGGTATCCACGAATTCCTCTATCCATTGATACAGGGGTACGACTCCGTGGCGTTGCATGCCGATGTCGAATTGGGCGGGACAGATCAGAAATTCAACCTTATGGTCGGTCGGGAACTCCAGAGAGAGTACGGACAGGAAGCGCAGTGCATCGTCCTCATGCCTCTCCTCGAGGGTCTGGACGGCGTCAAGAAGATGAGCAAGAGCCTCGGCAATTACATAGGCATCACCGAGCCCCCGTCCGAAATGTTCGGAAAGATCATGTCGATCAACGATGACCTGATGCTCAGGTACTACGAACTGCTGAGCCACATTTCGCTCGAGGAGTTCGAGACGCTCAAAAAGGGGCTGGGCGACGGGACGGTCCATCCTAAAGCGGCGAAGGAGACCCTCGCGTTCGAGATCGTGGAGCGATACTGGGGGAGGGACGAGGCGGTGCGTGCCAGAAACGAGTTCGAGCACGTCTTCCGCGGAAAAGGGCTCCCCGATCACGTCCCGACGGTCTCGCTCCGATGGGAAGAAAAGGAAATGTGGGTACCGAAGATCATGAAGCTCTCCGGTCTCACGGCGAGCACAGGTGAAGCCCTCAGATTGATCAGACAGGGCGGGGTGACGGTGAACGAGAAGAAGATCGAGGACCCGGACACCGCGCTGCCGGCGGGCCGCTACCTCTTCAAGGTCGGAAAGAGAAAATTTCTCTCGGTGCAGGCGGTCTAGCGATCACGCATTCATTTTCCTCGCCGCGAGCGCGAGGAACCCGAAGATTTTCACGTCAACCAGATTTCCCTCGGACTGCATGGCCGAGAGGAATTCGAAGACGGCAGGGAGCGGCACCCTCATCACCTCGATCTCCTCGGACTCGTCTGGCTCCGGAGGACCCGTGTAACGAAGGTCCTGAGCGAGGTAGACCGTGAGAATTTCTCCTGACGCTCCCGAGGACAGAGGTCCTTCCGCGAGAAACGTCAGTCGTCCGGCGGAGTAGCCTGTTTCCTCACGGAGTTCCCGTCTCGCCGCGTCCTCGAGGGACCCTCCTTTGTCGTTCAGGCCGGCGGGGAACTCCACCACGTAGCCGTCTACCGCAGGACGAAACTGGCGGACCAGGATGACCTCATGGTCATCGGTGATCGGAACGAGCGCGACGATGCCTTCGCAGTTGATCCGTTCCACGTATTCCCAGTCACGGAGGAAGCCGTTTTTGTCTGCATAGCGTGCCGTTACGAGCCTCAGGAACGAACCCTCGTGGACGATGCGTCTCTCGACGACTCTCATGACTCCTGTGAGGGGGACCGATGGAGGGGCAGCAGTATGCGAAAAGTGGTCGTCGAATCGTCCGTGGAGACTTCCAGTTTTCCACGGTTGGCCTGGATGAAACGATAGATGATATTCAGACCGCGACCTTTCACGTCGCCTCTCTTTATCTGTTCCACGTTCTCCGCAGATATCTTCCCGGAATTGCGGATTTCGCAGACCGCCATGTTTCCTTCGCGGTAACTCGCGACCGCGAGTTCGCCGCCTTCTTCGGGGATCGCCTTCGTCGCGTTGTCGAGCAGGTTATCGAGGACCCTTTCGAGGCCGATAGGCGAACAGTAGACGATGAGACCCGGCTCGCGTGTCTCGTCGATGAGACGGATATTGCGGCGTTGCTGCTCCCTGATCGCCTCCTCATTGATCCGGAACCGCCGTTCCACGACTTCCGAGAAGTTGACCTCCCGCTCTCTCCCCTCGACCGTGGAGTAAATCGCCAGTTCCTGGAGCCGCGAGCTCTCCTGAACGACGATGTCGAGGTATTCGGACAGCCGCGCTCTCGCGTTCTCGAGATCCCCACCGTCGAGGAGCTTCTTCGTCCTCTTTGCAAAGCCGGCGATCGCGATCGCGGGATTCTTGAAATCGTGGAGGACGTCATCCAGTTTCTCGATCCTCAGCGCTTTCATGATTTCCTTGCCGAAAAACGTGAGGAGTTCGATTTCGTGTCCCGAGAATTGCTGGCGCCGATCTTTCGCATAGAACACGAGTATGTAATTGATCTGTTCGTCTGCTCTCAATGGAATGACGAGGACGGAGTTGACATTTTGACGAACAGCGTAACGTTTCAGTTCGTCGTTCGATAGCCTGCTTCTGAGGGGATCTTTGATGAGGAGGTATGAGTAGGTGATTCGCTCGTGCTCGTAATCGCCCATCTTCTCGGTGTCGTAGAGGAGAGCGCGGAGATACGGGTACTCGTTCACGGGTAAGACGCAACAGATTTCGTAAATCGCCTGATCTTGCGGATACTCGAGTTCGATCCATACCGACTGCCGATCCTCCGAGACCGACAGAAGGGTGCAGCTCTGCACCTGAATGATCGGAACGAGTTCCGGTATCATCATTCCGAAAACGTCTTTCATCTTGATGCCTTCGCGGTGGCTCAGTTTGACGAAGATCTTTTCCACGATCTTTTCTTTTTGGATATTCAGCTTTTGAAGATCGATGATGCGTTTCCGCGCCAGCACGTAACTCACTCGCCTCGCCATCAGTTCCGCATTCGAGACCTCGAGCGGATCGAACCGCCGGTCTGTTTCCCGGTAGTAGATTTGGATACTTCCGTGGATATCGTGCTCGCCGTCGACGAAGGCAGGAATAAGGAGCGGAACCGCCAAGAGGGAGTTGAAACCGAGATCTCTCACGACGTCCTTGTTTGTGTAATCCGGCTCGAGGAGGATATTCGGAACGAGATAACTCTTGCCGCTCTTTATGACTTTGCCGGCGACCGACTTATCGACCGGAATGCTCCTCTCTCGCCCGGCCTCCGCATAGTACTGGAAGGAACCGAACGCAACGAGACCATCAGCATCCCGATCGAAGATACGAATCGACGCCCCCGCCGCGTGCAGAAAAGAGACAATCTTTCGGGCAGCTTGTTCGAGAATCTCCCTCCATTCGAGGTGGGGATCGATACGGATGACATCTTCGACCATCTGGACAACCTGCTCCACGTGGGGTGAGATGCACTCTTTTCTGAGGAGGTCCGCGAGGTGTTCCATCTCCTGCGCGGAGAGGCGGCACCGTCCGATAATCGGATTCGTTCGAAGGAATTGTATAACGGCGTCATCCATGAAGTGTTCCGTATTCCTCTTCATAATATCAGAGCGGCGTACCGGGCATCAACGGAAGGCGGGGACCGGATCGTCGCAAAAAGGGAGAAAGCGGGCCTCTGCACGCCGGTAGAGACCCTCTTCCGGAAAAGACCTGGTCAGTGCGCGGGATGACTTTCTCCTGTCTTCGGAAGGTCGATCAAGCGGACGGTGCCTTTTTCGATGTCGTACTCTCCCGCGACGATCTTCAACGTGCCTTCTCGAGCGAGATGGCTGACGATCGTGCTTCTCTTCATGATGTCTGCGTAGACGTTCTTGATGTTTTCGTGGATGGCCGTCTCGAGCATTTCATCCTCGGTCCCGCCTTTTTTCTTTGCGGCTTCAGCGGCAGGCGCGATCTTCTTCACGATTGCGCCGATATTCCCTTCGGGTTCCTTCTCAGCCTCGAGTGTCGCTTTCACGGCACCGCACTTCGTGTGGCCGAGGATGAAGAGGAGCGGTGACTGCAGGTGCTCCGCAGCATATTCGATGCTCCCGAGTGCGATAGGATCGACGACATTGCCGGCGACCCGTATCACGAATATGTCACCGATCCCTTGATCGAAGAGGATTTCGGGCGGTATCCTCGAATCGGAACAGGTGACGACTATTGCGAAAGGTTGCTGGCCTTTTCCGAGTTCCATCCTCTTTGAAGGGCCGATATCCTTGCCCGCGATTTTCCCTTCTACGTACCGCTTGTTGCCGTCCATCAGCTTCTGCAGGGACTCGTCCCCGGCGCTCCCGGCAAGTGCGACCAACAACCTCATCTTCTTCATACATATACCTCCTGACATTTAGAGGGTGAGATGTGACAGCCCTCGAAGAGGGCATGGAATGCGATGTCAGCCTGTTCTGTTCGTATCGGCCGAAACACCGAGAGCATTGAACGTACCGCTTATTGCGCTGACTGGACATTGAACAGCACACAGTCCGCAGCCGATGCAGCGCGAGGGATCGACGGTATGCGTCCTGCCTCGTTCGCATGAGACGGCGTTGACAGGACATACCATACCACAGATTCCACATCCGGTGCAATGGTCAAGGACGGTCGCCGGGGGGCGGAGCGGCAGAAAGTCTTTGATCGCATTCGTGGGGCAGCGGCGGACGCAGAGCCCGCAGCGTGTGCACTTCCGCGGATCGATTCGGGAGAGATTCTCGCTGATAGACGCCGCATCGAAGGGACAGATCTTTACGCAGACGGTACAGGCAATGCAGCCAACGCGGCAATGCTTCCTCGTTTCACCGCCTTTGTCCCGCGAGTGGCAGGCGACGAGCACGAGCGCCGACGCAGGCACCACTTCGATGACTTTGACCGGGCACGCCGCTTCGCACTTTCTGCATCCAGTGCACGCCTCGGCATCGACGAGGGGCAAATGATCGTCGGACATCCTGATCGCGCCGAAGGGGCATACGCGCGCGCAGGTTCCGTAGCCGAGGCATCCGTAGCGACATGCCTTGTCGCCGCCGGCAAGCATCACGGCTCTGCAGTCATGCACGCCCTCGTACATGCATTTCTTCTCGGATGCACTCAAGCCGCCTTGACACACGATGCGGGCGACGAGTTGTTCGCGCGCCTCGGCTTTTTTCCCCATCAGTGTGGCGATTAAGTCGGCAGCGCGGGAGCCGGCTGGTATGCAGAGGTTCGGCGGAACGTTCGGATCCCTCACGACGGCTTCGGCGTATTGCTCGCACCCGGCGAACCCGCATGCGCCACAGTGCGCGTGCGCGAGGACCGCTTTCACCTGTTCCACACGCGGATCGATCGTGACCGTGAACTTCTTTGCCGCCACGGCGAGCCCGAGCCCGAAGAGCGCCCCGATGCCCGCGAGGAAGAGGAGAGTCGCGACGAGTAAGGGGCCGAACGCAATGTGCTCCCGGGCTTCGATCCCACCGCCGACACCGACGTGCGGGGTGAGCGCCTGAAAGAGATCGGGCAGCTGCAGGAGCTGGGTGAGATCTGTCAGCATAGGTGACCTCTCATGTCACATCCTGAGGAGTCCCGTGAACCCGGAGAAGGCGAGTGCGAGCAGGCCGGTGACGATAAACGCGATCGGGGTGCCCCGGAACGGTCCGGGGACGTCCGCAAGTTCGAGTTTCTCGCGAATGCTCGCCATGATGACGAGCGCGAGCGCGAACCCGAGTCCGGAACCGAGGGCGAAGGCGAGGCTCTCGGGAAGACTGTACCGTTCCCCTGCGTTGATGAGGGGAACGGCGAGAATGATGCAGTTGGTGGATATGAGGGCAAGGTAAATCCCCAGCTTGTGGTAGAGGCTCGGAGCGACTTTTCTCATTATCGTATCGGAGGCCTGGACGAATCCTGCGACGATCCCGATGAAGACAATGATCTTGAGAAAGGTGATGTCGAGCGGTACCATGACGTAACGGAACACGAGCCAGCTCAGCGCGGCACTGATCATCATAACCGCGGTGAACGTGATGCTCATGCCGACAGCCGTCTCCATCCGCTTCGAAACCCCGAAGAAAATACAGAGGCCGAGGAAGCGGGTGAAGACGAAGTTGTTGATCAGAGAGGCCGAGACGATGAGTTCGAAAAGTTTCGAAAATTCCATTATCCTATCGACTCCGTGCCTTTTTCCTCATCCTCGCGCCCAAGCAATTGAAGAATCCCATCAGTATGCCTACCGCGAAAAACCCCCCCGCAGGCAGGATCATGATGAGGAGTGGTTTTGCGTGGAGGACCGGAACACCCCATACGGACCCCTTGCCGAGGAATTCCCTGAAAAGGCTGATGACCGTGAGCGAGAAGAGAAATCCGAGACCCATGCCGATTCCGTCGAAGAGGGAAGGCATGACCGGCTGTTTACTCGCGAACATCTCGGCCCGCGCGAGGATCGACGCGAACGCGACGATGAGCTGAATGTAGAGGCCCATCTGCTTGTACGCGTCCTGCGCATAGGCAGCCATCACGAGATCGGTGACGGTCACCCACCCTGAAATGACGAGCATGAAAATGGGCAGACGGATCCTCGGGTGGATGATTCCTCTCATGAGAGAAATGGTCACGTTGACCATTACCTGGACAAAGAGGACGGCGGTTCCCATCAGAACGCCGTTCCGGACGTTATTCGTCACCGCAATCGAAGGGCAGAGGCTGAGGGCGAGCTTGAAGATCGCGTTGTCCTTGAAAATACCGTCTTTGATCAGCCCGAGAGAGGAATTCATGCGTTCAGCCATGGTAATGGAGACCCGGATTTACGTGCAGCGTCGACGCGTCGGAGCCCGGAAGGCGCCGAGAGAGCCGGCGGCTGCCGGCGCGCCGTGAATGAGAAGGCAACAGCGCGGCCCCGTCAATGCCCTTATTGCATTTCACCATCGAGGACACGTTGTCCTTTCTCATCGTCCCCCTTGCGGACGGACGTTTGCGTCTCATCCTGCGCCTTTATCGCTTGGATCAGAAACTCCACGCCGGACCTGACCGCGTCCTCCGCGACGGCGCGTGACGAAATCGTCGCCCCCGAAATAGCCTGAATCTCTTCGGTCGTCTCCGTCGTGACGACGTTCAGAGACCGCGCCCCTTTCCCGACAAACTGTCTTCGAAACGCTTCGGTCTCGATCTCGTCCCCGAGCCCGGGTGTCTCTGCGTGCCCGAGGATGTCGATCTCGCGGACCGTGAAGTCAGGGTTCACCGCGATCAGCGTGTCAATGTAGCTGGAATAGCCTTTCCCGAACGACCGGATAATGTATCCGATGACCCGGTCTCCCTGGTACGCGACGTAGTACTCTGCCCGTTTCTCGTGCACGGACCAGTCACCAAGGGCGCGAATGTGGTCCGCTTCCGGTATGAGCTTCCGCACAGCTCTCTCTTTTTCCGCCTGCGCATTGTGGTACATGATCGGCGACGTCTTGGCATAGACCACCGCGAGGATGAGTCCTCCCGCGACGTAAATCGCAACGAGGGTGAGAGCAATCTTGAATACCTCTTTCGCGGTCACGGGACCCCGCCGCTCTTCTGTTTCTTGGCGCCGAACGTCCTCGGGTGGAACTTTCTGTCGATGAGGGGTGCAAAGGCATTCATAATCAGAATTGCGAACATTACGCCTTCGGGATACCCCCCTTTGAGACGAATGAGCATCGTGAGAAAACCGCATCCGCAACCGAAGACGATCTGTCCGCTCTTGAGCGATGGGCTCGTCACATAGTCCGTCGCCATGAACCAGGCGCCGATGAGCATGCCGCCGCTGAGGAGATGGAGGAGCGGATCTCCCGAAAACAGAGCGCCTTTCCCGCCGAAAACCCACGCCATGAAGGCAGCAGTGCCGAGGAACGACAGAGGGATGTGCCAGGTGATGTACCTCCGGCAGAGAAGGAAGGCGGCACCGATGAGGAGGGCGATCCCCGACGTTTCACCGATCGAACCTCCACGATGACCTATGAGGAGTTCGGAGTAGAGGGTGAGCCGGTCCCCGAATACCTCGACGAGTTTCTCGTACCCCTGTTCTTTCAGGATGCCGAGCGGCGTCGCTGTCGTCCGCGCGTCGAAGAGGAGAAACGCGGAAGCCGGTTCCCTCCACGAGGTCATGAGTTTCGGAAACGAAACGAGGAGAAAAGCTCTCCCGATGAGGGCGGGATTGAAGATGTTGAAGCCCAGTCCGCCGAACAGCTGTTTCGTGACAATGATCGCGACGAATGAGCCGATGACCGGCACGTAGAAAGGAACAACCGGGGGAAGAGTGAGCCCGAGGAGGAGTCCGGTGAGGAATGCGCTGCCGTCGCCCACGGTCGAGCGTCTCTTCAGGGCCTTCTGATAGAGATGCTCGCATAAGACCGCGGACAGAATGGAGAGGGCGACGGTGATCACCGCACGGGGTCCGAAGAAGTACGCTCCCATGAGGGTCGCCGGAAAGAGCGACGCGGAGACCGACCACATGATCCTCGCCGTCGTCACGTCGCTTCTTATGTGGGGACTGACCGATACGATGAGGGGATCGTTCACGGTTTCACCTGCGATTTTGCGAGCCTGATGAGCTGGACGATGGGCCGCTTCGAGGGGCAGGCGAACGTGCAGCATCCGCACTCGAAACAGTCGAACAGTCCGTAATCCTTTGCCCCCTCGTAGAAGCCTTTTTCCGCGTAGATGCTCAGCATCGATGGCATCAATCCCATGGGGCAGCGATCGATGCAGCGGCCGCACCGTATGCACGGTTCAAAAGACTCCGCGTGGGCGATGGATCCGGCGGTCATCGCCACGATGCCGGATGTCCCCTTCGTCACGGGCACGTCGAGCGAAGGGAGGGCGAATCCCATCATGGGGCCGCCGGCGATCACCTTCGCGGTATCTTCTCTCAGTCCGCCGCAGTCTGCGATCAACTGAGAAATGAGCGTTCCCACCTTTGCCAGAAGATTCTTCGGTTCACGGACACCCTCTCCGGTGACCGTCACGACCCGCTCGATGAGCGGCTTTCCGAAACGCACGGCTTCGAAGATGGCGCAGGCGGTGCCGACGTTGTGCACGACGACCCTGACATCCATGGGGAGGGCGCGTGGCGGCACCTCCCGGCCCGTGATCGTTTTGATGAGCATTTTTTCGGCACCCTGAGGATATTTCGTGGGAAGAGTGCACACTCTTATCGACGGGAGTCCTTCGACGGCCTTCGCTATGGCATGGATTGCCCGCGGTTTGTTGTCCTCTATTCCCACGAATCCGCGTTCGACTCCCAGGACCTTCATGATGATCCGGAGACCGGAAATAACGTCGACCGCTCGTTCCAGCATAAGCCGGTAATCGGCGGTCAGGTACGGCTCGCACTCCGCGCCGTTGATGATGACCGTGTCGATCGGTTTTTCCTTCGGCGGGGAAAGTTTCACTATGGACGGGAAGGCGGCACCGCCGAGTCCGACGATGCCCGCGGCTCTGATTTTCTCTCGCATTTCATCGGGAGAAAGGCTCATGTAATCAGGATTGTCGCTCAGGATGGCCCACTCTTCTTTGAAATCGTTCTCGACGGTGACCGATGGGACGAGTTTCCCCGTCGCAGTCGGAAACTCTCCTATGGCGACCACCGTGCCGGAGACCGAAGAATGGACCGGCGCCGAGACGAACCCCGTCGGCGCGCCGATCACGTCGCCTTTCTTCACGGACTCTCTCACCTTGACGACCGGTTTGCACGGCGCCCCGATGTGCTGGATGAGCGGAATGACGAGGCGGGCCGGGGGCGACGCTCCGGTGATCGGTTTGTGCGCGGAGAGTTCTTTCTTCTCCGGAGGGTGTATGCCGCCTTTAAACGACGTGACCGTCATGTGGCCGGTTCATCCTCTTTGAGCGGAGCGGGATCATCAACCCCACCGTGCGTCCCGGAGTGCTTTCAGCACGAGATCGCGCAAAGCCGCGATGAAGAGGGGGTGCGTGTTGAGCGATTCCGTCCTTTTCATGTTGATGCCGAGTTTACCTGCAAAGTTCATGTAGAGAATGTCTATCTCGTAGAGCGTTTCGACGTGATCGGAGACGAAACTGATGGGGACGATGAGGACCTTTCGGATGCCGTCGCGGGCCAGATCCTCGAGTTTCTCCTCGGTCGACGGCTCGAGCCACGCGACCGGCCCGCTCTTCGATTGGTAGCTGAGGTGCCACGTGATGGGGATATTCTTCTCGACTTCCTTGATCGTCCCTATCGTGTGTTCGACGTACGGGTCGCCTTCCTCGACGACCTTTTTAGGGAGGCTGTGGGCGCTGAAGAGGATGTGGACATCCCCGGAAACGAGTGCGTCAGACGATGCGGCGGAACGATTGTCCGCGGCAAGGCCGTCGCGGAAAGAACGAAACGCTTTTTCTATGACGTCGACGAGCGCCGCAATGTAGAGGGGGTGGGTATGCCATGATGGAATCATGGTCGTCTCTATCCCGTACCGGCGCGCGCTTTCTTCGAGGTTCGCTATCGACGAGCCTGAGGTCGTGACCGAGTACTGCGGGTACAGGCTCAGTCCGATGATCTTCCGAATGCCTTGCTTCGCGATCCGGTCCACGACGTCCTCGATGAACGGGTGCCAGTATCGCATGCCGACGTATACCTTGAAGAGAGGGGAGCGACTGGGCTGACGTGCGCACCCTCCGCGGGTAATGGTATCGAGCCATTCACGCGGCGCTTCGTTGAGTGCTGTTTCGAGGGCCTGGGCCTGTGCGGCCGTGATCTCCAGTATGGGCGATTTGCCCCCGATCTGACGATAAATCTCTTTCGTTTTCGCCGAGCGGAGGGTCGCGATGAGACGCGCCAACGGCTTTTGGAGAAAAGGGGGTCCGAGGCGAATGATCTTTCTGTCCGAAAAGAGATTGTAGAGAAAAGGGCGAATAGCCTGCAGGGAATCCGGGCCGCCCAGATTGAGGAGAACGACCGCGATCGCCATCGAAGAAGCGATTACCCTCTTTTCCCGAATGTGTGGACGGTATCGACGAGGGCGATGACCTGCTCCACAGGCGTCTGGGGAAGGACCCCGTGCCCGAGGTTGAAGATATGGCTTTTTGCGGCTTCGCCCTTCCAGAGGATCTCCTTGACTTTCTCCTCCAGTTTCTCCCTCGGGAGGAACAGGGCGCACGGATCGAGGTTTCCCTGAATCGTCACTTTTTTCCCGAGCTTCTTGATCGCGTCCGCAATGTCGATTCTCCAGTCGACACTGACGACGTCCGCACCTGCGTTCTTCACTTCTTTCAGGATCCCGGCACAGTCGTTCACGAAATAGATGACGGGCACTTTTTCCTTCTTTACCTCGTGGATTACTCTCCGGACCGAGGGGAGGGCGAATTTTTTGTAGTCAGCCGGCGCAAGGATGCCGGCCCAGGAATCGAAGATTTGCACAGCCTGCGCACCCGCGCGAATCTGGCCGATGAGGTACGGAACCAGCATGTCCGTCACCTTTTCCATCAGATAGTGGAAGACGGCGGTATTCTGGAACATCATCCTCTTCGTATTCACGAACGTTCTCGACGTCCCGCCTTCTATCATGTACGTCGCGAGGGTGAACGGCGCACCCGCGAAACCGATGAGGGGAACTCTCTGCTGCAGTTCTTTCCGGAGAATCCGGATCGTCTCGAAGACGAAAGGGAGGTCATCTTCGACGTCGGGGATGACGAGCTTCTCCACGGCTCCCCTGTTCCGAATCGGTTCACTCAGAACGGGACCGTCTTTTTCGGAGAATTCGAGACGCATCCCCATGGCTTCGACCGGGATGAGGATGTCCGAAAAAAGAATCGCCGCATCGACGCCGAGGATATCGACGGGCTGCAATGTCACCTCCGCCGCGAGTTTGGGATTCTTGCAGAGGGTGAGAAAATCGACGTGGGAACGCACGGACTGATATTCAGGCAGATACCTGCCGGCCTGACGCATGAGCCACACCGGCGTATAGTCCACCGCTTCACCGCGGCACGCTCTAAGAAACGTATCGTTCATGGAACCCCCAATAGGAACTGCATGTATGTGACAGTATACAGCAAACGGGCCGAATTTTTTGCGCCCTCGGTTTACTATTTCTGCGCGGCTGATCTAGGGCCATCGCGTCCCTTTCTTCTCGGGATATAACTGCAGAAGGGTTCTTCGGCAAGGTAGTCGCCGTGCACAGCGTAGGCCCTTGCCCGACACCCCCCGCAGAGGGATACAAATTCGCACGAACCGCATTTGCCCTTGTACTGTTTGAAGTCCCGGAGTTCCCTGAAAAGCGTCGAATGTTCCCAGATGTCCTTGAAGGATTGGGTGCGAATGTTGCCCGCAGGCATCGGGAAGTAGCTGCAGGGGAGCACGTTGCCGTCGACGTCGATGAGCGCGATCACCTGTCCGGCGATGCACCCCTTCGACCCGCCGGTCGAGAATTTGAGCGTTCTCCTCTCGAAATGCGCACCCTCTTCTTTCGACTTCTGGAGCACGATGCGGTAGTAGTGGGGCGCACACGTGGGCCTGACGAGGATATCCTTCTCGTTCTTCTCCATGTGGTAATGCCAGTCGAGAATTTCTTCGTAATCCTCCTTCGAGATCAGTTCGTTCATGATCTCTTCGCCCCTGCCGGTCGGCACGATCATGAACATATACCATGCGGTCGCGCCGAGTTCCTTTGCGAGCGCGTATACCTTCGGAATCTCCTCCTGGTTTCTCTTCGTGAAGGAGGAGTTGATGATGAATTCGATGCCGTGCGTTCGGAACAATCGGGCGGCGCGGATCGATCCATCGAATGCGCCGGCCTGCCCCCTAAAATTATCGTGCACCTTCTCTTCCGAACCGTCGAGGCTGAGAGACACGATCCTGATTCCCGACTCCTTGATCTTTGTGCAGGTCTTATCGTCGACGAGCGTGCCGTTTGTTGCAAGGCACATCCTCAGTCCCTTGTCCGTTCCGTACCGCGCGATCCGGAAAACGTCCTCCCGCAGGAGAGGCTCTCCGCCGGAGAGGACCATGACGGGATGCGCGTAGCTCGTGATATCGTCGATGATCCGAAACGCTTCATCTGTGGAGAAGTCGGGATGCGCCTTCACTTCCACGTCGGACGACGAGCGACAGTGAACGCACCGGAGGTTGCACCTCCTCGTGATTTCCCACGCGATCCATTTGGGGACGAATTCCGTAATCACTCAGACCTCCGCGCCGACGAGGGTTTCACTCCACATATGGTCTTCGATCGCCTTAAGGAGAGGGCCGAAGGTCGAGGGATCGAGGGCGCAGATTGCAACGGCGTGGTAGCGGGAGAGCAGGTGTTCTTTCTCCTCTTCGTCGATCTTGTCGATCTTGTTGAGCACGAGGATCCTCGGCTTGTCGCCGAGGTGGAGTTCCCGGAGAATCGCTTCGACCGATTCCCGCTGCTGTTCGAGACGGGGACTGGAGGCGTCGACGAGATGGACGAGGAGGTCCGCGTCCTCGAGTTCTTCGAGCGTCGCCCTGAACGCGGCGAAGAGATCTTTCGGGAGATCGCGGATGAAACCGACCGTATCGGTCACGATAACGTCGCGTTCACGGGGGAATCGCAACCGGCGGCTCGCCGTATCGAGGGTCGCAAAGAACCTGTCTTCGACGAATACCGAACTCTGCGTGAGCGAATTGAGGAGCGTCGATTTCCCTGCATTCGTATATCCGATAATGGAAACGATCGGGAGGCCGGCCGCGATCCGGCGCCGCTTTCTCTGCTTGCGGGCTTCCCCGAGCGATCGCAGTTCGCGTTCGAGGAGGGCGATGCGGTCTCGTACCCGGCGCCTGTCGATTTCGAGCTTCATCTCACCGGGGCCCCTGCCGCCGATCCCTCCCATGAGGCGCGACATCGCGCTCCCTTTTCCCGTCAAACGGGGGAGCCGATACTTCAGTTGAGCGAGTTCGACCTGCACTTTCCCGTCCCTGCTGTGGGCGCGACGCGCGAAGATGTCGAGGATGAGCTGGGAACGGTCGATGACTTTCAATTCGGTCATCTCGCTGATGGATTTGACCTGCGAAGGAGTGAGTTCCTGATCGAAGACGAGGATCGTCGCTCCTCTGCTGAGGGCGTTGATAACGAGTTCTTTGACTTTGCCCTCTCCCATGAGATATCGAGGGTTGATCTCTTTGGGCCTCTGAATCACGGTATCGAGGACGAGTAGGTCGCTCGAACGCGCGAGTTCTTCCAGTTCGGCAATCGACTCCTCCTGTTCGTATTTGGGCAGCTTCGAAACGCTGACGAGGATCGCCCGCTCTCTCCGGTCGCCGGGATGGAAATGCCTCCCCCGTTCCATCTGTTCTTCGAGAGATTCGATAAAGGGGATGAAGTCGAGTTCGAAGCGATGAAACTGCGGGCTTTCCAGGAGTTCGAACTGTTTGGCGCCATCCGGGAGGAGGTGCGCCGCGAAGAGAGTACCCGGGAGGCCGTCCCTGACGCCGATCGCTGCGACAATGTCCAGGCGGAGCAACGCGAGGTCCGTGAGGTCATCCTGGGTGAGGGGCTCCTCATGGAGATGCGTGTGAATCAGGCGCAGGCCCCGCAGCGCCTTTCTCCCGAGGGGATAGTCTTCGAGCGGCGGTATCACTATTGCTTTCGCATCCCCGACGATCACATGGGTGACCGTGCCTGCACGGCTCACGAGAATACCGATCTGACGATTGATCTCCTGCGAAAGCGAGACCAGATAGCGTGCAAGCTCGCTGCTGATCAACTCGTCGTGGAGCTTCCTCCGGTAGATCCGCTCGAGTGCGTGGAGATAACTGGTCTTGAGACCGGTCAGATTACCGTGGAGCGCTGGGATGAAGTCCTCCTAACATCTTTTCCATCTTTGTTTTATTCTATCATAGGAAGCTCGCGAAGGTTCAGGGAGAGCGTCGGCAGGCGCATACGTGCCCACAATAGGAGAACCGGTATCGTCGAATACCTCATCGACGCCACGGCGCGACGGGAGGCTTTTATGGCGCGACTCGTTTTGATGACGAGCGGATTCCTGTTGACGTTCATGATCCGTATCGTGGAAGGAGTCGTCGGTTAGCAGCTTATTTCATATATCCGGGTGAGTCGTCATGGTGTTTCTTCGGCATCCAGCCGTATCCTGACGTGTTGCGGACAACAGTGAGAAGGAGGACCGTATGAAAACCGTGAAGGAATGCGTGGTCGGCGAGACGACATTTCGCCTCGTGCAGGGCGACATAACCGAACGGGATGTGGACGCCATCGTCAATGCTGCCAATTCCCGCCTGCAGCACGGCGGTGGAGTCGCGGGCGCGATCGTCCGGAAAGGGGGACAGGTTATTCAGGAGGAGAGCGATGCGATCGGGTTCGTGCCTGTCGGTCAAGCGGCGATTACGGGAGCGGGAAGGCTCAGGGCAAGATTCGTCATCCACGCCGTCGGACCGAGAATGGGGGAAGGGGACGAAGATCGCAAGCTGAAGAGCGCCGTGCGAAGCAGTCTTCAGCTCGCTTCCGAGAAGGGTCTCACGAGCATCTCCCTCCCCGCCATCAGCGCGGGTATCTTCGGGTTTCCGAAGGACCGGTGTGCGGCGATCCTCGTTGCGGAAGCGGTGAGCTACGCGAGGGAGCATCCCGGTTCGAGTCTCGCTGTCGTCGAGTTCTGCGTTGTCGACGACGAGACGGCCGGCTTTTTCGAGCGGGAGTTCGAAGGGATATGCGCACCGTGACGGTTGGTGGGGCATGCGTGCCCGGTGCTCGGGCGTCGCGTGCGCACGATAAAAAAGGGGCAGGAACTTCCCGCCCCTTTTTCTTCGAAGAGAGATCGTCCTACTGGAGGAGTTTTCCGAACGGGTTCACGAAGATCAGGATGAGGACGACGACGAGGGCGTAAATCGCGAGGGACTCGATCATCGCGAGACCGATGATGAGGGTCGTCGTGATCTTTCCGGATGCTCCCGGATTCCTTGCCACGCCTTCGCACGCGCCACCCAGACCGGTACCCATACCGATACCCGTCCCGAGAGCGGCGAGCCCCATGCCAACAGCGCATCCGAGGGCTGCCAGTGCGTAGTAGAGAATGTTCGATGTCGCTTTCGGAGCTGCTGCTTCCTCCGCGAAGCATACGGGCGCGAGGACGACGATGAGTGCGACTGCCAGAAGAACAGCGGTCACAGACTTCTTCATTCCTCTCTTCCTCCTTTCATAGAAGTATGGTAATTAATGTGCCTCTTCAACGGCACCAGCGAAATAGCATGTCGTGAGCAGGGTGAAAACGAGCGCTTGGACGACGCTCACCAGGAGACCGAGGCCGAGAATGACCGATGGAATGACTGCAGGAGCGATAATACCGAGAACGAGGAGGAGGATGTGTTTTCCCGTCATGTTCCCGAAGAGCCGGACGGTCAGCGTGAGCGGACGGACAAAATGACCGATGATTTCGATAAAGAACATCATGATCATGAGGGGCAGGCCGGCGAGGGAGCGGATCGGCCCGAGGAAGTGATTGATGTAGTGCACGCCGTGAACTTTCATCCCGTAGTAATGGTAGGTCAGGAAAACAGGGACCGCCATGGCGGCGTTCGTGTTGACGTTAGCCGTCGCCGCGGTGAAGCCCGGCACAAGTCCGAGGAGATTCGCAACGAGGATGAAGAGGAATATCGTGCAGATGAACGGAAAGAGCGATCGGCTCCACTTGTGTCCGATCGTATCGTCGACCAGTTTGAGGATCTGTTCGATGATCAGCTCCATGAAATTCTGGAACCCTCGCGGCACAAGGCGCAGGGATCCCTTCACGACGAGGGCAGCGATGATGAGCAGGATGGAGACGAGAAATGCATGGGTGACGTTATGGGGGATGTCGTCCGGATTCACGATGACATCCATCAGCAGTACTTCGTGCAAACCTTCCATGGGGGCCTCCTGATCAAAAAAGTGTCGTTATAATACATGACCCCAAACGAAATGTCAACAGGCGATAAGGGCGCAAAGAAATTGGATTTTTTACCTCTCCATCGCAGGGGAAATACCCGGATCAAGCATGTAGGCCGCCTGAAAGTATCTCAATGCTTCGGCGTGCCTTTTCTGCTTGTAAAGCGCGTAACCGAGAAGATAGTACGCCGAAGGATCGGGTTTCTTCTCCACGTGTTCCTTGAGCAGGTGGACAGCGGTCTTGAAATCTCCTTTCTTGTACGACGCGACGGCCATACTGAAGGACGCGTCGTCTGCGAGGAGGAAGGCCGGGGTGAGCAGGATGCAGATGACGATAGCCGGTATCCCATATCGCGTGCTCCTCTTTACGATCCCCATAGTCATCACCTCCTAATCGAAGTTGAGATTGGTTTCTGTTTCCTTCGCTCGTGGTGCGGAAAGCGATGGCGAATACTGATTCGGTGCGGTTCCTTCCCTGAAATATTCACGAACGCCTGATACCTCATCGTGCGCGAGGAGGCCCGTCGACGGATCGATCGTGCAGGCGACGATGCCGTCCGGAACGGCGAATTCCTCCGGCGGTCCGCTGACGACATCTTTCATAAAGCGCACCCAGATCGGCGACGCGGCCCGCGCTCCTGTCTCGAGGGAACCGAGAGATCGCGTATCGTCGAAGCCCACCCATACCGCAGCGGTCAGATGCGCCGTATAGCCCACGAACCAGGCGTCACGGTATTCATTGGTTGTTCCCGTTTTGCCCGCGACCGGTCTCCCGAGTGCCTTGGCCCTCCACCCCGTTCCGCGCCGCACGACATCTTCCATCATTGACGTTATGAGGAATGCCGTCGCGGAGCTGATGACCTGTTCCGCCTCGGGTTCGTTATCCTCGATCACCGTTCCCTGCGCGTCCAGAACGTATTTCACGGCGATCGGCTTGACTTTGAGGCCGCCGTTCGCGAACACGCAGTACGTGAGAGCGAGTTCGAGCGGCGTGACGCTCAGCGATCCGAGCGCGAGGGTCAGGTTTCTCGGCAATTCTCCCTGAATGCCGACCGTCCGCGCGAAATCTAAAACCTTCTGAACGCCGACGGCATCCACCAGCTTGACGGTGACGACGTTCCGCGAATATGCCAGCGCATCGCGCAGTGTCGTCGGCCCGTAGTATGTGCGGTCCGCGTTCTCCGGCGACCAGGTGCCGCCGCCGGCGCCGGGATACGTGACCGGTTCGTCGACGATGATGGTCGCGGGGGTGAAGCCGCTGTCGATCGCTGCCGCGTAGATGATCGGTTTGAATGCGGAACCCGGCTGGCGCCGCGCGTAGAGGACTCTATTGTAATCGCTCTTGACGAAGTCGTATCCGCCGATCATTGCACGAATGTAACCGGTATCGTGGTCGATTGCGACGAGCGACGCTTCCGCTTCCGGTTCCTGTTCGAGAGCGAGCCGCACCGCTGACCCCTTAATGCTCTTAATGCTCACTTTGACAACGTCGCCCGGCTTCAGGATCTGCGCCAGCGTGAACGGCTTTAGCGTGCGTGTCGCACCGCTGCGGGGGTCTATCACCTTCGAGGCCCACTGCGCGTCGTCGATGCTGAGTTTCCCGGTGATTCCTTTGACCTTGACGATTGCTTCCCGTTCCTGCACTTTCAGTACGATACCGCTCGAGAGATCGCCGGGGTTCGTGACGACGATGGATGACGATTCAGGATTCTTGAGTTCGCGCGCGACATCGATGTCCTTTTTGTGGTCGATCGGACCGCGCCAACCCCTTCGTTTGTCGAGATCGCGGAGACCCTCCTGCACTGCTCGTGCCGCTGCAATCTGTGCCTGACGATCGAGCGTCGTATAGACGCGGAGGCCCCCCTTATAGACTGTCTCGACGCCGTACTTGTCCTCGAGATATTTGCGGACGTACTCGACGAAGTAATTGTGCGCCTCGAGACCCTTTCTCTTGCTCGAGAGGTAGACGGGCTGTTTGAGCGCATGGTCTCGCTCCGCCGGAGTGAGATACCCTTCCTCGACCATGCGGCTGAGGACGATCTTCTGGCGGTCGCGGGCCCTCGAGAGGTTATTGAACGGCGAGTAGAGGGTGGGGGCCTTAATGAGGCCGGCGATAATGGCAGCTTCCGAGAGAGACAGTTCTCTGACCGTCTTCCCGAAGTACGTTCGGGCTGCCATTTCGACACCGTAGGCGCCGTGCCCGAAATAGATTTTGTTGAGGTAGAGTTCCAGAATTTCTCCCTTGGTGAGGTTCTTCTCCATCTTGACGGCGAGAGCCGCCTCGCGTATCTTCCTCTGAAGCGTCTTCTCGGGAGTGAGGAAGACCACTTTAGCGAGCTGCTGGGTGATCGTGCTGCCGCCCTCTTTCAGTTCGACATGGATGATATCTTTGATGAGGGCCCTCGCGATGGCGACGTAGTCGATTCCCTTGTGCTTCCAGAAACGCGCGTCTTCGACCGCGATGACGGCGTCGATCATGTGCCGTGGAATGCTCTGGAGAGGCACGAAGATCCCCTTGTCGACCTTGAGTTCGCCGATGAGCACGTCGTCGTCTGCGTAAATCTGCGTGCCGGCCGTCGGTTTCCGCTGTTTGATGTCCTCGATGGAAGGGATTCCCATGCTGTACGCGGCGAGACCGCCGGCGGATATGCCGGCGAGGATGGCGGCGAGAGCGATGACGAGAATGATGCGGCGGCTCATACTGTTACCAATTATACTCTCGCGGAAAAAGGACTGTCAAAGGATCGGGAGCGGGATATGTGCGTGTCGTTTCGCGTTTTTCCGGCGATTGACTAAAAAAGAAGCGTGGGGGTAATATCTCTATTATGTTCCAACACGCGGACTACGTTCCCCTCCACCTCCATTCAGAGTACAGCCTTCTTGACGGTGCGATTCGGCTCAGGGAACTCGTCGACGAGGCGGCCGCGCACAAAATGCCCGCGGTGGCCGTGACGGATCATGGGAACCTCTTCGGTGCGATCGAATTCTACCGACTGGCGACGAAGGCGGGAATAAAGCCGATCATCGGCTGCGAGGTGTACGTGGCGCCGGGGAGCCGTTTCGAGAAGCGGCACGGCCACGAGGATACGTCCTACCATCTCGTTCTCCTCGCGCAGGATAACCGGGGCTACCGGAATCTCGTGACGCTCGTCACGAAGGCCTATACCGAAGGGTTCTACTACAAGCCGAGAATTGACGACGACCTGCTCGAGCAGTACTCGGGCGGGCTCATCGGACTCACATCGTGCTTGAAGGGTGAAATCCCGGTGTTCCTGCAGCGGGGAATGGTCGAGCGGGCGCGGGAGAAAGCGCTTAAGTACAAGCATATCCTCGGACCGGAGAATTTTTACATCGAACTGCAGGACAACGGGTTGGCGGAGCAAGAGTTGCTAAACCGTCAGCTCTATGATCTTGCGAATGACCTCCACATAGGCATCGTCGCGACGAACGACTGTCACTACATGAAGCGGGAGGACGCACGCGCACACGACATTTTGCTGTGCATTCAAACCGGAAAGACGATCAACGAAAAAGAACGCATGCGAATGGGGTCGGATGGGTTTTACTTCAAGTCGCCCGATGAGATGAAACGCGCGTTCCAGGAACTCCCGGAGGCGATTCGCGCGACGAGGGCGATTGCCGAACGGTGCAGCGTCGAGTTTACGCTCGGGGCGAATCTCCTGCCGAAATATCCGCTCGAGGGAAAGTCGCCCGACGCGTTCCTCGAGGAGCTGGCGCGCGCCGGCTTGGAGCGCAGACTCGGCGGCGCGGCGAATGAGCTCTACCGGAAGCGACTCGACAGTGAGATCGACATTATCAGGAAGATGGACTACGCGTCGTACTTCCTCATCGTGTGGGATTTCATCCGCTTCGCGAAGGAACAGGGCATTCCCGTCGGCCCCGGCAGGGGGTCGGCAGCGGGCAGTCTGGTATCCTACTGTCTTGGCATAACGGACCTTGATCCGGTGAAGTACAATCTCCTCTTCGAGCGGTTTCTGAATCCGGAGAGGATCAGCATGCCCGATATCGATGTGGACTTTTGCAAGGACAGACGGTCGGAAGTGATCGCGTATGTCGCGGACAAATACGGAAAGGACCGTGTCGCGCAAATCATCACATTCGGGACGATGGCGGCGAAGGCGGCGATACGGGACGTCGGGAGGGCGTTGGACATGCCTTACGCGGAGGTCGACCGGATCGCGAAGCTGATTCCGGGCACGCTGCACATCACGCTCGCGGAGGCGGTCCAGTCGGACGCGCAGCTCAAGGCACTCTACGAGAGCAGTCCGCGGATTCGGGATCTCGTCGACACGGCGATGCGCCTGGAAGGGCTCTGCCGGCACGCATCGACGCACGCCGCGGGGGTGGTCATCTCTCCGGTGCCGTTGACGGAGTACACGCCGCTCTACCGAAATCCGGCGGACGGTTCGATCATGACGCAATTCGACATGGTATCGATCGAACGGATCGGCCTTCTGAAATTCGACTTTCTCGGATTGAAGACGCTCACCGTGATCAATAAGACGCTCACGTACATCAAGGAGAACGGAGGCGACTGCTCCCTCCACGATATGTCGTTCGATGACGCGAAAACGTATGAGCTGCTCAGTTCCGGCAACACGACGGGCATATTCCAGCTCGAGAGCGCGGGGATGCGCGACCTCCTCGTCAAGATATCGCCGAGCAGATTCGAGGATCTCATCGCGATCGTCGCTCTGTACAGGCCCGGTCCCATGGGGAGCGGCATGATCGATGAGTTTATCAAGCGGAAGAAGGGGAAAATACCCGTCAAGTATGCGCTTCCGCAACTTAAGGACATTCTCGACGAAACGTATGGCGTCATCCTCTACCAGGAACAGGTGATGAGAATCGCGAACACCCTCGCCAACTTTACGATGGGACAGGCCGACATTCTCAGGAAAGCGATGGGAAAGAAGAAACCGGAAGAGATGGAGAAACAGAAGGAGACGTTCATACAGGGAGCCGTTGCCAACGGCATTCCCGAACGGAAAGCGCTGCGCATCTTCGATCTCATGGCCTATTTCGCGGAATACGGGTTCAACAAATCCCACTCCGCAGCCTATGCGTACGTCGCCTACCAGACCGCGTATCTCAAGGCGCATTACCCTGTGGAGTTCATGGCGGCAACGCTGAGCGCCGATATGGACAACACGGACAAGATCGTCAAGGGGATCGCCGGATGCCGGGAGATGGGAATAGAGATTTTGCCGCCTGACATAAATCTTTCGGGGAAGGAGTTCACGGTCGTCGGCGGATCGATTCGTTTCGGCCTCGAGGCGGTGAAGGGCGTCGGTTCGGCTGCCATCGAGTCGATCATCGAGACGCGCGAAGCGACCGGACCGTTTCGTTCGGTTGACGATTTCCTGGGACGCATTGACCAGCGCAAGGTGAACAGGAAGGTCGTCGAAGGTCTCATTAAGGCGGGTGCATTCGACTCGATCGCCGCATCGCGTGCACGGGCGATGGAAGACGCGACGGCGGTCCTCGGGGACGGACCCAGGGGTCACGCGGGGAGGATCCCGGGACAGCCGAGCATTTTTGGGGATATGGACGGACCGGATGCGCAGGGCATCACCGAGTGGTGCGAGGACGAACTGCTCAAATATGAAAAGGAGTCCCTCGGATTCTATATCACCGGTCATCCGCTGACGAAGTACGCGGCTCTATTGAGCAAGGTCGGGACGAAGAGAATTCCGGAACTCGAAGAAATGGATGACGGCGCGGAGGTGAAGATCGCGGGCATTCTCACGGCCGTTCGAAAGCTGCAGACGAAGTCGAAATCGGGGATCATGGCGTACTGTACGCTCGAAGATCCCGAGGCGAACATCGAGGTCCTCGTTTTTCCCGAACTGTACACATCGAGCATCGCGATCCTCCAGAAGGATTTCCCGCTGCTCGTGCGCGGCACGATTGACCGGACCGAAAAGGGTGTCAAGATCGTCGCGAACGAGATTTCGCGGGTGACCGATCTCGAGGCGGCCCAGGCGAGAAAGGCGGAGTTGATTCTCCGTCTGCCGCTGCCGGACGCCATGCACCTGAGGACGCTCTGTTCTCTCGTAAAATCCGATACCTCGGGTCTCTATCCGCTCTACCTGCGCGTCAGGCTGCGGGACACGGAGACGTTAATCGAGACGAGCATGAAGATATCGAGCAACGCAGATCTCATCACGCGGATCGAAGCGATTGCCGGCAAAGGGGCGGTCGTTTTCCAATGATACGGTATTACCTCGAATTCGAGAAACCCATCGAAGAGCTGGAACTCAAGATCGAGGAGCTGAAACGGGTCTCCGACGGCAAGGATATTGACATATCGGGGGAGATCAGGAAGCTCGAGAAGAAGGTCAGAGACCTCCGCACGGAGATCTTCACTTCTCTCACCCCGTGGCAGAAGACCCTCCTCGCGCGGCATCCCGACAGGCCGTACACGCTGGATTACGTGAGCATGATGATGACGGACTTCGTCCAACTGCACGGGGACAGACGGTTCGGGGACGACCCCGCCATCGTCGCGGGTCTTGCGAAGTTCCGCGAGACGCCGATTGCCGTGGCCGGACATCAGAAGGGACGCGGTACGAAAGAGCGGATCTTTCGCAACTTCGGGCAGCCTCAGCCAGAAGGATACCGGAAGGCGCTCAGGGTGATGAAGCTCGCGGAGCGCTTCGGGCGATCCGTGGTGACGTTCATCGATACGCCGGGTGCGTTTCCGGGAATCGGTGCCGAGGAGAGAGGGCAGGGGGAGGCAATCGCGGTGAACCTCATGGAGATGTCGCGCCTGAAGACGCCGATTGTCTCGTTCGTGATCGGCGAAGGCGGGAGCGGCGGCGCGCTGGCGCTCGGTGTTGCGGATCGGATCTATATGCTGGAGCACGCCTGCTATTCGGTCATCTCGCCGGAAGGGTGCGCCGCGATCCTTTGGAAGAAAGAGGGTGATCTCGGTGCCCCCGATTTTTCGAAGGCGGCGGATGCCCTGAAACTGACGGCACAGGACTTGTTGAACTTCAAGATCATCGACGGCATCATCCCCGAGCCGCACGGCGGGGCGCACCGCGATCCGGAGGAGACCGCGAGGAGTGTCGCCGAATATCTCGCGTCTGCGCTCGACGAGTTGAAGGGCAAGACGGCGGCGAAGCTTCTCGAGGAGCGTTACAGGAGATTCCGGCGGATCGGGAGCTTCATGGAAGAGGTGGAATAGGAGCGCGGCCTCCGGCATCTCCAGTGAACACGTCTCGATCATTCTCAGCGATTCCCCCGAAGCCCGGCGTCTATCTGTTCAAGGACTCGCGAGAGAAGGTCCTCTACGTCGGAAAAGCAAAAAACCTCCGAAGTCGCGTCCGGTCTTATTTCGCGGAGCGCTCGGCGCTCGACCCACGAAAGTCCTCGATGATGAAGCACGTCGCCGATTTCTCCTATGTGGTCACGGCGAACGAACTCGAGGCCTACGTCCTCGAGGCGAACCTGATCAAGCAACACAGGCCGCGGTTCAACATCGTCCTGCGGGACGACAAGAATTACCCCTACCTGAAACTCACCGTGCGGGATGAATGGCCGTATATCGACGTCGTGCGGAAAATCAAGGACGATGGCGCGCTCTATTTCGGGCCGTATGTGCCCGCGGGCGCCATGCGTGACATTCTCGACTTCGTGAGGAGGAACTTCCAGATACGCCATTGCCGCTTTTCACTCGAGAAGGCGATGAAGCCGTGCATCCAATTTCAGATGGGGCGATGCTGTGCGCCGTGCACGGGGCGGGTGCGCCGAGAAGAGTACGCGAGAGTAGTCGAGGAAGTGCGGCTCTTCCTGAAAGGAGCGAAGCGAGATCTGCTCAGGGCCCTCGAAGAGAAGATGACGGGGCTCTCGGAAGAGATGCGCTACGAGGAAGCGGCAAAGGTGCGCGACAAGATACGTGCGATCGAGAGAGCGATGGAATCCCAGAAGATCGTCGCGCCGGAACTGCGGGACAGCGACGTGATCGGCTTTTACCGGGGGGAGCGCGTCGCGGCCTTTACGGTCTTCTTCGTCCGCCATGGCGCGATGGTGGGATCCGCAGACTTCCGGGTGCACGTCTCGCCCGCTTTCACGGACGGGGAAGCGCTCCGCATGTTCATGCAGCAGTTCTATTCAAGGGATGTGGTGCCTCCTGCCGAAGTGCTCGCGCCTCTTGTCCCGGAGGATGTTCGCGGACTGGAGCGCTGGCTTTCCGGGCGGGCGGGAAGGAACGTGATCATTGCGAGGCCGCAGAAGGGAAAGAAGAGAGAATTGGTCGAAATGGCGGGAGAGAATGCATTCTTTGTCCACGTGCGCACCGTCCCCTCGCCCGAAGAGGTTCTGAATGAGGTACGGCATCGTCTCCGTCTCACGCGCAGTCCTCGCAGTATCGGCGCCCTCGATATCTCGAACATAGCGGGCAGCGAGGCGGTCGGTGCGTTCGTCCGCTGGGAGGACGGCGCATTCACGAGAGACCGGTACCGGAGGGTGCGGATCAGAACAGTGAAAGGGATCGACGACTATGCCATGATGCGCGAGGTGACGGAACGCATGATCGCACACCTCGGTGGCAACCTTCCCGATGTGCTTGTCATAGACGGCGGGGCAGGACACCTCGATGTGGTGGAGAAGGTGATCGCGGCGCATCGGAGCGCACTGGAGAGCATCCCTGATCTCGTCGCGATCGCGAAAGGGCCTGATCGCGCCTTCGTTCCGGGATCCAATGAGGCGATCGATCTCGAAGACCGGAGCGCCTCGTCGCTCCTCCTCAAGAGTATTCGTGACGAAGCGCACCGCGCGGCTGTCGGCTACCACAGAAAAGTGCGGGGTAAGGCGCTCCTGACGTCGCGCCTCGAGGGGATCAAAGGCATCGGGAAAAGGAGGAGGCTGGAACTCCTGCGGGCGTTCGGTAGCATCGGGGAGATCAAAAATGCTACCATCGAAGCCATCGCCGGTCTCAAAGGATTCAACAGACGTCTTGCGGAACATCTCATGAAAGAATTGGAGAGTGGATGATGGATGTGTACGTTTCGGGCTCGCTGGCCTATGACAGGATCATGGATTTTCCGGGTAAGTTTTCCGATTACATCCTCCCGGACAAGATACACATTCTCAACGTCTGTTTCAATGTGAATGGAATCGCGGAAAAATTCGGCGGCACGGCGGGCAACATCGCGTACACACTTAGTCTCCTCGGTGTGACGCCGCTTATTCTCGCGACGATCGGCAGGGACTACGAACAGTATTTCTCGTGGCTCCGTCGACACGAGATACCGGTCGACACGATTCGGGTGATACCGAACGAACTGACCGCCGGAGCGTACATTACCACGGACATGGCGGACAACCAAATTACGGGGTTCAATCCGGGAGCGATGAGACATCCTTCAGGCTTTCGGTTCGACGGGGAGGACCCCACACAATCCATCGTCTTGATCGCGCCCGGCAATCTCGATGACATGGCTGATTACGCGGCGCAATGCAGGTCGCGCGGGATCCCGTACATCTGCGACCCCGGCCAGTCTCTCACGAAATGGGACGGTGACTCGCTGAAAAACTGGCTCGGCGGCTCCATGGTGCTCATCACGAATGATTACGAACTCGAAATTATCATGAAATTAAGCGGTTTGGGCAAAGTTGAACTCCTCGGACTGACGGGCTGCGTGATTACGACGGTGGGGGAAAAGGGGGCGATCGTCACGACGCGTTCGGAAGAAATACGTATTCCCGCGGTTCCCGCGGAGCGCGTCGTCGACCCGACAGGTGCCGGCGACGCATTTCGCGCTGGCTTACTGAAGGGGATCGTCAGCGGTAAGGATATCCAGGCGTCTGCCCGCATTGGCGCCGTCGCTGCGGCCTACGCTGTCGAACAGTACGGTACGCAGGAGCATTACTTCCTGTACGAAGAGTTTCTCGAACGGTACAGGAGACACTTTGGTAAGTTGTGATCAACGAGAATGCGATAAAATCGTACCTGCTCCGCGCTTTTCCGCAAGCGCGCTCGATCGATATCAGAAGGCTCGGGTCCGGTGTCCAGGGCTCCGGGTTCCTCGTGGAGGTGGAGACTCCTGAAGGCATCGTGCCGTATGTCGTCAAAACGTTGCTCTCCGAAGGACTCGGGCATGACTATCCCTCCGACAGAGCGGCCGTATTCCTCCTCGATCTCGATGAATTCAAGAATTTACCGAGGCACGTGAAGGCGATCGACGTTTTTTCCGAAATGGAGGATGGCTCCATTCGCTCGATTGGCGGCGGTCGAGAATACTACTTGCTGATGGAGCGAGGGGAGGGCATTTCGTATTTCGAGGACTTGAAATCGTTTGCGCAGAAAGACCGCCTTGGCGTGCTCGACAGAGAGAGGATTGTTGCGATGGCCGCCTACCTTGCCGGCATCCATAGCGTCAAAAAAGATTCACCGACGCTCTACAGGAGGAAGCTGCGGGATACGGTCGGCCACGGAGAGTGCCTGATGGGTGTCTTCGACACATATCCTGACGGGGTGCTCGACGACGGAACAATGTCACTTATTATAACAAAATCAATTGAGTGGATAATAAGACTTAAACCAAAATATAATCGTTTATCCCAGATCCATGGGGATTTTCATCCCGGCAATATCTGGTTCAAAGACGCAACAACTGATTCGGGTTCCACGGATGCGGTGGACTTTATCCTCCTCGATAGGAGTCGCGGCCCGTGGGGAGAGCCTGCCGATGACGTCACCGCGCTCGCCATCAATTATATTTTCTTCTCCCTCCTCAACCATGGGGACGTGAGAGGCGCCTATGGCGAAGGCTTCCGTCTCTTCTTCGATGAGTATATCACGCGAACCGGCGACCGAGAGATTACGTCCGTAGTGGCGCCCTTCTTCGCGTTTCGAGGTGCAGTTATCGCAAATCCCATATTTTATCCCGAAGTATCGCCATCCCAGAGGGAGTCCATTTTTCGCTTTGTGCTGAATGTGCTCGATGACGAGGCGTTCCGGTACGAATCGGTGGATGCGTATTTACGGTGAGAAGCGGATATAGTTTTCCCAGTAGGACAGGAGTTCGCCCGTCGCTCTGAGATCGCGAACACAGTATCGCGCGATATCGAGGCATCTCCCGGACTTAAACAAGTCCTTTACCTCAAGACCCGTAACACCTTCTGATTTTGGGCTTTTTATTCCGAAAGCCTTGCACCACATGTCGAGGCTGAACTTTCGCCGAGAAGCACCGTAAAAAGTCAACTGATCCAACAGATCTATGTGTATGTCCGCGTACCGGTTGGGCATCAGGTCGCGCGTGGGTTTTATCTTATTGATGGCACTCCGAACGAGGATAAAGGGGCAGTCAAAACTCCTGCCGTTGAATGTAATGAATTGTTTGTATCGGGGTATGATATCCCAGAATTTTCCGATGATCTCCGCTTCCGTTCCGGTTTCGAACACGATACCGTCTTCCTCGAAGGGGAGCAAGGGCTCGCCAGTGGTTTGGAAAAAGACGAAACCTTTTTGCGAGTCGGGTTCGAGGAGACCGATCGCCACGATTTGGGCGGTGAGGGGATAAAAGGATAAGCGATCTTTCATTTCCTCTTTTTCGTCGTCCGTTTCCGCGTATTTGAGGAAGTATTCCTGTGTTCGCCTATCGAGGGATTCGAAATCTTGAGCGTAGGTCTCGATGTCAACGATAACTTTCGACATGCAATTGATATTATATAGGGAATGCGCTGCGGTTTTCCAAAAAAGGGAGTCTATCCCGAAAAGAGGAGCGGAGTGAAGCGACATTGCGCTCAATGCATTGAAATATCATCAAAATATGGTATGGCATGGAAACTGCTTATGTGGTGACGACGCATAGCAGAACGGAGAATGGAAACGGTGACCAAAAGAACGCGATGGGGAGGTCGGATATGAAAAAGTGGAAATGGATAGGAATCGGTCTCGTCTTTTTGATTCTCGCCGCGTCGTTCCCGGCCGCTGCGGAGGAAGTCGGGACCGCGCGTCTCAGTCTGATCGAAGGAGACGTTGTCGTCCTTACCCCGGATACCGACGATGAATGGGTTGCAGCCTCGATCAATCTTCCGCTCATGCGGGGCGATCGGCTGTGGGTGCCGCGAGACGGCAGGGCGGAGATCCAGTTCATAGGGAGGACGTATCTGCGGGCCGATGGGAGGACCGATGTGACCATTAACAGGATGACGTGGGAGAGAGATTCCCGCATTGTGCAGACTGCCATTACGGAGGGGCGCGTGTACGTGAATTATCGTTCATCGGCAGGGCGGGAATCGGTATTTCAAGTCGATACGCCATTGGTTTCCGTCATGGCGTATGACGACGCACGGTTCGACATTCGGGTTCGCGAAGACGACTATACGGAAGTGTCGGTGTTCTTCGGGAGAGTGGAGGTCGAGACGCCGCGGAGAACGACGACGGTCAGTCGGGGATCGATGCTCGCTGTCGGACGCGAGGACTATGCAGAACTGTCTCCTCTCGGTCCGAGGAGCGAATGGATTCGCTGGAATCAAGAAAGGGATTCGGTATTGGAACGCTCCCGCGCGAGTTCGCGCTATCTGCCACCCGAGCTGGACGTCTATAGCAGTGATTTTGACGATTACGGCCGGTGGGTCTACGTGAGCGAATACGGGTATGTCTGGTCTCCCACGGTCGTCGTGGCTGGATGGGCGCCGTATCGGTACGGCAGATGGGTCTGGATGCGGGGTGACTACGTATGGATTTCGTACGAGCCATGGGGATGGGCGCCGCACCACTATGGACGCTGGGGCTTCAGGATCGGCATCGGCTGGTTCTGGGTACCACCCCCTGTTCGTGCGGTCTACTGGTGCCCCGGGTTCGTTGCGTGGATTTATACTCCGACCTATGTTTCATGGGTGCCGCTCGCTCCGCGAGAGGTATACTATGGCTACGGTTACTACGGTCCGTATAGCGTGAACGTCACGCACGTGAACATCAGGAACGTCAATATTACGAACGTCTACGTGAACTCGAGGGTGACGAATGCCGTTACCGTCGTACATCGCGACACGTTCCTCACGGGCAGGCCAGCGCGATTCGACGGCAGGCCACCGAATCCTTTCACGCCGGGCGCCAGAATATCGCCGGGAAGGCCGGACATCAAACCGCTCAAAGCGACCCTTCATCCGCTGCCCGAGAAGGTGGTCCACGAGAGAATTCTCCCTCCGCGGAGCATTGTCGACAAAGGGAAGCAGAGGGGGATTTTCGAGAGACCCGTGGCGGTGAAGAGAGAAGCATCGGTGTTCAAGCGTGAAAGACCTGCGCCCTTACCCGTTATAAGATCGGAAAGGCCGCTGCCCGCGAACCGGTGGGAAGCGCACCAGGAAAGGCGAGAACCCGCTGTTGAGAAACGGACGATGCCGGAAGGGCCGCCTGTTGTGCGTGACGTGCCGGTCAGAAAGCCTTCCGAACAAAGAGAAATAAAAGGTCGCCCGTCCGAGGAGAAGCCGTGGAAAGATAAGCCACGGATGTCGCCCGGGGAGAGAGTCCCGAGGGAACCGATACCCGGTGGGGAAAAAAGGACGTTGCCGAAAAGGCAACCCACTGACACGGGCCGCGTGATCGGCGAACCGCCGGTGAAAGAACCCGCGGTGAGCGAGCCGGCGGTCCGGGAATGGAGAATACCCGAGCCGATCGTTCGACCGAGTGCTCCTCCTCGACAGGGTGGCAATTCGACGAGAAGTCCGGGTGCGGAAAAAGGGAACGTTTCGCCGTCGCTGCCGGGAGGCGGGAAGATCTTCGATGACCGGGAGAAATTGGACAAAGGTCGTGGTCATGGTGCCGCGCAGGGGGAGACGAGGGAATGGTCTCCGTCGTATCCGCAGAGACAGCCGGGAGAAAGACGCGGCGCTTTTCAGGAAGGTCGGGAAATGTTTCGGTGAAAAAGACTTTCAAATGCCTCAAAGAAGTAAAGCGGCGTGACTACAACGCGCCGCCCCGTATGTTCGAATGGGCCGACGTTGAAGTATGGTCTTGTCGATTCACGAACGTCTCATGGTTCTTCATGCACAATGTAGGAGCATGAGATAGCCATTCTTTCATT
>OGCI01000270.1_pt1 | contig 65703 bp, 53 predicted proteins | sample 1570021 | NCBI WGS metagenome assembly OGCI01 (sample SAMN06264664, study PRJEB24512) | hot springs metagenome | isolation source: Hot spring water | place: South Africa: Tshipise | collected 2015-06-21
TTATCTTTTCAAGCCACAGATTCTTTATCTTTATTCTATCTACCAATCTTACAAGAATGTTCGAACCCACAGGTAACTTTTGAATTCCACTTATCAACTGTTCCCTTATTTTATCTGTGTCAAACTGTCCACAAACTTTTGCTAATTGAACTTCTCTTCCCAAATAAATACTATTTGGTGTTCCGGGTATTGTCGCATTCTTTATTAAAGATACTGTAAACTTTATATCTGAGATGACAAAACAACCCCCAATACAGCCTGACATCACTAAACATAGCACAGAAATTAAAATAATATTACGAACAACTATTGTCTTTGAGTAATTATTAGTTTTCATATCTTGCCCTCCTTGTTCAAGGTTAAATATTTTTACAATACATAACTTATAAATTATACATTAAATAACTTAAAATATAACAATATTTTGGACTTTGTTCGTTTTACGGTAAGGGGTCTCCCATAACATAGATTTCTTTCCATTGAATACCTGCAACACCTCCTGTATGTAATTGCAAAGCAAAGAAACCTTCAAAAAGATTCGGACTATTGTCTGTAAAATCAACCACCTTGATACCATTCAACCATGAAATGGTTCTATTCCCCTCATTCTTCACCTCTATTTCATTCCAATCCCCCTTGCGTAGCGCCCAAGCAGATGGACTTTTTGTATGGGGTTCTGTTAGCCAACCTCTTTTATAACTTTCATAAAGGAATCCCGTCTTCGTAGGATAACCCGGTTCAACCTCTGTCTGAATACCTGATATAATAGGATAACCATCTTCACGCATTTTAATACTGGAATGATAGAACAAACCATAATTACCTTCACCTAACATTTTGAATTGTCCGCGGACACGGAAATTTTTCCAACACTTCTCTGTTGCTAAATACCCCTCTGATTTTTTGGGTCCACTCTTCCCCACTATTATACCGTCTTCAACAACCCATTCCTCTGACCCATAGTTTTTCCATCCGGAGAGGTCTTTCCCATTGAACAAACTCTGCCAGTCCCCCGTACGACCTAAATCTTTAATTCGGATATTTCTATACTCAACTTCTGCTGTTTCATGAATAACTTCATCCGCACGAACTTGTAAAAGAATGTAGCCTTTGATGTAGTTGTCGTCCTCTATTGTTCCCGCCAATATATCATGAAGGTACACCTCAATTTTTGGTCCTACGGCGATAATCTTCATGCGATTCCATCCCCTCTGTTTCAAGGTCATTACCGCATCCCGGGAAGGTTCCGCCAATAGCCCTCTACCATTCTCTTCAATAATGCGACCTGTTCCGAACCGTTCTCGCGTTTCAATATTTGCCTGGTAGCCGTAGCAATCATATTTCCAATTTTCAGGAGGGACATTCTCAGAGACGGGTAATAAAGGTAACCATTGTGTTCTAAATTGAATACCTCCATTAATAGGATTTAATGTCCGAAATTCACATTCAAACTCGAAATCCGCAAATTCTTTTTTGGTATAAAGTAGCCATATATTCACCTGTTTTTCTTTTTCTTCAGGCGTCTTCGTTAATTTTCCTTTTACTACTCCATCTTGAATTGTCCATTCACCTCCTAAGGGTTTCCATCCCTCCAAAGAGTTGTTATCAATCAGAGAAACCCAATCTGATGCTTGTGAAAACACGGATACACTCATAATAAGAATAAAAATACCCATACCCTTCTTCCTTTCTATAAATTTAAATGTGTTCTAAAATACATTCGCAATTGAGGTATTATTATCACTCAATTCCACAAAATAAAACAACTCTCACTTCTTCCTTCTTTCAAACTACCCCATTTAATTTAATAGAGCATATTTTATCTAATTTTACATTCGTATTCTGCTTACATTCTTTGCAAGCAATCCCTTCGGGCCCTGTACCAGTTCGAAACTTATTTTCTCACCTTCGCGAAGAGTACGAAAACCTCTCATACGGATTTCGGTGTGATGGACGAATATATCCTCGCCCAATTCGTTAACAATAAAACCATAACCTTTGCGGTCATTAAACCATTTTACTTTTCCGATATATCGGATTCCAGATGGGGTAGATACGGCCTGGTCCACTGCTATAATCCTTCTATCTAGTTGATTTTTTTGACCTTATAAATTTATCTATTCACAATACTTCAAAGAGAAGTTTTCTGCTAATATTTTACATTATTAATACATATATTTCAAGCATATTATTATAATAATATAAAAATTATGTAATCTGTTCTTTTATAACAAATTCAAATTTTTTTATTTACTACATAAAAGAAGTAAAGAGTGGTATTTTTTCTTTTATATCTTTTATAATCATTTGTCACTATATTGTTTACTGCTTTTTTACAAACAGGAAGGAACTTTTATGCGAGTTTTAGTTACAGGTGGAGCAGGATTTATCGGTTCACATTTATGTGAATACCTAACTCAAAAAGGAGACGAGGTTATTGTTCTTGATGATTTGAGTACGGGAAAGTTTGAAAATATTGAACATATTCGTGGTGTAAAATGTATTATAGATTCTACACTAAACCAAGACATTGTTCGTGATTTGGTAAAAGATGTCGATACTGTTTTTCATTTAGCAGCAACCGTAGGTGTAAACTTAGTCATTAATCATCCTATCCAGACTATTGTAAACAATATTCGCGGGACAGAAACTGTCCTGGAAGAGACTTGTCGTTATCGTCGTTCACTACTTATAACTTCAACAAGTGAGGTATATGGCAAAAGTTTAAAGGAAGTTTTTGAAGAAGAGGATGACCAGATAATAGGACCTCCCCATCGACATCGCTGGTGTTATGCAGCATCAAAAGCAATTGACGAATTCCTCACCCTTGCTTACTGGAAAGAGAAACGACACCCCGTATATATTGTTCGACTGTTTAATATTGTAGGACCGCGTCAAACAGGCCAATACGGGATGGTATTGCCCAATTTTATTACACAAGCACTCAAGGGAGAACCGCTTCACGTGTATGGAGATGGTCAACAGACTCGCTCTTTTGCTTATGTAGGAGATGTAGTTCCCGCACTGGTCCAGATTATGGAACGACCGGATTTATGTGGCAAAATATTCAATTTAGGGAATGATAAAAGTGTTCGAATCATAGACCTCGCTAATAAGGTAATCGAACTCACAAAGAGTTCCTCTACCATCCAGTTAATTCCTTATGAAGAGGCCTACCCTGAAGGCTATGAAGATATGCGACATCGTGTGCCTTGCTTGAAAAAAATAAGGCAGGCTATTGGATATACTCCTCATACGCCCCTTGAAACTATTATATTAAAGGTAACAGAGTATATTCAGAAAAAGCTGAATAGCCGGGAGATATAAAGTTTGTATTATCCAAATTTCTATTGACCGTTTTATATAACGGTTTCAAAAAAAGAGTAAAGGTTTTAGATCCCCATATAGTCTTTTATTTCAAAGAGTAAAATTTAATATCACCAGATAAAGTAGATAAAAATGAAATATGTTTATATAAAAACATTCGGTTGCCAGATGAACGAACATGATAGTGCACGGATGGTTTCTATCCTTAAGCAATTCGGTTTCTCTTGCACAAATACGCCAGATGAAGCACATCTTATTTTAATCAACACCTGTTCTGTTCGGGAAAACCCAGAAAATAAAGTATATAGTCTGTTAGGTACATTACGACCCATAAAAAAGAAAAGACCTGAGACAGTGATTGCGGTTTGTGGATGTGTTGCTCAACAGGAAGGGAACCACATTTTAGAACGGGAACCCGCAGTGGATATTGTAATAGGACCCGACCATTATTTTGAACTACCAGAACTTATTGGACGTGTTCAAAACGGCGAACGAATCTGTCTAACACAACGGACATATCCCAAACCCCCTGTATTTGATTTTATCCCGGATGAATGGCTTGAAAAGGGACATCGTGAAGGGGTAAAGGCCTATATCGCTATTAGCAAAGGTTGTAACAATGCCTGCAGTTTTTGCATTGTTCCACGCACACGAGGACGAGAAATATACCGCACCCCTGAAAATATCCAGAAAGAAGTGACGGCTGTCATTGCAGAGGGAATTCGAGAGATATGGTTATTAGGACAAAATGTAAATGCATATAAATTTCGGGATGATTATCGTTTTGTTCAACTCTTAAGTGATGTCTCCAATATAAAAGATGTGTGGCGAATCCGTTTTACTTCTCCTCATCCCCATGACTGGAACAAAGAGTTGACGGACTTGATTGCAAATCGCAAGAATATTGCACGACATATCCACTTGCCTTTACAATCAGGTTCAAACCGAATTTTGAAACTTATGAGAAGAAGACATACTATTGAACAATACATTGAGCATATTGAATACTTGCGTAGTAAAGTTCCGAAAATTGAAGTTAGCACGGATTTAATTGTTGGTTTTCCAACAGAAACGGATGAGGAATTTGAGGAAACACTGAAAGTTGTTGAACAGATAAAATTTAGTCAGATATATCCATTCAAGTATTCACCCCGTCCCGGCACTTATGCGGAGAAGTTAGGAGATACGGTCCCGAGAAAAACGAAGGAAGAGCGTTTAGCACAAATAATTGAATTACAAGAAAAAATTAATCAATCATCCATGAAACAATTAATAGGTACAGAACAGGAGGTATTGATTGAGGAAAAACATCCACGAGATGATAACTTCTGGAATGGCAGAACCAATTCATATCGTTCTATAACAGTACTCGGAAAGGGTTTGCATATTGGAGACCTGATATATGGACGCGTTACAGGTTTTCGTGGACACTGGTTAGAAGCAGAATATATCAGAACAATAAAAATTTCGCCCTTAAATAAATTATCATATTAGAAGGAATATCGCCATGAATATTTCTGTCATTTATCCTCAATCGAAAATAGAATGGAACTGGAACTCGGCCCTATTAATACCCATCTATGAAAACCACCTTCCCGTGGAATGTTCCTTACTTACGGAAGAACAGGAATTAGCGATACAGGCAATGATAGACCGCGATTTATTTCACGGTAAAGAAAATGAGATTTTATTTGTCCCTTTTATAAATGCGTCCTTTGCAGGAACCATTCTTGTGGGATTGGGTCCTCAAGACAAAATTGAGTTAGAAAAGGTCCGTAGAATTTCAGCAAAAGTTACCGAGTGTACTAAAACAAATAGAATCCAGATGTTAATTTGTGATTGGGAACAAATGCGAACAGAATACATAATTCCTTTTATTGAAGGGGTTATGTTGAGCCAATATGTTTTTGAACAATACAAAAATTCCGATACTATACACAAAGATAAACCTACACAATTAACTCATATTAAATTTATTGTGTCAAAGGATAAGGATATTTCTGACCTTCAAAATCAATCCAATCAAACTGTTATAATTTGTAATGCAGTTTCTATGGCTCGTTCATTGATTTGCTCTCCTGCAAATGAGTTAACACCTCAATCCTTCGCAGATATAGCACAAGATATTTGTCAGAAAATTCAAGTTAAAACTCAGATTTTAAATAAAGGTTTATTAGAAGAGAAAGGATTAAACAGTATCCTCGCCGTAGGTAAAGGATCAAAAAGGGAGCCATTATTACTTATTCTTGAATACAACACCAAGTCTGCGATAGAAAAACCTGTGGCTCTTATTGGTAAAGGGGTAACTTTTGACACAGGAGGCATTTGCTTAAAACCGCGAGACGATATGCAGGATATGCGATATGACATGTCGGGTGCAGGTGTTGTTTTGGGTACCGTCTGTACCCTTGCTGAATTAAAAGCCGATGTGTCCGTGGTCGGAGTTATTCCATTAGTGGAAAATATGCCCGGTGGTTCAGCATTACTACCGGGAGATATTATCAAAACATACAGCGGGAAAACTGTAGAGGTGCTTAATACGGATGCTGAAGGACGATTAATTTTAGCCGATGCTATCTCATATGTACAGAAAAACTATTCTCCCTCACGAATTGTAGATATTGCAACCCTAACGGGAGGATGTATAATAGCATTGGGACATTTTTCAGCAGGGCTTATCTCTAACAATGGTGATTTGTCTAATGAATTAATAAAAGCGGGTCAAGAGACAGGGGAACGACTCTGGAAACTTCCACTCTGGGAGGATTATGATAAACTTATACAATCTGACTTTGCAGATATTGCCAACATAGGTCCTAAATCAGAAGCCTCAACAATAGTAGGAGGTGTTTTTTTAAAACAATTTGTGGTGAATAATATTCCATGGGCCCATATTGATATTGCTGGAACAGCCTGGGGTGTAAAACATATCCCTTACTGGGATAGTAAGTATCCTACGGGTTTTGGCATTCGATTACTAACTCACTGGATATTAAGAAATTGTAAACAAATATAGAAAAAAGGCAGAGATTTATGAGAGTTCTACTTATCTCATCTGTTTGTATTCTTACTTTAATACTTATACTTCTGGGTATAAACCCCCAGCCAATATTTCAAAGAGAAGGGACAAATGATAACTTAGAGATAGTCCTTTTCAAAAAAGCGACCGGAAATATTTCAAAATTAAGGGCAATTATTGAGAATTGCGCAAAAGTTTCTTTAGAAGATACTGAAACTGTGGAGAATGAGGGGGAAACAATTTCAATAGAGCAGAAAATCCTAAAAGAATTGGAATTGATAGTGGCTTACCAGAATAAAGTAATAGCAAAATACAAATACGACGAAACACAAAAAAAATCGATAAAACGCGAAGTATCATTAGCAGATGTCCAAAAGGCATACAGGGAACTTGAATCGGCAGAACTATATCTTTCACGATTGCTTGAAACATACCCTCAGGGAACAGAATTACTAAAATAATTCATCAAAAAGTTGTCTTCTTTTTATGAAACATGTGCATATACATACACTTGGTTGTCGATTAAATCAAGCAGAATCTGATGTAATCCTCCAGAAACTTTATGAGTTGGGCTATGAAATTGTTCCCAAAGATACCCCTGCGGACCTATGTGTTATACATACTTGTGCTGTAACTCATGAAGCAGAAGTAAAATGCAGGAAAGTTATCCGTCAAACCATACGGCAAAATCCAGATGCTGAAATTGTTGTAATCGGTTGTTATGTCGAAAAAGATATAGAAGTACTAAAAAACATACCCGGAATAGACCTTATCGTTGATAATAAACGCAAAATGGACTGGTTCTCTCACATAAAAAGCGAAAAGCAAAGTTCCCCTTCCCTTTTAACAGGAACCCAATGGAACTTTCCCTCATTAAATAATTGCCTTTGTGCAATGCCTGTTTCTATTCCGGGTTTTCACCGTGCAAACATCAAAATTCAGGAAGGCTGTAATAGTTATTGTTCTTATTGTATCATCCCTTACCTCCGCGGTCCTTCCCGTTCACGAGATGTAAAAGAGATATTGCAAGAAATAGGTTGGCGGGTTGATGCGGGAGTAAAAGAAATTGTTCTAACAGGTATTAACATAGGAGATTACAGTTTTGAAGGTAAAAATTTAATAGACCTATTAGACATGATCAACAAACAATTTGGTAATCAAATACGAATCCGATTAAGTTCCATTGAGATTAACTCGTTAAATAAAGAATTTCTTGTCCGAATGCAAGATAATCAATATCCCCTTGTCCCATACCTTCATATTCCCCTTCAATCGGGCTCGAATACAATATTAAAACAAATGAATCGCAAGTATACCCGAGAAGTTTATCAAGACTTCGCTATGCAAGCGATAACTACGGTGCCGGATATTGGGATTAGTACAGATATACTTGTTGGATTTCCCGGCGAAACAGATGCATTATTCAATGAAACAGTAGAATTTCTTGAACATCTCCCTATATTTTTCTTACATATTTTCCCATATTCACCACGGGAAGGGACTCCTGCTTATTCTTTTACGGAACAAATTCCAACTCTTGAAATTAACCGTCGAGTTGATTTATTAATTAAATTAAGTAAAAAGAAAAGGAATTTATTTTACAGAAAATCGCTTAATACTATAAGAGAAGTATTGTTTGAAACAAAGGAAAAGGAATATTGGCAAGGATATACGGATAACTATATTCGTGTCCTGACAAAAAGTTGTGAACCCTTAGAGAACAAACTATGCAATATACGATTGGACAATATTTCTATAGACCACATGAATGGTACCGTTATAAATATACTCCGTTAAGACAAAAAAGGATACCTTATGTCATCATTAAAAGAACAAGCACTTCAAAAGGAAGCCGAATTAAAGAAATATTTGCAAAAATTTAAATCTATTGCAATAGCATACTCTGGTGGTGTGGATTCAACTTATCTTGCGTCTGTCACCCATGATGTTTTAGGGGAACGATGTGTTCTGCTTATTGCAGACACCCCCAGTTTTCCTCGTGAAGAATTAAAAGAAGCCCTCGAATTAGCAAAGCAACAAGAATGGAATGTTTCAATAATATATCCCAATGAATTTCGAGATGAACGCTTTTTAAAAAATGACTCGCATCGCTGTTACTACTGTAAAAGTGAACTTTTTAAAACCATGATAGAATTTACAAAACAAAACCGTATTGAAACATTTGCCTGTGGTGAAAATGCGGATGACTTGTTGGACACAACTCGAACAGGAAAATTAGCCATAAAAGAGTTTGGGGTCATCACTCCCCTGTCGGAAATAGGCATGTCTAAACAGGAAATTCGTATACTCAGTGAAATACGCCATTTACCTACTGCCGATAAACCCAGTTTTGCCTGTCTCTCTTCTCGAATACCTACAGGAACTCCGATTACTATAGAAGACCTGAAACGGATAGAAAACGCGGAGAAAATATTAAAATCTCTTGGGTTTAAACAGTATCGTGTGAGAAACCATAAGAATCTTGCTCGTATCGAGGTGGAAGTAGCAGACCTCACACGACTCATTTCCGAACCAGTTCGTTCTAAAGTATTGCAAGAGTTAAAAGAGTTAGGATATCGATTTGTTACTGTTGATATTGCAGGCTATCGAACAGGCAGTACCGCAGTATCGGACGGTGATATTACTAGATAGGTCATCGTATTGTATATTTTTTCACTGTGGTATCTGAACTTCTGATAATCAACCGTTGATTTTCAGGTGAATACTGAAAATCTTTAACGGGTTCATTGTCTTTCATTATCTCTAATGGTTGTTGAGGATATAAAATACGAAGAATATGGGGCTTTCGGACTCCTTCCATTTCAACAGTTAAAACCGGTTTCTCATGGACATTTACGGTCATCTCTCCTGAATAATCTGGGTAATAAACCTTAAAAGTCGAATTCCCACCTGGATAAATATTTAAGACCAAATATCCTTCCCAGTCCTTTTCTCCAATACCTGTATAGGAACGACTGATATACATAGGAATAATGGCACCTTCTTTTATAAAAACAGGATACTTATCTATATCATAAGAATCGGTCATTGTCTTTCCTCCCTCAATAACCTGTGTATCATTAAACCACCATCTCCATTTCCCTTCTGGAAAAACAACTGTTCTTGCACTAATTTTTTGGTATATGGGAGCAACCAGTAAATAGTCACCAAACATATATTGATATTTTCCCTCTTTCAAGGGGCGCATTAAAGGTTTCCCTCCCTCTGACCATTGAGCCACATAACTATACATATATGGCAATAACTCTGTATGTAGCCATGAATATCGACGGACAAGGTCCAACTCGATGTCCGACCTTTTCCACATTCTCCGTTCGCCATGTCCTCCATTGAGAAACAATCCACAGAAAGTGGAAAACTGTGTCCAACGAATATACAAATCCGCTGGAATAGGTTCGGCTCCATGATACCCTGCTATATCAGAGCCGACAACACAATAACCTAATCTCGCACTACGAAGAATACAATAAATGGCCCGTTCCAATCCCCGTTTTTCATAATCCCATTCATGCTTATTATCTCCTACCCAATTAACCGTAGAAGCATTCAACGGAGCGAAACCTTCAGGATGGGCCCATGGAGTAGGGGAATCTATCGAACGGGCTAATGTAACAAATTCAGGATGTATAGACCGGCCATATTTGAGTTCTTCACGATAATAATAATCCATATATTTACGAGGAGTCATTATCCCTTTATAACTACGAATATAAAACATAGGAAGAGGACCAAGAGATGTTCTCAATAAGGTTGCAGAATCGTCTAATTTCCACCCGTCCACACCTAAATCCAATACCTGATTTTGTAATGAACGCCACCACTGCATTGCTTGCGGATTGGTATAATCAATAAAACCTCCCCTACCTTTCCACCACTTAATCTGGACGCCATTGCCTACCAAAAAACCTTTGCTTTTGGCTTCCTGATAAAAGTGTTCCGCATCCTTAATTGCGGTATCCGGATTCTCACTATTAATCATTGGAGTCATCCAGAGTACAACACGAATATTTCGGTCCTGAAAATATTTAAAGAATTCTTTTGGATTCGGAAACTGTTTTTCATCCACAGTAAAATCATTATAGCGAAGGGACCAGGGACTATCTATCAAAACCGTGCGGACAGGAAAATCATGCTCAACATAACCATTTATAAGTTCTAATGTAAAATCTGCGGTATTCTGGTCGTCTTCCCAAACCCAGCATTCCAGAACCCATGAAGGGATTTTCGTTCTTTCTATATATCGATAGTAATTAAGTGGATAAATACCCCAAAAGGGGAAAATAACCCATAACCAAATAAACAGTAAAAACACTACCAGAATAATACCGGCCCATTTCAGGATTTTCAGTAAAATCTTCAACACTATTTAACCTTTCATAATGGGTAGGGTAATTATACCCCCTTACGATTTAATTGAATAAACATTTCCTGCGTTCGGTAAGATTTTGGAACATAATCAGGAAGCGGTTTTATTTGCTGATGATAGGCATCTAAAAAACTAAACGGCTGGGGGAAATAACTCTCCTCCAATTCTGCGGGAGGAACAATCCAATTAGGAGAACCAATAACACAAATAGGAGCATCTAAATAATCAAAGGCTATTTGGCTCAGTTGTCCTGCTACAGTATGCAAATAACTACCTCTCTCGCATGCATCGCTTGCAAGGATAAGTTTTCCTGTTTTCTTAATAGACTCTACTATAGGATCATAGTTAATTGGAACAAGTGTCTGTCCATCAATCAATTCCACACTGATACCATATTCATTCTCAAAACGCTTAACTGCATCCCATGCTCTATAAAGGGTGGCCCCAAAAGTCATGATGGTCAGGTCTTTTCCCTCTTTGATAATTTCAGGCTCACCAATGGGCAGTCTGTAATATTCTTTGGGCACTCCTTGTTTATGGAAAATTTCTACTTGATTGTAGAGTCTTTGACTTTCAAAAAAGATAACAGGGTCACTTCCACTCAAAGCAGAAGCAATAAGTCCCTTAGCAGAATAAGGAGTTGCAGGAAAAACAACTTTCAGTCCCGGCACATGTGCACATAATGCAGTCCAATCTTGAGAGTGTTGGGCTCCGTATTTTGCTCCTACAGAAACACGAAGGACCACCGGCATTTTTAATTCCCCTGCAGACATGGCTTGCCATTTGGGCAACTGATTAAAGACCTCATCCCCTGCTCGACCCATAAAATCACAATACATCAATTCTACTAACGGCCTACCTCCTTCCATAGCCACACCAACTGCTGTACCTACAATAGCTCCTTCAGATATAGGAGAATTGAAAAGGCGATGGTAAGGAATGGCTTCTGTTAATCCCTGATATACAGCAAAAGCACCACCCCAATCTCGATTTTCTTCGCCGTAAGCAATAAGCCTCGAATCGTGATAGAAGTGATAGAGTATCGACTCAAAAATGGCTTCTCCAAAAGTAACGGCCTGTGTCGCTTTTAATGGGTTTCCATTTTCATCAATACCTACACGCAATTTTTTTTCTATCTTTTTCAAACGGGGATTATCTTCATAGGGGATTAATACATCAGATGGACTCTCAAGTCCAGGGAGATCTTTTTCCTCCCGATTTGAAAACATCAAGTTTGCAAGCCCTGAAGTTTGCGTCAACTTCATACGAGGTGAAATTTCTAAACTTGTAGCCCGTTGACATGCTTTTCTAACTTTCTTTTGAGCATACGCTTTTATCTTTTCAAGTTCTGTCTCCGTTGCCAATCCGGCGGACTTAATTTTTTCTGCGAATTCAACAATAGGGTCAACCGATTTCCACATTTCAACTTCTTGATGGTCACGATAGGAAGACTGATCACTGGGAGAATGTCCTGACTGACGATAACATATTACATCCAGTAACACAGGTCCCTGTCCATTTTCTATTAATGGGATTTTTCGACGGTATGCATCTGCGACGGCCAATGGATTGTTTCCGTCAACAACTTCCGCATGCATATTCTCTGTATTCAGCCCTGCACCTATACGAGCAAGCCGTTCAAAACCTGCTGTTTCTCCGATAGGCTGACCCCCCATTCCATAAAAATTGTCCATAAAATTAAATATGATAGGTAAGCCACCTTTATGTTCGTCGTCCCATAAAGTTTTATACTGTCCCATTACAGAGAACATCATTGCTTCCCACACAGGTCCACAGGCAACAGATGCATCTCCAATGTTCGCAATTGTAACACCGGGTTGTTTGCGAGCCTTCCGGTACAGTGCAGAACCTGTGGCTATATCCGCACTACCCCCTACGATCGCATTGGCAGGGTATACCCCAAAAGGAGTAAAGAACGCATGCATGGAACCTCCCATCCCCTTATTAAAACCATACTCACGACCAAAAATCTCTGCTAAAAGTCCATATAGAAGAAAATCAACGCCTAATTCTTCTTCTTCGTTAGTTTTTAACAAAACCTTGTTTTTTTCTCCCTTAATAACGAGTGGAGACCCATCCGGTTCATAGCTTTCTACAACTTGTAATATTTTACCATCCCAATAGGTTTTCATAATTTCCGTTAAACGATTTCCCGTTAAATCATGGATAGCACGCAGTCCCTTAGCGATAATTTCTCCATGACTCCGATGACTACCAAAAATATGGTCATGAACACGAAGGAAAACGCATTCACCGACAGCACTACCTTCCTGTCCAATTGAAAGGTGTGCCGGTCCCGCATGTTGATACTCGATACCTTCATACGAACCCAATTTCTTAATCTTGTCTAACATGGTCTCAAATTCACGGATAATCACCATATCACGAAATATTCTAATGGCTACTTCGGGTGTAATCCCTTCATTGGCCTCTAATTCTTGTTTTAGGCTACGCTGGTATTGATTTACAGGGATACTTTTTACCTTAATTTCTCCTTTTTTTCGCATTTCTTCAGGAGATATAAGAATTCTCTTTGTCATTTTTTTTCCTTTTGCTATACAATGAGATTTGAATGCCTATATGCAATAGATATTGCCTGTAAAAACAATATAGTATAAAACAATAGTATAAAAACTTACAAGTGGAATGATTTCTGTCTTTACAATAGAAGGTGATTATTTTTATATAAGAACCAACTACACCTTCTTAGATTATCTGACATTCTTAATCAATTTATGAATCTCTCGTTTTATTTTTGAGTCCGTAAGGGACGAATAACCTAAAAAATAATTATGAACTTTCAAATTACTGTCCAAAACAAAAATAGAAGGAATTCTATCAAACAAAAATTTTTTACTGGCTTCTTCCTCTTTATCTGAGATTAGAATATTAACCGCATTTATATTATTCTCATCAATAAACTTTTTGATTCTATCTATATTGCCATCCCATACATTTATTCCAAGGAATACCACTTGATTGGGGTCATATTCGCGTGCCAACTTTTCCAGATTCGGCAATGCTTTTACACAAGGACCGCACCAAGTAGCCCAAAAATCAATGACAATTGCCTTTTTCCCTGCAAAAGTAGATAATTTTACCTCTGCACCATCAATCTTTTTAACTGTTAAATCCGGCGCTTTTTGACCATTTAAAGGATGTGATTCCCCACTAATTGATAGGAAAGGTATTATAAAATACCCGGCCATTACAACAATTATCACTACCACAATAATTTTTTGTTTACGCGTGAACACATTTTGCCTCCCTCTCAAAATCTTATTACTTATTATACCACTACTTTAATGCCTCTAATATCTCCTTTTTCAATTCTTCTTTCATCTCTGCTGAAAAACCTGTATGCCCTGATTTGATAAAACCATCTTTACCAATTACCACCAACCGGGGTATACTTTTTACCCTGTATAAATCCGCAACTCCACCATCCTTATCCATAAGAACAGGAATAGATATTCCTATCTTTTTGAGAAAACTTGTTATCTTTTCTTTTTCTTCTCCAAGATTAACAGCAAAGAAAACAACCTCTTTATCTTTTAATTCCTTGCTTACATCTTGAATAGCAGGCATCGCCATTCTGCAGGGACCACACCAACTCGCCCAAAAATCTAACACAACAACTTTTTTACCATGAAAATCCTTCAGAGAGACTTTTTCTCCATCTAAAGTCGGAAGAGTAAATTCCGGAGCTTTCTCTCCTACCATTTCTTTTCCTGCTTTGCTCGCTCCAGCAGGTGGATTAAACTTAAAAACACTCTCATCCGTAACTGAATTGACTTTCCAGTCATCAAAATAGATATTCATCGTACCGCCTGACGAGACTTGTGTTGCAGGAATTTCAGATTGTACTCGTGTAATTTTTGGTTCACTCTCCATTGAAAACCACATATTAACTTCATCATTATTATCGACCTGGATTTGAAATTGTTTTTCTTTCTTTTCTGTTTGATTATCCGTCGGGGGGGTAACCTGTTTTATTGTAAGAGATGAAATCTGTTCTAAATCCCCAAAAACGATTGAATCTAAAAAATTAGGTGCACCAATAAGCATAAACAAATTAATATTTCCGGGAGCATCTCTTTCTATATATCTTTTATCTTTATCGGAATAGATTGTTAAACCCGAGCCATTTCGAAAAACCTGAATATTCCCCTGTTGAGTGTCCAGTGATAAAAAATTTAGTTTATCTCCCTTTGTAATAACTTTAAACTTCTGTTCAATTTCTGATGCTTTTTTTGATGTATCGTTAGAATTTATAGAATATATTATCTTTCCCTGAACTTCATACGATTCAGCATTTTTTAAGGATTTCAAAGCATCAAAAAATACTTGCTTACTTTCTTTTCCTTCATCTGCTTGAATAGAGAAAACGACAACAGAAAAAACAACTATAATGAGTTTTATAATTCTTGTAACTTTCATAAATATCCTTTCTTTATTTTAATATTTTCTACAACTCTTCCCACGGATTTGTAAATTGGTCTCGAGCAGAAGAAGGTTCCGGAATTTTCTTTTCATAGACTTCTACATTATGTAATCTCCTTAATTCCTCCATCTTCTTTGCAATCAAAATGGGGGGTATAAGCAAATGCTTGACCTCATCAATAGAAGGTGTTCTCTCGGGACGATGTTCAAGCACTTTTAATACTACATAAGAATCGGGCATCACTTGTGCTATCATTTTCCCTGTTCCATCTTGAGCCATACTTTGAAACTCAGGCATGTACACAGGACCTAAAATAGTACCTTCCTCTGCATCTTCAGCCAAAGACCAGAAACCGCGAAAACGGGCTGAATTGGGGTTATTTTCAATCTCACTTTCACTAATTATAATATTTTTTATCTCGGGAGCAATTACAACAGACTCTTTTTGCATCAGCAGTTCATTCACTAAATTATCAAAATCCTTGCCTTTGTCTATCTGTTTTCGATATTCAGAACATATATTTGCTGAATTTGGAATTGATGTCGGAACAAATATTCCACGAAATCTTATTGTCTCAAAAAAATGATAATTATCTTTTTTTAAGTTATATTCCCGTTCTATCTCTTCCTGTGATACATCCAATTTTCCTGCTTTAACATCTTCCCCTACCAAATAAACTATCGCCTGGTCACCCAAAAGCCTTTCATAAATTTTATCTGTCTCTTGTTCTATATATTCTTTCATTGTGCGGAGTGTGGCAGGGGTTAAGTTATATACTTGCATGAGAGGGGTTATAGCATCACCTTCAGGTATGGGAATATCCCAAATTGCTCTTAATTGTTCTTGCTCATCACCCGCTAAACGAAAGAATTGTTCCCTTGCCAGATCACGATTTAATGTAATCTTTCCTTCTTCCGCTAATTTTTTACCTAATGGAATTTTTATCCTCAGGTCAATTTGTTGGTTTAATACACGCAGGAAATCTCCCCGACTGGTAATTTTAGGTCTTTCACGGTCATCCATTTCACGAAGAATTTTATACAAATCCCCTCTTGTAATGTATTCATTATCTATCCGTGCTATTCTAATGGTCTCCGGGTCCCCTATCTTTCCACAAGCAGAAATAACAAATAACAAGATTACAACTAATAATTTTCCTGTTCTAATAAGCCCATTCATATAAATATTTCCAACCTTTTTTAGTATGATTATATTATTTTACAAAGGGAAAAAGGTAATAAGATATATAGGATATCAAAGCAAAGTTGTTAACTTCTGCCGTATCCTTTCCAATTTTTCTCTTTCACCACTACGATTATATAAATCTTGCATACTCCTCAGAACTAATATAACAGAAGGATCTTTTTCACCCCATGTTTTTTGCCAAATTTCTAAAGCCTTCATATAATAAAGTTCAGACTCTTTAAATTGCTTCATCTCAAGATATAACAATCCCATATTGTTATAAGTTGTTGCCAATTCAGGGTAATTGGGCCCTAAAAATTGCTGTTTAATTGCCAGCGCATCCTTGAAGAAAACCTCTGATTCCTTATAGCGTTTCATATCACAGTAAAGTGAGGCTAGATTATTCATTGTTTTCGCTACTTCAATATGCTGAGAACCGAAAAGTCTGCGTTTCATTTCCAGGGATTTTAAATAATAATCTTCCGCTTCTTTATAACGCCGTTGAGACTGATATACCCCAGCTAAATTGTTCATAGCCCTTGCTAAATCGGGGTGGTCAATGTCTCCAAATGCTGTTTTCCAGATGGTAATAGAACGCAGATACAAAGGTTCAGCAGAGGCATATTTCCCTTGTGCCAGATACAACGCTTCTAAATCTTGAAGTATTGTTGCAACTTCGGGATGAAGAGGTCCCAATACCTTCTCACGAATTTCCAGAGCACGACGATACAAACTCTCCGCAGGCGGGTATTTTTCTTGACACTCAAATAGACGGGCTAATTGATGGTATAAAGTAGCCACAGCGTTGTTGAAGGTACCTAAACTCTTTTCTAAAATCTGTAATGCCTGCCTGTAAAACCGTTCCGCATCTTCATATCTTCTTTCTGTTTGCCGTAGTTCACCTATGTTTGCAAGGACCATCGCTACATTGGGATGTTCAGGACCCGATATTCTACGCCACAAGTCAATTGCATCAAAATATAATTTCTCCGCTTCTATAAATCTTTCCTGAAAACGATAGGTCTCTGCCAAATTGTTTAATGTCGTTGCGACATTTGGATGTTCAGGTCCGTAAATCTTCTTCCAGATTTCTAATGCCCGTTTATAATTCTTCTCTGACTCCTCCAATCTTCCTAAAAATTTTAGCACCTCTGCCCAGATACACAAAGCATTACCTACATGAATGTCTTCAGGACCATAGACCTCCTCCCAGATTTCGAGACACTTAACACAAAGTGGTTCCGCTTTTTGTGGGAAACCCTGTACTTTGTATAACTCTGCCAATTGATGACAGGTAATAGCAATATCCGGATGCTTCGGAGGTAATATATTCTGTTTGATAGATAATGCTTCCTGATACAATTTTTCCGCATCATAGAATTTACCGACAACACGGTAATATCCTGCTAAATTATGAATGACACGGGCTACATCTATATTCGAACCGCCCCATATGGTTTTATATAAATGAAGAGCGCGTTCTGTATATGAAATAGCCTCATTAACCTTTCCCTGTCCGTGACACAGTACACCCAAAGCATTTAATGTAAATGCAGTCTCTGGATGATTCGGTCCTAATGTATTCTCCCGTATCTCCAGTGCCCTCCGATATAATGATTCTGCCAGAACTAAATCGTTCCTTTGGCGATATATATCCCCTAATAATTGAACCGTAGCAGCCACATCATGATGAAAAGGTCCGAGAATCTTTTCACGAATATCCAATGATTCCTGACAACGCTTTTCTGCTTCTGCATATTTTCCCATTGTTAAATACAGTCCTGCAAGATTATACAAAGAACGAGCCACATCCGCATGTCTCTGCCCTAACACCCTTCTTCTAATTTCCAATGCGTTACTATGTGCTTTTTCGGCTTCCTCATATTTCTTCTGTTCATGACAAATTACACCCAATGTATGCCAGCTATTTGCTACATCCTCATGCATATCACCCAGATACTTCCTGCGAACATCTAACGACCTCTGAGCATATCTCTCCGCATCAGAATATTTTTTCAACCCCCTTAATATCTCCGCCATATTATTTAAACTAATAGCATACCTGGGGTCACTCTCTTCAAAATTTTGTTCCGCATATTGCAAAGCCTCCTGAGCAAGTGGCAAGGCCTGGGTAAATAACCTTGATTTAAATAATTCCACCACCATTGAAATTTTGCTTTGCCATTCTTTTTCAAGAATATCACTCAGCGATGTCCCCCCAATACCTATTTCATTGGACATCTCGTTATCCATTCACTATAACTCCCGGTGAAAATTTCTCATTGTCTCTAAATGTATTATTCCACAATCGGTGCTAAATTTTTAATCATTATAACAAAAAATTTCTGTCAACAATAATCTTTTAACCCCTATCTTCTTTTTTAGATATTAATGACCGTAAAAACTCTTCAACTATTTTATTCTTATTCTCTTCTGCAATATTTTTCCTCTCTACAACTTTTATCGGAGATTGGATATATTCCCTGTGGCAAGAGGGACAAAGGTCGAACTCAAAACTTTTATAAATTTGTTCTTCAAGTTCATCAGCACTCATCTGCTCCATCTTTTTGATTAATTGTAGTATCTCCTGCTGATGGTGTTGAATTAAATCAATTAAATGAATTTCATTTTGCTCATATATTGCGGATACCTCAATCTTAACACGATAGCGGAGTTCCTCCTTATTTAAATTTCTGCCACACCCATCACATTTATAAAAAGTCATTCATCTAACTCCACATTTATTAATAATATATAATACAGATAAAAAAGGAACTCACTCAAAAAAAATGGCGTCATAACTGGATAGGTTATGACGCACTCAAGGAGGTAAGAACATGAGACTGTTTACCCGATAGGCGTGTATTCTTCAGGCTACATTGATGTATTCAACTGTCTCATATTCATAAATATTTATCGGCAAAAAAAGAAAATACTTTACTTATTCTCCGATTTTATACTTGTTATCTTAAATAGAATCCACTTAATCCAATTGCAATTCCATTATAAAATTTCGATAAATTTTATACACAGCGTCCGTCTATTTTTTAATTAATATAAAATAAGAACGCCACGACAGTTTACTGTCATGGCGCTATTCTGGATGCTTGTCCTCTATGGGACACTCTTGACTTCCCTGTCTTTTGCCTCAACCTCCATGTGTCGGCTTCCATTATTTAATATCGGCAGAATAAATTTTTTCTTTAATAAAAATTATTCCCAATTTGCGGAACTAATAAGGAATCTTCTCTGTTTCAGTAAAATAAGGTTTGCCTTTTGAAAAGTTTTTTTATTAAACTTTTAGTTTCAAGTCAAAGTATTAAGGGGAATATTATGAAAATATTAATAACAGGTGTAGCAGGGTTTATTGGTTCGAACCTTGCGGACCAACTTATCGCATGTAAAAACGAGGTTGTTGGAATTGACGATTTTAGCCCAACCTATGATCCACAGATAAAACGCAGATATATAGAAAATGCTTCCAAATCAGAACTTTTTACTTTATATGAAGCCAATATATGCGATAGAGAAACTGTCTATGAGATTTTTGAAAGACAAAAACCGGATGTTGTTGTTCATCTTGCAGCACGTGCCGGTGTCCGTCCCTCACTCGAACACCCTGAGGAATACTACAGGGTTAATATAATTGGTTCACAAAACATATTGGATGCCTGTCGTGACATTCGTCCATCGCATCTAGTTTTTGCCTCCAGTTCATCTGTATACGGAGGTAGCAAAGCCATCCCCTATTCGGAAGAAGACCCTGTTATGTTCCCGATCAGTCCGTATGCAGTAACGAAACGAACAAATGAACTTCAATCTCATGTGTATAGTTCAATTTATGGTTTGAATATAACAATGCTTCGTTTTTTTACGGTATATGGTCCTCGTCAAAGACCGGATATGGGGATACATAAATTTACAAAACAAATTATTGATGGAAATCCAGTAGTATTATTTGGTGATGGGACTTCAGCCCGAGATTATACTTATATCGATGATATTCTGGATGGTATTATGAAAAGTATAGAAAGACCTTTCCGATATGAAATTTTTAATTTAGGTGAGAGCCGAACAACAAAACTCATTGATCTTATCGAACTGATTTCAAAATGTATAGGGAAACCTGCAAAAATTGAATGGCAACCTTATCAACCCGGTGATGTTGAAATTACCTATGCAGATATTACTCACGCCTGCACCTTACTTAATTACAAACCCTGTATCCCCGTAGAAGAGGGTATTCGAAGGTATGTTCACTGGTTTAAAAAATTTTACAATATCGATTAGGAGATGGTTATGCAAAAAACAGAAAAAAAGGAAAAATACCGTGCCCTAATAACTGGAATTACAGGGCAGGATGGGTCTTACCTCGCTGAATTTCTGCTATCAAAAGGATATGAAGTATACGGTATTGTCCGAAGATCCAGCACAGAAACATTTGAGCGAATTGCTCATATACAAGAGAAGATTACCCTCATTCAAGCAGACCTAACAGACCAGGTATCTGTTATCGAAGCCCTTCAAGTAGCAAATCCTCACGAAGTATACAACCTTGCCGCACAATCCTTTGTGCCAACTTCATGGAAACAACCTATCCTGACCGGCGATGTAACGGCCCTGGGAGTAACGCGAGTTTTAGAAGCCATACGCGTGATAAATCCCAAAATACGCTTTTACCAGGCTTCTTCCAGTGAAATGTTTGGAAAAGTTAAAGAAACTCCACAGACAGAATCCACTCCTTTTCATCCACGCAGTCCTTATGGTGTTGCAAAAGTATATGGACATATGATTACTGTAAATTATCGTGAGAGTTACGATATCTTTGCATGCTCCGGCATTTTATTCAACCATGAATCACCGCGTCGAGGACTTGAGTTTGTAACACGGAAGATAACTCATGGTGTCGCTTGTATTGTTCACGGTTTAAAGAAGGAATTGTTTTTAGGAAATCTTGATGCTAAACGGGATTGGGGTTTTGCAGGAGATTATGTTGAAGCCATGTGGTTAATGTTACAACAAGAGAGTCCTGATGATTATGTTATTGCCAGTGAAGAAACACATAGTGTCCGTGAATTCTGTGAGATTGCATTTGCCCATGTCGGATTGGACTGGGAAAACTATGTCAGAACAGATAAAAAATTTTATCGTCCCGCAGAAGTAAATCTTCTTTTAGGAGATTGTTCCAAAGCCAAAGCCAAATTAGGCTGGAAAAAGAAACATTCGTTTTCGGATTTGGTTCAACTAATGGTAGAGGCAGACCTGAAATTTGTTGAAAAACATCTGGATGAATTAAAGGCATAATGATGAGCAAACGGGCTCTTGTTACCGGCGCCGGAGGTTTTGTCGGCAAATATTTAACAAAACATCTCCAAAACTGTGGGTGGGAAGTTCTTGGTTGCGACATGGTCCCCCATATAGGAGTACAGGTCTGTAATTTATTAAACAAACAAGAAACAGAAAATTTTTTAAAATCAATAGGTCCTGTGTCTCATGTATTTCATTTATCTGCTATTAGTTTTGTCCCACAATCTATGCAGGACCCTCTTACCTGTTTCCAAACAAATACAGACAGTGTAGTTGGGTTAGCACATCTTCTGAATAAACATTACGGGGAAAAAACTTCCTTCATTTTTATCAGCACTTCCGAAGTATATGGTCCCCCACATTATCTACCTATAGATGAACAACATCCCCTGAATCCACAAAATCCATATGCAATTTCCAAACTTTCCTCTGATTTGTACTGCCAATATCTCAACAAAAAAGGAGTATTATTCACAACAATTATCCGTCCTTTTAATCATTCTGGCGCCGGTCAAAACGAACAGTTTGTCCTGTCCAGTTTTGCAAAGCAATTTATCGAAATAAAAAAAGGGATAAAAAAACCTTTCCTCCATGTGGGGAATATTGATGTAGAACGAGATTTTTTACATGTACTAGATGTCGTCTGGGCCTATGAACTGCTTGCACAAAAAGAGGCTAATGGCGAAGTTTATAACTTATGTTCAGGGAAATCTCATTCCCTTAAACAAATCATAGAACTTTTGCAGGTAATTACAGGAATAGAAGTCGAGATTTGTGTCGATTCAGAACGGACGCGAACAAATGATATACAAAGAATATATGGAAGTCATGAAAAGTTGAGAAAAATTATCCAATGGGAACCGAAACACAATATAAAAGATATTTTAACTGACTTACTGAACTACTGGAGCGAAAGAATAGAGTCCACAACTTAATGCATATCTTGCGTTTTTTATTCGTTTTTTTGTAAAATTAACCAAGGTGCCGGGGTAGCTCAGTTGGTTAGAGCACTGGATTGTGGTTCCAGATGTCCTGGGTTCGACTCCCAGCCCCGGTACCATACTAATTTACTCTGTTTAATCTTGTTATCCTGCTCAACCAACCAGGCAAGCCCATCATCTAACATCTGTATTATTTTAATCCCGTCACTGTCTCGCAAACCGGGGTGTTCTATCGGATACCAGCGTATTTCTTTAGGTTCACCTGCCGCTTTATATAATATTTTTCCTGCTTCTGGCGTAACCAGAGTATCCTGGTCACCATTCAAAAACAGTACCGGGGTAGGCGATGTCCCTTTTGCATAATTAATTGGGTCGGCTACTTTCATAATAAAAGAAACGATAGGTTTCCCAATAGCATGAAGCCATTTCGGTACATTGTTTTTAATAGCAGGGGCATCTAACATCAATTTTATATTTCCACCCCCAACAACAAGAATTGATGCCTTTATCCGCTTATCAAATACAGTAAAAGTAGTTCCTGTAATGGCTCCATAACTCGAACCAACAAGATAAATTCTATTGGGGTCTATATCAGGATGGGTCTGCAAATAATCCACAAGTCTCCGGGCATCGTTAATGGTTTTCCATGGACGTTGACGAAATGCTATGGCCTGTTTCAACCATCCTCCCTTTACTTTTCGTTCTCCTTGCATACTCTGGTCAAAACTTACCATAGCAAACCCTTTTTCTATAAAGGGACCTCCTATTTCATGAATAAACCCTTTACTCTGCCCGATTCCATGAAGGAAAACAACACAGGGAACTTTCCCTTTTAATTCAGTGGGTAGTAATAATAGAGCCGGCACGCGTTCTCCCGGTCTACTTTCATAAGAAAACTTTATGCTTTGAAAATGCCTGGGACGACGAACATTAAATACTTCTATCTCATCGTTAATTTCTTTAACCTCTTCTACTCTCGCATTTAATGGAAGACTCGGATTGTAGTTATTAAAATAGGTACGGTCTGCATAAAATTTAAATAAAAATAAAACAATAACCAATATTAAGACAGCAATACCGACCCACTTCATTATTTTTTTTACTATACTCATAAGACAACACTCCTTATCGCTCTGTTTAAAAAATTAATAAAACCCTTTTTATGACATTCTATTTAATAAATTTGTTTCAATAACTAATTATCTCTTATGGATTCCTTCCCATAACAAAAGATATATCATTTGAAGCATTATTTGCAAAGATTAAATCATAAATACCATCTTTGTCAATATCAAAAGGAATACCGGATATAGGACTATGCCCTGCATAATAAAAATACGCTGATGAAAACTGCAAATTTCCTTTGTTTAGCACCACAGATATAGTACTATCTCCATTAATCGATATTAAATCTGTAAACCCATTGCTATCAATATCCCAGGAGAACACCGACTTGGGGTTCTTTCCTATCTTAATGTCACCGGTGTTTACAAAAGTCCCATCCGGTTTGGCACCAAAAATTACTACTGTCTGCCCGGTAGGATGAACGGTCACGGCTTCTAAATCACCATCCCGGTCTAAATCAACGAGGAGAAGTCCTCTCGGATTTCCATTTGTTGCATATCTCTTCTGAGTCCCTTTATCAAAGGTGCCATCTCCTTTACCAAACCAACATACAAAACGAGATGGGGCCTGGTCATTGGGGTCATCCGGATCTTTACTACTAACAAACAACAAATCTAATTTACCATCACGGTTTACATCTGCTAACTTTACAGCCATAGGGTAATTTCCCACTATCGTTTCTTTTGCAGAACCAAATGCACCTGTTCCATCTCCGAGGAGTACAGAGATAGTATCTGCACCCGGGTTGGCCGTTACAATATCTTTATTCCCATCATTATTTACATCCCCCACAGCAATTGAAGAAGGATATGGACTATGTGAAAACGACGGCTCCTTTACAGAATAAGTCCCTTTCTTTTGAAAAAGACCCTGTCCATTATTCAGATAAACAGTTACTCCCATAACGCCTCTCTCACAAAAAACAAGGTCCACTGAATTATTATTTTTATCAATGGGTGTACATACAATAAATTGAACGATACCTGTAACATCTGTCTTACTTTTTTCTACTAAAGAGAGGTTTGTGTTGACTTGAAAAACTCTAAAATTAGCATTCCGATTGGAACATACAACGATCTCATTTGAAGAATTACCATCAAAATCACCAAAACTCATAGTCCCTATATCACCATCAAATAGAGGTCTCGTTTCTATTTTATTGAAAGTTTTTCCATCTCCATAAATCACACCTATACGGTTTAAACCTGAAAGGGTAAAAACTAAATCCTTATGCGTATCTGCATTTAAATCCACTTTATCTATATCAATAGCACCTATTCCCAGATTTATTGTCTTTTGATAAACAAAAGTTCCCGATTGATTCCCATAAAAAATCTCCGCAGAGGCCAAAGGTCCAATTGCTGATGCTCCTGTACTTAATGTTAATTCTCCATATAACAATCCAACTAAATCTATGTATCCGTCTTCATTCAGATCCTCCAATAAAAATTTCATCGGAAGTGCACACGATTGTATGGTCCCTGCTGATGTAAAACCTCCATTATCATATATTAGCAAAGAATAATTTCCACTACCTGCATTGGCAACGACTAAATCCAGATAAGTATCACCATTAATATCCATCGAATCAACACACCTTGGATATGTCCCCACATTATAGTCATTTTTTACAGAGAACGGATTATCCGGCTGGCTTAAAAATACCGAGATATTATTACTATCCCGATTGGAAACTACTAAATCTACTTCACCATTTTTATCCAAATCCACGGGTAATAGCCATCGTGGAGTATCCCCACACTTAACATAGTGGATTTCTGTCCATGTACGATTCCCGTTATTTAATGTATAACCAACTTCTCCCATTCCCGACTCCGCTATTATCATATCAACATATCCGTCCTTTTTAATATCGGAAAATGCCAGAGCCAGAGGTTTCGCCCCTTCTCTCAAAGGAATTGTTTCTGCTTCTTCAAAAGTTCCATCTCCTTTCCCATAGAGTAAAGATACAGAGTTTCCATTTTGATTAACTACAGCAAGGTCATCATACCCATCTCCATCTATATCGATGCTTATTATCATTCCGGGACCTTTTCCTACTTGATAATCTACATGCAGATTAAAATTCCCCTTCTCAGAATTGCGTAACAAAACAGCCACATTATTCGTATCATAATTAGTAACTGCAATATCGGGTGCCCCGTCTCGATTAAAATCTCCGTGGGTTAAATAATGACTGATACCACCTGTCGGATAATGATAAGGAGAGTGAAAAAAACGAACCTTAACATTTGGGTCGGAATTTTCCATCCCATCACAACCCGAGAACAAAAAAACAGTAATTAAAAACAAACAGAAACTATATTGTAAAAAAAGAATTTTATGCATAATATACCTTCTATCGGTTATACTTTTATACATGATATCCGTCCAAAATATAATGTTGAAAATATATTATATTATATAGAAAAGCACCTTTTTTATGAAAAGAATCTCTGTTGTTTCCGATTTACATATATTTTGTTCCCGTTCCAATTGGAAAACAAAACTATATGCAATAGAAGAAGCCCTTCAATCTTCGGATATATTCGTATTTAATGGCGATACTTTTGATTTTCATTGGGTCGAAGAAAAAACGAACGAGCAAGTTTTTCAGAAAGCCATCGATTTTTTAAAGAACCTTGCAAAAAAAAATCCACAATGCCATATCCATCTTAACTTAGGGAATCACGACCACCGTAGGGAATTTTGTCAACTTTTAGAACAATTAGAAAAGGAAATCCCTAATTTTTCATGGCATCCTTATTATCTGAAAGTAGGAAAAATTGTTTTTCTACATGGTGATGTGTCTATTCGCAAAATGAGCCATAGTCAATTAACAAAATATCGTGGCAGATGGGAACGCAAACCACTGCGAAGGAGTTCCATTGTCAATCAAATCTACGATGTAGCGGTTCATATGCGGACCCATGTGGCTTTATCCCATATTTATTTTCGTCATCGGAGAACAGCACGGAATTTACTCTGGTATCTCGACGAGTTAGAATTGGGTAGCGACGCAGGTATATCTGAGGTATATTTTGGTCACACACATGTTCCTTTACGGAACTTTCGTTATAAAGGAATTACTTTCCACAATACAGGAACCGCATACAAAGGGATGAAACTTCGAATCCTTCGCACTCTGGTTTTATAGTGTCCTTACCACTCTGTAATAAAAATGACTCCTATGCTGTTCTATCTATAATCCAAGGTCGTCCATAACTTTGTTTTGTTTGTTTGAATAATCATTCTGGATATTTCCCACGCTCTGGCGAGAATACGAACCTACAGCCCCTGATGAGTTGGTCATACCATTTATTTGTTGTTGAATAGCTATACCACCTGTAACAGAATTCATAGGATATGTCCCTGCCACAGGTGTACTGGGGGTAGGAACTTGTGATGTTTGACCTCCTGCAATCCCTGGATGCAAAACAGCCCCTGTCTGCGAATTGTAAATGAACGCCTGCCCACTACTCGTCCGCGGGACAAAACTCAAATAAGAGGGATAAAGACTATCTAATGTCGCCGGATAATAACCTGTTGCCTGTGCATACTGGACTATTGCATACTTAACTTGTTCCATCTTACGGACATCTTCTGTTGGTATACTCGCAGGTACTATAATTACCTGACCGGTCCCAGGGTCGAAACTATAAACACTATCTCCTGACGGCAAAGGCAATGAAGGCAAATATTGGGGAACTAAATCATTTAGAGAGGTCGGATATCGTCCATTTTCTGCTCTGAAAGTTTGAATAGCCCGTTCAAGATTTATCTTGCCTGTTTGGTCCGCAATACCTTGAACCTGTCTCTGTATGCTTTTCATTTGTTGAGCCTGTAATTCTCCCTGTATGGCTGTAGTGGTAAGCAACTCTACACCACAACCTGAAATAACAAATGACATAATCCCAAAAACCGTGATTATCAAAAAAGTAAACGGTAACTGCATGACGAAACTCCTTCTAACTTACTTATTTATCCTATTAGTATTCTATCATTAAAACGATATTTATCCATACATTGTTTCCTATATTTCAACCATTTAAAAAACTACCGGCGTGCGTTTTTCAACACACGCCGATAAAAATGGCAAACTTAATATATTATTACCTTAATATTTTTAGAATCTTCTCTGCCACCTTTTGTACTACTTCCGGCTTCTTATAATCTTCCCGTTCTAAATGTTGTCTTGCTTCTTCTATTTTCTCCGGACGAATTGCCTCTTGCTCTTTACTAACTTGTATTAACCGCGATAATTCTGCGGCCGCTTGGGCTTCAGAACTAATAACGACCTGGTCTTCTTTGGGAATATCTGCTTTACCCGAACCTTTTACATCTTTAACTGAACTATCGCGGTCGCTCTTCACTTTTGTCGGTTTTTCCGGCACCGGTTCTGGTATCCCACCGACACTTTGAATTCCGACCATTTTACTTTCCTCCAAACATATATTTTATTTTACATATAATTTATCGGCAAAATAAACCTGTTTCTTTAATAAAAATCCATTTTTTTTATAAAAACATAACTTATTGAAATATAATTATTTAATACACAATCCTCTTCAACAAAACGGTTGGAATTTCTTTTAGTATCCGGTTATGCTTTATTATAACAAAATTATATTAAATACTCAAAGGTAATTATAAACTTTACAACTTATATGAGATATATATATAAATTTTCTTTTATTGCTATTGTTTTCCTTTTTATTTTTACGGCAATTCTTGTTTTTCTTCGGGTACCGGAAAAGGAGTTTAAGGGATACCTTGTGAAGGATACAGGTCTATTTGTATATTTTGCCGATTTTCCTTCATTCTGGAGTTCTTTTAAAAAAGACACTATTGCTATTTCTGCATCTAAACACCTTTTTAACTATTTTTATGATATAGAACTTTTTTTTCGGAAAAGATTTGGTATAAGACCAACTCCATTGCGTTGGAAAATCTGGGCTGGAAAACCTTTACTGATAAGTTGGAATACATCCGGTGATTACTTGCTATCATTCAAACCCAGCCTTTTGTTCCGCCTATTCATCCTACCTTCACTCAACATAAAAAACGCTATTGAAATAAATAAAACCGATACCGAAACAAAGTTTTATTATTTATGGAAAGGGGAAGAACTTCTAATTAGTAATACAGAAACCACTTTTAACCAAATTATCCCCTTTACTTCCAAACCACTAAATATGAGTAAAAGTATGGCTTGTATAAGGATAGAAAAAGGTTTGAACGCACTCCTTTTTATTCATGCAGAAAATAAACTCTTTATGGATGGAAAAATTATTCTGGACAAATGGGTAGAAGACAATTTCCTTAACCTAACAAATTTTCAAGACTCTAATCTTTCATTTGCTTTCCCCTATAAACCCATAATAAGTCTATTATCCGAGACTTATATAAAAAACCTTGTTATATCACCGCTACCTGAAAAAGTTTCACAACCTTTGTTTATATGGTTATCATCTTTTAAGAATACCTCCATTGAAAAATTGTATCATCAATTTTTGCAAAAAAAGATGCTAGAAAACGCTATCCTTTTCTACAACAGAACATCTGAAAAGTTTTCCAACCCTATACCCGAATTTGGTTTATGGTTTCCCTATGAAAAAAATAATATTCAATACCTTCTTTCTGAACTTGATTTGGACTGGCAATATTATATAAAAAAATGGGGCCCTTACAAAGGATATATTGTTCCTATATGGAACAATGCTTTCTGCCTTTCTCTGCTTTACTATCAAAAGGGGTGGTTAATATGTTCCCAAGAACCACTGATGGCAAAAATAGTAGATTTGATTGGAGAGAGCAAAAATAATCAAAGAACTTCTCGTATACTGACCGTAAATTTTAGTCAACTTAGTGATGACTTAGAAAAAATTTTCCTTTGGGGTGCTCAAAAGGAATTCATAATCGATATAAATGAAAGAGATATGACGAACCTTTTTTCTCCATGGAAAGAATTTTTTAAAGAAATTGGGACATTCACTATTAACACTCGTACTATTCAGCATGATAAAGAAACTTCTATTTTCATCAGTGGGGGATTTACTAATGAGAATTAGGAACATTATCTTCCCCTACATCATTTTTATTATTCTACAAATACATGTTTTAACATATCCAGACACTCCGGGAAATGAGGATTGTTTGCTAATTGGAAATGAAAACTTACTCGTTGGCATAAAAAATGACGGGAGTATTTCTTTTTCAAGATGGCATGGAGTCGGAGGAAGTAATCATATAGGACATTATTACGATACCTCTCAACAAATTACAGATAATAAACCCCTTCTTGAACCAACCGCATTTCTATTACAAGTTCAGGATTCTCTTTACTATTTGACGGGGTCCCATAACAATCTTGTTCAGGGGAAATATACAAAACCTGAAATTCCTTTGCTTGAATTCGAGGGGAGGACAGAAAATAAAGAAATAACATGGCAACAGGAAGTTTTTGTTCATCCTACCCGGGACATTATTTGTATCCGTTTCAATTTTAATACCAACCTGCAGGAGGATATAAACGAATATTTTATATCTTATCAGGATATCTCCCCCAAACCTTTACCCATTCCTGAAAATGCTTTTCTAAATAGCATAGACCAATTTCAGAAAGATTTTTGTGTCTTTTGGGATAAAATTCTCCAAACACTGGTATATTTTCGTCCCTATAAAGCAGGAATATCCGATTTGCACAGGCTACAGCAAATAAAAAGTTCTTCTGATATACCTCAAAAATTTTGGCGCAAATTTGAGGAAGGAGTCTATATTGGGATTTCATCTATAAATCCGATTAAGGGGACCAATATTTTTGTATGCCCAATGTTAGATACTCAACTCTCACACATTGCAAGTCAGGGATTTCCTACAAACTTACATACTTTCGATGATTTTTCTTCATCACTTGTTATTGAACCCACAAAAGCGGTAAATCATACAAAAGAAATTCATCTCTTCTATATTTTTGCAAGTAACTATTCAGAAATGGAAAAAACTATTCAGTGGCTCAAAACGCAGGACTATAGCCGGGTTAAAGAAGAGTTTTATTCTCATTGGAAAACGAAATGGGATATAGCGAGGGAAAATATAAAAGAAAATATTGCAAGTAATTGGTTAAAACTATATTTATGCTCCGAAGCAACAACGGGAGCAATCTTAACACAACCCTTTGACCCCATTTTAGGAAATCAAATATCATTACGAGATTCTTTTTTGTTAATTCAATCTATAAAAGATATGAATATGACCGATTTTTCAAAAAAAATGGTTCTTTTCTGGTTCAAAATTGGGAAAGAACGAAATAATACATCAAAACAAACTTTTCCTCTTCGAGTTTATCCTGACGGGACCCCTGCCTGTCCTGATTATTGGGCTGATATTACTCAAACTTCTTACTTTATTTCTATGGTTGATTCTTTAATGGACAATATGAACTTCCAGGAAAAAAAGGATTTTCTAAATGAAATATGGGATGTCCTTGTATGGGGCATTAACAACCTTTGTCTGTGGAGAATTCCCGGAGACTTACTTCCGGCCCCTTCATTTATGGAAATACTAAATCGAGATTCACAAACAGCCAATCTCCTTATCAACACTATCATTGGAATACAAAAGGGCCTACAACTGGCAAAAACAATATACCAACCTATACCCGAATTCTGGGAAACAAGAGATAGAGAACTTCAAACATGGATTCGTCTTGCAATATTAAAAAAGGAAGCCCTGGAAATATTCCCCAATAAGGAGTCCCCCTACTGGAAAAAAGTTTTCCCATCAAATCATATCATCTGGCAAATTCCTGTAAAATATAATGGGAGTATAATACTTCTAAAAGATATTAACTAAAAGTTTGCCAAATTTTATAAAAGAAATACCCCATGGGCACAAAGTATAAACGAGAGAGGTATATAGATAAAGAAGATTTCCATAAGGTAATAGGATTCCGTTTATACAAAAGGAGGAATATTTTCTTTTTCCTATTTTTTCTTTGTACCTGTATGTTCATTTCTTCAGGGCTCCTTCTGAACAAATACAATCTGGAGAGAAAACCGATTTACACAGAGGGGATTGTCATTGAGAAAAAAACTGGAAATACTGATAAGAATAGGATATCCTCCCCGGAAACAATTGGTTGCTGGATTACCATTGAATTCTCGTTAAGAAACGGGAAGAAAGTTAATAAAACAATTCCACTCGAAAGAGAATTTTGCCCACATATCAACATAGGAGACATTCTCTCTGTGTTATATCACTATAATTCCTGGAAAGGCTCTATCGAGATTGCCTCATATAGTCGTTTCCCGATTCAGCAAGGTACCGAGCAAGAGAAAAATTGACGGCATAAGCGTTATAATATAAGAAGTTCAAAAATTCAACAATAAATTTATATATCAGGAAAAAACATGACGCTAAATCGTGAAGAAATGTACCGCATTTTTTCAGAAACCGTAATTATTAAGAAACCAAGATATGGAATTATCAAGGGCTATCACGAATTACCTTATATTTGCATTGGTAATGCATTGGAATCGAGTTATGGTTCTTTTTATGTCCGTGGTAAAATACATGTCTCTCCTCAATTTGTTATAAAACCGTCTTATTATAAAACAAAATATAGCGACCTTTTTGGTGAAGATAATGTAAATATGGAGATTGCGGGTCGGATCTTTGGCTTTATTGGTTTTCCTGACAAACCTGTAGAATGCAAATCCGAATTTTTGGAAGTGAAACATTTGGGAGAGAATATTGATACCGCGTTGTCTAATAATCTGGATGAACTGGAGCGAAAGGAAGATATAACTACGGGTATTTTCATTACACCGGACAGCCGTTATTATCCTATTTCAATTGAAAGGTTTATCACTTCAATATTGGACGATGAGTTTTCATTTTAAGGAGGGAATGATATGAAAAGCGCCTATGAACTTGCTATGGAAAGACTTAACAAAATGAATGGGGAAGTCAGAAAATTGTCCCCGGAACAAAAAGAAAAAATTGCAGAAATAAACCGAAAATATGACTCTAAAATCGCAGAGGTCAAAATCTCCTTTGAATCTAAAATGAATGGTGTTGCCTCATATGAAGAAATGGAGGCTATCAAGACAGACATGAGTAGAGAAATCCAGAAATTAGAAGAGGAAAGACAAAAGGAAAAGGATAAAATCTGGGAAAAAAATACGGAAGAGTAAAAAAATTTTGTTTCAACATCCCGTAAGAAATTATATTATCTTTTTGAGAGAGAATATAAATAAACATAAGAATTTACATGGCAAAAGGGTCCATGTGTGCTTGACTTGTGGTACATATTGTGCGTACTATCGTGTAACCTTCTACTGGAGAGAAAGAAGTGATTATCTCTCAGATGGTGTTCCTGATGGTTTGTGTGAGGACTTCAATGAATTCCGATGTGTTATGAAAGGGACCAATCAATCCAACCCCCGCTGTGTTGCACTATTAGGAACTATTGGGAAACATGTTTTCTGCAAAATCTACTGGCGAAGACCTTCTATATGCCGTGAAATAGTGCCATCTTATAAAAAGGGTTATCCCGAAATTAAATGGGATAAGGCACGCCTTGCCTACGGATTACCTCCACTCACAGCGGAAACATGGAAATACGGACCTCTAAACGATAACACATCCCCTGATACTTATTCCCCTGCTGCATAGTTGTATTCATTTACAGTTTAATCACTTTATCTTTAAGATGGGGTTCTATATTTTTAGTGGCGTTTCGAGTGTCCAAAACAAGTTGGGAATTAGTAATTATCTCCTCATAATCATAAACAGAATGGTCCGTAATGATAGCCACAAGATCAAAATGAGATAACCCTTCTGTTATCGGATAACAATGGAATATCCTTTCTTCTACTTCCAACTGCTGAATATATGGGTCGGAAAAGTATACCTCCGCCCCTTTTTTCATCAGAATTAAAATAATATCCAACGCAGGAGATTCTCGAAGGTCTGAAATATCCTTCTTATATGTAACTCCTAATAATAATATTTTACTACCCTGAATACTTTTTTTCTTTTCATTCAGTACATCCGCCATTTTTTCTACAACAAATCTTGGCATAGAAGAATTAATTGTTCGGGCTAATTCAATAAATCGCGCGGTATAATTAAGCGTTTTCATCTTCCACGAAAGATAAACAGGGTCCACAGGGATACAATGACCCCCCAATCCGGGGCCGGGATAAAAAGGCATAAAACCAAAAGGCTTCGTTTTAGCGGAATCAATTACCTCCCAGATGTCTATACTTAAGGCATCGCACATCATAGCCATTTCATTGACAAGCGCGATATTTACAGCACGAAAAGTATTCTCTAATAGTTTCACCATTTCCGCCGTCCGAGCATTAGAAACAGAAATTACCTCTGAGACAACCTTCCTGTAAAGTTCTTCTGCTTTCCGGGTACACGCAGGAGTAATTCCTCCAACAATTTTCGGGGTATTCCGGATATTAAACTGTTTGTTTCCGGGATCATTGCGTTCAGGAGAAAAAGCCAGAAAAAAATCCTCTCCTACATGCAAATCCGCTTTTGACAAACGGGGTAATACTACTTCTTCTGTAGTTCCTGGATAAGTGGTACTTTCAAGAACAACCAGCATCCCTTTATGGAGATAAGGTTCAATTGCATCAACAGCCTGAATAATAAAGGAAAGATCCGGTTCCTGAATCTTATTTAAAGGGGTAGGAACACAAATACAGACTGCATCGATTTGTTTCAGAACATTATACTGGTCTGTTACATAAAATCGGTTTGTTAATAGTGCTTGTTCCACCGACTTTGATGAAACATCATCAATGTAGGACATCCCCGATTTTAATTTATGAATTCTCTTTTCATCGGTATCAATACCCCATACCTCCAAACCACTGTTATGAAACTCTAATGCGAGGGGAAGACCTACATATCCCAAACCTAAAACGCCTACTTTTTTTATTGAACCTGTTTCCATAAATCCATCCTCAATAATTCTTACTCTTTTTTTCTTTCATCATATATAATTTTGTCCCGCATTCCCAACATGCCTGCCTGACAAAGGGAGAAATCATACCGTAACGGGTCATCCGGATTTATATGGCGAAAAACCTCTGTTAAGTATATTGCCGTTTTGGCGTTGAGAGAACACGGGGAAATAAGCCGAAGGGCAACAGCCCACTGATAAACATGTGTATCCAGCGGGACAATTAATTGTTCCTGTTTCAAAAATTTCCAACAACCAACATCAATTTCGTCCTTCCGAACCATCCAGCGGAGATACAGCCAAACCCTTTTACAGGCACCACCCTTTTTGGGTATTGGGAGCAAAAAATTCAGGGAACAATCTGCAGACTTGCGCAATTCGTCGGTAAAATTATCTATTGTATGCCATAGATTTCCCGAACTCTTTTTATAATGTTTATAAAAACAACTACCTATACTTCTATGTTCTTCTATTATCCTCCGGATTCCATATAAGAGATGGGCCATTACTATCCCACTCACAAATCGATGTCGAAAATCTATAAGTGTAGATACAAAATCGTTGCGAGACCAATTCATCAGTTCTTTCGATGGGAAACGCCACAATGACAGGATCCAGGCTATTTTATTATTAAAGGCCTTTGCATTTCCAAACGCAAGCAGTGCAGAGATTAGCCCAACCACCTCTTTATCGCCCTTATCAGGGAAAGAATAAAGCCAGTGAACGGGGTCATTTACAGTATATTTTCTATGATGATATTCCGCATACACCTTCTCAAAAATTTGTTGAGCGGTCTTAATTTTCTCTTTTGCTATCATGGTAATAGTGATACTAATATATTCCTATGATATGATAAATACAAATACTTCTCAGATATCCCAACTGAACAGGAGAACTCATTATGGCACTTTCGAGCAGTTTAGGGCAACACATTGCACGACTTCGTGAGGGAAAAGGGATTACGCGCGAAGAATTAGCAAAACGGAGCAAATGTAAAACGGAGATTATCGAAGCATTAGAGGAAGGAAGATTATCCCCTTCTTTAGCCCCCCTTCTTCAAATAGCCCGTGGGCTGGGTGTCCATCTGGGAACTTTATTGGATGATAAACCGCATGCGGGACCTGCTATAGTCCGTAGCAATGATAAAGAAAGTCCTATCGTTCGTTTTTCCGGAATACGAGTAGCCTCTGATTCCAGTACTCTGGAATTCCATCCATTAGCATATAACAAAGCCAGCAGACACATGGAACCCTTTCTGATTGACATCCATCCCACCGTCTCTGAAGATTGCATGTTCTCGGTGCACGAAGGTGAAGAGTTTATTTTCGTCCTTGAAGGGAAAATACAGGTTTCGTATGGTTCCGATATATATATATTATCTCCGGGCGATAGTATCTACTACGACTCTACCACACCCCATGAAGTTCGCTCCGCCAACGACGAAAACGCCCGAATTTTAGCAGTAATCTACACTCCTGAATAAAAATATTCCATTAATAAATAGTCTTTGCATTGTGAGGTTTAGTGGAGATGTAGAATTGTACCTTACCCCTTTTATTTCTTACCCGAACTCCTTTCTTCTTATTAAAATTCCTCACATTAAAATTAATATAACCAGAATGTTTCTTTTATACCGGCCCCGATAATATTTTTCATTTCTGGCTCTACTCAAACAAAACCAGAAGTCTTCCCGGCCCTTTCCTCAATATCTATCTCTATCTCCCATGCATAGTAATAATTTGCCCCTTTGGAAAATTCTCGGATTTGCTCTACAGAAAAAATATTGAAGTCGGGAGCGATTACTAATCTGATTTCTTTGTCGGTTATTGTAGAAACATGTCCCTTAAAGTAATCCTCTGTTGATATCCATTTCTGAACAGATTCTCTAACACTTATTAATTCCTCTTCATTCAATCTATTCTCTCTTGGCTTCTTATTTATCGGAACATAAACTGGTTTATATGAAAAACTTTGTATTGCTCCATCACTCCTGGATAATAAGCAATAAAAACCAGAACCCCTACATGGAATCTTATCTATTTCTAAATTGGGAGAGCGGACAAGATAGTTTTCACCATCTATTTTAATCGTATAGAAAGACATATCCCAGGAAGTTTATAAAATTGTAACAATTTCTTTATCCTATCAAAAGATTCCAACTCTGTGATACTCTTTCCATTCTTTTCTTGAACCCTCTTTTTCCCTATATTTGAATTTTTAAAATCATACACTTCCTTACCATTTTTATCTACGACCATCTTTATACCATCAACCGTTACCATGTAATACGCCTTTGGCCCAAAAATCCTTTTTACAATAACATCTATATTCTTTAAAGAAATTTCTACCTTATTATCTAATACTATCCCTAAGTACTCATTAAGGAAAATTCTTATATTTCCCTTTACCTCTTCATGCGATAAAATTTCTTCTGTAGCATTGATATTGATATTGAGAACAAATAAAATAAAAAATAGATATGAGATTATTCTTGCATTATACATACAGAATCCCCCTTTTACTTATTTTATCCAACTTCTATTACTATTTCTCTCGCTAAATCTATTATTATATAGAGTCTACTCCTGTCAGTACCTAACACCTCATTTTTACTAAACATACCTCTATGAAAATATATAATCAAAAAACCATTTATGTTGCAACCGCTCATCATAAAAACCAAATATATCAATGCTACCTCCCGACATATTCGGTGGAAAAGAATATTCTGGCGTTGGTTGTAAACTAATTGGACATTCTCCTTCATTTTTGACCCATAACAAAAACGCTAAATTCGGAGCAGGGTTCATAAAAAACATAAACCTATTTACTCCCCCACTCTCTGCCCAGTCATACGGGAAAACCGGTAAACAGGTCCCTACTCCACCATAACACCGATTACAACATATTGTGCCCGACCAACTCGCTCCACCAAAAGTCGAAGGGGAAATGTCTACTCTATATACAGGGACCTCTCCCGGCTCCCTTATACCCGCAGGAGAAAATGTAGCCATAACAACCTCGCCTCGGGTATAGTCAGACTGATCCGTATCCAAAGAAATGCTCCCGGTGGGAATACCATCGTAGTTATTGTCCTCTGATTGTTTCCACACTCGCATACTTTGGATAATGCATAACAAAATAATTGATACGGCCCTAATAGCGGTTCAATATACCTCGTGTCATCCAGAGGAGCCTCATGAAATATTTGTATGATTCGTCAAACTCCTTCTACAGCATTCCCTGTAGTTATCTCTGTGTAAGCAATTTGTTCTTCCGTTTTTACCTTCTGTAAAAACTCCCCATCCAAACCATACGAAATATCAGAAACAGTAATTAATACTGTTGCAAAAAATAGATACAATCTTCTCACTTTCATACCTCTTTCTCCTCTTTTAAATTCTTTATTAAATTGTTGTCCTTACTACTTTCTCTACTGTCCAAACATCCTAATCACATTATTATAAAAAAAGCTTTTGTCAAGTTTTTTAAACAAGCTTTTTAAAAGAAATTTTTATACTTAAAATAAAGATAAAGATATTTTATCTCGTATTATGTGTATTGAGGGATTTGGGTAGGGTATAGGATAACTTTAATACCAATAACTCTAAAGCAGTCCGCTCATCCATTCCTGTCTCACGCATCGAATAGGTGGTCTCGTTGCAAAGATTCATCGCAGACACTAATTTCTTGACACCAAATCGCTTTGCAAGAGGGGCTACTTTTTTCGCTACAAAAGAACTCCGCGGCTTCTCTTCCGAAATCTCCGTCGTCTTATACGCATTTTCCAGAAGCCAATGCAGCACTCCTACTATCTCAGGCGGTTCTTTCCCTTGTCTTAATAAATCATTAAGGATTAACCACGACCCTTTCATATTCCCAAGGGCTATCGCATCCGTCAAACTCCAGATGGATTCCTCTGCAACATCTGCACAGGATTCCAGCACATCTTTTATCGTTATCGCCTCTTTATCTCCTACAAAACCAAGTAATAAAGTCAATGCATTCTGTACATCACTCAATTTTGTCCCACATCTTGCAACAAATTCTTCCAGGGCTTCCGGAGAAATTCGCTTCTTCTTATTACTTAAATACCCCCGTATCCATTCCTTCAATTCATTAGCATTCAGAGCCGGACATTCTATAATCCCTTTTCTTGCTTCAAATGCTTTAAAGAGAGGTTTTCGAGCATCTGTTGTCTCCGCGAGACAAATCAATAAAGTTGTATCTAACGGATTTTGAAGATAATCCAGCATAGGGCGTATCTCTTTGGATTCACTTTTCTCACTGCGGTCTAACAATTCGAATTTTCGTACAACTACCACTTTTCGGGGAGAAAAAAAAGGGGGAGTCGAACATTCCATTACCACTTCGTCCAACTGAGTCTCGTCCCCATAAAAAGTACGCATCCCTATAGATTCTGTCCTCTCTGGAAGAAAGTCTTTTATCAACTTTTCTATCATTTCCTCTGCAAGAACAGGTTCAAAACTTTCTTTACTCCCTGTACCAGAAGGACAGAATAGCAAACAGTTGGTAGGCAAACCTTTCGTTAAATATTTCTCTTGAAACTGTTTTATGTCCATATAAGAAAATCGTTAGAGGGAAATATTATTTCTTAAATTACCACGGTTCAATGGTGCGATAGAAAATATCCGAAGCCAGTTGTTCTAACGCTTCTGAAACGGCTCTATTCTCCTCATCACTGGCAAAAGAACGAACCGGGACTAAAAAGGTTTCTATATTACCACGAAGTCTATCAGAAGATTGCCCCGCAGCACGGGTAAAATATGAACTTTCCCCTACCATCATCGGTTCTTGCCAGAGCACCTTCCCCGTTTGTTGGTCAATTACACGAACACCCGCAGTAACTACAATAAGAAATTGTGTCGTCTCATCTTTAACATCATAAGTCAGCCCTTTCCGTTTATAGTCTAATACAACACCCTCGATGAGTAAATCGGCTTCACCCGGTTTTACTACTTTCAAACGGCCATCATTAATAAATTTCCGTATAAGGGCATTGGTCAACGGTGCTTGAAAATCGTATTCTGATGATTTGTTATAAAAACCGGACACCGCGACCGTTTGATAACGCGGGTCTAATGAGACCTTCGTCGTATAAGCACAACCTATATCTAACAAGGACGCAAAGGGAAAAAGAGTCATCAGCAAGGCACAATATTGGACAACCTTTTTCCAATTCTTTTTTGAAGACTTCATTTTTTACCTGTCTCCTGTTCAAATTGAGTCCGTAATTCACTCATTTTTACAGGGTTTTCTTCCAGCCACTTATTTGCTTTTTCTACTGATGGGGTATCACTATACTGATTGGCTATCAATTGATAATAAATACGCGCTGAATCAAACTTTCTCTGCTTTTCATAATAACGAGCCACAATCAATTTTTGTTCTGCTATATTTTCACGCATTTTTTGACGCCACTCTTTGATTTCTTCAATACGGCTATCACCAGGGAAATTTCTTAAAAACTCATCAATGGCTTCTATTGCTAATTCCGCTCGACTCTGGTCATATTCAGGAGGCAAAGAGGATTCATAATAGCAACGGGCTAATCCATAGCGTGCATCATCAACCCAATCGGATTGTGGATAATTCTCTATTACCCTCCGATATTCATATCCCGCCTCGATATACTCTTTTCGGGCATGATGACAAAGCCCAATCTTATACTGGGCTTCTGCAGAACGAGGCATAAAGGGTTGATTCGTAACAACCATTCCGTATACCTCTATCGCATGCTTCATCGGTTTCCCTCTGAAAAATGACAGGAACTTACTTCTCTTTTGTATCCCTTTCTCATACAACTTATCACCAATTTCAAATTGCTTATGGATGGCTTGTTCATACAGATTGGAATTAGGATAACCTGAAACCAATTTCTGGAATTCCTTTGCGGATTCCAGCCATTTACCCATAGCCATTTTAATCTCGCCCCTCAAAAACAAATTCTGATCTGCTAACGGGTCTTGCCCATAAAAGTCAAAAAACTTTTCTGTTTCTTTTAGAGCCCTTTTATATTCCCCTTGTAAATACAAACTCCGTGCATATTCAATTTGCAATTCCGCTGTTTCTTTGGGCATTCGCTTTACATTGATAAATCGGCCTGTTTGCGGGGTCCATGTCCACTGAGCATAACTATCCCCCACTACCAATAAACTCACAAAAACAAGAATAAAATACCTTTTCATATTATATCTCCATATTCTAATTTATTTAGCAACTTTTATCCGCCCAAATCTTCATTTTACATTTTTATCTTAAAAGCCCGTAATCGAATATAATAATACCACAAGTAAACAAAAATTTAAAAACTTATATGCCTCTTTTATTGTAAAATGTTTTGGTAACAGATAAAATACTAATACTTGTATAAAACTATTTACAAATTATAAACCTTCAAAAAAATAAAATATGAAAAAGCCAGAATTAAATTTACAAACAACTACACTCTGGGATTATCCCTCACAACATTACGGCGATTACATGCAGGGAGACCAGAATTATAATGGAGCCACACCTTCGTATATTATCTGGAATCTACTTCAGCGATACACTCGCGAAAGGGACCTTATTATTGACCCCATGTGTGGAAGCGGAACAACGATAGATGTGTGCAAGGACCTTAATCGCAGAGTAATCGGCTTTGATTTAAGCCCTTACCGAAATGACATTATCCCTGCGGACGCTCGAAATTTACCTATACGAAACGAATGCATCGATTTTGTTTTTGTGGACCCTCCATATGGAACGCATATTCATTATTCAGACGACCCTCGATGTATTGGTCAATTAAGTGCAAATGACGAAAATTATTACAAATCCATGGAACAATGTATTCAGGAAATTTACCGCGTCCTGAAACCTCAGCGTTATATGGCTCTATATTGCTGTGATTCCTTTCAAAAAAAGAAACCGTTTGCTCCCATTGGCTTCCGTCTATTTTCAATCCTGGAACGATGGTTCACACCTATTGACATTATTTCCGTCGTCAGACACAACCGTACACTACTACGGAGACATTACCACACAGAAGCCATCCGAGGAAATTATTTTCTCCGCGGGTTCAACTATTTGTTTATAATGAAGAAAGAATTAAGAAAAGGAAAAACTAAAAAATAAAGGAAAACAAAATGCTAACTCAAACACATCTTTTAACCTATTCCTATATAAAAACACTACTCATGGTAGCGATGATTTTTTACATCGCCGGGAAACAAAGTTATGCGGATGAAAGTTTAAAAGGGCAAACAATACCTATAAAGAATTCACGAGGGGACTATACGGTTACTTGTTTTTATTTCCCCAATTATCATGTTGACCCGCGAAATGAAAAAGCGCACGGCAAAAACTGGACAGAATGGGAACTGGTAAAAAATGCCAAACCCAGATTCCCCGGACACAAACAACCGAAGGTTCCCCTCTGGGGATATGTAGACGAAGCAGACCCGAAAGTGATGGAGATGAAAATAGATACCGCCAGCAAATATGGTATTGATGTGTTCCTTTTTGATTGGTACTGGTACAACGACGGCCCCTTCTTACAGCGTTGTCTGGAAGAAGGCTACTTAAAAGCCTCCAACCGACACAAAGTCCGCTTTGCTATCATGTGGGCAATCCATGACTGGCTCAATATCCATCCATGCCCGATTGAAAAGGCTCCTAATGCAGACCTGCTTTACCCCGGTGCCGTCACTCCCGAAACATTCGAACAAATGACCGACCATATTGTGCAAAACTACTTTTCTGACCCTGCCTACTGGACCATCCATGGCAAACCTTTCTTCTCTATCTATGAAATCCATACCTTCGTAGACGGTATCGGCGGATTAGAAGTGGCCAAAAAAGCATTCGATAATTTCCAAGAAAAGGCCTTACGAAAAGGATTCCCGGGCGTCCATATAAATGTAGTAAACATAGAAAATCGCATACCCAAATGTGTCTGGGGGAAAATGACCCCTGCGGAACTCATTCGTTACCTGGGCATAGATAGCGTCACCTCATACGTATGGGCTTTAGACACACCCTTAGACAAATTTCCCGAAACGCCCTATGCAGAGGTAGCCAACCGTTTTGACCAAATCTGGAAAGAACGCTCACAACAATTTGGCGTCCCTTACTTCCCCAATGTCTCTATGGGCTGGGACTCCTCACCTCGAACCAAACAAGACGACCCATTCGAAAATAAAGGATATCCCTTTACTCCAATCCTCTCCGGCAACACACCAGAACAATTCCAATCCGCATTAGAAAAATGCAGAAACTTCTTGGATAACAATCCGATATGCAACAAAATCTTTACCATCAACTCCTGGAACGAATGGACCGAAGGCAGTTACCTCGAACCCGACACCGAGCACGCCTACGCTTATCTCCAAGCCATCAAAACCACCTTCGGCAGAGAGGAGTAGGATTTATTAATTAAAGGTTTTTTATGAGAATTGATAAGGTTAAACAATTAGAAGTGTGTGAGATTTTTTATAGTATACAGGGGGAGTCGACCTGGGCGGGGTGTCCGACGGTTTTTGTGCGTTTGTCGGGTTGTAATCTTGATTGTTCGTGGTGTGATACGAAGTATGCGTTTGAAAGAGGAACTATGTATTGTATAGAAGATATTTTAAAGATTGTTTCTCAATATAAGTGTAAAATAGCAGAAATTACAGGGGGTGAGCCTTTACTTCAAGAACCTGTTCTGTTATTAATTAAAATTCTGATAGAAATGGGATATACAGTGCTTCTGGAAACGAATGGTGCGTGCTCTATTAAAAATGTCCCGCCGGGGGTAATAAAAATTATGGACATAAAATGTCCTTCCAGTGGGATGACTGATAGAATGCTGTGGGAAAATATAGATTACTTAAATCCTTTTTTGGACGAAGTAAAGTTCGTTATTGCAGACCGAAATGATTATGAGTATGCAGTTGAAAAGGTTCATCAATATCAACTGGAAAAAAGGTGTAAAGCAGTATTATTTTCTCCTGTTAGTGGTCGTATATCATTAAAGGAACTTGCATACTGGATTTTGAATGATGGTTTGAGAATTAGAATGCAGGTGCAATTACATAAGATAATCTGGGATGAGAATATAAAAGGTTTTTAATTTGTTCTAACAATAAGTCGGAGTAAAAAAATGTTAAGGGAAAATATCATAAAAGCATTATTAATTAATACCTTGTTCTGTTTGTATTTCAGCACAGCAACAGGTCAAGAAAATCCATCATCCTTACCTCCACCGTCTAAACTTCTTTGGGAAATAGGGACACCTGACAACAAATGCTTAGAGTTTGCATTGGCTCCTACGGACTACGCACAATACGAGGAAGATGCCTATTTTATGGTAGGGCATTCTAATCCCAAAGAAGATTGGTATTATATTCATCCCGGACCGAAGGATGAATGGGTTTTCTCAGTGCCTCATACTTTCACAGTTGTCTTTTTCTTGAAGTCCATAGATACCACAGGGAACTCTCTGTTAAACCTACATCTGCTGGAATTTAATCAGAAATTTCCACCGGTTTTGAACGCATATATCAACGGAACAGGTTTCCCCGTTCGATTACCCCCAGGGAAGGGAACAGATGCACTTTTAAATGTCTTTGATGGAACACTTTCTCCCTCAAAAAAGATTGAAATCCCTTTTTCTTCTTCACTCTTACGGTTAGGGGAAAATGTAGTCCAATTTGCCATTTCAAGTGGTAGTTGGCTTATTTATGACTCAGTTCAGTTATTAACCCCGGAAGGCATACAATTGGCAGAGCCTCAAAAAACAGTATTGAGAATAGGGAAACCTCTGCCACTACCGTTGGTAACACAATTAGAAGAAAAGTTGCGTGAAGTTTATATCCCTGTTCGCTGCTATGGACAACCCTTCCAGGGACAGATTTCTGTATCGGATAATAAATCAAAGGAGATATCACTAAAAACCGGATGGAACTATTTATATTATGAAGTTAAAGAGGTAGAAAGGGATACTTTTGCCTCAATTGAGATAAAAAAAGAAGATAGAGTTATATCCACTCGGGATTTTGTAATTCCCCCTGCAAAACAGATGACAATTTACCTCGTCCCGCATTCACATAATGACATTGGTTATACACACATTCAAACAGAGGTATTAGAAATACAGTACAAAAATATAGCCCGGGCTATAGATTTAATTGAACAAACGAAAGATTACCCACCTGAAGCACAATTTTACTGGTCAGCAGAAGTCCTTTGGGCTATAAAAAGTTTTTGGGACAAGGCGGATTCTAAAACTCGGGAGAGATTTAAAAAAGCTATAGTAGACGGTAAATTAGAACTGCCTGCCTTGTTTACGAACCAACTCACAGGCTTATGTAATGGAGAAGAATTGGTGCATCTTCTGGATGAAGCCCATCGTTTGACCAAAGAAACCGCGGCAACAATTGACACCGCACTAATTACTGATGTTCCCGGCTATACATGGGGGCTCATTCCTGTTTTAGCACAGGCAGGTGTGAAATATTTCTCCATCGGACCCAACTTATCTTGGCGAATTGGAAACATTCTTGAAGTCTGGGGAGACAAACCTTTCTATTGGGCTTCTCCTTGTGGAAAACATAAAGTGCTGACATGGATCGGTTTGGCGGGCTATAGTTGGTTTATGAAGGGTTCCGACGCAATTGCTGAAGAAACACGAAATTATCTTATACAATTAGAAAAGCGGGGTTTTCCTTATGACATAAGCATAATACGGTATAGTATTATTGGTGATAACGGTCCACCAGATGAGAAATTACCGGACTTTGTAAAGAATTGGAATGAAAAATATAAATCCCCTAAACTTTGTATAAGCACAGCCAGCAAATTCTTCAAGCATTTTGAAGAGAAATATAGTAACGATTTACCAACTTATTCGGGCGAAATTACTCCTTATTGGGAAGACGGTTCTGCCTCATCCGCACGAGAAACAGCATTAAATCGCCAAACAGTCCGAGAACTCATGCAATTAGAAACCCTATGGTCTATATGGTCCCCGGACACCTATCCCGAAGAAGAATTCCTGTCCGCTTGGGAAAATGCAATTCTCTACGACGAACACACATGGGGGGCATATAATAGCACCACGGAGCCTGACATTCCCTTCGTCAAGGAACAATGGCAAATTAAACAGTCCTTTGCCTTAAACGCTGAAAAAACAAAAAATGAATTGTGGAATCGCTTTATTAACACTTTTCAGCCCGACTATAATTCGGTCTCCCAAATTATCGTATTGAACCCGACAAACGAAATACTAACTCAACCTGTGGTTATTCCCGCAGATTGGCCGAGAAAAGGAGACCGCGTATTAAAAGAAGGCAAACCAGTTCCATCTCAAGTCCTCAAATCCGGCAATTTAATCTTCATTGCTAAAGAGATTCCCCCGTTAGGCTATGCAACATATACATTAGAAGAAGGCCATCCTGAAGAAATAAACAACCCTATAGCAGTTGAAAATCATACTCTGCGAAATGAACATATTGAATTGGTCATTGCCCCTGAGACAGGAACAATAAAGTCTATCAAAAGACAATCCCAAGAATTTATCAAATCAGACTCCAATTTCCGAACAAATGAATATCTTTACACAGAGGGCAGAAATCCCGAAAACACAAAACGAGCAGAAAATATGAAAGTGGAAGTCAAAGAAAATGGTCCCATTGTGGGCACATTACTCATTCACTCCACATCTGCTCCCGGGGCGAAAGAAGTTCGAAGTGAAATTTCTCTTTACAGCGGTTTAGAATTTGTAGAAATAGTGAATTATATAGACAAAACAGAAATTCGCTCACCTGAAGCGGTCCATTATGCATTTGCGTTTGATATAGCCAATCCGAAGATTCGGTATCAAACCCCCTTTGCTATAGTCCATTTACCTGAACAACAATTACCCGGTTCATGTAAAAATTATATAACAGCCCAAAATTGGATAGACCTACACAATGAAGAAAAGGGTATTACCCTTTTTACACCCGATACTCCTATGTTTGAAATAGGCAAAATTACGGTAGACCCCCTTGCGGTCGGTTGGAAAAAAGGCTTGATATTAGAACCGATCATCCTATCCTATGTAATGAATAATTATTGGGAAACCAACTACAAAGCCTCGCAAGATGGACCTCATGTGTTTAAGTATTTTCTCCTTCCCTACATGACACAGAAAGGTAATAATCCGGAAATAGGAGATAAGCAGACAGTTAGCAAATTAATCGTACTTCCCTCTAATAAAACACCGAGAGCACCAAGTTTTCTTTTAGAAGTCACACCTAATTGGTGCCTTTATCATTTGAAATACAATTCGGCAAATAAGGAGTATATTATTCGATTATTTAATCCGACCTCGGAGTCCATCCAAGTAGCAATAAAATCCAAATTATCTTCTAAACCTGAAGTTATAACTTTAACATTACACTCTAAACCCAAATATGAACCATTTTCTGGAAACCTATCTCCCTTTGAAACTGTGACTTTAATTGTAAAATAAAACGAGTATTAGGATTTATTCCTCCATTGTTCGTAATCCTGGCAGAGTTGTTGAAAACGGTCAAGGATGGGCAAACTTTGCGTGCATTCCTCCTCGCAATGCCTACATTGAGTACAGCGTTCTACAATTTTTCGAATATCTTCAGTCCACCAATGCCATTTTAAGTGTTCCATGGCTTTTTCCGGTCCGAAAAGAAGTCTATAATTGTAAGTATCCATTAACCGAACAATAGGAATTTCAGCGGGACACTCTTCACAATAACCGCATTGGGTACAGAAGTCATGTTGAACCTCTGCGATGTGTTTCTGTAACGATTCGATTTCTTCCATTTCCATCTCCTCGAATCGATTTACACTATCCACAGCGGTTTCAACATCCTTCACATTGCGGAAACCAACCAGGGCTACGGTAATCTCGGGCAAGGATAGATTGAAACGAATTGCAGAATCTAAAATATTTTGATCTCCTTCTTTCCTCAGGAAAGAAAATCGGTCAGGATATTGTGTAATGATGCCCCCTCCAAGTGAGTTCATTGTCACAACTCCCATCCCTCGATTATGGGCCTCTATAGCACCGGGATACCTCAAAGGAAAGTTCAAAGCATTGAGGCCAATCAACATCCCTTCAAACAATCCCTCCCCCTGGTCTAACATCTCAGCAATTTTTTTATGCTCCAAATGAGTAGATACACAAATATGTTTTATCAAACCTTCTTCCTTTAATCTTAGAAAACCCTCCAAAACCCCTTTTTTCTTTCGATTAGGCAAGTCTTCCGAATGCACCAAGCACCAAACATAATAAAAGTCCAGATAATCCAGTCCTAATCTATCTAAACTTCGCATACATGCCTCCCGAATCTCTTTCGGATTATCTGCCATAGTTTTAGAACAGACATAGAAACTGTCGCGAGGCTTGTTCATTTGTTTAAAGGCATACCCGTAGATTATTTCACTTTGGTCATCGCAATACGAAGGAGCCGTATCAAAGAAGTTAATCCCTAACTCATACGCACGAATAAGCACTTCCGCCATTTTTTCTGTCTTATGCGGTTCTTCAAACCGCATACCGCCCATTCCTAAACGGGATACTTTTAAGCCTGTTTTGCCAAACTCTTTGTATAGCATAAAACCACTCCTATCGTTTTAGCAGATGTGTTTTTTCAAGTATGAAATAGAGATTGGATTTGCTTTATTCTATTTATTATTGCAAAGATATAATTAGAGAATACAATCCATGCAAAGGGAATAGTGATATGCTCTATTTTGTGAACACAATATTATGTTGTTTTGTCCTCAGTAGTCCAGAATGTTTTGCAAAAGAGAAAGTTCCTGATAAAATCGGTGAATGGACAAAAGAAAAAAAGGTGTTGGAATTTGTCCCTGATAATTTATTTGATTATATAAACGGTGACGCAGACCGATATTTGCCTTATAATTTTCAAAAATTAACCGTGCTTTTTTATCAGGATAATACAAACGCTGATAATACGGTAGAAGTACAGATATACCAAATGGCTACGCATTTAGACGCCTTCGGCATATATTCCGTCCACAGAGACCGCAATAAAGATATTTTTCCCTATGGTAAGGATGGTTTTATCGGTGAAAATCAAGCCATGTTCTACCAAGCACAATATTTTGTAAAACTTATGACAAGGCAAAGCCAGAACGCGAAGGCCAACCTCGAACTTTTCGGTAAGACAATATCCAAATTACTTCCAAAATTAGAAGATACAATCCCTGAGTTAACATGTTTAGACCAACCCAACAAAATTTCTCGTTCTGAATGTTATTTAGCCAAAGATGTGCTTGCTCAATCCTTTTTACCCCGAGGGACCACAGTCCTTTATAAGATAGACAACAACACAGCAACAGGCTTTATTGTAATGTTTAGAAATAACACTGAAACAGAAAAAGGATGGGTAAAATACAAAGAGTATTTAGAGGAAGTTAGTGCTGAATTCCAAATACAGGGAGAAAACACCCTGATTATTACTTCGCCTTCTTCAGAAACGGCTATTTTATCTCTTGTAAAAAACCGTTTAGTAGGTGTCTGGTTTCCCGGTGGTGATATTTCTCAAATTCAGAAACTGCAAGAAGACATCAAATCATGTCTTTCTCAAAAAATAATTCAACCCGATTCGGACAAAGTTGGGAAATAATCGCCTTGTGAAAAAGATTCCTCTTAAACTATGTAAATATTCTTTTTTTTATATCATTATTCCTTTACTTATATTAGCATGCATAGAAGTTTTCCTGAGATATAAGGGATGGGGAGAAGACCTGTTTCCATGGAAAGAACACATTATCGGAGATAAAAAAATCTATACGAAAAATTTAGCATTTTATCAACAATTCTTTGAACATCCCGTGAACCCAGGAGAATATGAACCTTACATTACTATGATTCAATTACCCAAACCCGAAAATACTATTCGCATTTTTGTATTCGGTGAATCCGCCGCGTTAGGCTGGCCAGATGCAAAGTATTCCATGGGGAAATTTTTAGAAACAATGTTAAACATGTTATACCCCGAGCACCACTGGGAAGTGTATAGCACATGTTTCGCCGGAATTAACTCTCATATTATACGGTATCTGGTTAAGAAGAGCCTCTTTCTACAGCCAGACCTGGTAATATTCTATATGGGGAATAACGAGGCACATGGAACTTTTGGCTTGTATCATTCCTTTCGACATTCCGTGCCGTTGCCTCCTTGGATAACACAAACTCACATCCAATTACAGAATTTCTATCTGATTCAAAATCTTAGAAACATCTCACTATCTATGATAAACAAATTTTCCCCATTGAGAAGAAATAGACCTATAAGATATGATGACCCAAAAGTAGAAGCCGTTATAAATAACTTTGAAAAAAATCTTGAATCAATCATTCACACACTACAAAAAAAGCACATTCGTATTTTGATTAGCACGGTAGGAGCAAATCTTCGTGATTGGCCACCTATAGAATCCTTTTTCCGTGAAGATATCACAAAACCGGAGTATGAAAATTGGAGTAAAAATTTTACAGAAGGGTTAGACGCACTTATAGAAAATAACCTACCAAAGGCAAAAGAATCATTCCAAAAATCTCTTCAGATTGATTCTTCACCCGCAATTCTACATTTCATTTTTGGGTGGACATTATTAGTCGAAGGAAAGGAACAGCAAGCTAGAGAGTATTTTATAAATGCCTGCGATAAGGACGGTTTCAGTTTTGTCCGCTCAAAATCATTTATAAATCAAACCATCACTAAAATAGCCAAAGAAAATCCACATCAAAACAGGTCTATTAGATTAGCCTCTGCAGTAGAGGCATTAAATAAACATGCCCAAAAAAATATATCTGGAGACGACATGTTCATTGACTCTTGCCATCCTAATTTTTATGGCACCTACATCATCTCATGCACTTTTCTTGATAATATTATCCAGCATTTTTCGTTAGAACCTTTACCCATCCCCTCATATGAAGAAGTAAAAATAAGAATGGGAATTATAGAAAATAAAGAGCAAGAATGTTCTTTCCTTGCCCGGCGAGAATTACCTTTGTCTTTGCTTTACTTTGGGGATGAAAGTCAAATTATTGATTTTCATGAAGTATTAAATGCATTAAAACAAAAGAATAATCTTTCCCTTTCTCATGTCATTAACCAAACTTCGATTCATAACAAAAAAAGCATTGAAACGATTTTCTTTCTATTCAGCAGAAATCCGGATCATACAAACTTCGCCATCATTTGTTTGGAGATATTAAATAATTTAGGTTGTTTCCAACAAAGCCTAGAGATAGCGAAGGATTTATGTGACCGATTTCCAACTAATTTTAATTACTATAATCTTTTATTTGATTTTGCCTACAAAGCCCATAATAAAGAATTTGCAAAATTAGCATTAGAAAAAATAAAAAACTTTTATATCCTTGAAAGTTCCTACAAATATAACTTACTCAAATGGCTAATCCAACAAAACGAAAATGAAAATATCTTGGAAATTTGCAATGAATTGCTAACAAAACCTTTTACATCTCCCTTTCATAAACCCTTGCCAAAGTGTATTTTAATAAACAATAAAAAAGAACTATCCTTCCAGAAAAAGTTGGAAGAATGGAATGAAATTCTAAAGAATAATATTTGGTCCTATGACAGTTATCAATTCGTTTATAATCAGGCAGATACTCCTGAAAAAAAGAAACTATTCAAACATACCTTGTTAGATATTATTAAAAAAGAGCCCAAATCCTCTGTTCCCTATACATTTCTTTCCATTATTTATGAGGATGAAAATAATTTAGACCAAAGCATCGAAATGATTCAAAAGTGTATTTCATATTCACCAGGTAATTTATATCACTACTACGAATTAACTCGTATATTGACCCTCAAAGCAGAACAAATCTCCAAAAAAGGAAATCAGGAACAAGCAAATGATTTCTTGGAGAAAGCCGTTGAGTTATTCCCTTATTACGGTCCTGCCTGGCTTCAACTCATAAACACCTGTTATCTCATGGGCGATGAAAAAGGTGCATTAGAAAAGACTTTTGAATGGCAAGAAATTCAAAACAAAGAGATTATGAAATATATCCGGGAAATTATTTTTTGAAGGATAACGATGACACATAAAAATGTATTATGGATTATCAGTGATGAGTTTCGGGCGGATTGCCTCAGTTACACAGGGAACACCATCATTCAAACTCCGAATTTAGATAGATTATGCCAAGAAGGTACTGTTTTTTCCAATTGCTTTGCTCAATCTGCACCCTGTGCTCCCAGTCGTATGTGTATGTTCACCGGCAGATATATGTTTTCGCATGGCTGTGTCTGGAACAAAACACCCTTAAAAAATGCAGAAGAAAACATTGCGTACTACCTACAAAATTATGGATACGAACCTGCACTTATTGGATATAACGACTATGCGAAAGACCCAGACATTCTACCACTTAATCATCCCCATCGTTCCTCATTAAGTTACGAATACGCTTTACCCGGATTCAATCACTTATTTCAACATGAATACGATTCTCCCGAATGGTATGCATACTTAAAAGAAAAAGGCTATCCCGATGAACAATGTACCTGTGAATTTATGTGTCAACCTGATGTCCCCCTCGATGGGCCAGGAAAACATTTGCCAGAATACTATCCTGCACGATATAAAACGGAACATAGTGAATGTAGATTTATCACTGAAACAGCAATTGATTATATAGATAAAAACAAACAGTTTCCATGGTTCTTATCTTTAAATTACATCAAACCGCACAGCCCTAATCTATGTTCTGACCCCTACCACAAACTTTATCGCCATGCCAAATTCCCACCCCCTATACGAGCCGACCTGAATTATTACCAGAACGACCCTTATTTCCAACGATTAGGAAAAGACACATGCAATGCCTTAATTAACCCAATCCATTTGCAAGATTTTCGTTCCGCATATTACGGGATGATTACAGAACTGGATTATAATCTTGGACTCTTATTTGATTACTTAACAGAGACCAACTTATGGGAAAACACCCTTATTATTTTCTCTTCCGACCACGGCGAATATCTCGGAGACCACTACTTAACAGGGAAGTGTCACTATTTCGATAGTGCTTATCATGTTCCCTTGATTATCTATGACCCTTCCGAACAAGCAAATATTACCCGTAGACAAATCATTGATGATTTAGTGGAACTAATTGATATTGTCCCCACAGTATGCGAATTTCTTCGTATACCCCTATATCCTTTATTTCAGGGGAAATCATTACTACCTCGTATTTATGGGGAGGTAAATACAGTTAACAGGGAAGCTGTATTCTCTGAATATTACTACTATTATCATCTCCGATCTGAAGAACAAGTAAAGACAGTTCCTGAGAAATGCGTTCTTTGTGCCGTCCGTGATAAGAGGTATAAATATGTCTTTTTTGGAGAAGAATACTTACCGTCTCGACTTTTTGACATTTCCACCCCTTATGGGGAATTGAATAACCTCTTGCTCACTACGGGATATGATTCACGAGCTCATCATTATCTATCCATGCTTATGCGCTGGCGGATAAAAAATGCAGACTGGAGTATGGAACAGTGGGCTCATGCTTTTCGTTCCTCAGACGAATAAAATAAACCCTTTCCTCTGCATGAAACAGAAGAAAGGGTTTGATTGGCAATCAAGATTATTTGCAGTTAATTACTCACAGAGTTCAAATACACCGGCCGCACCCATACCACCACCGATACACATGGTCTCAAGACCCCATTTCACTCCACGGCGACGCATCTCATAAATCAATGTGCATGCAAGTTTGGCCCCGGTGCATCCCAATGGATGTCCAAGAGCAATGGCACCACCGTTAACATTCACGATATCCGGATTCAAACCAAGAGTTTTAATTACATATAGGGTTTGTGATGCAAACGCTTCATTACATTCTACTAAACCAATATCATCGATAGTAATTCCTGCCTGACGACATGCTTCCTGAATTGCCGGTATTTGAGCAGGTCCTAAGTATCCCGGGTCCCCAGCGCCAACTGCATATCCCCTTAACTTTGCCAACGGCTTCAAATTGAATTCTTTTACAACATCTTCACTCACTATTACTGTTGCTGCTGCACCGCAACTCGTTTGACTTGCATTCCCGGCTGTGGTAACACCTTTACCCGCAGGTCCCTGGAAAGCCAATTTTAACTTGGCCAATCCTTCAAGAGTAGTATCCGGACGAGGACCTTCATCTGTATCAAAGATAAAAGTTTTCCCATCCAAACCCTTTACTTCTATCGGGACAATTTCTTCTTTGAATTTACCCTCTTGAATTGCTTTTAAAGCCAATTGATTACTACGGAACCCCCACTGGTCACACTCTTCGCGTGTTATACCGAAATCATTGGCAACATTGTCTGCACATTGTCCCATAGAGGTATAGGCTCTTGGGTTTTTGCGAATCAAATGCGGATTCGGACATATTTTGTTTCCACCCATAGGAATTACGCTCATACTTTCCACTCCACCAGCAATACCAATATCCAGCATATCGCACTCAATTTTTGTAGCCAAAATAGACATTGTATCCAATCCTGATGAACAAAACCGATTTACAGTTTCACCAGATATAGTATCGGGAAGCCCTGCAACTAACAGACCAATACGACCTACATTCATTCCAGCCTCGGCTTCAGGAAAAGCACAACCGATAATACAATCCTGAAATCGTTCGGCTGGTATTCCCGACCGTTTCACAACTTCTTTTAATACGGCCGCTAATAGGTCATCGGGACGGACATGTGCGATAGCACTTCCTTTCTTAGATTTGCCTACCGCAGTCCTACATGCTGCTACAATATATGATTTTTCCATATTTAATCCTCCTTACAACTTTAAGGTTAATTCCGCAATGGTTTACCTGTGGTTAACATGTGTTGAATTCTTTGTTGTGTTTTCTCTGTCCCGCAGAGACTGCAGAATGCTTCACATTCCAAGTCAAGCAGGTCTTGTTCGGTGATAGGTGTCCCTTCTGCACGGTCACCACCCGTCAGTATATATGCCACTTTGGTGGCAATAAGCATGTCGTGCTCGGAGGCAAAGCCGGCTTCCTTCATACCCCAAACAGCCGCTTCAAATGCAGCGCGAGGAGTTTCTCCTAAGGCCCAGAGTTTCGGAGGTCTGGGGGGTCTATATCCTGCCTGTATTAGACTCAAGCAAACATTCTTTGCTCTTCCTACTTGAAGTTCAAAATTCGGTTCGATAATATCCGTTGGTCTTAAGTAGCCTAACTCAACAACTTCTGCACCGCTTGTACCAACTTTTGCCATTGCAATATCTTCAAAGGAACGACGGATGAATGGGAACGGGTCTGCATTTACACTTTCCGGAATTAATTCCAATGCACGAACTGTCATTTCCTTCGTTCCACCTCCTGCGGGGATTACACCAACACCAGCCTCTACCAAACCCGCATAGGTTTCTCCTGCAATAACACATTTCGCTGCATGCATACAGATTTCAAGACCACCACCGAAGGTATAATGATGAGGAGCAATAACCACAGGTCTCGAGCAATATTTCATCCTCATATTCGCTCCCTGTAAACCACGAACCATTGCTTCAATTGCCCCCCAATCTTGTTGCATAATTTGTCCCAAAATTAAGAACAAATTGGCACCGGCACTGAAATGAGGTCCCTGGTTTGCAACAACCATGCCTTCATATTTGCCTTCTTCTAACAAATCGACACCTTTACTCAACATCATGACGATGTCCGCATCAACCGCATTCATCTTGCAATGAAATTCACAGCAGATAATTCCATCACCAATATCAATCAAACTGGCACTATCATTTCTATCAATCTCTTTACCCGGTTGTGCTTTTACAACAGACAAGCGAATTTCTTTCGGATTCTTTGGAACAGGTTTATACGAGTTTGTGGAAATATCGAAGAAATAATCTACTCCATCTTCTGTTTTATAGAAAGAACTCCCACCTATCTTCTTAACTGCTTGTGCAATTGCGGGCAACTCAATTCCTTCTGCTTCCATTCGCTTACATACCTCATCAAAACCTAACATATCCCAGGTTTCAAAGATACCTGCTTCCCACGCAAATCCCCATTTCACTGCATTATCAATGTTCACAATATCATCTGAAATTTCAGGAATACGGTTGCTCGCATATTTGGCCACATGGGCAAATAATTTAAATACAAATTTAGCACCCTTGTCTTCACTAAAATGCATCACCTTTAATTTTTCGGCAAGGTCTTCAATACTCCGAACGGCTCCGGTACAATCGAATTTCGCTTTTACAGGGTCCCGATACTCAACTGTGGCCGGGTCAATCGCTTGAACAATGGCCTTACCCTTCTCATCTTTTTTATCTGTCTTCTTATAAAAACCGCTACCGGTTTTGTTACCCCACAACTTCTTCTCTACCATCTTCTCTACCCAATCGGGCATCTTGAAGTAGTCTCTGCTCTCGTCATCCGGGCAACCATCATATACATTTTTCACGACCTTAACAAAGGTGTCCAGTCCAACGAGGTCTGCTGTGCGAAATGTAGCCGAACTGGCATGTCCAATAGCCGGTCCTGTTAAAGCATCAATTTCTTCAACAGTCAAACCTTCCTTTGTCATCTCGTGCAATATGAAAGACATTGTAAAAGTTAAAATACGATTAGCTATGAAGTTCGGCGTATCTTTGGCATAAACGATACCTTTCCCTAATACATTCTCACCAAACCAAGCTATAGTATCAATCACCTCTGGCCGTGTATCGGGTCCTGGAATAAGTTCCAGCAATCTCAGATAGCGAGGCGGATTAAAGAAATGTGTCCCCATGAAATGTTGGCTCATTTCTTTAGGCATGCTTTCTGCCATAGCACGAATGGGAATACCGCTTGTGTTCGATGTTACAATACTTCCAGGTTTACGATGCTGAGCGACCTGAGCATAAACTTGTTTTTTAATGTCCAGATTTTCCATCACTACTTCAATAATCCAATCGCAATCTGCTATCTTATGCATGTCATCCTCAAAATTCCCTGTCTCTATCATATTCAAATAACTTTTGCTGTAAAGAGGTGACGGTTTTGCTTTCAACAGATTTGCTTTATTACCCTCGACCAGCTCATTCCGTTTTTTTGCCTTTTTCTTGTCATCATCAGAGAGGTTTGGAGTTACTATATCCAGCATAATGCTGGGAACTCCACAGTTGGCAAGGTGTGCTGCAATTGCTGCACCCATTACGCCAGAGCCTAACACTGCCGCTTTTCGAATTTCCCTCATGGATTTTATACTCCTATAACTAGGTTAAAGGTTTTAATTTGATGAATCATTATACTTACCGTTCGTTATACAATATTTATAATACTATCTGCAAATCAAAATTGCAAATTTTTTATTATCTCACAAGAAATACCTCGTATTTTTAATTTTATGGTTTTCTGCTACTCAGATTTTAGCAATTTTATAATAATCAACCCAAATAAGCACCACAAAAAAATAGGCTCTATATTTTTACATTATGATATAGAGCCTATACAAATATCTATCTCGACTTTTACTCTTTCGCCCAACCATATTCAACGCGGGGCATCGGTTTCCCTTCCCTCTGCAAATAACGCAATTCTTTATAACTAATTAATTCTATACCTAATGATTTGATATATTCGCGTGTTTCTGGTTTACAGAAAAATTCTGTATCTGCTGTTCTACGACCTGCAGAACCTGTAGTAGCCTTCATTTCAGGTGTTAATTCTCCACAGTGGATATAAATCTCAGAAACTTTACCCGCAGGTATTTGTGATAATCGTTCTTTCCACCAACTTTCCGTAGCTTCAATTGATGGAGGATCATCCATAAATAACTCATCCGGATGAAGGACTCCTAATTCGTCTGCTTTATCTATTAAATATTCCCCACCATATTTTTTCATCAACTCACGACCGGCCATACGGCAGGGCAAATTATAATCTTTTGCTATCTTGATATAAATCTCATGGTACCCCGGTGCATATTGCATCGTTCCCATGTGAGAATCTATATGTGTTACATCTATACCTGCTAACAAGGCTTTATCTATTTGCGCACGGACTTCCTTCTCTACATCTTCAGGCTTGGCATTTAAATATACAAAGGGGACATCTCCATAAAAATATCCCATCTCATCGCACAAACTGGGAACAGCCGTCCGCCCTAATACCGGTCCCCACTTATAACTACTCCATTCACTGGTTAATGTTGTATGAACACCTATACTTGCTTTTGGATTTTCTTTTACCAGCTTCACCGCCTCCATGAACCAGGGACAGGGGACCATTACTGTTGCAGAAGTTACTCCTCCAACCCTCAAAGCGCGGATCGTTGCCATATTTGTAGCATGATTCATTCCAAAATCATCTGCATTAATAATTAATACTTTCGTACCTGGAGAAAAACCCAACCGTTCTACTAATGAAGGCTTTGGCTGGGTATCTTGAGCAATCGTGATAGTAGTAATCATAAAAATCAAAACAAAAGTTAAAATAAACAGCACATGGTTACTCATAAAAAACTCCTTTCCTATAGAGAAATAGTTTGATATATATTTTCGTTAAAATATTGATTAAATTTTAGACTAAAATTATAAAATTTTTGTTTTACTTTATTTGTTCCTTGCATTATATTATATAGGGATTATATAAAACTGTTTTAATCAAAGGATAACTTATGCAACACAGCGTCCATTTTATAATCCTTTTTCTATTTATTTTATCAACTACGATAAACATATCCGCTCAATGGCAATCCCCATCTAAGGGACCCAAAATAGACTATACCACATTCGTTGAATACGAAAGCATAAAACCCGAAACACCCGTTAGAATTGCCATACAATTTCAGTTAGAACCGGAATGGCACATCAACAGCAATAAACCCCTTGATGAATTTCTGATACCGACAGAAATCCAATTTGAAGAAAATGCCTTTATACAAATCAAAAAGATTATCTATCCTCCCTCTAAAGAAGTAAAGTTATCTTTTTCTAACGAACCGCTCTCTGTATTCGAAAACCTTTTTTTAATTGGCTTTGAAATTGTAGTTCTATCTGATAACAAAAACCGTAGTTCCATAGAATTATCCGGTTCATTAAATTACCAACCTTGTAATGACCGACAATGCCTTCCCCCCTCTTCTATACCTATAAAAGTATCATTAAATATGGGCGATAATCTCATCCCTGCAAACGAAGAAACACAACAAAAGATAAAATTGATACCGTGGGATACAGCAGAATCCCTTCCCGAAACAAAAATAACACAGGAAAAAGTTTTTACGGAAGAAACTTCAAAACAAACACCCATCCCAATTCCTGCTCAAGGGAATTGGGAAGAACGAATTAAAGATTTTCAATTCGCTTCAAGATTAGATGGGTATGCTAACCGTGATGAATTTATCCGTTTTATCGATGCATCAGAACAGGAAACTTCAACTTCTACTTCGCGAAAATCAAGGTTAAACATCCTTTCGCTACTATTTATAATCCTTATTGGCGGACTTGCATTAAACCTTACCCCTTGCGTTTTACCTGTAATCCCGCTGAACCTCGCTATCATCGGTGCTGGGGCTCGTGCAGGGTCGAAGATACGCGGTTTTCTGTTAGGTTTAGCCTATGGCTTGGGCATTTCCCTGGTCTATGGGGGTCTGGGAATTGCAGTTGTGCTGGGTTTTTCAAAGACATTCGGTTCTATCAATTCTACTTACTGGTTTAACGGCCTGATAACTTTACTATTTATCGTGCTGGCCTTAGCCATGTTCGACTTTATCGTTATTGACTTTTCTCGTTTCCAGGCGTATATTGGCATTCGGAAAAATCCAAAAGGGAGTTTCTTTGTGGCACTATTCATGGGCGGAGTGTCCGCATTATTAGCCGGTGCTTGCGTAGCACCTGTTGTTATATCCACGATTCTTCAATCACAGGATTTATACAGTCAGGGATATACCTCTGCCCTTCTACTTCCTTTCTTATTAGGTATCGGAATGGCTTTACCATGGCCTGTATTAGGTGCAGGAATGACCCTTCTACCTAAACCCGGCAAATGGATGGAATATGTCAAGTATGGCTTTGGTATCTTCTTACTTGGCCTTGCCGTTTACTATGGATACACAACTTACACCCTCTTTAATGCAGGCAGTATCAAAACCGAACAAATTACTCAAGGCTGGTATACCTCATTGGCGGAAGGACTTGATGAAGCACAAAAAAACAATCAGCCGGTAATCATTGACTTCTGGGCTACATGGTGTAAAAACTGCATTGTTATGAACAAGACCGTTTTACCGGACGAAACAGTCAAACAAAAACTGAATAATTTTGTCAAAATTAAATATCAAGCAGAAAATCCTGACGAACCAACAGTGCGAAAAGTCCTTGACCACTTTGAAGTGTTGGGGCTACCCACATTTATTATATTGAAACCCAGACAAAAATAAACTCTTTTATTTAAGATATGGAAGAAACTCTATTATACAGATTAATAGTTGAACATTTTTTTACCGTTATCGGTTTCTTACTCGCCGTTTTTCTTATTCTAAAAATTATCAGTGAACATCGCCGTCCCGGGGGAGCAATATCCTGGCTAATTGCCATTATTTTTGCACCGTATATCGGTGTACCTCTCTACTTTATACTCGGTGGAAGAAAAATTACAAAAAAAATAAACAGAAAAGAACCCCTTTACACCACACCGAATACAAAACCTGAACAGCCTGTAAAAAATCCAATTGAACGAGTTCTTTTATCCTCAGGAATGCCTTCCATAAGACAGACATTTTCCACGGTGTTCTTATTTGACGGTATCGATGCCTTCCATAAATTAATCGAGATTATCAACCATGCAGAAGAATATATTTACTGCACTACCTTTATTTTAGGCAAAGACGAGACCGGATTCCGTATCATCAATGCATTAGCCGAAAAAGCAAAACAAGGGGTTCGAGTCTGCTTATTATTAGATAGTCTTGGTTGTTTAACTGTTACACAAAAAATGCTCCATCCCCTCCTTGATTCCGGTGGAGAAGTAGGCTTCTTTTTACCCGTTCTCCCTTTTCGACGAAAATGGTCTGCAAACCTCCGCAACCATCGGAAAATCGTGATTGTAGATGGTAAAATTTCCATGATAGGGGGAATGAATCTTTCCAATAATTTTATGGGACCGAATCCCTCTCCAAAAAGATTCTTAGACAATGTCGTTTTCTTAACAGGGGAACCCATTTGCGATATTGAACAAGTATTTCGGAGCGACTGGTACTTCACAACAGAAAAAGAATTGCCCGAACCTAATATCCCTTCTTTTCTTACCGAGCCAAATATGAATACGCTCCCCGGACGGGTGCAGGTTGTCGCCAGTGGACCGGATGTCCCGGAAGACACACTATACGATGCTATTTTAACCGCCTGTATGGAAGCAAAAGAGAGAATCTGGATTGTTACTCCTTATTTTGTTCCGGACGAGCCCATTTTGAAAGCACTCACCCTACAGGCTCGAGCCGGACTGGATGTATCCATTATCCTACCCCAAAAATCCAACCATCTCATTGCAGACTTTGCACGAGGACCTGCCTTACGCGAACTGCTCAAAAGTGGAGCCAACATCTGGTTTTACGAAAAAGGTATGGTTCATTCAAAGTTATTGGTATTCGACCGCTATCTTGCTGTTACTGGCTCACCTAATCTTGATATTCGCAGTATGTATCTCAACTTTGAAATAGCCCTGTTCCACTACTCCCCGAATGAAATCGATGCCGTTTCAGGCTGGATCTATCAACTAATAAATAATTCACGGAAAGTATCTGTATTACCTGAAAAAACCTTCCAGATATGGATGGAAAACCTTAGCCTTCTTATAGCCCCTCTGATATAAACATTCATATACCTCCCCCGATTTTCCTTCAACACTCTTCTAAAAAAAACAAAGTTTCCTCTATGAATACAAAAATTAAATACATCTACAAGACACAACCAAAACTTGCTATCCAAATAGTCATACAAAAAAACAAGTAGGGGCTTCCTTTTTCAAGCCCCTACTTAAAAACGGAAACATCACTATTTCTTAACTTATATTACTACCAAAAATCTAATTCCTTCCTCCACCAGAGCCTCCACCATTACCACCTCCATTATTATTTCCACCCCCACTATTTTCTCGATTATTCCAGCGGAAGATATTACCAAGCCACTCACGAATTCTCTCACGGACCATCTCTCGAATCACATTTCCCACCCCTTGAAGATTGTCAATTACTCGAACTTTTACCTCTTTTTCAACACTATCAGAAACTTTTATTTTAATAGACGAAGCCAACGGTGAAGTATTAGATAGCGACCCTAATACAGAATCATCTATCTTCACAGAGATATATTCCCTATCCCAGGGTCCCGCAGAAGTTCCTTCCTTCGGGTCTACGAGTACCCATTCATTTGCAGGTTCAACTGTAAACTCCATTTCCGTAGCAAATGGAAACCGATTCCAGACACGAACCACTCTGTCCGTACCTTTCTCAATGTCTTTTTTCGTAAAAACAAGATTTTTAGGCGCATAACCCAATTGCAATCCAATCCACCATTGAGGTGTCTGCTTGGCACTCATCAGGTCCTTTGTCAATTCGTTCAACTGCTCACAGCCTTGTAGCATCATTAACATAGCAACACAGACACTCAATACTACTGCATACCTTTTCATTGTTTTAATTCCTCTGTTAGAGTTTCTCCTTTTGCCCAGCAAAATCCTTAACTACATATAAATAACGACAACAAAAAAAACCATTACAAACATTTTACAAAAAAATTTTTTTCCCCCCACAATTATGTGTAAAATAAAAAAATTAAATAAATCTCATTCACAACTTAAATCAATTTAAAAAAAGGTATCCTAACTATGGGAAACGGGACAATTTTCAGTTTCGATTTAGGGACAGGAAGCATTGCAACCTGCGTCCGTCAAGACGAAGAAATCAAATACATCCATGTTGAAACCCTCCCCGGCGAATTTGCCACCCTAAAAGAGACACGAGAACGGCGACGCCAAATCCGAACACGCCTCGCTCACAAACAACGCGAAGAGTGGTGGAAAATACATGCAAAAGAAGCCGGTATCGAAGTGTTAGAAACGGGACATTTAGACGAAAAAGGAAACTTCATCTCACCCGACCCACGACTAACCTGCGAATTTTCAAAAAAAGGCAACCCTACGATTTACAACTCCTTGCTTCTTCGTATCGCACTTCTACAAGGTAAAAAATTAGAAGGTTGGCAGATTTTCAAAGCCATCTGGAACGCTATTCAAAGACGCGGGTATGATGAAAACATCCCGTGGAAACACAAATTAGAAGCCGAAAAAACGGAAGATGATAACGAACAAGAAAACTCAAAACAAACCAAAGGGAAGAAAAGCAAAAAGAAGGAAGATGCGAACTCCGAAGACGAAGAACAGAAAATTAGACAAGCGGTTATCAAATATAAAGAAAAATTAAACAATACATTTGGAGACAAAGAAGAATACAAATATCCTTCCTACTTAGAAGCATACCTTTTAGGAATCTGGTCGCCGGACGAGCCCGATAATTTAACAAAAACCATATCCGAAAACCCGGAACCTATACGAAATAAAGATGGAAATATAAAACTTATAACACCTACAGAACTCGTAGAAAAGGAATTAAAACAACTTCTTGTCAAAGTAGGGGAACAGAATGAATATATCAAAAAGAATTTAAATTATATCCTCTATGGTCCTTCTGGATGTCGTTATGGCGCCTACATTCTTCCTAAATACCGCGGATACATGGGAAAAGACTGGGAATGGCAGGGACTCCTCTCTCAAAAAACCCCACGCTTCGATAACCGCATCGTTTACAAATGCCGGCTCATGCCTCGCTTCAATGTCTGCAAAAGAAAAGATCTCCTTTCCCAAGAAGTCATTTTCTTAATGAAATTAAAAAATTTCAGGTTTGTAGATGCAGAAACCGGTGAAGAAAAAATGCTTACCCCTGAGCAAATACAAAAAATGTTCAACGATTTCCAAAATACCCTAAAAATCAATAACCGTGAACTAAAAAAATACTTAAAAGAAAACTTCAAAGGAGAAATACATCCCTCTTTTCCCGCTATTGACGCACCCAACACAAAAGGAAGGGCTTCCTTCTGCCGACCCACATTAAAAATTATCAAAGAGATTATTCTATCCGGCAAATCTCCTCATACTTTATATCAAGAATACACTTCCTCTAACACCAATACAGACCCTAAAAAAGGACTTATTAACAATGACTATAAATTCCTCCTAAAAATGCCCACAGAGTGGGAAAACTTCCATATACCTGACGAAAGAGAAGATGAGGCACAACTTAACGAAGATGAACGAATTAAAGTAATTTACAACATACTATCTAAGATTACAAATCCTGTTGTAAGACATCGGTTATTATTGTTCTACCGAAAATTACAATATCTTAAACAAGAGTTTGGAATACCCAATATAGTCATGCTCGAATTTGCCCGTGATCCTGAAGAACTACTCGCTGGCGAAGAACGAAAGAAAAAATACTTAAAACTTCAAAAAGAAAATCGGCAGAAAAAAGAAAAGGCAGAAAAAATTTATCAAGAATTAAAAAATGGAAATGTTAACTTAAAAGGTCGCTCTATTTTACTTAAAATTCAACTATGGCAAGAACAAAATGGAATAGACCCCTATTCAGGAGAACAAATCCCTCAAACAAAAATTAACCTCTATGAAATTGACCACATCGTTCCGCGAGAAATGGGAGGCTCTGATGCCTACTTCAATAAAGTTTTAACTTCACCTGAAAAGAATCGTGAAAAGGCAAAGAGAACCCCTTATCAAATGTTCAAAGGGAATATCTCTGATTGGAAAAAATATCTGAACACTATAGAAAAAATCACAAACTTAAGTAAGAAAAAAAGAGCACTACTCACATCAGAAAATCCAGAAGAACTTATTGAAAGATACACCCATTTAGCAGAAACCGCCTATATCTCACGGCTTGCACAAAAAATCTGTCATCTCTTCTTCGGATGGGAACAACTAACAAAAGGCTCACAAAGAAAAGTTTTCGTAGTTTCGGGTGCCTTTACAAGAAAAATTAGAACCATCTTTGAACTGGACCGAATTCTATATCCTGACCTTTCTGATGAAGAATACAAAGAATTACTCACGAAAGGAGAAATCCAGAAGAAAAACCGGGACAATCCGCGTCACCATGTCTTGGACACTATCGTGCTTTCTATCATCCCTGAAATTAAATACAACCCTGAACGAGAAAAAGACGATTATCCCGTATGGTTCAATAAAGAATATTGTCGCCAATACATTGAAAAATGTTTCCCAAGACCTATTCGTTTCGTAAAAGCCAAATTAGCAGAAACCATTTACGGCTTACGAGAAAGAAATGATTATACAGAAGAGGAAAAGAAAAAAGGCAAAAAACAATATGTCTTTGTAACACGATTTGGAACAGGAACTACCCTAAAAGAGTATGATGACTTAAAATTTGCTAAAAAAAATGTAGAATCCATATACAGTTATAACATTCGACAAGATCTTATGAAAAAATTAGAAGAAAAACCAGCACCCGAAGAATGGAAAGTCTTCCTTCACAACTACCGTGCCGGCGGAAAACCTAAAAAAATTCTGGTAAAAGCGAGCAGTTATATTGATGAAGAAGAAGTTCAAAAATTTTTAAACGGAGAAATTCCTAATTTAGGTGAGTTTATTAAAGGAAAAATGCCCGGACAATTCCTAAAGCAAAAAAAGGAGTCTAACGGATATTTTGTTTATAAAGATGAAAAAGGAAAGTGGCAACGCGAAATTATCTACGCCTTCGAGTCCCCTTATAAAAAGAAAAAGGAAATTCTGAATAAATACAAAGATACCGAGATATACTTCTTCAGGTCAGGAATGTTGGT
>OGCI01000271.1_pt1 | contig 65617 bp, 66 predicted proteins | sample 1570021 | NCBI WGS metagenome assembly OGCI01 (sample SAMN06264664, study PRJEB24512) | hot springs metagenome | isolation source: Hot spring water | place: South Africa: Tshipise | collected 2015-06-21
AGGTCGATGTTTCCCCAGTCCCGACGGCCGTGCCGCCGACCCTCGCAGAACGCCAGCAGCGTCCCGCGGGTTGTCGCGACGATGGCGGGAATGCGGACCGTGTGGTAGCCGTCCGAAGCCGCCTCAAGCAGCTCCGTGCGGTGAGGAATGACGGTGCGGCGCCAACGTTAGGGAAAGCATATTTCAGCTCGTCGCAAACGCGCCGCGGGAAATGGCCGGGAAGCTGGTGCAGTGGAAGCCGGTCCGGCCTCCATTTCGGCGGGGGGCAGCTTCGTCGCGATGACGACCCGGTCCCGCACATCCTGCAGCGCCTCGCCAAGAATCTCCTCCGACTCGCCCCCGCCGTACTGGGGGGCGGTGTCGAAGAAGTTGACCCCTGCGTCGATCGATGCGCGGATCGCGGCGATCGAATCGCGGCGGTCCTGTCCGTCCCAGAAGGGATCGCGCGTGGCGATGGACCATGTGCCATGGCAGATGACCGAAACCCGCAGATTCGTCCGGCCCAGGATGCGCAGCCTCATGTTCCAGGCCGGATCGTACCGGCGGCGGTTGTGTCGTCAAGGCCTCGAGATAAGCCGGTCGACGGCCCGCCTCGGAAATCCCGGCGCGGACCGTCCCTCCTCGCGGCGCAGTTCCCAACGTGGCCCCCCGCCGGGCCGGCCGTCCAGGGATTGGAACTTATCTCTTGACGCGGAAGACAGACGGCACCAAACTGGGTTCTTATGGAGGTATTTGAATGCGTACGCTGATCGCGATCGCACTGGCGGCCACCGTCCTCGCCATACGTTGTCCGGCTGCGCCGGCCCGTCTCAACATCCTTTGGCTGATCGCCGAGGACCTGGGGCCGCATTTGGGCTGCTATGGCGAGCCGGCCGTCGAGACGCCCCACCTCGACCGCCTTGCCGCCGATGGAGTCCGGTTCACCCATTTCTTCAACGGCCACGTATGTTCCCCCAGCCGTTCCGCGTTCATGACGGGGATGTACGCCACGACCATCGGCGCCCATCACCATCGGTCGCACCGCACCGACGGCCATCGGCTGCCGGAGGGGGCCAAGGTGCTCACCGACCGGTTCCGGTCGGGCGGATGGCTCACCGCGAATCTCCGCACCCTCCGTCGTCCTGCGGCTTCCGCGGCACGGCCAAGACGGACTGGAACTTCGCGTACGACGGCGCCCCGTTCGATTCGGATATGTGGACCGATCTTCGCGGCCCGCGCCCGTTTTTCGCCCCGATCAATTTCTCCGAAATCCATCGGCCGTTCACCGCGCCCCGCCGTGCCGATCCCGCGCGCGTGGCACTGCCGCCCTATTAACCCGACCACCCTGTGGCCCGCGAGGACTGGGCCATGTACCTGGACGAGGCGATGGAGCTGGACCGGAAAGTCGGCCAACTGCTGGCGGCGCTGGAGGCCGACGGGCTGTCGAACACGCTGGTCGTCTTCTTCGCAGACAACGGCGCGGCGCACGTGCGCGCCAAGCAGTTTTGCTACGACTCCGGCCTCCACTGCCCCCTGATCCTGCGATGGCCTGCCGGCCTGCCCCCGCCGGAGAGGCTGGCCCCCGGCCGGGTGGACGACCGCCTGATCCACGGAATCGATCTGGCCCCGACGATGCCGGCGCTCGCCGGCCTGCCCAAGCCCCCAGCCATGCAGGGCCGCGTGTTTCTGGGACCGCAGCGGGAGCCGGACCGCGAGTTCGTCTTCGGCGCCCGCGACCGCTGCGACGAAAAGATGATGCGCATTCGGACCGTTTGCGATCGGCGCTACCGATACATCCGGAACTGCACACCCGAAACGCCGTTGTTGGCCCCGAACGCCTACAAGGAGCGCCGGTATCCCGTCGGGAATCTCCTTCAACAATTGAACGCCGAGGGGAAGCTTACCCCCGCGCAGGCGTTTCTCAGCCGGCTTCGGATGCCGGATGAGGAGCTCTACGCCCTCGAGCGGGACCCGCACGAAATGGTGAACCTCGCCGAATCGCCCGACCCGGAGCACCGCGCCGTTCTGGCCCGGCTGCGGGAGGTGTTGGAACGATGGATCGAGGAGACCAACGACCAGGGTCGATTCCCTGAATCCCCCGAGGCCGCCTTGTCCCCCGCGGCCCAGGAAGAAAAACGGCAACCGCCGGACCGAAGGCAGCCATGAGACAACCCACCGCCGTGCGCCGCCGCCAGTTCCTCCGCCGAGCCGCCGCTGGGGTACTGATCGTCCGCCCCTGGGTCGTCGGCCGCGGCGCCGAGCCCCCGCCGTCCGAACGCATCCACATCGCCGCGATCGGGGCCGGCGGCCAGGACCACAGCGGCATCAAGGGGATGGTCGCCGGCCACGAGATCGTCGCGCTATGCGACGCGGACCTGTCCCACGCGGCTGCCGCGATCAAGGAGCATCCGAACGCACGGCGGTACACCGATTTCCGGCGGATGTACGACGAGATGTCCGGCTCGATCGATGCGGTCCTCGTCGCGACGACCGATCACACCCACTTTCCAGCGGCGCTGTGGGCGATCCGGCGCGGCAAGCACGTCCACGTGCAGAAGCCGCTGACGCACTCCATGTGGGAGGCTCGGCAGCTTGCGATCGAGGCTCGGCGCCACAAGGTCGTGACCAAGATGGGCAACCGAGGACAAACCTCCGAGTAAACGCGGCGCGTGATCGAGCTGTCGCGCGGCGGTGCCTTTGGCACGCCGTTGAAGGCCCACATTTGGACCGACCGTCCGATCTGGCTGCAGGGCGCGTCGCGGCCCGGGGGGGGACCTCCCCCCTCCGCCCTCGACTGGGAAAACTGGATCGGCCCGGTCCCCATGCGACCGTATCTGGGCCGCTGGCCGGAGAGCCACCCGGCCCGTTCCATGAAGACCTTCCGGCAACCGCAGGTCTATCACCCGTTTGTCTGGCGCGGATGGCGGGAGTTCGGTACCGGCGCGCTCGGCGACATCGGCTGCCACGTGATCAACCCCGTGTTCTGGGCGCTGGACGAGATGAAGGGCCCGTTCGCGGTGGAGGCCGAAACCGTCCCGTTCACCGACGACATGTATCCCGAGTGGTCGGTGGTCACCTACACCTTCCCGCGCGCCGGCGGCCGGCCATTCAAGCTCGTGCGGTACGACGGCGGGCGGCGACCGCCGTGGCCCGCCGAGTACGAAGCCCAACGCCCTTGGGATAACCTGGATCATGGCGCCCTTTACATCGGCGACCGCGGCGTGATGCTCGGTTCGCGGCTGATTCCTGAATCGCGGATGAGGGAATACGCGCCCCATGCGCCGCCGCCGACGCTGCCCCGGTCGCCCGGCCATTACGAGGAATGGCTGGCGGCGATCAAGGGGGTTCCGCGCATCGACAATTCGTTCGACCACTCCGGCCCGTTGACGGAGTTGGTGCTGGCCGGCAATACCGCGATCCGCTGCCGCGCCCGCCGGGAATGGGACCCGGTGGGTTTTCGGTTCACCAACCACGACGAGGCCAACCGCGGGCTCCGGCGGGAATCCCGCGCCGGCTGGGAGATTTGACGGCCTCACAGCGGGCGCCGCGGAACGGCATATTTCGTCGTCGCCGGTCCCGCCGCGGCCCTGCGGATGTGCATCCCAGGGCCGGACCGTCGTACGGCCGTGTTCGGCTCGAGCAAGGTCGTACCCTGCGCTCGCGAATTGCCATATGAACGCCACATCCTGTACCGAGCCGACCCTCTTCTGATGTGGCGTCGACTTCATCGGGCCATCCACGGCGTCGAATTCCCGCGCCGGCTTATCGGCCTCCGCTGCTTGCCCGGGGTGCGGAAAACAGCCAACATCTCCGCGTGAGCCGGCTCGAACAGGACGTGCGCCGCGAACTCCGCAAGGCGGTGGCCGACCTCCTTCGCTGGGCCCAAATCGAGCGCGAAGGGACGGCGTTCGTCGAGTGTGATCCCGGCCTCTTGCGCTCGCTGATGGCGCCGCCCGCTGCCCCATCCGCGCCGCCGGCATCGGCCGCCCCCCCGAGCGTTCCGCCGTCCACCGCGCTCGCAGCGATCGCCGCCCGGATTGCGACCTGTACACGATGTCCCCTGCACCGTACCCGGAACCGGACCGTGCCGGGCCAGGGTCACCCGTCGCCGGAGCTGCTGTTCGTCGGGGAGGGGCCAGGGGAGGAGGAAGATCGCCAGGGGCTGGCCTTCGTCGGCCCGGCCGGTCAGTTGCTGACGCGTCTGATCCGCCGGATGGGGTTGTCGCGCGACGAAGTATTCATCGCCAACATCGTCAAATGCCGTCCCACCGAGAACAACGCCGGCCGCCGCGACCGGCCGCCGACGGAGCAGGAGATGGCCGCCTGCATCCCATACCTCGAGGAGCAGATCGCCGTGCTCCGTCCGCGGGTCATCGTCTGCCTTGGCGGAACCGCGCTATTTGGCCTGCTCGGCCTGAAGAGCATCACGAAGCACCGCGGCCGATGGCACGAGTACCGAGGCATTCCGATCATGCCGACCTTTCACCCCTCCTACCTGCTGCGTGCCGGCGGCGACGAGAAGGCGAGGTACTGGGAAGTGTGGGAGGACATGGCCGAGGTACTCCGCCGTCTCGGCCGGCCGGTCCCCGACGTCGGCCCGCGGCGTCCGCCGGCGGCCGGCCGCTAGGCGGGCCCGGCGCCGGCCGCCCAGGCGCGGACCGCGCGGATCGTCGCGACCGCGGAGGAGTGCACGAGGCTCCGGACGCCGCACCGCTCCGCCGCCACGCAGTTCTCCGGCTCGTCGTCCACGAACAGGCACTCGTCCGCCTTCAGGCCGAGCCGCCGCAGCCCCTCCAGGAAAAACTCCGGGGCCGGCTTTCGCGCGCCGAGTTCGAACGACAGCGCGTGCCCCTCGTGCACGGCCATCGCCGGAAAGGCCTCGTAGACCCACGGCACGTGCATGTCGCTGGTGTTGGAGAAGTACCAGATGCGCAGGGTCGTCGACAGATCCCGCCATGCAGCGACGATCTCCGGATCGGGCCGGAACATGGCGCGCCAGATCGCGACGAACTCGTCGTCCGATCCGGTGAAGCCCAAGCGGCGCCGCACGTGGGCGATGAACTCGGCGCGGCCGACGCGGCCGCACTCATACGCCTCGAGCACCGGATCGGTCCGGAAGGCCAGCCGGAGCGCGGCCGGCCCCAGGCCCGCCGAACACCGCTCCGCCATCCGCGCCGCCGGCCGGTCGAGGTCCAGCCGCAACACGACCCCGCCGATGTCCGACAGCAGATGGCGCCGCGACCGCCTCACGGATTGGAGCCGAACCGGTACAGGCTCGTCGTCTGCGGCAAACCGAACATGAGGTTCATGTTCTGCACCGCGTTGCCGGCCTGGCCCTTGACGAGGTTGTCGATGTGGGAAATCACCCGCAGCGTGCGCGTCCGTTCGTCCACGTCCACGATCAGGTTGCAGAAATTCGAGCCGCGCACGTGCGCGGTGCCGACGGCGGCAGAGCGGTCGAACACCCGGACGAACGGATGGCGGGCGTGGAAGTCGCGGTACGCATCGAGAACGGATTCGGTCGTCCATCCGTCCTCCAGCTCGCCGTAGAGGCACGACAGGATGCCGCGGCACATCGGCACCGCCTGAGCCGTGAACACGACCCGGTGCGGCCGGCCGCCGATCCGTTCGAGGGCGTCCTCGATCTCGCAGACGTGCTGGTGGCCGCCGAGCCGGTAGGCGTTCATGTTCTCGTAGCGGGCCGGATAGTGGTGGCCGGACTGCGGCTTCTTGCCGGCGCCGGAGATCGCGGTCTTGCAATCGGCGATCAGGCGGCCCGGCCGCACCATCCGCCGCTGGGCCGCCGGGGCGAGCCCCAGCAGGACGCTGACCGCGAAGCAGCCGGCGTTGCCAACCAGCCGACTGTCGGCCCCCAGCCGCGGGTCCTCCAGTTCCGGCAGCCCGTACACAGCCCCGGGCAGCAGGTGGGGCGACGCGTGCCGCAGCGGCTTGCCCGCCCGCCGCGAGTACTCCTCGTACCGCTCAATCGTCTGGAATCGGAAATCGCCGCTGAAATCGACGATCCGGGCCCCGCGGGCCATCTCCTCCTCCGCGTGCCGCATGCCCACGCCGTCGGGGGTCGCGAAGAACACAACGTCGGCCGGCTCGCGCGCCCGCGGGTCGTCGTAGGAGAGGATCGTCTGGTCGCAGAACCCCTTGAGGTGCGGCCACAGGTCGCTCATCGCGACGCCGACGTCCGCGGCCGCGGCCAGCGCGACGATTTCGACTTCCGGATGTCCCAGCAACAGCTCGACCAATCCGACTCCGCCGTACCCGCCCGCGCCGACCACCTTCGCTCGGATCTTTGCCATGGAGTTTCGCCCCGTGGTTGGGCCGCCTTGCGGCAGCGGCCATCGAGTCTAGTGGCGCGACGGTTGAAAAACAACCGGCCCACGGTAGGTTGTCCCGCCGTTGGACAACCGTGGAGAAAGGAGATCACCGATGGCCACCGTCACGTTTAAAGGATCGCCGGTCCGGCTCGCAGGCGAACTGCCGTCCGTCGGATCCGTCGCGCCGCCGTTTTGCCTGGCCGCCGCCGACCTCGCCGACGTGGAACCGTCCCGCTTCGCGGGGAAGGTCTGCATCCTCAGCATCGTCCCGAGCCTCGACACCTCGGTCTGCGCCGCCTCCGCCCGCCGATTCAACGAGGCCGCGGGCCGCCTGAGGGACACGCTGGTGATCAACATCTCCATGGACCTGCCCTTTGCGCAGAAGCGGTTTTGCGACGCGGAGAAGCTGGCCCACATCGTCACCCTCTCCGCCTTCCGCTCCCCCGAGTTTGGCCGGGCGTATGGAGTGCGGATCGAGGAGGGGCCGCTGGCGGGCCTACTGGCGCGGGCGGTGCTGGTGGTCGGGCGCGACGGCCGCGTCGTGCACTCCCAGCTCGTGCCGGAGATCGCGCAGGAGCCGGACTACGAGGCCGCCCTCGCGGCGGCACGTGCGGCCGCAGCCGCATAGGGGCCGGCCGTCCACTCAGCCTGGGGGCCGTCGTTTTCCGCCGGGTCCCCGCTGCCGCAAGGCCGCAAGTCTCGCCCGCTCCATCTTCGCCCGCCGCCAGGCCGGGCAGATGCGGCGGGCCCGATCGCCACGCGATCCTCCGCTCATCGTCGGCCTCCGTCACGGCAGCGACAGCCGCGCCTTCTGCACCGCCGCGCAGTAGTCGAGAATCCCGCGCGCGATCCCGGCGGCCACCCGGTCGCGGTACTCCGGATCGGCCAGGCGCCGGGCCTCGTTGACGTTGGAAAGAAAGCCGCACTCCACCAGTGCGGCCGCACAGGGGGCGTCCTTGAGCACCGCAAAACGAGCGTGCCTCAAGCCCCGGTCAAGGGCGGCGGTCTCGCGCAGGATCCGCCGTTGCAGCGCAAAGCCGAGAATCGCGCTGGCCGCGTCGTGCGCGTTGCCCGGCTGGGGGCGGTAGAGCGACGACGGCGTCGGGTTGCGCGCGTTGGTCGAGGCGGCGCCCGCCTTGCTGAGGATGTAGGTCTCGACCCCCTCGGCCGACCGGTCCGGTCCTGAGTTGCAGTGGATGCTGACGAACACGTCCGGACACCAGCGCGCCGCCAGCCGGCTGCGTTCGTCAAGCTCGAGAAACCGGTCGTCGTCCCTCGTCATCCGCACCGTCAACCCTTCTCGCGGCAGACGGGCGAGCACCCGTCGGGCGATGTCGAGCGTGAGATCCTTTTCAAGCTGTCCTGTCGCGGGAGATTCCGCCCCGCCGTCCCGACCGCCGTGCCCGGCGTCCAAGACCACCATCGCCGCGCCGCGGGACACCAGGTGCCTGTGCGAACGCAGGATCGGATCGATCAGATGGTCGGCGTCCGTCCGGTGGATGGCCCACCGGCCGCGGACGCGCCCGACGGGATGTTGGAGCCACACCTGCACGTCCATTAAGGACATTCGCCGGCTGGCGGCCTCGAAGATCATGGAATGGTAGAGGCTGGACAGGGCCAGACGATCCTCGCCCGCCGCGGTGACGCGCAGACCATACAGGCGGGCCAGGTCCGCTATCCGCACCATCGGCTGGCCGTCCACCAGGACACTGGGATACGTCTCCGGCGCTCCCGCCGCGCCGCCGGCCGCGGCCAACGCAACCGCGAGCACTCCGGCCGCGACACGGTCGCGCCTACGGGAGGGTGTCGGCGCCGGACGTCTCATTCGGCGTGTAAGAATACAAGGCGGGGGGGCGGTGGTTGCAAGCCCGGCTGTCCCGGTCTAGTCTGGCTCGCGATGGCCGCCCCGCTCCACGCGGGGGGCGAGGTGACGGACATGCCGGAAGTAACCTTGGAAGAAGTGCCGCGGAAGATTCGCGAATTGGTAAACAAGGCCACGGCAGCGCTCGAGCGCGGGAACACCGACTACGCGATCGACATGCTGATGACTGTGCTCGACACCGAGCCCCGTCTTCTCGAGGCGCGCAAGCTCCTTCGAACGGCCCAGGTGCGTAGGTTCGCAGCGGCCGGCGGGGGCCAGGTGCGCCATACGATGGCCACCCTCGCCGGACTCGGGGGCATGGCCGCCGCCTCCGCGATGGTCAAGAGCAAGCCCTTGAAGGCCCTCCAATCCGCCGAGCGCCTCCTGGTCAAGGATCCGTTGAACAAGCCCTTCGTGGACCTCTTTGTCAAGGCAGCCGTCGCCGCCGACCTCGTCGCAACCGCCCTCCACACGCTCGAGGTCGCCCGCGAGGCCTATCCCAACAACGTCGACTTGCTCCTCCAGCTCGGCGAGCTCTACAAGCAGGCCGGTATCACGGACAAGGCGCGGGAGTGTTTTGAGCGGCTCCACGCGCTGCGGCCCAACGATCCGAAGGTCCTCAAGGGGCTGAAGGATGCCCAGGCCATGGACACCATGCAAAAGGGGCGGTGGACCGAGGCCAAATCCTACCGGGACGCACTCAAGAGCCAGGAGGAGGCCCAACGCCTCGAACAGGAGGCCCGCGTGGTCAAAACCGCCTCGGACCTCGAGACCCTCATCGCCGATCACCGCCGCAAGATCGCCGCCGAACCGGCCAACATCAATTACCGGCGGGGGCTGGCGGACCTTCTGGGCCGAGCCGAGCGGTACGACGAGGCGATCGCCGTCCTCCGCGAGGCCGACCAGATCAGCGGCGGTGGCGATCCGCAGATCGACCGCGCCATCAGCAATTTCCGTGCGCGGCAGTACGACGCGGCCATCGCACAGAAGCGCGCCGCCGGCGACGAGGCGGGCGCCGCCACGCTGGAGGAGGAGAAACGCCAGTTTCTCCTCGCCGACGCGGAAGAGCGCGTGCGCCGTTACCCGAACGACCTCCAGTTTAAATACGATCTCGGCGTGCTGCTGTTCGAACGCGGCCGGTTCGTCGACGCCATCCAGCAGTTCCAACAGGCCCAGCGCAACCCCCAGCGCCGCATCCGCTCCCTGTACTATCTCGCCCGCTGCTTCGAGGATAAGGGACAGTTCGACATTGCCGCCGAGCAGCTCGAAAAGGCGGCCTCCGAGTTGTCCGTGCTGGACAACACTAAGAAAGACATCCTCTACGAGCTGGGCGTTGTCTATGAGAAGATGGGGCGCCACGAGCGGGCGGTGGAGCTCTTCAAGGAGATTTACGCGGTGGACATCTCCTACCGCGATGTCGCCGAACGGATTGACCGTTATTATAAGAGCCAGCAGTCCTCCCCCCCCTCCGCCGGCTGAACACGCCCGGTCCGGTGCGTCCGCATACGCCGCCTGCACCGGGTTGGCGCTGCTGGCCGCCCTCGCCATCGCCGCCGGCTGCGGGCCCGGCGCGGAGGGTCCCGCCCGCCGGCCGACGACGCAGGACCGCGACGAATTCTCCGTCGCCACCTACAATCTCAAGCACTACTCGCTGGAGGACCGGGACGGCGACGGCCATCGCGCCGAGCCCAAGCCCGAGGCCGAACGCCGGGCCGTCGTCGCTGTCCTGTCGCGCTGCCGCCCCGACGTGCTGGCGCTGCAGGAGATCGGGGCGGCTGAGGTACTCGAAGAACTTCGCCGGGGCCTCCGCGCCGTTGGCCTCGATTATCCCCACGTGGCGCAATGCGTGCGGCCGGGCCAGGCCGTCGGCCTGGCTGTGCTCAGCCGCCACCCGATCGTCGCCCGCCGCGTGCTGACCAACGACCAGTACCGGATCGGGACCACCAACCTACCCGTGCTGCGTGGATTTCTAGACGTCGAGATCGAGCCGCGCCCCTCCTACCGCTTCCGGCTCCTCGTTGCCCATCTAAAATCGAAGGTCTACCATCCTCTCGGCCAGACCGAAATGCGGCGCAACGAGGCCCGCCTTCTCGCCCAGCACGCACATCAGATCCTCCGCGAACGGTCGGACGCGAACCTCCTTGTCGTGGGCGACCTCAACGACTCGCCCGACTCCGCGCCGCTCCAGCGCCTGCTGGGCGAGGAGGAGCGTCTGCTATTCGATCTGCGGCCCGCCGACCCGCTCGGCGATGTCTGGACTCATTACAGCGCGACGGTGGACGTCTACAGTCGGATCGACTACGGCCTGGCGAGCGCCGGGATGGTCGCCGAGTACGTCAGGGATAAGAGCTGCGTGGTGCGGGATCCGGCAACCCTCGTCGCCTCCGACCACCGGCCCCTGCTGCTCGTGTTTCGAGCCTCGGACGCGAAGCCGGGGCCGCGCCCATGACCTGCCGAAATTCGCCGGCGATCCGCGCGGCCGTGTTCGATTTCGACGGGACCTTGTTCGACACCCGCGAGGCGATCGTCCACTCGTTCCAGGCCGCCCTCGCCGAACGCGGCCATGCACCGGTGGCGCGCGAGGCCATCCTACGTCGCATCGGTCGTCCGTTGTTCGAGATGTTTCTCCGATTGGTCCCCGGCGTGGCCGGCCCCGAGGTCGAACAGCTCATTGAGGCCTATCGGCGGGCGTTCGCGCCCGTTGCCGTTGCGCTCTCACGCCCCATCGAGGGACTGGACCGTTGCGTCTGCGATCTGAAAGCGGCGGGGGTGCGGCTCGCCATCGTCACCCACCGCCTGAGCGACGGCGCCCGTCTGATCCTCGACGGCTTCCGCCTCGGCTCGGCGTTCGACGCGGTGTTCGGCTTGGAACATCTGGAGCGGCTCAAGCCCGATCCGACGCCCATCCGGCAGGCCCTCGGCGCAGTCGGCATTCCGCCGGCCCAGGCCGTCGTCGTCGGCGACACTCCGGACGACATGCGCGCCGGCCGCGCAGCCGGGACCTGGACGGTGGGAATCGCGGCCCGCCCCCGTCGCCGACGCCTGCTGCTGGACGCCGGGGCGCACCGCACCGCGCGCACCCTCGTTTCCGTGAGCCGATGGGTTGTACCAGCCCGATCAAGGCACCTGAGTGCCCTCCGGAGGGCCCCCGCGGGCCGTCAGTCCTGTCGCGACGTGACGATGTCGTCGGCCGTGTTGAAAATGCCGTCCGGTCCGGCCGACCGGAGTTCGTAGGCGTCCTCCCGCTCACGCTCGGCGCCGGTAATGTGGTGGAACCCCTTGAGGCGGCTGTAGCGGTTGGTGTTTCCCCACGGGTCCACCATCGTGATTCCCGGCACGTAGTTGGTCAGGACTTGCCACACGCTGTGATGGGTGATGTTGCTCGGATACTTCGTGTAATCCATCACGTAGCGGTTCAGCGCAGTCTGAATCTTCGCCAGCTCGGCCCGCGCCCGATTGCGGTCCGCCTGCCGGCTGGCGAGGCCCGCCCCCGCCATCACCAGACCGACCAGGGCTGCGATGATCCCGATCACGGCCATCAGCTCGATCAGCGTGAATCCGTCGCGTCCGGTCGCTTTCTTCATCGTCACCACCTTTCCAGCCTCATCATCCGCCTTATGGACTCCCACATCAAGCCTCGGAGGGAGCGGCGGCCAACTCCAGCCGCCGCCGTAGCTTCGCCGCCAGCCAGTGGAGCTCCGGCTCCGTCAACTGAGAGAGGCATCCGACCGTTCGGCCGTCCTGCACGGCGAACAGCAGCTCCATCAACGGGCGATTGTGGACGGTAACGCCCGTCGGCCCCACGGAGACGCCGACGATGTCATTCCGGGCCAACCTTTGCTCCCGCGTACCGAAGGGACTAATGTCCCGGATTCCGACCGTCTGTGGCGTGATGGCCAGCATCGTGCGCCGCCGGCCCATGTGGACCGAGACCGCCAGCGTCGCCAACCCCACCAGCGTGAACGCCGCCGCAAACAGCCCCAACAGCCAGCGGTCCCGTTCCCTCCCGATACGTCCCCCTGCCAGGGTCACACCGACGATCACACCGCAGATCACGAGCCATGCGACCGAGAAAACGATCAGCCCCTTACTGCCACGCAGGAGCCCTGCCGGCGGCACGGAGATGGCCAGTCCCCCCTCCATCTCGCGCAGCGCCACTCTCGTGCCCGGCGGCATCGGTGGAGCCGACCGCTCGACGCCCGAGGCCAATTCTTCAGCGTGGAAGGCCCCTCCCCGACCTGCAGCGACTTGCCCATCGTCGCCGCCAGTGCACGCCCCACCGCCCACACGGTGTCCGGCGGATAGAAAGTGACGATCCATAGCGGCTGGCGACACCCGTCCCCCGCCGCGCAGAGAAATGGCCCTCTCACACCGCCGATCGCCGGCGACGGCGGCGGGACGGGCAGCGCGATTGCGACGTGGGAAACGCCGTCACCGGCTGCCGCCGTTTCAACCGCACCGGGCCCAGTCGTTCGACGACGGTGAGAATCCCACCGCCGACCGCAATTGTCGTCGCCGACCTTCCGGTGGCGGCCGCCCAGCCGGCGATCACCATCCCACCGCAGGCCGCCAGGCCGATGCCTCCTGCGCACGCCATCGCGAGCGGGATCCACTTGGCGGAAAATGCCAGCCCCGCTCCCATCCTCAGGGCCAAGGCCACCCAAAGGCACAGAAACAGCCCGCCCACCATGCCGGCCAGCGACACGGCCCACGCCAGTCGCACGGGCGGGCGGGGCGGCAGGTCCATTTTCAAGCCGTCGAACTTCGGCGAGATCAGGATGCCCTGGCGACGAAGCTCCGCCTCGTTCGGCACCCGAACGATCTCCGCGCCCATTCTCTACCTCCGGCCGCCGCCCCGGCGAACCGCGATGTCATCGGGCGTGCCCGGCTTCCCGTCCGGACCCGCCGACACAAGTTCGTACTCGGCCGGAGATGCCCGCCGATACGCCAGCGCCCGTTCCCAGCGGTCCGTCCATGACGCCTGCGCGTCGTAGGCACGTAGCTTCGCCTGGACGTTGGTGTCGTCCAGCGTCGAAGGATACTCGGAGAACTCGAGGCAGTACATGTCCAGCGCCGCCGCAAGCCTGCGCAGGTCGCCGGCGGCCTCCCCGCGCGGGGTTTTTCCGCATCCGGCCCCTACGCAGAGCGCCACGATCCCTGCTGTGGCCAGCCATCGCATCGCGCTCATGTCTGCCGCCTTTTCCCCTCCCGTGGCGCTCATAATGAGCCACCGTCTCCAAGGCGACAAGCCCCGCAGCGGTTGACCCCGTCGCGGCCCCTCCCTACCCTGCGAGCCATGATCGGGATCGCACTCGGCCGCGAACTCGCCCGGATCGCGGCCGCGCTGTTCGACATGGACGGGGTGTTGTGCGACTCGGAGCCCTTCATCTGCGAAGCCGCCCGGCGCATGTTCCGGGAGCGGCATGGCGTCGAGGTGGCGCCGGAGGAGTTCCTCCCGTTCGTCGGGGCCGGCGAGGACCGCTATCTCGGCGGTGTTGCCGAACGACGGAGCATCGCCCTTCGCCTGCCCGTCGACAAGGACCGTACCTACGCAATTTACCTCGACCTCATCCGCGGCCGGCTGCGCCCGCTGCCCGGCGCCGTGGAATTCGTCCGCCGCTGCCGTGCCCTAGGCCTTCCGACGGCAGTGGCGACCAGCGCCGACCGCGTCAAGCTCGCCGGCAATCTGCGGGAGATCGGACTGGCGGATGGCGACTTCGACGCGGTCATCACTGGAGACGACATTCGTCGGAAGAAGCCGGATCCGGAGATTTTTCTCGCGGCGGCGGCGGCCGTGGGCGTCCTGCCCGCCGCGTCGCTCGTCGTGGAGGATGCCCCCAACGGCGTTCGCGCCGCCCGAGCCGCCGGCGCCTGGTGTCTGGGCGTCGCGTCGGGATTTCCTGCCGCAGATCTGACCGCCGCCGGGGCGCATGCGGTCGTCCCCGACCTAGCCGCCGCGCAGTCGATGCTGCCCCAGTAGGGCGGCGGAACGGCCCTGTGGTCCGGAGCCGCGGCTACGCGCCCGTCTGGAAGGGAAACCAGACAAAGACGGCGAGGTCCCACAGCGTGTGGCTGACGGCATTGGTCCACAGGGATCCCCGCTGAAGATAGAGTCCGCCCCAGAACGCCCCTCCCACCAGCGCCGCCAGCACAAGGACCGGGTTTCCGGAGCCCGCATGCACACCTGCGTAGAGCGCAGTTGCGGCCGCCCATCCCGCCCTCGGCCCCCCCCACGCCGCGAGGCGCCGCTGGGCGAAACCGCGCCAGATCACTTCCTCGGCCGGACCGATCACCAGCGTCAGCAACGCGGTGATTCGGCCCTCCGGCACGCCCTCCTTGAGCGCGTACACCTCGTCGATCCGGCCGCCCGCCGACGGCCCCATCCCCCGAAGGACGGCGTTGCCCGCGGCGAACACCGCGTAGAGGGCGGCGGCCGATGCCAGCCCCTCCAGCGCCTTGCGGAGGGGGGCGTTGCGGAGGTCGCGGCCGATCGCCCGCCTTAGGTCCGCGTCGGCGGCCAGCGCGGCGGCGCTCCACAGCACCCCGTTCGCGGCCATCCACCACCAGAAGCGGTCCGGAACCTGCACCCCAAATGCGAACAGCGCCGCGAACGCCGTGACGATCGCGGCCAGCACCATCGGATGCCTCCGGTTCACTGGGCCGAGGCCGGGGGTCACGACTCGTCCGCGTGGAGGTGCACCACGCGCGCGGGCGGAAAACCGTTGAACCACGTGGACGATGCGTGGCTGTACGCCCCGATGTTCTCCGCGTAGACGAGGTCCCCTAGCTCGAGGTCCGGCAGCTCCTCCGCCAACGAAATCGTGTCCAGCGCGTCGCACGTCGGCCCGAATACCGCCGACAGGGCGGTGGGACCGCGCCGGAAGGCCCGGACGGGATATTTCATGTGGTCGAAGACGATCCCGGAAAAGGTGTGGTAGACGCCGTCGTTGATGTAGTAGCACGGCCGGCCATCGCGCACGGCCTTGCCGATGACCTCGGCCACAAGGGTGCAGGCCGTCGCGACGAGGTACCGCCCCGGCTCGGCCAGCACGCAGATGTCCTTCGGAAAGAGGCGCGGGATCTCGGTGCGCAGCAGCCGGCCCAGTTCGCGGAGAGGGCGGACGTTGGCGTCGTAGGGGGCGGGAAAGCCGCCGCCGATGTCGAGTTGGATCATCTTTTTGAACCCGCGCATCCGCGCCTCCTTCAGCACGGCGGCCGCCAGGCTCAGGGCCTGGACGTAGTTCTGGAAATTCGTCGTCTGGCTGCCGACGTGGAAGGACAGGCCCTCGACCGTCAAACCCGCGTCGTGCGCGGCCTGGATTAGGTCCACCGCCTCGCCCGGCTCGCAGCCGAACTTGGACGACAGCTCCACCATCGCGCCAGTGTTCGGCACGCGCAGGCGGAGCATGAGGCCGGCGTGGGGCGCATGGCGGGCGATCTTGCCGATTTCCGCGTAGTTATCGTAGACGACGAGAGGCCGGTAGGGGTCCAGGGCCTCCAGGGTGGCCCGGTCCTTGATCGGGTTAGCGTAGATGATCTTGTCCCAGATGAGGTCCTGCCGTTCCTTCTCCGGCAGTTCGCGCATGTTCTCGTAGACAAGCTGGAATTCGGCCAGGGAGGCCACATCGAAGCTCGCCCCGGCCCGGTAAAAGGTCCGCACGACCTCGGGCAGGCTGTTGGCTTTGACGGCGTAGTAGGGCTGTACGTTCGGCAGCCAGCGGCGGAAGTTGGCGAGGTTGCGTCGCAGCTGGCGGTGATCCACGACGAACAACGGCGTCCCGTGCTGGCGGGCGAGACGGCGCAACCGACGTTTATCCATGCGCTACTCGTAGTTTCGCAGCGTTCGGAAATCAAGTCGGGACGCCCGCCGCCGCACGCGCGCCTTTGGGGCTCAGCCCGCGCTCTTACGGGACGGCGGAACGTGGACAGGGTGGCCGGCGAGCACATGCGCGGCCTCCATCCAGATCTCGCCGAAGGTCGGATGCGGATGGATCGTCCGGCCGACCTCGTCGGCCGTCAATTCCGCGCGGATGGCCAAGGCGGCCTCGGAGATCAGGTCCGTCGCTCGGGCCCCCACTGCGGCCGCTCCCACCAACCGGCCGTCCGGATCCGCGATCCACTTGACGAACCCCTCGGCGACGCCGCCCGCGACGGCCCGGCCGAGCGCGGCGTACGGGAACCGGGCGACGCGGATGGACCGGCCCTGTTCCCGCGCCGAGGTCTCGGTCACGCCGACCAAGGCGACTTCGGGGTGCGTGAAAATGACGCCCGGCACGAGGGTCTCGTTGGGCGGCGTGCGATGACCGAGCGCGTCGTCGGCGGCGATCAGACCCTGGGAGGTGGCGGCGTGGGCCAACTGCGGTCCGCCATTGACATCACCGATCGCATACACGCCCGGCACGGCCGTCCGGTTACGCCCATCCACGCGGAGGAATCCCTTCTCGTCGGGCGCCAGCCCGATCCGTTCGGCAGCGAGGCCGCGGGTGACCGGCCGGCGACCGGTGGCCACCAAAAGCAAATCGGCCTCGAACGACTCCCCGCCGGCCGCCAGCCGGACACCGGCCTCGCCGGCGTCCACCCGTTCCGCACGGCAGCCGGTCACCACACGAATGTTCAGGTGCCGCTCCATCGAGCGGCGAACCTCGGTCCGAACGTCGGGATCCAGCAGAAGCAGGATGTCGTCGAGCAGTTCGACCAACGTGACCTCCGAACCGAGCATAGCCGCCAAGCCGGCCAGCTCACAGCCGATGTAGCCGCCGCCGAGGACCAGCAGCCTCGGCGGAAGCGCGGTCCGCGCCAAAAACCCGCGGCTCTCGACCACGGAGGGCGCCGACGGAATCAGGGAGGGCATGGCCGACTCCGAACCGGTGGCGACAATCACCTTCCTCGCCGCCAGCCACCTGGAGCCGCCTGGGGCCTGCACCTGGAGCCGGCCGTGGGACACGAACGACGCCTCGCCCACGATCTGCTCGACGCCGTTGGCCTTCAGGAGGGAGCGGACGCCAGCGCCGAGGCGGTTGACGGTCGCGTCCTTGTGGCGGCACAGCGCGGCGTAGTCAACCGTCAACCCCTCCGCGCGGATGCCCAAGGCCGCCCCGTGGCGGGCCGCCCAGGCCGTTTCGCCGGCGGCGATCATCGCCTTGGTCGGGATACAACCCCAGTTCAGGCATGTCCCGCCCCACGCCTCGCGCTCGATGATGACTGTCCTGGCCCCCCGCTGGGCGGCGCGGATGGCCGCGGGGTATCCGCCGGGTCCCGCCCCGATCACCACCACGTCGTACTCGTCCATCGTGCACCTCGTTTTGGATTCAAGCCCACGCCCGCCAGACGGCGGGGTCCTCCAGCCGTTTGCGGATCGCATTGATGAACCGCGCGGCGGCGGCCCCGTCCACCAAGCGGTGGTCGGCCGACAGCGTCATCTTCATCATCGAGCGGACCTCCACCGTACCGCCGCGCGCGACGGGGGTCTCCTGCGTGCTGGCGACCGCCAAGATCGCCCCCTCGCCCGGATTGATGATCGCGGTGAAGTTCTCGACGTCGAGCATTCCCATGTTGGAGATCGTGAACGTGCCGCCCGTCATTTCGTCCGGCGTCAGCTTGCCGGCCCGCGCCTTCTCCACCAGCGCGGCGGCCGTGTCATGCAGCTCGCGAAGGGAGAGGTCGTCGGCGTTGCGGATCACGGGGACGACGAGGCCGCTGTCCAACGAGACCGCGAGGCCGAGGTGGACCTTCGAAAATGTCCACACCTGTCGGCCGTCGGTTCGGGCGTTGAAGTCCGGGAACTCGCGCAGCGCCAGCACGACGGCCATCGCGATGAAGTCCGTGACGGTGTACGGCTCGCCCAGCTCCTTCAGGCGACGCCGATGTTTGAGGAGGTCGGTCAGGTCCGCCGACACGGTGACGAAGAAATGCGGCGTCGTCGTGAAGCTTTGCGTGAGCCGCTGGGCGATGACCTGGCGCATCCGGCTCATCGGCCGCGGCCGCTCGGCGATCGCCCGGCGGACATCCTCGATGAGGATCCGGCCGGCCTCTCCGCTGCCGCGCAACCGGAGGATGTCCACGCCTTCGCGGCGGGCCAGATCCTTCGCGGCGGGGCTGATGCGAAGGCGATCATAGCCCTGCGCGGCCAGGTAGGCCATGACGTCGCGTTCGAGGATCCGCCCCCCGGGGCCGCTGCCGAGGATCGGCGCCGGGTCGATCACCGCCTCGCGGGCACGGCGGCGCGCGCGCGGGCTGATGCGCAGACGGGCGGGGGCGGCGGTTGTGGCGGGCGCTGAGGCGGCAGGCGCGAGCGCCGGGGCGACGGGCGCGGGGGCCGGCATCGGCGGAGCGGCAGGCACGACGGGGCCGGCCGGTGCCGGAGCCGCCGGCGGTGGGGGGATTGGCGCGGCGGGCGGCGCCAACGGTGGGGGCGGGGCAGCGGGGATCGCCTCGCCAGGCTGGCCGATCCATGCGACGGTCGCCTGGACCGGCACGGTTCCGCCCTCGGAAACGACGATCTTGAGCAGCGTTCCCTCGTAGAAGCTTTCGACCTCCATGTTCGCCTTGTCGGTCTCGATTTCGAACAGGATGTCGCCCTTCGCGACGGGATCGCCCTCCCGCTTGTGCCATTTGAGGATCGTGCATTCCTCGGTGAACTGGCCCGGCTTGGGCATCGCTACGGCGTGGGGCATGGCGGAGTCCCTCCGGTTTCGACCGCGGTTCAAAGGATTCGCCGGGCGGCGGCGACCATGTCCTGCGCGTTCGGGAGGAACGCGGCCTCGAGGATGTGCGACTGCGGTGCGATGCCGTCCTTCGCGCCCACCCGGACCACGGGGGCGTCGAGTTCGTCGAACGCCTTCTCGGCGATCCGCGCGGCGATCTCGGCGGTGAAGCTGCCGATCTGAACGGCCTGGCTGACGACCACGCAGCGACCGGTCTTCGCCACGGAGCGCAGGATGGTCTCCTCGTCGAGCGGCACCAGGGACCGGATGTCGACGACCTCGGCCTCAATGCCGTCTTTGGCGAGGATCTCGGCCGCTTTCAGCGCGTCGAGGATGGCGGGGCCCCACCCCACGAACGTCAGGTCGCGGCCGGGCCGTTTGATGTCGGCGACGCCGATGGGCACGAGGTGGTCGCCCTCCGGCACGACTCCCTTTTCGCTGTAGAGCAACTGCGACTCGACGTACATGACGGGGTTGTCGTCACGAACGGCGGCTTTGATGAGGCCCTTGGCGTCGGCCGCCGTGGCGGGGTAGACGACGTAGAGGCCGGGGATGTGGGCGAAGACGCTCTCGAGGGTCTGGGAATGCTGACCGCCGTAGCCCTTGCCGCCGCCGACGGAGGCACGAATGACCAGCGGCAGGGTCGTCTGGCCGCCGCTCATATAGTGCCACTTGGCCGCCTGGTTGCTGATCTGATCGGAGGCCATCAGCGCGAAGTCCATGTACATCAGCTCGACGATCGGCCGCAGCCCCGCCATCGCCGCGCCGACGGCGGTGCCGCAGATGCAGGCCTCGGAGATCGGCGTATTGAAGACGCGCTCGCGGCCGAACATCTCGAGCATGCCCTTGGTCAGCTTGAACGCGTTGCCATACTCCGCGACGTCCTCGCCATAGAAGATGACGCGGTGGTCGCGGAGCATTTCCTCGACCATGCCCTCCTTGATCGCGTCGCGGTAAGTGATGCGGCCGTCCTTGTCGCGCTTGACCTTCGCGGCCTCGGCGTCCAACACGCGCACGTTTCGGTGCGGTTCCGGCACGGCGTCGCAACGGGAGGTCGTGTACATGAACTTCAGAACCTCCTCGGGTTTCGGGTCAGGGGCGTCGGCCGCGCGCAGGGCCGCCCGCGTGTTGCGGTCCCGCACCCGCTGCTCGATCGCCGCCAGGTCCGACTCCGCCGCCGCGCCGGCGGCCAGCAGGGCGGCCCGAAAACGGTCGATGGGGTCCACGGCGCGCCAGGCCGCCTCTTCCTCCTTGGAGCGGTACTCCACGCGCGGATCACCGAGCGAGTGGCCGTAGTACCGGTAGGTCACCGCGTCCAGCAGGACCGGTCCGAGCCCCGCGCGACACAGATCGGCGGCCCGGCGCACCGCGTCGAACACCGCCAGCGCGTCCATGCCGTTGACGACCTCGGCGTGCAGGTTGTTGTCGGCGAACCCCGCGCCGCGCCGCGCGAGGTGGCGAACGCCGAGGATTTCGTCCACCGCCCGGCCGGTCATGGCGTAAAGATTGTTCTGGATCAGGAAGATGATCGGCAGGCCGAAGGGTCGGTCCCCCGCCAGGTGGTTGGTCCACTGCGCCTGCGCGGCGAAGTTTAGCGACTCGAGCACAACGCCGTTGGCGTAGGCACCGTCGCCGGCGAAACAGCAGACGACGTTCGGCGAGCGCTGGTAGCGGAGGGCCATCGCGGCGCCGGTGGCGATCGGTACCCCGCCGCCGACGATCGCGTTGGCGCCGAGGTGGCCAATCCGGAAGTCGGCGATGTGCATGCCCCCGCCGCGGCCGCGGCAGTAGCCGTCGTCCTTGCCGAACAGCTCGGCGATCGTCCGGAAGACGTGGTCCTCGAGGGCCTCCTCCAGCAGTGCCGCGCCGCCAGCCGTCGAGCCGGGCACGCGCGAGCGCAGTTCCGCCTCGGACATCCGGCGGATGGCGGCGCATCCCTTCGCGAGGCTGTCGCCGTGGCCGCGGTGGGTGCTGGTGATCCGGTCGGCGGGATGGAGCGCGGTACAGGCGCCTACCGCGGTGCCCTCCTGGCCAATGGAGACGTGGGTGGGCCCGCGGTAGTTGTAGCCCGGCAGCGGATCGTACGCGCCCGAGCGCAGCCGGACGATCATGTCCTCCACCTCGCGCACGATCAGCATGTCCTCGTACATCTCGAGGGTCTGCTCGCGCGTGAGGCGGCCGGCCGCCAGCTCCACCTCGAGCCGGCCGGCGTATTGGTAGCCGCGAATGCGGCCGCAATCGATCTCGAACGGCGTGAAGTCGGGTTGCACAAAGCTCAGATAGTTCGGTTTGCTCATCGTCCCTCTCCGCGGGTCCGCGCCGGCCGTCCGCCGGCGGTTCCCGTTTGGTTCATGCCTCCACCAGCGTGACCCCCGCCGCGAGGAACCGCCGACGCCAGGCCGGCGGCACGCCCCGGTCGGTGATCACCACGTCCACATCCTTCAAGCGCCCCGCCCGCGCGAAGGCCACCCGGCCCAGCTTGCTGCGGTCCGCCAGCAGCACGACCTCCGCGGCGCGGCCCAACACCAGCTCCTTCGTGAAGGCCTCGGCAGGCTCGGTCGTCGTGATCGAGCCGTCCTCGCCGATGCCCATCGTGCCCATGAACGCGACGTCGAATTGGAGCATCTCCAGCACCGCCCGCGTCAGCGGACCCACCAACGTCTGGCTGAGCCGCCGCAACTCGCCGCCGACCAGAATCGTGCGCGGCCCCTGCCCCGACAGTTCCATCGCCGCCCGCAACGAGTTGGTCGCCACCACGATGTCCGTACGACTGCGCAGGGCCCGCGCCAGCGCCAACACCGTGCTGCCGCCGTCCAGGTACACCGTCATTCCGGACCGGATCCGACGCAGCGCCGCCTCCGCGATCCGGGTTTTCTCCCGCGCCGCCCGCCCGGCCTTGTCCTCGAACAGCGGCTCCTCGAGCCGGCTCTCGACGCTCACGGCCCCGCCGTGCACCCGCCGCAGCTCGCCCCGCACTTCCAGCGCCCGCAGGTCCCGCCGCAGCGTCGCCGGCGAAATCCCCAGCCGCCGCCATAGCTCTCCGGCGCGGATCGCGCGCGCCTCCCGGACCGCAGCGCGGATGCGTTCCCATCGTTCCACCGGCAGTTCTGGCGGGGTCGCGGTCATGATCGATCGTGATCGAGTATAGCACGATCGTGATCGAATGCAATCACGACGAATCAGACCGTGCGGCGCGGCCGAGCCCGTGCGCACCGCCGGTTACGGACGGCGGGCCCAATCGCTAGTGGGGTAGCGGCTGCGCAGCTCCCCGCGCAGACGGCCGGCCTCCTCCCGCTGGCCGGCGCGCTCGAGGAGCTCCGCGGCGCGGAACAGCGCCTCGGGGGACAGCTCGGGGTGGTCGTAGAGGACGGCGACGCTCAGGAAGTACCGGGCCGCGGAGTCGGCGTCGTCGCGCGCCGCCGCGACGCGCGCCAGCTCAAACAACGCGCAGGCGCGCTGCTCGGCCAGTTCGTCAGCCGACGCCAGTTCGGCGGCCCGGCGGAGGTGCCCCTCCGCGGCCTCGAGCGCGCGATCCTCCAGATGCAGACGCCCAAGCTCCAGCAGGGACTCGAGGCGGGCACGGGTGACCACCTTTCCATCGGCGGCCGTTTCGAACGCGGCGATCGCGCCGGCGCGGTCGCCCAGGCCCAGGCGGGCAAGGCCCAGCAGATGGGCGGCGATCTGTTTCCACCCCTCGTCCGGGGCCGCCCCGGCCAGCGCCTCGGCGGCGGCGGCGGCCTTGTCCCAGGCCCGCTCCTTCAGCCGAAGGCGGGCCAGCCATTCGAGGAGCCCGGCGGACATGTCGGCCCGCGATGGGGTGGCCAGCAAGTCCTGCACCAGGTCGGCAGCCTCGGCGGCGCGGCCGAGCTTGCGCAGCGCCCCGGCCATTTGAAACCGGATCCGCCGACGAAGCTCGGGCGGAGGATCAAGGGCCAGCGCGCGGCGGAATTCTTCCTCCGCCGCGGCCGCCTCCCCGACCTCCAGCGCCAGGGAGCCCAGCCAGAACCGCGCCTCCGCGGCGTGCGAGGTCGAGGGAAACCGTCGCAGAAGGGCTTGGAACGACTCCATCGCCGCGGCCGTCCGCTGCAGGCGCACCTCGGCCAACCCCTTTTGGAACAGCGCCTCCTCGGCGGCGGAGGAGGCCGCATAATCGCGCTCGACGCGAGCCCAGTCGGCGACCGCCTCCTCCCATCGCTGGTCGGCGGCGTGAGCCAGCCCGGCCTCGAGCAGCGCGGCCGGGGCGGCCGGATGGGCGGGATGGCGGTCGGCCACGGACCGGAGCAGTTCGGCGGCCTCGGCGCGAGCGCCGCGGGCGGCGAGGATCGCGCCCAGCCGGAACATGGCGTCCGGCGCGCGCGCGGCCGGCGGCTGCGCATCCACGATGCGGCGGTAGTGCTGAACGGCGAAATTCGTCGCGCCGGACTGCGCGTAGCTTTCCGCCAACACCCAGTCCGCCTCAAGCTGGAGCGGCCCCTCCCAGTTGCGCGCCGTCAGGCGCCGGATGGCCTCCTCGTGTTTGCGTTGCCGGTGAAGGACGGCCGCGGCCTCGAACGCCGCGGCGGCGGCCAGCCGGCTGCTGGGAAATCTGCGGACGAGTGTGTCGTAGGTCTCGACCGCCCCCTCGGCGTCCAGAAGTTTGCGGCGGCAGTTGGCCAGCAGGTAGAGCCACTCGTCGCTGTCGCCCTTTTCCCGGACGGCGGCCTCGGCGATCTTCGACGCCTCCGCGGCGCGTCCGACCTGGTACAGCGACCAGGCGGCCTGGAGGCGGGCCTCGGCGGCCCGCGGATCGGTCGGGTGTTCGCGCAGCAGCCGGCCGTAGGCCTCCGCGGCGGTCGCGTGGTCGGACAGGGAATAGGCCAGGTCACCCATGCGCAGCCACGCCTCCGCGGAGAGGGTGGTCGTGGTGACGCGCGAGGCGGCGGTCCGGTAGAGCTCGTAGAGCTCGGCCGCCGGCGCGCCCGCCTTGCGCCGCAGGGCCGCCAGTTCCATCGCGGCCAAAGCCGGATAGGGTGAGGTGATGCTCAGGCCCACCACCTCGCGTAGGATGGCCTCGGCGTGCGCGGTGCCCCCCGTCATCGCGACGGCGACACCAAGAAAATACCGGGCGCCGGCGGCGATTTCGGGGGGGGGCGGGGCCGCCAGGAGCGCGTTGAGAAGGCCGATCGCGTCGGCGGCCTGGTTGGCGGCGAGGAACAACTCCGCCCGTCGCAGCTCCGCGCGCCGCCGGAAAGGGCTGGCCGGGAACTCCTGGATCACCCTCCGGTAGAACAGATCGGCGGCGGCGGGATTGCCTGTCTCGCGGTACGATTCGGCCAGCCGGTAGAGCACCTGGTCCAGCCTGGCGTAGTCGGGATGCGCCCGCAGAAGCGCCATGTATTCCCGGATCGCCAGGTCGTGGAGGCCGCGGGCGTAGAGGCCATCGGCGAACTGCTGTTGCTCCTCGGCGAGGTCCGCGCCGAGGGCAGCCGCCGCCGACAGCAGCGCCGCCGCGAGCGCGCGGCCCGGACGTCGACTGGAGCGGCGCGTCACTTCTCCGGCGGCATCGTGGCGAACGAGATGTTCCAGACGTCCGCCTGCCGGCAGAGGTCGAGGATGCGGATCACCTTCTCGTAGGGCGTGGCCTTGTCGGCCCGCAACACCACCGGCTGGCCCGGGAACATCGCGACCAGCCGGCGCAGCATCGCCAAGAGGTCCTCCTCGCTGCGTGGAACCCCGTTGACGATCACCGTCCCATCCGCCGTCACGTTCAGTGTGATCTCGCCGGGCAGGCGCCGGGGCGTCTGTCCGGTCTTCGCCGTGGGCAGGGTCAGCGGCACGTCGGTCTCCCACTGGGCAAAGAGCTGGCTGGTCATGAAAAAGCAAAGGAGGAGGAAGATGACGTCGATCATCGGCGCCAACTGGAAACCGACGGGCTCGGGACGGAGGCGGGCGCGGAAGTTCATCGGACGCTCCGGGAGGCCGTCAGCAGGGCCAGCAAGTCGGCCGAGGCGGTCTCGAGCTGCGCGGTGAGCTTGGCGACGCGGCCACGGAAGAAGGCGTAGAAACCCATCGCGGGAATGCCGACGATCAGGCCGGCCGCCGTGGTGATGAGCGCCTGCGCAACGCCGGCGGCCAGGGTCATCGGCCGGGCCCGGGCCAGATCGAGCGCGACCGCGTTGAAGGCCTGCAGCATGCCCATCACCGTGCCGAGCAACCCCACCATCGGCGCGATGACCGCGATATCCATCAGGTACTGAGTCGAGTTCTGCAGCAGGGCCGCTTGGCGGCTGCCCTCGCCCTCCATCACCTCCTTCAACAGCACGGGGTCGCCGCGCTCGTTGCGCTGGAGCCAGTTGAGCGCCGTTTCGGCCACCGCCGCCAGGGCGGATCGGTTGCGGCGGCAGGCTAGCCGCGCCTCCTCGCGGCGCCCGCTGCCGAGCATTTCACGCAGGTCGTGCAGAAGGTCGGCGGGGGCGACCGCGCCGACCCGCAGCGTGGCCACCAGGTACAGGACGAACGCCAGCGCGGCGATCGAGAGCGCGCCGAGCACGTACATCAACGGCCCCCCTGCCTTGAGGATTTCCTGCAGGGTCATCATTTTGGGGGCAGCCGCTGCGGGAGCCTCGGCCAGCGCCTCCGGCGCCCATGCCACGACTGCCGCGAGCGCCGCGCCACCCCACCAGGGCCTCGGAACCTTCATCGTTGATCTCCCCGGCCGGCGTCGCCGGCCGTCCTGTTGCGGGTCCATCCTAGACCGTGTGAGCAGGAATTCAACCGCGGCGATGGGAGAAACGAACACGGCGGGCATGACCTGGAGCCAACGGTCGGGGTCGAACCGACGACCTGCGCATTACGAATGCGCTGCTCTGCCGACTGAGCTACGTTGGCGCCCCGTCGAAATCCGCTATGGTACGGTCGAACGCGCCGCTGTCAAGGAACGCCGTTGAACCGTTTTTACGGCGTTGTTATCATGGCGCCATGGTCGGGCGGCATCGGCATCGGCATCCGTGGGGGCTGCCGGGGTTTCTTTGGACGCTGGCGCTGCTGATCGTCGCAGCGGGGGGGAGCTTGGCGCTGGTCCTCCATCCCGATGTCGGAATCCGCTATTCGCGCGCGACCCTCCACTTCGTGGTGGCGGCCACGGCCGTGCTGGCCGGCCTGTGTGTGATCGCCGCGACGGCAAACTGGTGGCTCCGCCGCTGAACGCAGAGGGTCCCATGCTCCGTTGCAACCACGGAGGGACGCGATATGCTCGGACCATGAGCCTCCGACATTTCGCAGCGGCCGCCACCGTCGGCATCGGGATGGCCATCGCGGGGTCGGCCGCCCCCGCAGTCCGTTCCCCGAACGTGTTGATGATCGCCGTGGGCGCCCTTCGCCCGCAGCTCGGCTGCTACGGGGATCCCATCGTCCGCTCGCCGTACCTCGACCGGCTGGCCGCGCGGGGCGTCGTGTTCGAGCGCGCCTGCTGCCAACAGGCCCTCTGCTCCCCATCGCGCATCTCGCTGATGGCCGGGCGGCGGGTGGAAATCACGCGCATCCTGAGCAACGGGCCGAGCCTGCGCAGCACGATGCCGGACGCGGTCACGCTGCCGCAGCTCTTCGAATCCGACGGATGGTTCACCTGCAGCCTGGGCAAGGTGTGTCACGTCGGGATCGACGATCCCAATTCGTGGAGCGTCCCGTCGTGGCAGCCGACGATGCCGCGGTATGGCCCGGAGGGGCAGGAAATCGTGCGCGCCCGCCGGGCGGCGCTGAAGACCAGAGGAGCGCCCATCCCCGAACGGGGGCCCGGCGCGCCGCACTACGGCCCGGCGTTCGAGGCGCCGGAGGTCCACGACGACGAACCGGCCGACGGCGACACAGCGCGCCAAGCGGTTGAGACGCTGCGCGAACTGGCGGCGATGCGACGGCCCTTCTTCCTCGCCGTGGGATTTCTCAATCCGCATGTGCCGTGGGTCGCGCCGAAGAAGTATTGGGACCTGTACCGCGCCGAGGATCTTCCGCTGCCGACCGACTCCGCCCCACCGGTCGGAGCGCCGGCGTTCGCGGCCACGACCGGTGAGGATTTGTATTGGTACACCAACGTGCCCGCCGACCGGCGGATCCCGCCGGAGTTCGGCCGCCGGCGCCTCCACGGCTACCTGGCGGCGATCAATTACGTCGACGCGCTGATCGGACGGATTTTCGACGAGCTGGGGCGTCTGGGGCTGGAGACCAACACGATCGTGACGGTCTGGGGCGACCACGGTGACTACATGGGCGGGCACGGTTGATGGGGCGGAAAGCACAACAACTACGAGGGTGCGACACGCGCCCCGCTGATCGTCGCCGCCCCGAACCGACGCGCCCGGGGCGCACGGTGCCGCGCCCTGGTCGAGTTTGTAGACATCTACCCGACGCTGGCCGAACTGGCCGGATCGACCATCTCGCCGGGCCTAGAGGGCCGCAGCTTCGCCACCCTGCTCGACGATCCGTCGGCCCCTCGCAAGCCAGGGGCGATCAGCCAGTACCCCAAAGGCAGGCGGCTGGGCACCGCACTTCGCACCGGCCGATACCGCTACGTCGAATGGACCGACCCGGCCGAAACCCGGAACTTGGCCTCGGAGGCGCCGCCGGAGCTGATCGCACGCCTCAAGGCCGTCCTGGCCGAACTGCGGTCGGCGAGGGCCGGCCGGTGAGACGCCGCCACGTGTCCCTCCTCGCAGCGATCTCCGCGGCGGCCGGGCATGCCCTGGCCGCCACGGAGGCGGGGCCGGTGGATCACTCGCCGTATGTGCCGCCGGGCTGTGTCCTCGAGTGGCACGATGAGTTCGACGAACCCATCCGCCCCGAAGATTGGCTCACGATCCACCGGCCGCCTCGACGCGGCGGCTGGCTCATTCATGACCGCAGCGCCGTACAGCACGCCGATGGCCATCTGCTGCTTATGGCGTTCGAGCAGGACCGGGAGGTTCTGGCCGGATGGATCACGACCCAGGCCTCCTACCGCCGCCGTCACGGGTACTTCGAGACGAAGGTCCGGCTTCCTACCGAAGTCGGGCTTCGGGCCGCCGCCTGGCTGATGTCACCGGTTCTGGGCCGCGAATTCGACCGCCCGGACCGCTCGGGGGCCGAGGCCCAGTTGTTCAGCTTCCTGCCGGCTGCGCCGGCGGACCGGCGGCTGTCGCAGGGCGTGTATTGGAACCCTTACGAGGGCACGCCATATCTCTCCACCAACCGCTCCGGCCTCGTCCAGACCCTCTCAAACGCCCCGCCTCAGCGCTGGGCAGGCACCATGGTAGAGATGCCCGCCGGGGCGACCAACGGCGACCCCTGTGTGTTCGGCCTGCTCTGGACCGAACGCTCCTATGTGTTTTCGGTGAACGGCCGCCCGACGTTCTGGACCGCGCGGGGGGTGTCGCAAGTCCCGCAGTTTCTCTCCATCGCCCTGCTGCCGCCGCCCCGGACACCGCAGCGGCCGATCGCGCTCGAGCTGCCCATGACCGTTCGGGTGGATTACGTCCGCGTCTACGCGCCGCCGCCCTGAAGAGGCAGGTTGCCGCAACGGTCCCGCCGCTCGCTTCCGCGCAGTAGCCGGCGCCAGTCTGTCGGCGGCGTTGCCATTCGGCGTCGAGATCCTTTGAGGGTACGGGGCGAAACGCGCGATCGTGCCGGGTCACCTCCGGGCTGGTCGGCCGAGCTCTCGCAGAGCCCGGGCCGCGATCGCGATGGGCACGGTAGGACGCAGGCGGGCTTGTCGCCCTTGTCCGCTGTCTCCCCGGCGGGGCACCTCTAGGACGAGGGAGGGAGAGGCTGCGAGCGCAGACTGCCGGGCGGCGGCCGCGTAGTCGCAGGGCCCTTTTTTTGCTATGGTGCATCCGGAAACTGGGAGAGCGCCATGAATCCGATTCCACCGGACACCGAAGCCGTGTACCCGCAGCGGCTCCGCCGCTATGTGGCGGCGCTGCGGAACGAAAAACCGGACATGGTGCCGGTCCGGCCGTTCGCCGCCGAGATGACCGCCGTCCCCTGCGGCTACACGTGTCAGCAGGTGACGCACGACTACCGGCTGGCGTTCGACGCGGCCGTCCGCTGCTGCAAGGAGTACGGGTGGGACGCCGCCGTTCCGAACATGGTCTGCGTCTGGACCGGCCTTACGCAGGCCCTCGGCCTCCGCTATTACGGTATCCCGGGCCTCCACATGCCGGTGGACACGGGCTTCCAGTACCGCGGCCCGGCCCGGGGGAGGAGTTCATGCTCGCCGACGAGTACGACGCCCTGATCGCCGATCCCTGCGGTTTTCCGTACGACGTATGGCTGCCGCGGATCTCCACCGAGATCGTCGGTCCCGGCCGGCCCAACACCCGCCGCAACAACCTCGCGCTCGCAAAGGGCGCGATGGCCATGGAGGTTACCTGGGCCTGGCCGAGGACCTTGTGGAGCAGCCCGGGAAAGTTTTGGCCACCTGCGAGGCGTTGATGCCGCACCTCTTCCACGTCGCCAACCCGACGGCCGCCCCACAGAAGCTGGTTCCGGTGGGGTTCCGGATGCACCGCGGCTGCATCCCGTTCGTCGCCCGGGAGGATTTCGAAAACATCTTCTGGCCCACTTTCAAGCCGATCTTCATCGAGTTGTGGCGCAACGGCCACCAGACGCTGTTCTACGCCGAGGGCAACTGGGACGCCTACCTCGACCGCTTTGCCGAGCTGCCCGAGCCTGAGCATCGCCTACCACGTGGACCGCGGCGACCTACGGCTGGCGCGCCGCAAGCTGCACCGGAAATCCGCGATCAGCGGCGGCGTGCCGAACTTCGAACTGGCCTACCGCTCGCCGGCCGAGGTGCGGGAGACGGTCCGCGCGATCCTGCGCGACGTCGCGGCCGAAGGCGGCTACATCCTGGACGCCTCCGCGATCATGCAGAACGAGGTCCGTCCGGAAAACGTCCGCGCCATGACCGAGGCCGCGCGGGAGTTCGGGGTCTACGACTCGCCGACGCCGGGGTGGGACCACCTCCGCCCGCCCGCCGAGGGGGCCACCGCCGTTCCGCCCGCGCCAGAACTGGCCGCGCCCCACGACATCGCGCCAGGCATCTGCCGCGCATGGGAGGAGGAGGCGGCCGATCACCCGCCGATCCAGGGCGATCCGGAGTTGGTCCGGCGCATCTGGCACGAGGTCGAGGGGTACGCGCACGCGTTCATCTGGCAGGTGCTGCTCTCGTTCTGATGCGCGCGATGCCGTTCATGGCTGTTGCCGCCTGGACCGCGGCCGCCGCTTCGGACGGAACGCTGGCGCCGCTGCCGGCGGAGGGCCCACCGCTGGGCGCCATCTTCACGGGATCGTCCGCCTGCCGCGACTGTCATCCGCGGTTTTACGAGTTGTGGGAATCGTCCCATCACGGTCGCGCGATGCAGCCAATCGCCGCCGTGCTGGGGCGCCGCGACATCGATCCGATGCCCGAGCCGTTGACGATCGGCCCTTACACCTACCGGATGGACATCGACGGCAACCGAGCCGAGATGACCGAGACGGGGCCGGAGGGCCCGCGCCGGTACCCGGCGTTGTACGCGCTGGGTGGAAAGAACATCTTCTACTTCCTCACGTTGCTGGACGGCGGCCGGCTCCAGGTGATGCCCCTGGCGTTCGACGTGACCACCCGCCGGTGGATCGACACCACCGGCAGCATGGTCCGGCACGCCGAGGGCCTGCCGGACGAGCCGCTGTACTGGAAAGAACGGCCGCTGACCTTCAACACCTCGTGCTTCGACTGCCACGTCAGCCAGCTCTCGCGCGGCTACGATCCCGCCACCGACACGTACCGCACCACCTGGAACGAACCGGGCATCAACTGCGAGGTCTGCCACGGGCCGGGCGGCGAGCACGTCCGCGCCTTCCGCGAGGCCGCCGCGCGCGGCGCGCCGCCCCCGGCGGACCTGCGCATCATCCGCATGAAGGACCTGACGCCGGAGCAGCGCAACGACACCTGCGCGCCCTGCCATGCCAAGATGCGACCCCTGACGCCGGGCTTCGTTCCGGGGCAGCGTTTCTTCGACCACTACGACCTGGTCACCTACGAGCACTCGGACTACTACCCCGACGGCCGCGATCTGGGCGAAAATTACACGATGACCTCGTGGCGCATGAGCCCATGCATCCGGGACGGCCGCCTCGACTGCCTCCACTGCCACACCTCCAGCGGACGTTACCGGTTCCACGGCACCAACGCCAACCACGCCTGCCTGCCCTGCCACCGGCAACACGTTGAGAACGCCCCCGCCCACACCCATCATCCGCCGGGCAGCCGGGCCGGCGAATGCGTCGCCTGCCACATGCCGATGACCGTCTTCGCCCAGATGCGCCGCAGCGACCACTCGATGCGCCCCCCCGCGCCCGCCGCGACAATCGCCTTCGGCTCCCCTAACGCGTGCAACCTCTGCCACACCAACCAAACGCCCCAGTGGGCCGACGAGCACGTCCGGCGGTGGCGGCCGCGCGACTACCAGGCGCGCATCCTGCGGATCGGCCACCTCGTCCGCACCGCCCGCTCGAATGACTGGAGCCGCCTGGACGAGATCCTCGCGTACCTGGGCAGCACCGACCGCGAGGAGATCGTCGCCGCCTCCCTCCTTCGCCTGCTGCCCGAGTGTCCAGACGCCCGCGTCGCCGCCGCCGCGCACGAACGGCTGGCCGCCGATCCCTCGCCGCTCGTCCGCGCCGCGGCCGCCGAGCTCCTCGCCCATCACCGCACGGATCCGCGCGTCCGCGACGCCCTCCTCGCCGGTTGCCGCGATCCGTTCCGGCTGGTCCGCATCCGCAGCGCCATCGCGCTGTCGGGGACCGAACCTCAGCTTTCCGCCGCCCGGCTCGCGGACTTCGAAGCGGCCATGCAGGAATACCTCGCCTCGCTCGAATGCCGGCCCGATGACTGGGCCTCGCATTACAACCGCGGCAACCTCCACCTCGACCGAAACCAACTGCCCGCCGCCATCGCCGCCTTCCAGGTCGCCGTCCGGCTCGGCCCGGAACAGTTGATGCCCTGGGTGAACGGCGCGATGGCCCACGCCCGCGCGGGCGATCTGTCCACCAGCGAATCGTGGCTACGTTCGGCGCTGCGGCTCAATCCGACGAATGCGGTGGTGAACTACAACCTCGGCCTCGCCATCGCCGAACGCGGCGACCGCGCCGCGGCCGAGCGGTTCCTCCGACAGGCCCTCCAGAGCGACCCTCGCATGGCCGAGGCCGCCTACAACCTCGCCGTCCTCGTCGGCGATCGGGCGCCCGGCGAGGCTGCCGAGCTTGCCGCCCGCGCCGCGCGCTTCCGGCCGCAGGACGCCCGCTACAAGTGGACCCAGGCTTTCTACCTACACCGCGCCGGCCGCACCGCCGAAGCGTGCGCCGCCCTCGAGGAGCTCATGGACCGCCGACCCATGTACCCGGACGCCGTCGTCCTGCTGGGCGAATCGTACGAAAGCACGGGGCGCCTTGAGGACGCCCGTCGGGTCTACCGTCGCGCTCTCGACGATCCATCCCTTCCCCCCGAGGTCGGCCGGCGCGTCCGCACACGGCTGCGCGCCATGCTTTGAGCCGGCTCGCTCTCCCTTCATGCGCACCGGGCCCTGGATCTTCGACGCCGATTCCGGCCGCTGGTGGGTTTTCCCGCCCGCCCAGGCCGTTCTGTGCGCCCTGCGGCCATCCGAGGTGCGCCCCCTGCTCTGTGAGGTCGAACGCGCCGTCGATGCCGGCCGATGGGCGGTCGGGCTGGTCTCCTACGAGGCCGCCCCGGGGTTCGATCCTGCGATGCGGACGCAGCCGCCCCGTCCCGACCTGCCGCTGGCCTGGTTCTACATCGGCGGTCCACCCACGCAAACACCCCGCCCGCCTTTCCGCCCCCTTCCGCTTCCCCCTCTCCGCTGGTCCCCGTTGGGCGGCGAGGCCGCCTACCGGCAGACGGTGGAGGAGATCCGCCGCCGCATCGCGGCGGGCGCGGTGTACCAGGTGAACTTGACGACCCGCTGGCGCGCGCCGATCGTCGCCCCGCCCGCCGCGCTTCTGCGCCACCTGTGGCGCGCTCAGCCGCGCAGCGCCGCAACCCTGATCGAGGCCGGCGAGTGGGCCGTCGCTTCGGCGTCCCCCGAACTGTTCTTTCAACTCGACGGGAACCGGATCGTGTCCCGTCCGATGAAGGGCACCGCCCCGCGCGGCCCCGACCCGGACCTCGACCGCGCCGCGGCGGAGGCCCTCGCCGGCTCCGGGAAGGAGCGCGCCGAAAACATCATGATCGTCGACATGGTCCGCAACGATCTCGGGCGCATCGCCCGGCCGGGCTCCGTGCGGGTCGAGCGCCGGTTCGAGATCGAGGGGCATCCCACGGTCTGGCAGATGACTTCGACCGTCGCCGCGGAAACGCAGGCGGGCCTCGCCGAGGTGTTCGCCGCGCTGTTTCCCGCCGCCTCGATCACTGGCGCCCCGAAGATCGAGGCGATGAGAACGATCGCGGACCTCGAGCCGGCGCCGCGGGGCGTCTACACCGGCGCCATCGGGTTCGTCGCGCCCGGCCGTCGCGCGCGTTTTCAGGTCGCGATCCGCACCGCCGTCGTCCATGGCCGCAACCGCACCGCGGAGTACGGTGCCGGCGGCGGGATCGTCTGGGACTCCGATCCCGCCCGCGAGTGGGCCGAGGCGCTCGCCAAAACGCGCATCCTCGTGTACCGGCCGCCCCGCTTCCGCCTGCTGGAAACCCTGCGATGGGACGTCGGGCGCGGCTTCCGCCGGCCCGCGGACCACCTCCGCCGCATGGCTGGAAGCGCCCAACTCTTCGGATTCCGCTACGACGCCGGCGCGGCGCTTCGCGCCCTGCGCGACGCCGCCCGCCGGTGGCGGACAGGCCCCCGCAAAGTCCGGATTCTGGTCGATCGCCAGGGCCGCTGCGAGGTCCAATCTGCCTTGTTGCCGGCGGCCCGACGGCCCTGGCGACTGGCGCTCGCGCCCTGGCCAGTGGACCCGGATTCGCCGTTCCTACGCAACAAGACCACGTGCCGCAGCATCTACGATCGCGCCCGCCGTTCCTGCCCTGCCGCCGACGACGTCCTGCTGTGGAACACGCGCGGCGAATTGACCGAGTCCACCGTGGCCAACCTCGTCCTACAGTTCGGCCGCGACCGCCTGACCCCGCCGGTCGCGTCCGGGCTTCTGCCCGGGACGTTTCGCGCGCGCCTTCTGGCGGCGGGCCGCATTCGGGAGGCGGTGTTGCGGCGAGACGACCTCGATCGCGCGGATCGCATCTGGCTGATCAACTCGGTCCGAGGATGGATCCCCGCACAGCGGGTATGCCCGCCGGGCGGGGGACGGTCCCGTCCGCCGTGCGCCCTCCCCCGCCCGGCAGAGACGCCATCCCGCGATGCGCGGCGGCGGCCGCCCCGGCGACGGCGTTGCGCCAGGCGCGTTTGCGGGTAGACTCAGCGCGACATGAAGAAAAATTATGTACTGGACACCAATGTTCTTCTTCACGACCCCAACGCCTTGTTTCATTTCGAAGACAACACGGTGGTGTTGCCGATCGGCGTGATTCGGGAGATCGACCGGTTCAAGCGCGATCTCTCCGAGCTCGGGCGCAGCGCCCGCCAAGTTAGCCGGGCCCTCGACGAACTGCGCGGTCGAGGCAAGCTGTCGGACGGCGTTCGGCTGGAAAACGGCGGGTGCCTCCAGGTCGTGAACCTGCCCGACGGCATCCCCGCCGGTCGGAACGGCTCGGTGGACCAGGAGATCCTGGACCTGGCCCTGCGCCTGCGCTGCGAACGGCCGGAGCCGTGCATCGTCGTCAGCAAGGACATCAATCTGCGCATTCTCGCCGACGCGATCGGGGTCGAGGCCCAGGATTATGAGACGGACCGCGTGGACATCAACGAACTCTACCTCGGTTACTCGGAGCTGGAGATCACGACCGAGCAGATGGCGCAGATCGCCGCCGGCGGGATGGTCGAGTACCTCGGCGAGCCGCGGCCGCCGAACGAGTACCTGCTGCTGCGCGACCTCGCCGACCCCAACCACACCCTCCTCGGCCGACTGGACCCGGACGCCAGGCACATCCTTCCGTTGATTCCGGCCCCGCGCGAGCTGGCGGCCATCCGCCCGAAGAACAAAGAACAGCATTTCGCGATCGACGCGCTGCTCGACGAACGCATCCGGCTGGTGACCATCATCGGCAAGGCCGGCACCGGCAAGACGCTGCTGGCCGTCGCCGCCGGCCTCTACGCCACCGTGGAGCGGAAGCTCTACCGTAAGCTGCTGGTGTCGCGCCCCACGATGCCCATGGGCAAGGACATCGGCTACCTACCCGGCACCGTCGAGGAAAAGCTCAACCCCTGGATGCAGCCGATCTTCGACGCGCTCGACCTGCTGACCAGCGAGCGCAAGGACTCCCGTGCGAACGCCGAGCTGCTCGACCCCGAACACGGCCAGATCGCGATCGAACCGCTCACGTTCATTCGAGGCCGTAGCATCCACCACCAGTTCATGATCGTGGACGAGGCCCAGAACCTGACGCCGCTGGAGGTCAAGACGATCATCACGCGCGTCGGCTACGGCGCGAAGATCGTGCTGACGGGCGACATCTACCAGATCGACAACCCCTACGTGGACAGCACCTCCAACGGGCTGTCGAAGGCCGTGAACCAGTTCCGCCCCTACGGTCTGGCCGCCCACATCTGCCTGCGCAAGGGCGTGCGCTCGGAGCTGGCCGAGCTGGCCGCGAACATCCTCTAGACTGCGGCCGTCCGACGTTGTCCGACGCACCCTTCGACCGGCTCGTCCCGCACCGCCTAGGGGGACGGTTCGACCACCCGGAAAACCATCCGGTCCGCGCCCAACAGATCCGCGGGAATCCGTGCGACCGCAACGCCGGACACTCGCGCCGTCACCGGTCCGCGAGTCCAGAGCCACAGAGGCTAGGCGGCGGACGCGGAACATTGCACTTGGTAGACCCGGCCGCTGATGGCCAGCCATGTCAGGGCCAGGCCATCCTTCGCCCGGACCATGGAGGTGATCCGCGGGCGCGGAAACGCCGGATCGGCTAGCCCGTCATGCACGTCCGTCAGATGCTCAACGCCCAGCGCCCGATCGGCCCACCGGCCCCACGCCCACACCGTGATCGGTACGGCCGTATGGCCGGTCGTGGACCATCGCACGACCGGCCACCGCCAGAGGCCCCGGTCCTCCGGCACCTCGAGCCCGCCGGTCTCGTGGTCGGCGGCGACGATGATCAGCGCGTCGTCGCGGCCGACCGCCCATTCCACGGCGGCCGCGACGGCCCGTTCGAACCCGACGACCTCGCCGATGCAGCGCGCCAGGTCGTTCGCGTGGCATGCGCGATCGATCCGCCCGCCCTCGATCAGCAAAAACGATGCGCGGGCGTTCCGCCCGGCGACATCGAGCGCAGCGCACGTCGTGCCCGCCAGCGAGGGATACGGCCCCAGGCCGTCGAACTCATACGGGAGGTACAGCCCAAACACGCCGGCCAGGCGGGCCACGCCCGAGGTCGTGGCGGCCGCAAGCCCGGCCGCATCCTCGACCACCACAAAGCCGGCCGCCTCCAGCATCGACCTCGGCAAGTCGAGCCCCCCGCCGAGCAGCGGGTCGGGGCCACCCGGCGCCAGGTACGCCGTCCGGATCGACGCCCGGTCAAACCGCGAGGCCGCATGCGCGGCAAAGGCCGCGGGCGTCGCGTCCGACAGATAGGAGGTCGTGACCAGCCCGACGGTGCGTCCCTCGGCGCGGTATCGCTCGCCGAGCGTGCGCAAATCGGCGCCGGTGCCTGGAATCCCCGACGGATCGCCCCGTCGGCCACACGGCGGCCCGTGGCCATTGCGGTGCTGGCCGCGGCCGAATCCGTGATCGCCTCCTCCGCCGACGCCGTGCTCGCCGCCGCCGAGAAGGAAAAACTCTCGAACACGAGCGGCCGGCCCAGCCACGCCCGCGCCGCCGCCACCTGCCCAGCCCCCATGCCGTCGCCGACGAACAGAACCACGTGACGCGGTCCTGCGGCCAGCACGCCGGCCGCCGTGACCCAGACGGCAAAAACCGATTTCATCCTCCAGTGGCGGGCGCAAGCGGCCGGATCACGTCCACGGCACGGGCCTCGGCGATCCGCCAGCCCTCGCGCGTCTTTCTCCACCGCAACTCCGCCTCGCGGACCTGCCGCTCGGACACGCCGTCGGCTACCGCCTCCACCGCCACGGCGCACCTCTGAACCGCCGCGGTCCGACCGGCGTCCACGTCCGTTTCGACACCGGACACCTCGACCCGAAGGGACCTCAGCCTCGTGCGCGCGTGGAGGATGAGCGCCTTCAACTCCGAACGGCTGTCCGCCGCTCCCGTCCACTCGCTCGCGGGGTCGAAGCTGAACGGCTCGTCGAACATGGCCGCGATTTGCTCGGCCCGCCGGGCGGACTCGAACCACGGCTCGGCGCCCGATTTGCCGGCCAGCGCCGCCAGCTCCAGAAGGCGTCGCCGCAGGTGGGCCTCGTCGCCCGACCGCCACCACCACCCCACCGCAGCGGCCAGCGCAACGACGGCCGCTGCGCCCATCACTGACCACCGCCGAACCACAGCCACAGCCGACCCGCGATTCTGCGCCGGTCGACCACACCGCCCGCGTGAGAAGACATCGGCATGTCCCGACGGTCGCCGGCGACCAGATACTGGTCCGGCCCCAGCCGAACCTCCTCGGAGTTCCATCCCCAGCCGTTCCGCACGTACAGCTCCGGCCGAGGGCGGCCGTCCACCATTAGCTGTCCTTCGCGAAAGCCCGCCCGCTCTCCCGGCACGGCCAGCACACGCTTCAGGTACATCATACGATCGCCGCTCAGCCGGATCATAACGATGTCGCCCACCTTCGGATCGTTCCGCCAATACGCCAGCATCCATCCAAGAGCCCATGCGCCGTTCGGCACCGTCGGCTCCATGCTGGAGCCGGCCACCCGAAATGGACGAAGCACATAACCAAAAACTGCCCACGCAGCAACCGCCCACGCGGCGCAGCGAACCAGCATCCGACGCCGGCCGCGACCGGCGACCCATGCCGGCAATTCTGGCACGGTTCCAACATGCGCCCGGAACCGACCGACGGCAAGCCGTACCGTCCCCGCCTCGCCAAACCCGGCTCCACCGTGGCCGTCGACAGCCGCCGTTCCCCCCCACCGGTCTTGGCGAATCAAAGAAAACAATCTATGTTGCGGCCCGGCCATACGGATGAGCAAGGGCACCGTGATCGACGATCATCTGTTGACCGCGACCGATTTGGGAATCGCGGCCGCCTGCCCGGTCGCTCACGTCGCGGAGGTCGCCCCGATGCCCTTTCGCGTCGTCGAGGTTCTCCAGCGGGTCGGACGGGCCATTGGAGGCGCGACCGCGGAGCCGCTCTCGGGGACCTCGTGAGCCTCGCCCTCCACCTCGTCGGCGCCCCGCGCTGCGGCAAGTCCACGGTGTTCGACGCCCTGACCCACACGGCGGCCGGTCCCCATTTCACGATCAAAGGCGGCCACCGGTACGGCGCGGTCAAGGTGCCTGACGATCGCCTGGCCGCTTTGCGCGACCTGTTTCGGCCGAAGAAGTACACGCAGGCCGAGGTCGTGTTCGCCGATATCATGCCGCCCGGCGGCGAGGCGGCCGCGTTCCGCGATCTGATGCCGCTGGCCGGCCTCGCCGACGCACTCGTGCTGGTCGTCCAGGCGTTCGGCGAGTTCGACGGCGAGGGCCGGCCGCTGGACTCCGTCGGACAGATGGAGGCCGCGCTACTCGAGATGACCATGGCCGATTTCGAGCTGGTCGAGCGGCGGCTGGAGCGGGTGCGGGCCGACCGCAAACACGGCGGCAAGATTTCCGAGGCGGAATTGAAGCTCCTCGAACGCTGTCACGCCCACCTCGCCGCCGACCGGCCTCTGCGAACCCTCGAGCTGCGGGACGACGAGGAAAAGCTGCTGCGCACCTACCGGTTCCTGTCGCAAAAACCGCTGATGGTCGTGGTCAACGTCGGCGAGGAGGCGGTCCGCGAGACCGATCCGGCCCCAGTCGAGCAGACGGCGGCGGCGCGCGGGCTCACGACCGTCCGTTTCTGCGCCGCGCTGGAGGCGGAGATCGCCCGGATGAATGAGGCCGACCAGCGGGAGTTCCTTCGCGGATACGGGATCGAGATCCCCGCGCGGCTGCAGCTGATCCGCGCCGCCTACCGCGCGCTCCACCTCATCAGTTTCTTCACCGTCGGCGAGGACGAGGTCCGCGCATGGACGATCCGCGAGGGGACGCGCGCGCAGGCGGCCGCGGGCAAAATCCACACCGACCTGGAACGCGGTTTCATCCGCGCCGAGGTGGTGCCCGCGGAGACGCTGCTGGCGCGGGGCAGCCTCGCCCACTGCCGCGAGACCGGCGAGCTCCGGATCGAAGGAAAGGACTACGTCGTGCGCGACGGCGACGTCGTCCACGTGCGCTTTAGCGTGTGACCGGTTCCGCCGGGGCCTCGTGAAGGCGCGCGTAGGCCTCGAAGACGTCCGCCAGAGCGGCGCCGAATTCCTGCCAGTCCTGCCCCGTCGGCGGCCGGTCGAGCCGGCCGGCGCGGTTCGTGTTTAGCTCGAGGATCACCGCGGGAACGCCGAAACGGAGAAGCCAACCTTCGCCCAGGGTACCGGGATTCCGGAAGGAACTGCCCGTTGAACCTTCGTCAAACCAGGTGTGCCGCCGCAGGAGATCCTCCAGCAGCTCCATTCGTCGAAAATAGGACTCGGGCGCCCCCTCCGGATGGCTCACGTGCAACCGGCCCCCTCCGTCGTTGTGGAGGTCCACCGCGAGGATCGGCCGGCGGCCTGCGGCGATCTGCCGCCTCAGCCAGCGTTCGAGCGCATCGTTCTCCGGTGCGAGCGCGGGATCGGCCGGCGCGTCCCACCGGCGGTTGAGATCCCACCCCGCAACGTTGAACCGCGTACGCCCCCGCGCGACCCCGTCCTTGTTCGCCATCGGAAGAACGTGCACACAGGCCCGCCGGAGTAGGCGGCGATCCTCGGCGCTCCCGAACACCAGACGCCGCACCAGCCCTTCGACGACCCAGTTGCCGCCCGATTCCCACGGGTGGGCGCGGGCCCGGACAACGAAGTGATGCTGCGCCTCCGGCGGTCCGATCCGGATCATCTCCAGCGGCCGGCCCTCGACCGTCCGTCCGATGACTTCGAATTCGACGCCCGCGCACCCCCGAAGGGATTCGAGCAGCCGGTCCAGGTCGGACAACCGGTACGGCTCGATCCGTGCGATGTGAATCGTATCGCCGGGCATCGTGATCTCGAGGCGGACGTCGTTGGTATCGGTTGTCGTGGTGAACGCGGGCGTCCAGAAGCGGCCGTCGGGGGACCACGACAAAACCTTGATGTCCCTGCCGACGCTGCCCGGCCGGCCGTTCCAGACGTTGTGGAGATTCGTTAGCACGATCGTCCAGGTGCTTCCCGACGGCGCATGAAAGACAAAATGGACGTGGCCCGCCGCCCGGTTCGGCGCGCCGCGTTCATGGTCATAGAGGAGATGGACGAGCACGGTGCGCCGGTCGACAACGTCCCACCACAGCGGCGAACCGTTCTCGATCGCCGAATCGAGGTAAGGGAGAACGGCGGAGGCCTCCTGGCCGTTGGTACCCGGCGCCAAGGCCAGCACGGCCACCCACGCGGCCAGGCCTGCTATTCGTCCACAATTGCGCCGGACGGAAAGCCATCCGTTCATGCCACAATGAATTGTACCACATCCATTCCTGACAAATCCACCGGCGCCGCGCTGCGGGCCGGCTTGAGTTTTCCCCTCGCCGGCGCCATCATGGACCGCCATGCGTTGGTTCGAGGAACCACCGATGAACTCGGGTTGTCCGGGCCACTGTGGGTCCTGTGGCGTCCCCACCGTCGCTTCCGAATCGGGGGGCGGCGGCGTGGCGTGGACCGTCTGGACCGTGGCCGCCTTTCTCGCCCCCGCGGTCGGGGCGGCGGCGGGGGCGTGGCTCGCCCGCCGGTCGCCGTGGCTGCAAGTGATGGGGGCACTGGCCGGCGGCGCGGCAGGTGCGGTCCTGGTTCGACTGCTGTTGGCGTTGGCCTCAGGCTCGGGCCGGCAGGGATCGGTCGTTCGATGAGCGCAACGATGGCCCGGCTCCGCGGCCGCCCGTTTCGCGGCGGCGTGCACCCCTCCGAGAACAAGGAGTTGTCGTGGGAGTGCAGGATCGAGACGCTCCCGCCGCCCCCGGTCGTGCAGGTGCCCGTGCTCCAGCACACCGGCGCGCCCTGCTCGCCGGTCGTCAAGCCGAAACAGGAGGTGCGCGCCGGAGACCTGCTCGCGGATTCCTCCGCGTTCGTCTCCGCCCCCGTCCATGCACCGGTGGCGGGCGTCGTGCAACGCGAGACGGTCGCGACGTTACCCAACGGACGCCACGTCAAGGTGATTCCGATCCAAACGGCCGCCGACCAGCCGACGCCGGAGGACCTGTGGGCCGACGTCTACGGCGGCGAATGGCCGCTTGACGGGGTCGAGGCGGCGGAGCCCTCCGCGATCGTATCCGCCATCCGCGCGGCCGGGATTGTCGGCCAGGGCGGCGCCGCCTTCCCGACACATGTGAAGCTGACTCCCAACCCGGCCAAGCCGGTGGACACGGTGCTCGTCAACGGCTGCGAATGCGAGCCCTACCTGACGTCCGACCATCGCCTGATGCTCGAGGCGCCCCGGCCGATCGTCGTCGGCGCCCTGCTGGCCGCCCGCGCCTGTGGCGCGCGGCGCGTCGTCGCGGCGGTCGAGGACCACAAACCCGGCGCGTCCGCCGCGCTGCGGGCCGCGGCCGACGGCGCCGCGTTCGAGGTGATCGAGCTGCCGACGAAGTACCCGATGGGGGGAGAGAAACAGACGGTCCGCGCGGCCCTGGGCCGCACGATTCCGACCGGCGGCCTTCCGCTGGACGTGGGGGTCGTCGTGCTCAATGTCGCGACCTGCGCCGCGATCGCCCGGGCGGTGCTGCGGGGGCGTCCCCTGACCCACCGCGTGGTCACGGTGACCGGACGCGGCATTCGGACGCCGAAGAACCTCCTGGTCCCGGTCGGCGCCTCCTACGCCGACCTCCTTGCGGCCTGCGGCGGGCTGGCGCCGGACGCGGCGCGGGTGATCGCAGGCGGTCCGATGATGGGCTTTTCGCTCGGCAGCTTTCAGGCGCCCGTGACCAAGGGCACCAGCGGCATCGTGGTGTTGACGGCCGCCGACGTCCGTGCGGTGGAGGAGACGGCCTGCATACGATGCGGGCGGTGCGTGGACGTATGCCCATTGAACCTCGTACCGACCCGGCTGGCCTTGGCGGCGCGTCACAAAGACTGGACGATGGCCCGTCGCTTTCACATCACCGCATGTATGGAATGCGGGTGCTGCGCATGGGTCTGTCCGGCGGCCATTCCGCTGGTCCAGTTGATCCGCACCGGCAAGGTTCAGATGCAAAAGGAAGCCGGCGCATGACCCGCTCGCCCCACGGCCCGGTCCCCAGGGAGGCGGCCGTGACGGCGTCCGCCCCCGCGCCAGTCGCACCGGCGGTCTCGGTGGCGCCCGGACCGCACCTCCATGCCGCCGCCTCGACGCAACGGATGATGGCCGACGTGCTGGTCGGGCTGGCGCCGCTGGTGGCGGTGGCGGTGGCGCAGTTCCGCCAGCATGCGCTGTTCCAGATGGCGATCGCCTCGTGCTCCGCGGTGGTCTCCGAGTGGCTGTTTGCACGAATGCGCGGCCGGCCGGCGACGCTGTGGGACCTTTCGGCGCTCGTCACGGGGCTGATCCTCGCCCTCTCCCTGCCGGCAGGGGCGCCGTGGTACGCGGGCGCGGTCGGCGCGGCGGTGGCGATCGGACTGGGCAAGGCGATTTTCGGCGGGCTCGGCCAAAACCTCTTCAACCCGGCGATGGTCGGGCGGGCGTTCGCGATGATCTCCTTTCCCGCGGCCCTCGGCGCCTCCGCGTACGTCTCGCCATCGCTGGGCATCGAGGCGGTGACCTCGGCCACCCCATTGACCGCCTTCAAGATGTCCGGGCAGGTGACGCCCATTGGCCCGCTGTTCCTCGGTGCCACCAACGGTTCGATCGGCGAGACCAGCGCGCTGGCGGCTCTGCTCGGCGGGCTCTACCTTTGCTTTCGGCGAACGGCGCCCTGGGAAATCCCCGCCGGCGCGATCCTTGCGATGGGGGCCGCCGCGCTGCCGGGCCTCGCCGGGGGTGGAACGACGTGGACGCTGGCCCACGACCTGTCGGCCGGGGCCTTCATGTACGGAGCGTTTTTCATCGCCACCGACCCGGTCACCAGCCCCCTCACGCCCCGCGGGAAGTGGATCTTCGGCGCCGGCTTCGGCCTTCTCGTCGCCATGATCCGCCGCTTCAGCGGCTATCCCGAAGGCGTGATGTTCGCGATCCTGGTGATGAACGCGCTGGTGCCGTTGATCAACCGCGGCACGATTCCGGTGCCCGTCGGCGGCCCGGCGCCGCAAACGAGGTGAGGCCGTGAAACGCAATCCGATCCTCGATGCGTGGCTGGTCATCGCGCTCTCGGCCGGGTTTGGCTCCTCGCTGGCCGCCGTTCAGGCCGCCTTGAAACCCCGCATCGAAGCTAACAAGCTGTGCGACACCCTCGGCCAGGTCCCCGTCCTCGTCACGTCGGCCACACGGGCGGAGAAGGTGGTCGTCGGCGACCGGGTGTACTACCGCGCCCTCGACGCCGCCGGCGTCACCGTCGGCTGGGTCGTGCCGGCGTCCGGTCAGGGGTTCGCGGACAAAATCGAGCTGCTGATCGGCCTCGACGCGACCGCCTCGACGATCACCGGCATCTACGTCCTCGACCAGAAGGAGACGCCGGGGTTGGGGGACAACATCACGACGGAGGCGTTTCGCAGGCGGTTCTTGAGAAAGCCCGCTGATGTTCCGCTGTCCGTTCGCAAGGACGGCGCGGCGGCGGCGCATGAAATCGAGGCGATCACCGGGGCGACGATCTCCTCCGAGAGCGTCGTTGCGATCGTGAACGCCGCCCTGCGGCAGTTTGCCGGGCAGCTTCGGTCGGGGGCGATCCGCCCCGGAGGCATCCCATGAGCAGCGACGGTCCGACGCCGGCCGAACGGTTCCTGCGCGGCATCCTGCCGGAAAACCCCGTACTGCGGCAGGTGTTGGGCATCTGCCCTACCCTTGCGGTGACCAACACGATGGAGGGGGCCGTGACGATGACCGGCGCGGTGCTCTTCGTACTGACCTGCGCCAACGTCCTCGTCAGCCTGATCCGGCCCCTGCTGAAACCTCACCTGCGCATCTTGGTCTTTACCCTGACGATCGCCACCTTCGTGACGATCGCCGACCGCCTCCTGGCCGCCTTCTTGTACGACATGAGCCGACAGCTCGGACCGTACATCCCGCTCATCATCGTCAACTGCATCATCATCGCCCGCTGCGAGATCTGCGCCTCCAAGCAGCCGGTGCGGACGGCGCTGATGGACGCCCTCGGCCAGTCGCTGGGGTTCGGCCTGGCGCTGTGCGCGCTGGCCAGCGTGCGGGAAATCCTCGGCTTCGGCACGTGGTTCGGAAAATGGCTCGGGTGGCGCGTGCTGCCGGTCGGCCTGTCGGAACGGGTCTGGGCGCCCTGGACCGTGATGATCCTGCCGCCGGGGGCGTTCATTGCCCTCGCCCTGCTGCTGGGCGCCGTGAACTGGGCCACGGCCCGCGCGCGAGCCCGCAAGGAGGCCTGAGATGTCCTATCTCTCGACCGTCCTCCTGCTGGCGATCTCGTCGGCGCTGATCAACAACATGGTCTTTCACTTCTTCGTGGGATGCTGCCCCTTCATCGGCGTCTCCCGGCGGGTGGACATGGCCTTCGGCATGGGGGCGGCAGTGACCTTCGTGGTCACGGTCGCCGCCTTCCTGAGCTGGACCATCACGTGGTTCGTCCTCGCGCCCGGCGCGCCGTTGACGACGGCGGTCTGGCGGTGGCTGCGCCCGCCATCTTCCGCGACGCCCGACCTCAGCATTCTCTGCTATCTCGTCTACATCTTCGTCATCGCATGGGCCGTGCAGCTGGTCGAGATGTACATCCGCAAATTCTTTCCGTCGCTCTACAAGGCCTTCGGGGTATTTCTTCCGTTGATCACGACCAACTGCGTCATCCTGTTCGTCTGCCTCGAGATCATGAAGCACGTCGGCCCCATCCCCGGCTCGGTGCCGGATCCGTGGAGGCTGGACAAGGCGCTGATCTATGCGGTGTGCGCCGGCCTCGGCTTCATGCTGGCGATCGTCGTCATGGCCGGCCTGCGGGAGGAGCTGGAGCTCTGCGACGTTCCGGCGCCGTTGAAGGGGCCTGGGATCACATTGGCGATCGCCGGCATCCTCGCGCTGGCGTTTCTCGGATTCACCGGCATGGACGCGAATCTCGCGAAACGGTTCCAGTCCTCCGCCCTGCCGGAGGGCGTGGCGGCCTCCACGAATCCACCGACCCACGCGCCCTGACCCTGCTGTCTCGGCCGCGGCGCGCGACGCACCTTTTTTAGCCTGCGGCCACCCAGATGCTCCGCCGCCGGGGGCCGTCGAATTCGCAGAAAAAGACCCCCTGCCAGGTGCCCAGGCGCAGCCGGCCCCCCTCCACGGGAACGCGGACCGACGAGCCCATTAGGGATGCCTTCACATGCGCCGCCGCGTTGCCCTCGTCGTGCGCGTAATCCCCCGACCACGGCACCGCCCGGTCGAGGGCCCGCAGCAGGTCCTCCGCGACGTCGGGATCGGCGTTTTCGTTGATCGTCACCCCGGCCGTGGTGTGCGGAACGAAGACCGTCACCCACCCGTCCCGGACGCCGAGCCTCTCCGCCGCGCCCGCAACCGCCTCCGTGATCGGGATCATTTCGGACCGGCGGCGGCTCGACACGTGCAATTCGATCATGACGGCTCCCCCATGCGAACGGGCCGATCTCCCTCCGCCGCCGGCGGTCGACGACCGGCCGGCTGCTCGTGGGTGAGGCAGTGCACCGAGCCCAGTCCCAGCAGCAGATCGACCGCGTGGATGCCGACGACGGTCCGGCCCGGGAATAGGTCGGCCAAAATGCCTAGCGCGACGCGGTCGTTCGGATCGTTGAACGTCGGCGCCAACACGGCCTCGTTGCAGATGTAAAAATTCGTATAGCTGGCCGGAAGGCGGCGGCCACGGTAGGTCAACGGTTCAGGCATCGGCAGCTCGACCACCGTGGGGCGCGACCCGTCCTCCAGCCGCGCGTCCTGCAGACGCTCCAGGTTTTCGCTCAGGATCGCGTGGTTCTCGTCCGATCCGTCCGGCTCCACCGCAGCCAGCAGGGTCCTCGGGTCGACAAACCGGCAGCAGCCGTCCACATGCCCGTGGGTGTCGTCGTCGCCGGCGATGCCGCGGCCCAGCCAGATCACGTTCGTCACGCCCAGCCAGCGGCGGAACACCTCCTCGTAATCGCGCCGGCTGAAGCCGGGGTTGCGGACCTGCACGTGGGGGTCCAACAGGCATTGCTCCGTCGTCACGAGACTTCCGCGGCCGTTGACGTCGAAGGCCCCACCCTCCAGCGCGACGCGCCGGCCGGCGTGGACCGGTTCGATTCGCGGCAGGCCGATGGCCTCCGCGGCGCGGCGGGGGATCTCGGCGTCGTTTTGCCAGTCGTCGTAGCGCGCCCAGCCGGTGAAGCCGAAGTGGGCCACGTGCACGCGCCCTTCGGCATCCGTCACGAAGATGGGCCCCGCATCGCGGGCCCAGCTCCGGTCGCTCGGAAAACGGAAGAAGTCCACCCGCTCCAGCGCGACGCCCTCTCCTTCCAGCACGGGTCGGACCACGCGTTCATGCTGGGGGGAGCGCACGATGATCCGGATGCGCTCGGAGGGGCCGATCCGGCGAACGGTTTCGCCGAAGTCCCACTGCACGGCCGCCAGCTTGCCCGGCCAGTCCTTGCGGCTGTGGGGCCAACAGAGCCAGGTGGCCTCATGAAGTTCCCACTCGGCCGGGTGACGCCACGCTGGTTGCGGATCAGTCACGGCATTCGTCCATCGCGGCCGCCGGCGGCATCGCCTCGACTGGCCGGCGACGCGCGATCCACCAGCCCCGCGCCGCCAGCACCGCGAGGGCCCCGGCCAGCGCGCCGGCCAGCCACCGGCGCTCGACGGGATTCAACATAAACCAGGGGCGGAGTTTATCCAGTCCGCACGCCGTCGCGCCCCATGGAGTCCGCCCGCCCAACGCCGGGACTCCTCACTCCGCGGCGATGTTGACCAGCCGGCCGGGGACCACCACGACCTTCCGGATAGTGCGTCCCTCGAGCCACCTGGCCAGATGCGGATCGGCGAGCGCCTGTTGCTCGACCTCTGCGGCGGCGGCGGCGGCGGCCACACGGATGCGGCCGCGCACCCGACCGTTGACCTGCACGGCCAGCTCGATCTCCTCGCGCCGGATCGCATCGTCCCGCGCTTCGGGCCAGCGGGCGCGCAGCACGCTGCCCTCGTGGCCGAGCCCGCGCCACAGCTCCTCGGCGATGTGCGGCGCAAACGGCGACAGCAACAGCACGAGGTTCTCGATCGCCTCGCGGTACACCGCCCTCCGCGACGCCGGATCGGCGGGGCTCACCGCCATCCTCTCGACCGAATTGAACAACTCCATGATCGCGGCCACCGCCGTGTTGAAGCGAAAATCGCCCTCCATGTCGCCGGTGATCTTCGCGATGGATTCGTGCAGCTTACGGTAGACCTCTCGCTCCTCGGCGCCGAGCTCCCCCAGCCGGACCGAAAGGCCCCGCGCCCCGTCGAGCACCTCACGGGTCTGGGCGACCCGCCGCCAGAGACGATTTAAGAAACGGTGGACGCCCTCGACGGCCGCATCGCTCCATTCGGCGTCCTTCTCCGGCGGTCCGATGAACAGGGTGTAGAGGCGCAGCGTGTCGGCCCCATAGCGCCGGACCAGTTCGTCGGGGCTAACGACGTTGCCTTTCGATTTCGACATCTTGTGGAGCTGGCCGTCTTTCTCGCTGCGCTTGCAGATCATCCCCTGGGTGAAGAGCGCCCCGAACGGCTCGCGGAACGAAACGTAGCCGGCGTCGTGCAGGACCTTCACGATGAAGCGCGAATAGAGGAGGTGGAGCACGGCGTGTTCGATGCCGCCAATGTACTGATCCACCGGCAGCCAGCGGTCCACGTCCTCGCGGACGAACGGCGCGTCGGGGCAACGGGGATTGATGTAGCGTAGGAAATACCAGCACGAACACAGCCACTGGGCGAGCGTGTCGGTTTCGCGGGTCGCCGGCCGACCGCAGTTGGGGCAGGCCGTCCGCAGGAACCCCTCGTGCGCCGCCAGCGGGTTGCCCCGCTCCATCCGGAATTCCACGTCGTTTGGCAGACGGACCGGCAGGTCGCGATCCGGGACCGGAACGGCGCCGCAGTGTTCGCAATGGACGATTGGGATCGGCGCGCCCCAGTACCGTTGCCGGCTGATCAACCAGTCGCGGATCTTCCAGGAGACCGCCGGTTCCGCCGCCCCGATGCGGTGACCGTGGGCGATGAGGTCGGCCATAGCCTCGCGGTTTCCACGTCCGTCGAACGGGCCGGAGGCATCGAGCACGCCGTCGTTCACGTACGCCGCCTCCATTGCGGCGGGGTCGAGCCGTCCGCCGGGCGGCTGGATGACGACCTGCACCGGCAGGCCGTATTTGCGGGCGAACTCGAAGTCCCTTTGGTCGTGGGCCGGCACCGCCATGACGGCGCCGGTGCCGTAGTCCATGAGCACGTAGTTGGCCACCCAGAGTGGGGCCGTCCGGCCGCTGTACGGATTGACCACATGAAGACCTGTGAACACGCCTTCCTTCTCCGCGGTCTCCGCGGTCCGCTCGGCCCGAGAGCGGCGGCGTTGCCGCTCGATGAAGTCGCGGACTTCGGCGGCGCGCGGGCCTGAGGCCGCCAACTTCTCCGCCAGCGGGTGCTCCGGAGCGATCGCCATGAAGGTCACGCCGTACACCGTGTCGGGCCGCGTGGTGAAGACCGGGCACGGATCTCCCGTCTCGGCCACGCGGAAGTGAATTCGGGCGCCCTCCGAACGGCCCAACCAGTTGGCTTGCATCGCCCGGACGCGCTCGGGCCATCGGTCCAGCAGGGCCAGGTCGTCCAGCAGCGCCTGGGCATAGGCGGTGATTCGGAAGAACCATTGCGTCAGTTCCCGCTGCGTCACCGGCCGCCCGCAGCGATCGCAGGTCCCGTCGGCGCGGACCTCCTCGTTGGCCAGGGTCGTGCAGAACTCGCACCAGTTCACGGGGGCGCTCTGCCGGTAGGCCAGCCCGCGTCGGTGCAGCAGCAGAAAGATCCACTGGGTCCAGCGGTAGTACTCCGGATGGCAGGTCGCGACCTCGCGAGACCAATCGTAGCCGACGCCCCAGGAGCGGATCTGTCGCTTCATTTGCGCGATGTTGCGGCTGGTCCATTCCTTCGGATGCACGCCGTGCAGCTTGGCCGCGTTTTCGGCGGGAAGGCCAAAGGCGTCCCAGCCCATCGGCGCCAGCACCCGAAACCCGCGCATCCGCTTGTAGCGCGCGACGGCGTCCCCGAGGATGTAGTTTCGGCCGTGGCCGACGTGCAGCGTGCCCGACGGATACGGAAACATCACGAGGCAATAGTACTTCCGCGAGGCATCGGAGGTGTCCACCGCAAAGCACCCATCCCGCTCCCACGCGTCTTGCCAGCGCGGCTCGATCTCGGCAAAGGGGTATCTGTCGTTCATGAATCGCCTTTCGAAACGGGCGCGCATTTTACCAGAACCGAGCGCCGCTGGACATCGCCGAGACAGGCTCCGGCGCCGTTCCCGGAATGGCGTCCCACGCCGGCGCCGTTCCCCCCGCAAGCCAACGCCGGAGGCTTACGCGGAGCCGGACCGACGCATCCAATCCTTCCGCGTGGGCCGCGAGCGGAGCGCGTTGGCCGCCGCGTCATCGAACCGTTTGGCGACCGGATCCCACCGCAGGCGCCGGCCCAGCTCGATCGAGATCAGCCCGATGTGGAGGGCCGTGCTCAGGCGGTGCGCATGCTCCGGAGGATAGGTTGTGATCTTTCGGGAGCGAACGCAGTCGAGAAAATCGCGGTGCTCGGTCGGCGGCCGGGGCCACAGACGGCTTTGGCTGACCTCGTACTTGATCTGTAAGATGTCGGCCGGTTCCGCCTCGAAACGCCCCCGCCGGCCGGTGCACGAAACCCACCCGCGGGTGCCCTCGAAACGAATGGACGGCCCCGTTGAGCGCACCGTCATTTCCACACCGTTGCCGTAGCGGTAACCCACCTCGAACTCTGTCGGGGTGGTGGTCATCGCGTCGGCGGGGATCCGGCCCCTACCCTCCATCTCCGTCGGCCCGCTTTCTTCCGCAAAGTTGGCCACTTGGGCCGTGTCCACGAAATGCGCCCCCCAGTCGGTTAGCATGCCCCCCGAATACTCCCGGACCTGGCGCCACACCATGGCCTCGGTACGGGAGCGGCTATAGGGGGCGAAGGGCGCGGGGCCGAGCCACATCTCGTAATCCAAGTCCGGCGGCGGCGGCTCGGCCGGCTCCTTCGGCGCCACCCGGCCCGCCGGCAGTCCGACGAGGATCCGCTTCAATTCGCCGATCGCACCGTTCCGGACCCACTCGGCCAGCTTGTGGTAGCGGATCGACGACCGGTCCTCCAGCCCGAGATGGAACACCCGGCCGGACCGCCGAACCGCCTCTCCACGCAGTACCTTACTGGAACGTACCAGGGTTGCAATCGCGCCGACGTGCCCGACGCCCAATGGGCAGCTCGATGGGCGGCGGCCCTCGTGCCGGCATGGTCCAGCCTCGCCCCCATCCGACACAGCCGCAACGGTCCCATCAGACTCCGCCGTCCCCGGGTGTGTCTCCGGTCCGACGAGCCGCGCCGGCGCCGCGCGGCTCCCCTTGGCCCCCCACGAATGCCGATCCGTTTCGTCGGCGGGGCCGTCCCCGCCTTACGTTGATCTCACCGGACAAGAGCCCGTTCATCGCAACGGTTGCCGGAGAGCCATGATCTACGTATAGTCAGCTTGTCGCGGGACGGCGCCCGTGGCCGAACGTCAAGGAGCGATGAGCCGAGGTTGCGGATGGCTGAAATACAAGTACCTGGCCACGAAATACTTGAAGTGATCAGCGACGGAGCGATGGGCGTCGTCTACAAGGCCCGGCAGCTCTCTCTGAACCGCACGGTCGCTGTCAAGGTGATCCACCGGCACCTGATGTCCGACCCGACCGCCGTGGCCCAGTTTCGCCTCGAAGCCAACTCCGTCGCCAATCTGAAGCACCCGAACATCCTGCAGATTCACGAGGCCGGCGAGACGGACGGATTGCTGTACTTCGTCATGGAGTACGTCGCCGCCTACAGCGTCGCCAGCTGGCTAACGCGGAAGGGCGTCCTCGCGGAGAAGGATGCGCTAACCATCGCCGACGCAGTGGCCCGGGCACTCCAGTATGCGTGGGAGAAGGCCGGCCTGATCCACTGCGACCTGAAGCCGGGCAACATTCTGGTGGACGAGGACGGCTCGGTCAAGATTGCGGATTTTTCGGGCATCAGCCGTTCCAACCTTAGTCGCGAAGCGGAACTGCTGCGCGAGGTGACGATCGGCACCCCCAACTATATGGCGCCCGAACAGGTGCGCGGCTTGGCGGACATTGATTGCCGGGTCGACATCTACGCCCTCGGGGCGGTGCTCTATCATCTGGTCACCGGCGTGCTGCCGTTCGAGCACTGCTCCGACGGGGAGGCGATGCGGCAGCACGTCGAGGGCACGCTGACGGACCCGGCGGAGCTCAATCCGGCGGTCTCCGCTCACTTCTCGATGATGATCGAGAAGTTGATGGTCAAGGATCGTGACCAGCGACCCGCCACGTGGGAAATGGTGCTGGCGGATATCGAGCGCGTCCGCGCCGGCCTGCCGCCCCTGCCCCCCCTGGCCTATCCGGGCTCCAGCACGGTCAAGAGGACGGTCCAACCTCCCGCCGCAGCGCCAATCGTACGGCCGAAGTCGCCGCCAGTCTTCGCCCCGCCCTCGCCGGCACCTGCCCCGTTGCCGTCGACCATGCCACGCCCCCGCCGCCGGCTGCTCTGGACATTGGGCGCGACCGCTCTCGCATTGCTGGTGCTCGACGTGGCCCTGATCGCGTTCTGGCCGCGCTCGCCGTTGAAACGGAGGCGGTCCCCGCCGACAGAGCCCGTGGAACCGCTGCCACCGCCCCCCCCGCCCCCTACAGCCGCACCCCCGACGGTCGTCGCCGCGACCACCGCCCCCCCGCCGACTGTCGTCAGCCCCCCGCGGCCCCCGCGGCCAGCCGAGACGAGCAACGTCGTCGACACGACGCCGGCGCCTACTACCCAGACGGTCGCCGCCGCGCCGCCGCAACCACCCCCCTCCCCGCCCACGCCGGCCGTCGAGGCCGCTCCTCAAAGGCCGTCATGGCCCGAATACCGCGACTATCTCAAACTGATGCAGGAGGCGATGTCCGAATGCGCACGCCGGAATTACGCGGGGGCCCAGGCCATTCTGCAGACATGGCTCCGAGCCAACCCCTCCCACCCCATGCGGGACCAGGTGGCCGTCGAACTTGAGCGGTTCCGCTCCCTGCCGAAGTTGCTGGCGATACTTGAGGAGAACACCCGCGCACTTTGGGGACGCTCCATCCAATACACTCCCGGCGTGATCGGGAATGTCCTTGCGGTGCGCGGCCTGCGCATCACCCTGGCCCGGCGGCTCGGGGAAGGCACGGCGGAGGCGGACTACGACCTGTTGCGGCTCAGTGCCCAGGACCTTGTCGACCTCCTGCGCGCGGCTGACGAGACACACTTCCCGCTGAATGCCGCCCGCTTCCTGCTCGGCGAGATGCAGTTCGCCGCCGTGGACGCCCATCTAGCCAACGCCCAGCGGATCGGCCTTCCAGCCGACGAGCTGACCGCCTGGCTTAAGGACTGGCGTTCCATCGCCCTGAACGTCCGTGCCGACCGCGCCATCGACGAGATCGGCGCTCGCGTCGAGGCTGGGGATCTCACGGGAGCGGCGAGTTCGCTCGAGGCGGCCGTCCCGGCCTACGCTCAAACCGATGTGTTCCAGTGGGGTCGTGCCGCCGAGATCGAGGCCCTGCGCGCCCGCATCCAGAACCGCCAGCCCCCCCTGCCGGCCGATCCCGCCGTCGCCAAACCGGGCCCAGGCCCCGCCGCGCGCCCCGCCTCAAGCGACGACGTCGACGCCGCCGACGTCGAACAGGTCAACGCCGGCGAGCTCGCCGCACGGATGCGCGAACTGGACGGCCGGATAATCCGCCTGCGCTTCCGCTACCGTACGACGATCTCCGAAACGGGCCCCGGCATGTACGGCACCGACGTCGGGGTGGACAGCGCGACGGTCCGGGTCGAGTTCTCCCAGGAAGGCTACCGGTGGTTCCGAAATTCCGTCAATGCCGGCTACGTGCTCGACCAGCCCGTTCGCGTGGCCTACGGGGTCGTGGATGCCCGCCGGCAGGTTGTCCGGCTTCTGGGCCGCACGATGAAGCGGCGCCTCGGCGGTCCCGACGAATTCGCATGGTGAGCCGTCCGTGAGCGGGAACGAGGGACCGGACCGGCTGCTGCTGATCGCGGGCGGTGGTTTGTTTCCCCGGATGCTGGCCGAGTCCGCCCGCGCCGGCGGCGTGACGTGGCTTTCCGTGATCGCGTTCCGCGGCGAGACGGGACGCGACGTCGTCCGCCTGGCGGACGAAATTCGATGGGTCCGCGTCGGCGCCCTCGGCGAATTGCTCGAGGCCGTCGAAGCCTTCGGCGTCCACGATGCCGCAATGGCCGGCCAGATTTCCCCGTGGCGGCTTTTCTGTGCCCGCCCCGACCCGGCCATGCTCGAGCTACTCCACGGCCTGCCCGCGAAAAACGCCCGGACGATTTTCGGATCGCTCGTCCGGCTGCTGGAGCATCGCGGCGTGCGCGTCCACCCCGCCGGTCGCTTCATGGGCTCCTCGATCCCTCCCCCCGGCCTGCTCTCCCGCCGCCCGCCCGACGCCCGCGAGACGGCCGACATCGAGCTGGGCCGGACCGCGGCCAAGGCTATCAGCGCCCTGGAAATCGGGCAGACCGTCGTCGTAAAGGACGGCGTCATTCTCGCCGTCGAGGCCTTTGAGGGCACCGACGCGGCCATCCTGCGCGGTGGCCGGCTGGGGGGCCCTGGCGCGGTGGTCGTCAAAACCGCCCGCACGGGACACGACATGCGTTACGACGCGCCCGTCGTGGGCCGGCGTACGCTCCGGACGTTGCGGCGCGCCCGCGCCACCGCCTTGGCCGTCGAGGCCGGGCGCGCCATCCTCCTCGAGCGGGAACGACTGATCGCGGAGGCCGACCGCATGAACCTCGCCTGGATCGCCTTCGAGCCGGAGGCCGTACCGTGACCGCCCGCGTCCGTGTGGGCGTCGTCGGCGTCGGCAGCCTCGGCAGCCACCACGTCCGCATCTACGCCTCCCTGCCGGGCGCGGAGCTGGTGGCCGTCCATGACATCGACCCCGCCCGCGCCGTGGCCGTGGCCCAGCAACACGGCGTGCGCACGGCCTCCTCGCTCGAGGAATTCGCCGGCCTCGTCGAGGCCGCGAGCGTCGTCGTACCCACCGACCGCCACCGCGAGGTCGCCGGCGCGCTGCTGGAACGCGGGCTGCACTTGCTCATCGAAAAACCGATCGCCGCCACCACTCGCGAAGCCCAGGAACTGGTCGCGCTTGCCGACGAGCGGGGCCTGATCCTCCAGGTCGGCCATGTCGAGCGCTTCAATCCCGTGCTCTCCGTCCTCGATCGTCTGGCCGGCCGGCCGCGGTTCATCGAAGCCCATCGCCTCGCCCCCTACCCCCCCGGCCGCCCGGGCGCGCCGCCGCGGGGCACCGAGGTCAGTGTCATCCTCGACCTAATGATCCACGACCTGGAGGTTCTCCTTCACCTCGTCCGCGCCCCTGTCGCCGACATCCGCGCCGTCGGTGTGCCGGTCCTCAGCCCCACCGAAGACATCGCCAACGTCCGGCTTGCGTTCGCCAACGGCGCGATCGCCAACGTCACCGCCAGCCGGATCAGCCCGGAACGCATGCGGAAGATCCGGGTCTTCTACGAACAGGCCTACGTGTCGCTCGACTACCTCAACCAGTCCGGCGAGATCTACCGGCTCGACGGCGGCCGGATCGTGCGCGAGGCGCTGCCCATCGAGCGTGGCGAGCCGCTCCGCAACGAACTGGCCTCGTTCATCGATTGCGTCGCCCGCCGCGCCGAGCCGGTCGTGGACGGACGGCAGGCAGCGCGCGCCCTGCAGCTCGCCGTCGAGATCCATCGCCGCCTCGCGGCCGGACCGTCATGACCCCTTCCGTGTTGATCGTCGCCGGCGAACCCTCCGGCGACCTCCACGCCGGCGCGCTCGTGCGCGCCCTCAAGATGAGCGGAATTGACATGGACCTGTGGGGTTTGGGTGGCGACCGCCTGCGCGCCGAGGGTGCCCGGCTGCTCTACGACGTCCGCCAGACCGCCGTGATGGGCTTCGTCGAGGTCCTGCGCCACCTCGGCCTGTTCCGGCGCATTTGGCGTGACGTCATGGATGAGGTGGAACGCTGCCCACCCACCATCGCGTTGCTGGTGGACTATCCCGGCTTCAATCTGCGCCTGGCGCCCGAGCTGAAGCGCCGCGGCGTTCGGGTGGTCTATTTCATCTGCCCGCAGGTCTGGGCATGGCACCGCTCGCGCATTAGACGCATGGTGCGCTGCGTGGACCGTATGATCTCGATCTTCCCCTTTGAGCCGGCCGTGTTCGAGGGCACCGGTTTGCGGATCGATTACGTGGGCCATCCATTCCTCGACGAAATACTCGAGCCGGCGAAGCCCCCTGCCGACGGCCCCTTGCTGCTGTTGCCCGGCAGCCGCCCAATGGAGATCCGGCGGATGCTTCCCGTCCTCGCCGAGGCCGCCCGCCGACTCCGTGCCGAGCGCCCCGGCCTCCAAGCAATCGTCGCCGCCGCCGACGAGGAGGGGGCCGCGCTGTGCCGCCGAATTCTCGGCTCCGATGCCGGGATCGTGGAAGTCGTGGCGGGACGAACCCGCCATCTGCTCGGCCTTGCCCGCGCCGCATGGATTACGTCGGGAACGGCCACGCTCGAGGCGGCGCTTGCGGGCTGTCCGCAGGTTATCGCCTACCGCGCCCACCCGCTGAGTTACCTGCTCGGGCGGCTTCTCATTCGCGTGCCCTTCATCGGCATGGTCAACCTGGTCGCCGGTCGGCGCCTCTGCCCCGAACTCATTCAGGGCCGCGCAACGCCGGGCCATCTCGTGCGGGAACTGCGGCCCCTGCTCGGCGACACTGCCGAACGACGGAACATGCTCGACGGGTACCGCGAGGTTCGGCGCCGGCTGGGCCCGCCCGGCGCCGCACGCCGCGCCGCCGGCATCGTCCGGGAGGAACTTGCGGCCGCCGCCCGCTGACGGCCTCCGGCCGGCGGCTGCCGTGGGATGAAGACCGCCGCGCCCCCGGCGCGGCTTCACGGAGGCGCAGCTCAAGCGGAATGTGCTGGCGGCTCGGCCGACATCCTGCCATGGCCCCAGCGGCTTTCCATGGTTCGCCCCACCGATGCGCCGCAGATATCTTCATCGCCCAACGCCGGACTTTGCCGGCTCCACGGAAAACACAGGGCATAAAACCATCCCCGCGTTGGCTGGCCGTCGCGGCGGCGGCGCTGACGGCCGCCCGCGCGGCGGAGCCGCCGCCGCACCGGCCGAACATCCTTCTGATCACCACGGATCAGCAGCGCCTGGACGCGATGAGCTTCGCCGGCTCGCCGTGGTGCCGAACGCCGCACATGGACTCGATTGCGTCCAACGGCGTCTGCTTCCTAAAGTCATACTGCCCCTTCCCGCTGTGCAGCCCCTCGCGCGCGGCGCTGCACGCCGGCCGCCCGCCCCATGAAATCGGCGTGGATCGAAACGACGTGCCGATCGCGCCGGGCGTTCCGATTTCCGGCGAGATCTTCTCCGCGGCCGGCTACGACACGGGCTACGCGGGCAAATGGCATTTGCCGGAGGTGTACCCCTCCAACGGAATCCCCGGCTTCGAAGTCCTCAACCGGACGTCGCGGCGGCATCGGCTGGCGCGGGACGTGGACGAGGACACGATGAACGCCGCCATCGAGTTCCTCCGCCGCCCACGGGAGCGGCCGTTCTACCTGGTGGTATCCTTCATCAACCCACATGACATCTGCCTGCTGGCCGGCGAAGACAGTGCCCTAACGCCGCGGGTGTGGGAACTGTACGGCCCGCCGTCGGAGGTGGAGCTGCCGGCGCTGCCGCCCAATTTCTCCGCCGAAGCAATCGTCGCGCAGCGGGCGGGGGGTGCCGCCCGCGCAACGATTGGGACGAGTCGATGTGGCGGCGGTACCGCTACGCTTATTTTCGGATGGTCGAGGACGTCGACCGACAGGTCGGGGGAGTGCTCCGGGCGCTGCGCGAAGCCGGTCTCGAGGAGCGGACGCTGATCGTGTTCACCAGCGACCATGGCGAGGGTCTCGGCGCGCGGAGGACGACGGGCAAATTGCCCCTGTATGACGATCAGGCCGCCGTGCCGCTGCTTGTCGCATGGCGCGGCGTGACCCCCCAGCGGGCCGCCTCGACACCAACCACTTGGCGTCGGCCCTCGGCTACTTGCCGACCATCTGTGACTACGCCGGCGTGCCGGCGCCGCCGAACGTTCGCGGACGGAGTCTGCGCGGCGTCATCGAAACGCCGTCGGCGCCGGGCGCGGAGGCCGTCGTGTGCGAGGTCGCTCGCGGGCCGGCCGGGCCCTCGGCCGAACGCGCATTCATGGTGCGAACGGCGGCCCACAAATACCTGCGCATCCCCGACGGCGATGGCGTCCTCGAGGCGCTGTACGACATGGCCGCCGATCCGCACGAAACGCGAAACCTCGTGGGCGATCCGATCCTGGTGGGCGAACTGGAGCGACACCGCCGGCTGCTTGCGGATTGGCGACGCCAGACCGAGGAGGATCGGCACCCCGTCAACGCGGCCCGGCCGCCCGCCCGCGTCCGCCGCTGCTGACTCCGGTCGCGCCGGTCCGCATGCGCTGCCGGAAGCGGCGCGGAGGGCAGCCGTACAGCGCCCGAAACCAGTGGTGAAAGTGGGAGAAATTGTTGAACCCCGACTCGAACGCGATTTCCGCCACCGTCGAATCGGTCTCCACCAGACGGCGCGCCGCCGCGTTCAGCCGCACCTCCGCCAGAAACCGCGTGAACGACCGGCCGGTGTGCCGCACGAAGTGGCGGTGAAACGTCGCCCGGCTCATCCCTGAGCTGGCCAGCACCTCCGACAGCGGAAGGTGCCGGCCGTGGTTCTCGAACACCATTCGGATCGCGGCCCGGATGCCGCGATACACCGCCGGCGCGGAGGGTGCGGCCCCCACCGAGCTGGCGATCGGATGGCTCGCCGACGGCGGCAGCGCCGCTAGCCGGGTCAGCAGCTCGAGGATCGCGGTCAGCCTCGCCAGCCCGCCCCTCGCCTCGGCCGCAAAGAGCGCTGAGGCCGCCCGCGTGACAGCCAAACCCGAAAACCGCAGCCCGCACCCCGCCGCCGCCCACAGCGCTCGCAGCGGCGCCGACTCCGGCAGCCGCCACACCGCCTCCTCGAACTCGACGCCGAACTGTACGGCTCGCCCCGCCGTTGGCCCGGACTCGTGCCAGTAGTGCGGCAGCGCCGGCCCCAACAGCACCAACTCCGGCGCGCGGAATCCGCCAATGTGGTCGCCAATGAACCGCAGACCCGATCCGCGCAAAAACAACGTCAGTTCCGCCTGGGCGTGGTGGTGCCACTCGCCGCCCGCCCCCCGCAGCGGGTGGCCCCGCTCCACTCGCGTCCATCGCCTCGACCTCGCGCAGCGTGCGATTGCATCTCAGCAGCCGGAACGACTCGCCGGGCAAAAGGTGTATCGCTTCAGCGAGCAACGGCATCTCGGGTGGCCTCTGTTGAGACAGTAGTACATTTTTTTGATCCCATCGAACAAGACGCGGCCGCCGCCCCCGCGCACCATCGGGCCAGCGTCGGACGAATCCCGCCCGACGCCGGAAAGGAGCACGACATGAGCGGCGTGTACAGATTCTCGTTCGGACCATGGAACATCCACGAGGGCGCCGAACCCTTCGGCCCGCCCGTGCGCGAGCGCGTCCCCGCTGCGGAGAAGTTCCGCAAGCTCAAGCCCCTCAGGATGCGACGGCGTCCAATACCACGACGACGATGGCGTGCCGGAAATGGAATCGCTCGACGCCGCCGGCATCCGCAAACGCGCGGCTGAGGTGCGCAAGCTTCTCGACGGGGAGGGCCTGGCGGCGGAGTTCGTCGCGCCCCGCCTCTGGGAGGATCCCCGCACCATCGACGGCGCGTACACCTCGAACGACCCTGCCTGCCGGGCGTGGGCGATCGAGCGCAGCCTCCGCGCGATCGACATCGCCCGGGAGGTCGGCACCGACCTCATCGTCCTCTGGCTCGCTCGCGAAGGAACCTACATCCGCGACTCCAAGGACAGCCGCCGCGCGGTGCCGCAGATCGTGGAGGCGATCAACCGGCTGCTCGAGTACGACCGCGGCATCCGCACCGCGATCGAACCCAAGCCGAACGAACCGATGGATCACGCCTTCCTGCCCACGACCGGCCACGCGATGGCCGTCGGCTACCTCACGTCGGACCCAACCCGCGTCGGCGTCAACATCGAGACGGCCCACGCGATCCTCGCCGAACTCGATCCCTCGGACGAGATGGGCTTCGCGTTGGCGTTCGACAAACTTTACACCGTCCACCTCAATGACCAGAACGGCCTGAAGTTCGATGAGGACCGGGCCTTCGGCAGCGTGGACCTGCGCCGGGCGTTCAACCAAGTTCGCGTGCTTGACCGCTACGGCTACGGGCGAAAAGGCGAATACGTCGGCCTCGACGTGAAGGCGCTGCGCACGCAGCGGGCCGACCGCGCGCTGAAGCACGTGGCCAACAGCCGGGCGACGTTCCTCGCGCTGATGGACGTGGTTCGCTCCCTCGACTCAGCGGCGGTCGATCGCCTCATCGCCGAGCGCGACTACGAGGAACTTGACGCGATGATCGTGCGGACCCTGATGGGGCGGCGTTGAGGTGGACGGCCGATCATGCCGATCGACGCGCTGATCCTAAACACCGCGGTGCTGGACCTGCGCAGCGCCCGGTTCGACTTCATCGACCGGCTGGTGGGGGCGGGCGGACTGGCGAAGTGCCCGCCCACCGCCATGCCGTCGTATACCCCGGACGAGTTGGAGGACATCGTCGCCGAGGGGGGCGCGACGCCCGGCGGCTGTGCCAACGTCGCGCCCCTTTTGGCGCGGGCGGGTCTCCGGGTCGCTGTGGGCGCGTGGATCGGCGCCGGACCGCACGAGGGGCTGGACATACAAGGCCGCGCGTTTCGCGACCGGCTCGCCGCAGCCGGCGTCGACGTCTCCGCCCTTCGGGTGCATCCGAGCCTCCCGACGGGCACCACCTTCATCCACGACACCCCCACGGGCGAACGCGGCGGAATCGCCTACTTTCCGAACGCCAACGACGACTTCGATTTCGACGTCTTCGAGAGGGAGGCGGATCGCCTGGGCCCATCGCTCGTCCACTACATGTACTCCGGACTATCGGCCCGCGGCGACGCCAACGGCGGGCGCGACCTGGCCGACTTTCTCTTCCGCTGCCGGGAACGGGGCGCGTTGACGATGGTGGACAGCCACACCCTCACCGGCGATCCCGCCGCGGTCATCGCCGGCCGCCGACCCGTCGAGGCCTACCGCCTCCTCGAGCCGCTGTGGGCTTGCATGGACGTCTTCTTCACCTCGCTCGACGAGGCGCGCATGATCCTCAACACCCTCGAGCCGGATCACGCCCTCGACCTGGACGACGCCGACGCCGTCGGCCTCGGTTTCCTGGAATGGGCGGCCGCGCGCGCCGGCGGCGGCCGTCCCCGTCTGTTCGGGGTCACCGTCTCCGACGGCGCGATCGCAACGCGAATTGCCCCGGATGGCCGGCCTGCGCCGATCCTCCGCGTCCGTTCCCGATTTTTGTCCGGCGAGGTCGTGGACCTCGTCGGCGCGGGCGATTCATTCCGCGCCGGGCTCATCCTCTACCTGACGCGTTTCCGCGCGGAATTCGAGGCCGGACGTTGCGATGTGGAAACGGCGGTCCAGGCGGGCAACCTGATGGCCTCGCTCTTCATCAAGGCGCCGCTGCAGGACCGCTGCCGGTGGATCCCGCCGGCGGATTCTCTGCTCCGGGTCGCCACCGGCCGGCGGGACTACACCTCCTTCGGCGACCTACTCGTCGACCTCCGGACCGTCTGAAGCGTCGCCATGCCCCCGTCCTTTGTTGGGTTCGGATTTGGCCCCATCCAATCCGGCATCTTTGTCCGCGAAGCCTGCGAAGCAGGGGTCGAGGCCGCCGTCGTCGAGATCGACCGCGACCTCGTGGCCGCCATTCGGGCTGCGGGCGGACGGTTCCGAATCAACGCCGCTCACGCCGATGGGTTGGAGGCGTTGGAGATCGCCGGTGTGCGGTTACTCGATCCGAACGATCCGTCGGACCTACGCGAGATCCGAACCCGTCTGGCCGCGGCGACCGACGCAGCCACGGCGCTGCCCTCCACGGCGGCGTACGCCGCGGGGGGTTCGCGAAGCGTCGCCGCGATGCTGGCGGCGGCCTGCGCCCGGCCCGGGCCAGCCCTTGTGGTGTTCGCGGCCGAAAACCACGCGGACGCCGCGCGGGCGCTCGCCGCGGAGATTGCGGCCCGGCTGCCCGTGTGGGTGGCGCGGCCCGCACGTACGCGTGTCGGGGAACCGTGATCGGAAAAATGAGCGCAGCCGTCGCCGATCCGGAGCAGGTCCGGCGGCTGGCGCCGCTGGTGCCCGGCCTGAACCGTGCCTACGTCGTCGAGGAGTTTCATCGTATTTATGCGGAAACTGGGCTGGAGGGCGGGGCGAGGGTCCGATGGTCGTTCGAGCGCCGCGTGGACCTCCGGCCCTTCCACCAGACGAAACTCTATGGTCACAATGCCGTCCATGCGGCCCTCGGCTTCGTGGCCGCGCTGGCAGGGCGTGACGCGATGCCGGGGCTGCGCCGATGCCCACGTGTGATGGAACTGGCACGACGGGCCTTGATCGAGGAGGTCGGCGCGGACCTGATTGCGCTTTACGGAACATCGGGCGAGATGCTCTTCACCCGCGCCGGGTTCGAGGCGTACGCCGCCGATCTGTTGCGGCGCATGACCAACCCCTGCCTCGACGACCCCGTCGCCCGCGCGATCCGGGACGCGCCCCGAAAACTAGGTTGGAACGATCGGCTCTTTGCGGCGATGAGATTTTGCCTGGAATCGGACATCCGGCCGGTGGCGCTGGCGGCGGGGGCCCTGGCCGGAGTGGTCTGGCTCGGCAGCGGCGCCACGCAATGGAGGGACGCCGCGCCGGCCGGGCTTCGGGACGCGCTCGCTGCTGAGCTGGCGCGCCTATGGGGGGCTTCCGCGCCGGCCGGCGCCGCGACCGAATGGGCGGGCAGACTATCGGCGGCGGCTCCGCTGCTGGAGTCGGTCCTGTGCAGGATCAGGGATAGATCCGGCCCATCAGCCGCGGGAACGGAATCGCCTCGCGGATGTGCCGCAACCCGCACATCCAGGCAAGGAAGCGCTCGAGGCCAAGTCCGAATCCGCCGTGTGGCACCGTCCCGTAGCGGCGCAGATCGAGGTACCACTCGTACGGAGCCGGATCCAACCCCTCCTCCGCCATCCGCGCCCGCAGTGCCTCGAGATCGTCTTCGCGCTGGCTGCCGCCGATGATCTCGCCATACCCCTCGGGCGCCAGCACGTCCACGTTCAGCACCACCCGCCGGTCATCGGGGGCGGGTTTCATGTAGAAGGCCTTCACGGCGCGGGGGTATCGCGTCACCATCACCGGTCGGTCGAAGAGCCGGGCCAGAATGGTTTCCTCGTCGCCGCCGAGATCGTCGCCCCACTGAAACCGCGAGGCCGCCTCGATGTGGGCGGGACGATTCTCCAACTCCTGCCCCATGTGGGCCAGTCGCTCACGCAACGCAGCGATCTCGCGGGCCAAACGGTCCTGGGCCCAGCCCTTCTTCACTGTGGCCATCTGAGCTTCCAGTTCCCCATGTCGCGCCTGGCCGGCGGCCAGCTCCGCACGTTCCCGCTCCAGCTCTTCCTCGAGCCGCCGGCGGGTATCCGTGCCCCGGAGCAGATCGACCGCCTCCGTATACGTCAGCCGAATGAACGGCGGATGCACGCGCTCCAGGGCCGCGACATCGCGCTCCAGAAGTTCGAGTTCGGCGCGATGACGCTCCAGCACCCGCCCGACCAAGTCGCAAATCAGACGCTCCGCCAGGTCCATCAGGTCCGGCAGCTCCGCCCAGGCGATCTCCGGCTCGAGCATCCAGAACTCCGTCAGGTGCCGGCGAGTCTTGGACTTTTCGGCGCGGAAGGTCGGACCGAAGGAGTACACGCGGCCCAGCGCCATCGCGGCGGCCTCCAGGTAGAGCTGGCCGGTCTGGGCGAGGTAGATCTTCTCGCCGAAATAGTCCACCGGAAACAGCGTGGCGGCGCCCTCGGCGGCGCCCGGTGTGAGGATGGGGGTGTCGATCCGGACGAACCCCTGGGCGGCAAAAAAATCGTGGATGCCGCGAACTACGGTGTCGCGGATGCGGAGAATCGCGCACTGCCTGGGGGAACGGATCCACAGATGGCGGTGGCGCAGCAGAAAATCGATGCCGTGCTCCTTCCGGGCGATCGGATAGTCGGGAACGTTCTGAACGACCTCGACGCGCTCGGTGTCCAGCTCGGCCCCGTCGGGCGCCCGCGGGTCCAGCCGCACGCGACCGGTCACGCGCACCGACGACTCATGTCCGGCCGAAACGGCCGCCTCGAAGGCGTCCGGGCGGGCGGCCTCGACGACGCATTGGCAGACGCCGGTGCCATCGCGCACAAGGAGGAAGGCGATCTTGCCGCCCGTCCGCAAACCGTGTACCCAGCCGCGGATTTCCACGTCCTGCCCTTCATGTCGCATTAAGTCGCAGATCCGAACCGTGATCGCCATGTCGTAGATCTCCGGACCGGCGGCACAACGCCGCGCGCAATTTTCATCATATAGTCGCGGGGGCGGCCGGCCAATGCAGGCGGCGGTGAAAGCCCATGTCCGACACCTTGCAAGCCGGGCAGTACAGTTAAAAGGATGACATCGGGGAGGCCATCGTGGTGGTTTGTCGCCATCGTCATTGGGTGCGTTTCGATGGCATCGGAACCACCGTCGCCCTCCGCCCCTCCTGGCGTGGACACGGCGGTCGATGCGGAGGTCGCCCGCAGCCGGGAAGAGTTTGAGCGCCGGTTGCGGGAATCGGAAGCGCGGCCTGCGCAGGTGGCCGGCGTGTGGAACGCGGCCTACGCGTCGTTGTTGCGCGATCTGCGGGGAACGCTGCAATCGGCAGGACGGTTGCGGGAGATGGTGCTGGTCCACGACGAACTGGCCCGGCACGAGAAGGACCGCACCTTACCCGCGCCGGAGTCGGTCAAAATCCCGCCCGAGCTGGCGGGCATCGCGGCCCTGATATCGGCCAGGATGCGGACCGATTTGTACGCAGTCGATCGCGAAGTCATCGAGGCGGCGACGCGTCGCTCGTAGACGTTGTACGAGCTCGGCGCTCGGCATGAGCCAGGGCAGAGGGGGAACCGTACCGCGTCGCTGGAGGCCGAACGGGATCGCGTCCTAGCTCTTCCTCGCCTGCGGGCGGCGCGGGCCGCCACCGCCGTGCCCCCCCGCCGCCGCCGCAGGGGGCGACCTGGACCGATGCCCCTGCAACGGCACCGGACGAAGGCAGAAAACTAAAACTCGCCGGCCCCGCGGACGAAAATGCCGGGCGTTCGATGGGATATGGTATGGAAGCGATGGTTTTTGAAGATCGCAGCCGTCTGCACCAGAGCCGGACCGCGGGAGCGCCCAAACTGGGCCAGTTGCAGACTGTCTCCGGGCCGATCGGGTACAGCGTTCGTGTGACGTTGTCGTGCCGCAATAGCGATCTGCCTGCGGACTGCCGACTGGTGGCGGAGTATTTCAAGCGCGGACTGGTGGATGGCTTGCGTTCCTTCCATGCGGTTGAGGAGATCAAGCTGCCCGCGATGCGTCGCGGCGAGAGTCGGACGTTCGAACTGAAGGGGATCGAGTTGGTGATGGCCTAAACGCGCACTGTGACGCAGGTGGGCAGCACGCGGAATTTCTCCGGCCACGAATTCCACGGTCTGATTTTGAGCGTGGTCGACCCATCGGGCCGGGTGGTGTTCCAGCGCTTTGCGCCGCAGACGCTTGGCCGCGAAATCGTCCCCACCCCTGGCCACCGCTGACCAGGGGACAGGCATTTTCTTCATCCAACCCCTGGAAACCGGCCGCCGCCGGACTTCCAAGATTTGGATGACGTTCGCCGCCTTCCCCATTAACGCCCCATACTTATCCCCAAAACATCACGCCTTGGGGACAGGCAAGCGCGCGAAGTGTGGATTCCATTACCCATAATTAGGTTGCGCTATCCCGCTTTCGTGCCTGTCCCTTTTCCCGTCACGGGCGCGGAAAAACACGGACCAGTTTCCTTCCTAGGAGTGTGAGGGCGTCATGGGGACGTCCCTCCCAGGAGCCACCACGACCATGAGACTGCCACGACTCAAACCCAACGAC
>OGCI01000272.1_pt1 | contig 65284 bp, 70 predicted proteins | sample 1570021 | NCBI WGS metagenome assembly OGCI01 (sample SAMN06264664, study PRJEB24512) | hot springs metagenome | isolation source: Hot spring water | place: South Africa: Tshipise | collected 2015-06-21
GCAAATGGGCAATCTATTGCTGAGCAATACAAGCTTCAACGACAAAAACAGAGTCTGCCTGTTATTACTATCGAATCACAAACACTGGAAAAGCAACGTCAAAAACTACAAAGTACCCGTGAAGTACTTAATAATATTCCGATATTACAAGGACCAAAAAGTTATCTTTGGGAAGCTTTGAAGGCGTTGGCTTTGGCTTAATCCCATAGTTTCATAGGGAATTACTTGTTCTTGTCTAAGACGGAGATCTTCTTTTTCTCGAAACTCCAACAGTGTCTTGACACTATCGGCCAAAAGCCTTATGTTGACACACTCAGGGCTTATTTATATAATAAACTCAATTTTTTCGAGAGGGAGGATCGCGAGAAGTTCATGGTTGAAGTGGATAGTATCGTGGAAGGAAAGGTCGTTGGTATCACTAAGTTCGGTGCTTTTATCGAACTTGACGACGGAAGCAAGGGATTGGTGCATATTTCGGAAATTGCCAATCATTTTGTCAAGGACGTCAATGACCACTTGAAACTGAATGACCGGGTGAAGGTGAAAGTCATTCGTATTTCTCCAGATGGGAAAATCGACTTTTCCATTAAGCGGGTGAACGAAGACAAAGAGTATGAAGCCAAACTGGAGAAGAGTCGAGCGAACTTCGAACAGAAAATGAGTCGTTTCTTAAAGCAGAGTCAGGAAAAACTCTCCGATCTCAAGCGGTGTCAGGAGGCGAAGAGGAAACGATAAGATTCCCCCGTTCATGAAGAGAGAAGACATTCACGGCGCGGCGCGATTCCTTTTTTCTTGTAAGCCCTGGTTGGTGTTAACCGGGGCAGGTATTTCTACCGAGAGTGGTATCCCCGATTTTCGTACCCCCCAAACCGGCCTTTGGGAACACTATGATCCTATGGAAATTCTCTCCCGGGGAGTACTCTTGCATCGGCCGGAAATTTTCTATGGCGTAGGTTTGCAGGTACTTCTCTCCTTTGAGAAAGCCCAACCGAACCGCGCTCACTACATTTTGGCAGAGTGGGAAAAGAGAGGCTGGGTGGAGGGGGTAGTCACGCAGAATATCGATAGTCTCCATCACCGTGCCGGGTCGCAAAGAGTAATGGAGATTCACGGACATCTCCGCTCGGGGTACTGTCTCCGCTGTGCGAAGCAGTTTCCCATGGAGGAACTCGAGAAACAGGTGATGCAGGGGCAAATTCCCCCTCGGTGTCCATGTGGAGGGGTGATCCGTCCGGAGGTAGTGCTCTTTGGTGATTTACTCCCTCCCTGTTTTGAAGAGGCAGTACAATTAGCTCACCGATATCCCCTTTTGGTGATTGGTTCCAGTTTACAGGTTTCTCCGGCAAATTTTCTTCCCTCCTATGCTCCTTCTCTCGTCATTGTCAATTTGACCGAGACTCCCTTTGATCACCGAGCCTCATGGGTGTTGCGGGGAAAAGCGAGTACCGTTCTTCAACTCTTACACGAAGAACTGGAATCTCTGTGAGAAATGCGGCCGATTTCACCTTTCCTTCTTGGGGATCACCTGCCGAAAGAACTTAAGAGGATACGCAGGCGAGTTTCTCCTCTTGGATACAAATTAGAGAGCGAATGCCTTCGGTTTTCGCTCGTTTCTTGAGGCGGGCCACTACTTCACTCAGGGTGTCGATGGTGAGAGAAGAGACTTGGGGAGGACGGTACACCATAACTGCCGTCGCGCTGAGGAGGGGCATTTTTCGAGTTTTACCGAAACGATCCTTTTCTATGAGATATCCTCGTTCCAGGTCTTCGGGAGCATAGAAGCTCGCTGCGTGGTGGGAAAATGACAAAAGCACCTCCTGCACGTGGTGCCACAGTGTCCCCAAGGAGAAAGCAGGCGGTTCTAAGCGAACTCCTAAAAAGAAATCGTCGCCCCCAACGTGTCCCAAGAAGAAGCACTGACCGAGGAAGGTTTTTTTCAAGAGGTCCGCGAGGAGGAGGATGATCCGATCTCCTTGACGGAAACCGTAGCGATCGTTAAAAGATTTGAAATAATCGATGTCGAAATAAACGTAGGCAAACGGGGTATCCTCTTCCCGAAGAGATTGATGAAGGTATTCGTAAATGCTCTGGTTCCCGGGGAGTTGGGTCAGGGGGTTGGCGTCACGGAAACCCCGGATTCTCTGTTCGTAGATCACTTTGAGTAATCCCTGAGGGTCGAGGAGTCCCAGGTACTTTCCTTCATGGGTGAAGAGAACGCAAGGCACTTCATCGAGGAGGGAGAAGGCGGAGAGAAGCATATCGATGGGGGTTTCAATGTCGAAAATAGGACAACGGAGGAGGAATTTTTCTGTGTTGTGGAGAGAGGGGTTGGACAAGAGATCCCGCCCATACGGGGCGTAGAGGATGTTACGCAAGTGATACTCCCAGATTACTCCTAAGGGTTCTTGGTGTACCCCAACGACCGGAATGAAGGTGCGTTGTGGGCTTTGACGAAAAACTCGACATACTGTTTCGAGAGGCTCGTGAACGGAAACCGGAGGAATGGCTTCTAAGTGGTTCTCGATGAGCTTTTGCGTCTTGGGGTTCTTGCGACGATTCTTCTCGTGAAGGACCTCGACAATTGGGTAAAGGGAGACGATGTGGTGGACGGTAACGTCGGGTTTTCCAAGGAGGAAACCTTGTACTCCGTCACAGCCGATTTCCGCACAGGCGTAGAACTCCTCTTCGGTTTCCACTCCTTCCCCAATGACGAGAATCCCCAAAGTATGGGACATGGCGGTGACGTTGGAGAGGAAGAGTCTCTTACGGTGATCATGGACGATGCCTTCGATGAAGAAACGAGGAATTTTAATATACTGGGGCTCACAGAGGTAGAGCGCTTGGAGTCCGGCAAAGCCGGTACCGTAGTCATCGATCGCTACTTGAAATCCTTGGGAACGGTATTGTTCCAAAATTTTACGTACCGTGTCTAAGGAAATAAGACGGTGCATTTCTGAAATCTCAAAGACTATCCGTTCGGGAGGGAGTCCGTACCGTTCGAGGATTTTTACGGTGTTGCCGGGACGGTAATTGGGCATTTCCAGAACGCGGGTGTCGACGTTGAAAAAGAGCTTGAGAGTGTGAAAAGAAGGAAGGATAGCGAATTTGCGGATAGCTTTTTCCCGTAAGTGGAGTTCCAAGGTATGGAGGTAGCCATCCTCATAGGCAGCATCGAAGAGCTCTCCTATGGAAGAAAAGCCAGCACGATCCACGTTCCGGAGGAGACTTTCTACTCCTATACATACCCCGGAATGGAGATTCACAATGGGTTGGAAGGCATAATCAAGGGTAACGATGATCTCTTCCCATGGAATGGCCATGGAGTCGCCTCCTTACTCTTTACCTCGATGAAAAACTATATTCATCTTTGTCCTTTTTTGTTGCGCGATTATGAGGTAAAGATGAAAAAATTTTTACATTTACTTACGGAGACGCAAGAAGAGGAGTCCTCCCCATTCGTGAACGTTCCAGGAAAAAGCGAGGAAGGCTTGGGGAGAAGGGAGAAAATCGGTGCTCCGCAGTGCGCGACGGTAAGAGAAAGGCGGCGCAGCAACGGGAACTACCACTGCTTGGGGATAGAAATGGGAGAGAGCGAAGAGAGCTCGGGGGAGATGGAAGGCCGAAGAGACGAGATAAAACGCAGTGATATTCCGCTCTTTGAGGAGCGAAGCAGTGAAACGGGCGTTTTCCCAAGTATTACGTGCTCTCTCTTCCAGAATAGTGCATTCATGGGGAATACCGAGGGTGGCAAGGAGTTCCCTCATGAGGGAGGCCTCGCTCGTTGCTTCATGGGGCCATACTTTTCCACCGCTTAAAAAGATCGGGAGAGGGTGTTCTTGGAAGAGGCGGTATCCCTCAAGGACACGACTCATCGAAAGGGAACTCAAGGTGAATGCTTGTCTTGCAGGGTCAAAATCGGTGCCTCCACCGAAAATGACGATCGCTTGGGGAGGGAGGTGAGAGGGAGGAGGGGTAGGGAGAGGGAGATGGGTAAGCCTTGCCCCGATACCAGAAGAGACAAAGTAGATGACGATCGCCAGAGCAAGGAAAATGTATCGTTCCTTCCTCCGAATCACCACGAAAAAGAGCGAGAGTAAGGTTACGAAAAGTCCGGGAGGTTCAAGGAAAGCGAGGAAGACTTTTCCGAACAGGAAAAGCATTGCTCCTCACCCTAAGGATAAGCATTTCCCTGGTAGAGGAGAATTTTCACCTTCTCTTCGGTAACCAGACCCTCTTTGACTGCTTCATCGATGAGAGGCTTAATTTTCTCGATTTTTTCCGGTTTGTCCACGACCTCGATGACGATGGGGAGATCGGTAGAGAGACAGAGAATGGCGGTTGATTGGAGAATGCTCTTCTTTCCAAAACCAAGAATACCCCGAAAAACCGTTGCCCCACTCAAGCCTTCTTGACGAAACACTTCAATGAGGTACTGGTACAGGGGTTTCCCCTGGTATCGGTCGTGTTCACCGATGAAAATACGGAGGAGAATCGCCTCTTCTTCTCGTTTCATGGGCATTATCTCCACAAAAGATTTGCCATTATTTTACCAGATATTACTGCTCCGAATCCCAAAACGATGTTCCCACCGAGATAGGCTATGAAAAAACTCCATTTTCCTTGCTCAAGGAGGTGAAAGGCCTCGTACTCTAAGGTAGAAAAAGTGGTGAAAGCTCCTAAGACCCCGATGGTAAAAAAGACCCGGAAATCGCGGCTCACGAAGCCTCCGTATTCGGCTGAGTACATGATGAGACTTAAAAGAAAACTGCCCACCACGTTGATGACCAAGGTATTCACGGGGAAGGTGAGAACATGACGTTGGATCCAACCACCGATGGAGAAACGGAGGAAAGCTCCAATTGCTCCTCCGATACTTACGAGTAGCGCGTCCTTCATCGTTTATGACGTTCCCGGATAAGGGTCCGGGAAGCAAAAAATTCCAAAGCTTCTTGCCAAGACCATTCTATCCCTGGGGAGAGGGGGAGATACGCGTGACGGTAATCGAATTTTTCAATGAGTTCCGTAAGTTGAGTGCGGATTTCCTGCAAGGCTTGCCGGGTGTATTGGGTAATCTCCTCCTTCAGTCTCTCATTGGTGATGGTACGGAGATGGAGTTGACAAAAGAACGTTTGTTTCCCCCAGTGTTCGTGAAGAGAACCCCACTGTTTTTCGAGCAAGCGGAAGAGATGAGATTCTTTTTCTCTCCAGTGAGCGCACAGGGGGCAGTGAGTTTCAGAAGTTGGCGAGGTTAGAGTGTGCCCCAAAAGGTCGTGGTAAATGATGGCGATACCGAGAACCGAATGACGTTCTTGAAAAATGAAGGCGGTATGCTCGGGACAGAAGCCTCCACTGTGAATCACTTTTTGGCGGGTTTCGTAATCGTTGACTAATTCATAGAAGAGAGTATCGAAATACCGCCGTTCGGTATCATAGCGGAGAAAACAGAGAGGACAACCGGGTTGTGCGAGTACCTCCTGTAACTCGTAAAACATTCTCTCCATGGTTCACTCCGTAACTTTCGCCGTTCCTCTTGTGCGTCGATGGGAACAGATGTTCCAAAATTCTTCTCACTTGAGGGTCTATTATATACCATGGTATGGTTTTTTGTCAGGAGAGGGAAGAAAAAATTTTTTCCCAGGGAGAGGAAGATTTGGCAATTAATTTTATCATTCAAAGATGGAAAACGAGTGAGGAGGTGAGACCTTGATTCGGGGAATATACACCGGAGCAGCGGCACTCAACCTGTATGAACTCAAACAGAGCGTTTTAGCCAATAACTTGGCGAACATTGATACGCCCGGATTTAAACAAGATGTTTTTTGGATCGAGGGTGGAGAGGAAGCTCCCATTTTCCGTTTCTTGGGGGGCAATACTCCCCAGTTCTTAGGGTATATGAATCCTGCTCCTCAACCGGGAGTCATGGCCACTACTGACTTTTCTCCCGGACGGATAGAGTGGACCGGCAATCCTTTGGATCTCGCCATCGAAGGTGAAGGGTTTTTTGTGGTTAATGTGCAAGGACAAGAATTATACACCCGAGCAGGAAATTTTACCCTGGATAGCGAAGGACGGTTAGTCACTCTATCGGGTGACCCGGTGCAGGGGAAAAACGGGGATATTATCCTTCCCCAAGGTAGAGAAGTGGTGATCGAGGAAGACGGAAGAATCGCGGTGGACGGACAATTCGTCGACGAGTTACGGGTGATGCAGTTTTCCGATCTTTCTTCCTTGGAGAAGCGGGGAGGAAACCTCTTTGCTCTGCGGGAAGGGGCCCTCGGTGGAGAGGAAAAAGAGGACGTGGTCCTCAAGCAGGGGTTTCTCGAGCGGTCGAATGTGGATGCCATTGAGACCATGGTGAGTATGATTGCTGCCCTGCGGGAGTATGAAATAACCCAGCGGACCGTCGTGAGTCATGATGAGGCATTGAGCCGAGCAACCACAGAAATTGCTCGTTTGGGTTAGGAAGGAGGTTTTTTCTATGATTCGCGCGCTATGGACGGCGGCGACCGGAATGCAAGCGAAACAGATGGACTTGGACGTGATTGCCAATAACTTAGCGAATGTCAATACCACCGGATTTAAGAAGAGTCGAGTCGATTTCCAAGACCTCATGTATCAAGTCATTCGGGTGAAAGGGACACCCACCTCTCCTGAGACCCAGGTACCCTCCGGAATCGAGGTGGGATTAGGTGTTCGACCAGCAGCGGTGCAAAAAATGTTCACCCAAGGTGACATTTATCAGACCGGAAACGCCTTGGATGTGGTGATTGAGGGCGATGGTTTCTTTCAGGTGCTCATGCCCGATGGAACCGTCGGCTATACTCGAGATGGCTCCTTTAAGCTTGACGCTCAAGGGAGAATGGTTACAAGCGACGGTTTCCCTTTAGAACCCCCGATCACCATTCCTCAGGAGGCGGAAGCGATCACCATTGCCCAAGATGGCACGGTTACCGTCACCCTTCCGGGAGAAACTGAACCCCAGGAAGTAGGGGTGATTGAGTTAGCTCGTTTCATTAACCCGGCCGGACTTTTGAGTATCGGTCGGAATCTGTACCTGGCCACTGCCTCTTCTGGTGAGCCCCAAGTGGGAACTCCAGGAGTAGGTGGATTGGGAACCTTGGCGCAAGGGTTTTTGGAAACCTCGAACGTCCAGATTGTGGAAGAGATGGTACGCATGATCAGCGCCCAGCGCGCTTATGAAATCAATGCCAAAGCGGTGACTACCGCCGACGAGATGATGAGTATTGCCAATAATATGAAGAGGTGAGGAAATTGAAGGGTATCGTTTGGGGGGTATTGGCTCTTTTCTCCTTCCTTGGGAGTAGTGGGAACATAGCTTGGGCTCTCACCTTAGAGGTGCATCTCAAGCCCACGGTAGAGATTCAAGGAGAGCGAATTACGCTGGGAGGAATTGCCACTATCTCTTATCCCGATACTCGGTGGGAAGAACGGATACGCCAAATCGATCTCGGGTATTTGCCGCCTTACGGAGAGACGCGCACCATTCATCCTCGGGAAATATACACTCGAGTGGTAGCGCAAAATATTCCCGATTTAGATTATATTTATTTCCAAGGAGCTCCAGTTTGTCAGGTGATGGTGGGCGGCAAAAAAGTCGATTTGGCTACTCTAAGGACGCTTCTTGTTACCGCTTTGGAGGAAAAATTTCCCCAGGCAGAGAAGATAGAAGTAGATATTGTACGTCCCCAAAAGGAACTCATTGTTCCTGAAGAAATGCCCCTTGCGGTGACTTTCCCTACCTCCCTCAAGCCTTGGGGAACCGGCAACGCTACTTTGGGGAAAGAAATTTCGGTCACTTTTACGCTACGAGTGTATCGGGGAGTTGTGCGTGCTACCCGGGATCTTTTTCCTGGAGAGACGATCGTCCCTCAAGATGTCCTCCTCCAGGTAGAGGTACTTTCCGGAGAGAATGAAAAGAGCTCCAGCACTCTGGAAGAGGTGGTGGGAAAGAAAGTTCAGAAACGAGTGAGGGCTGGAGAGGTAGTGGGGAGTTCGGCTTTGGGTAAGGAGAAACTCATCGAAAGAGGAGACCTGGTCACTATTGTCGCCCAAAAAGGTGGCATTGTGGTAGCGGCGATGGGAAAAGCGAGGGGGAGTGGTTCATTGGGTGACACCATTGTGGTGGAGAATGTAGCCTCCCGCAAGAGAATGGAGGCGGAAATTATCGATGAACGCATGGTGCAGGTGAAGGTCGAATGAAGTGGTGGAGCATAGGGGTTATTATTGTTGGAGTGTGGTTTTGGGCTTGTACCTTGGTGGGGGCTGAGTCCTTGTGGAGTGATGATGGATGGTTTGCCGATCCCTACTCCGATCGAAAGGCGAAGAAGGTAGGTGATATCGTCACCGTGGTACTTGAAGAAAGAACCAAGGGCAACAATACTGCTTCTTCTTCGGGGAGTAATACCACCGGGGTGAGTATCGGGGCGGGGCAAGGAATCTTTGATTTTATCCCCCCGGCGGAATTGAAAAGCTCGAGTTCCCAGCAGAGCCAACGTTCTTACCAACGTGGCATCTCTCTCCAAGGGGTCATTACTTGTCAGGTGATCGAAGTTTTAGAGAGCGGAAATCTCCGTATCGCTGGAAAAAAGGAAGTGTTCCTCAATAAGGAACGCGAGACTTTGTATCTTGAAGGAACCATTGACCCCCACTCTTTGTCAAGTAGTAATACTGTTTCTTCTACCCAGGTAGTGGATGCGGTCATTCGCTTGGAGGGAACCTTGAAGCCGAAGAAACGGGGAGGTCTGGTGGGGATTTTGGAAGGACTCTTTGGCTCGATTATGGACATTCTCTTTTGAGGGTGGAACGATGATGCAGAGAATGGTTCTCGTGTGGATGATCATCATTTTTGTTTTGCCTTCCTATGCCTTGGGAGAAGTTGTACGGGTGAAGGATATCACCGAGGTAGAGGGGGTACGTGGGAATCAACTTTTAGGATACGGATTGGTGATTGGTCTTTCGGGGACCGGTGATAGCCAAAATAGCCTCTTTACCAATCAAGCGTTGTCGAACATGCTCGAGAAGATGGGTATTACCGTAAATTCTCAGGCGGTGAGAGCGCGAAATGTCGCCTCGGTGATCGTTACCGCAGAATTTCCTCCTTTTGCTGCGCAGGGTGAGACGATCGATGTTTTAGTCTCTTCGTTGGGTGATGCCAAGAGTTTGCAGGGAGGAGTATTATTACTTACCCCTTTGAAGGGCGTCGATGGGAAAGTGTATGCAGTGGCACAGGGTCCGGTATCCATCGGTGGATTCGCCGCCGGTGGGGGCGGAAATCAGGTACAGCGGAATCATCCTACGGTGGGGAGAATACCCAATGGTGCAATTATCGAGAGAACGGTGGAAACGACCTTTTTTGATTCTACTCAGGGAACGGTTACCTTTTTATTGCGTGAGTCTGACTTCGTGACCGCTTCTCGCATTGCGGCAGTGATGAACGAACAATTGGGGGGCGATAAAGCTCGAGTGATTGACGCCAACCGTATTGTGGTTACCATTCCGGAGCACTACCGAGGCCGGGTTGCACAACTCGTGAGTGTATTAGGAGAGCTTCCGGTCGAACCAGATGTGCCGGCTCGAGTGGTGGTCAACGAGCGGACCGGTACGATAGTCATTGGAGGGAATGTTCGTATTCTGCCCGTGGCCCTTTCCCATGGCAATCTCACCGTAACGATTCGCACCGAGTACCAAGTTTCTCAACCTCCTCCTTTCTCCGAAGGAGAGACGGTAGTCGTACCGCAGGAAGAGGTGCAGGTGCAAGAAGAAGAAGCGCGGCTTTTCCCGGTCCGTTCCGGGAATACCATTGAGGACTTAGTGAGTGTTTTAAATAGCTTGGGCGTGAGTCCTCGGGATCTTATCGCCATCTTGCAAGCGCTCAAAAAAGCAGGAGCCTTGCAAGGTGAACTCGTTGTGGAGTGAAGGGTATGAGAATTGATGAAACTTATGGACAGGGTCGAGATACTCGAAAAACGGTGAGCGAGAACGAGAAACGTTTGCGGGAGACGTGTCAGGAATTTGAAGCCTTACTCCTTGGCTTTGTTTTTAAGAGGGCTTTTCAGCCGGTTTTTGGCTCACCCCTTTTTGGGAGTCGAGAAGAGACCTGGTTCCGCGAGATGTGGATTGATGAAGTTGCTAAGGGGCTTGCCCGGCAGGGAGGGGTGGGTATTGCCGAAATGCTTTGGAAGCAAGTGAGAGAAAAAGAGAGCGACCATGTCGAGGAAGGATGATGAGCGATGGTTTTAGTTCGATGTCGTCGGTGTGGAAAGATTTTTCAAAAGGTTATCGACAAGGATATTTGTTCCTCTTGTATGGAGGCAGAAGAAGCTGATTTTCAGAAGGTCAAGGAATTTTTCCGCAACCATCTCCGAGCACGACTTGAAGAAGCGAGTCGTGCTACCGGCGTAGAGAGAAAAGCTATTATTGCCTTTATAAAGGAGGGGAGGTTACAAGTAACCCTTCCCCAAGAAGAAGCCTTACAGGAGGGACTTGTTTGTGAGCGGTGCGGAAAACCGATTGTACAGGGGAAAATATGTGAAGAGTGCAAGAAGAAGCTGAGTTTACTCGTTGCTCAAGGGAAAGGAGAAGAGCGTAAAACCCACCCTGGTTTTTACTTTAAAGATGTTCTGGAGAAAAAATCGAGAAAACCCTAAAGGACCCCTAAAGAATAAATGAGGGAAGCCGATATATAATATAGAAAAACACAGAGTAAGGGAAGATCTCGAAAGAAGGGGTGGGTGTGAAAATCTCCAATAACCAGGTTGAGAGTATTCTCAAGCTGTATGTCCAAGGAGTGCTAAGTGAGAAGAAGAGAGAAAAAGCGGGTTTGAAGCGCAAAGAAGGAGATACCGTCACCTTTTCTTCTCAGGTTGACGAGGTGAAAGATTTATACGCTCGGTATCGCAACCTTCCCGAGGTGAGAGAAAACCTCGTCAAGGAAATCCAAGAACGTTTGCGTCAAGGGGAGTATCGAGTAAGTGGTGAAGAAGTGGCCAGGAAAATGTTGCAGAGAGAGGCGGTAGACTTCTTGATGAATCGAGAGGAAGGACTTTGAAAAGTATGGAAGAGTTCCTCAATTTTTTCTTGAGCCTTTTGGAAAAGGAGCTCCGGTTACAGAAAGAGCTTTTGGAGTTGGCTCGACAGAAGAAGAAATTTCTTTTGCAAAACCGTATGGAAGAATTGGTAGGTATTTTGGAAAAGGAAGGAGAACTGGTCTGTCAAGCACGTGAAGTGGAAACCAAGATGAAGCGGGTTTGGAAGGAAGCAGTGCATCAGTTGGGCTTGGAGCCAGAAGAGTTCAGTATTTCTCGTTTAGTAAAGTTGTCGGACCAAGGGAGGGGAAAAAAATTTTTAGACCTCCAGAGCGATTTGCAAAAAACTTTGTGGGAACTTCGGGAACTCAACGAGCAGAATGCTTTAATCATTCGGGACACCTTAAATTATATTGAAATCATGTTTTCTATTCTCTTTCGTCACTTTGATACCCAAGGGAAGAGTTATGGGCCGTTTGGACAGGTGTCAAATGGTGGTTCGTGTGGTATCATTATTAATGGAGTTGTGTAAGGAGGTCGATCATGCGGAATTCCTTTTATGGACTGGAAATTGCTAAGAAAGCTCTGCAGTCTCAGCAAGTAGCCATGCACATCACCGGCCATAATATTGCCAATGCGAACACCGTAGGATACACACGCCAGGTTCCTCAATTTACCCAGCAGACTACGTCTACGATAGGCCTTTTTCTTCCCCTGCATCTTAAGAATTTGGGGAGTGGAGTATTAGTCGAAGAAGTGAAGCGGATTCGAGATCAATACCTTGATTTACAAATTCGCCAAGAATCTCGGGCGGGGGCGTATTGGCGGGCGGTAGACCAAGGTTTAGAGCAAATCGAGATCATTTTCGGTGAGCCAGGGGAAAGTGCCTTATCGAGTATTTTTGATACTTTTTGGAATACGTGGCAGGAATTGGCAACTTCTCCAGAATCTTCTGCGGCTCGGGCCTTAGTAGTGGAAAATGGAGATCTCTTAGCCAAGGCCTTGAATGATACCTACGCTCGTTTAGAGCGACAGCAGGGTCAACTCAATGAAGAAATTTCGATCAAAGTGCAAGAAGTGAATAACATGCTCCAGCAAATTTACGATCTCAATCACCAGATTGCCCGCTTGGGAATAGGCGGTGGCAATGTGAGTGACTATAAGGATCAGCTCGACGTATTGGTTGACGATCTCTCGAAAATTCTCAGCCTTCAGGTGAAAGAAAACGATAACGGGAGTTATACCTTGGTTTTGCAGGGGCAGGTTTTAGTGAGCGATAACGAGAAAAACTCTCTCTTCGTCCAACCCGATCCGAGCACCGGATTCTTCACCGTGCACCTTTCGACCTCGGGGGAAGCGTTGAAATTATCTTATCAGAATGGAGAGCTAAAGGCTCTTTTTGATTTACGGGATCATTCTATCGAGGAGTATAAAGGGTATTTGGACCAACTGGCGAATGATCTTGCGGATGCCGTCAATACTCTCCATCGGACCGGTTATACTTTGGAAGAGCCGCCGCAGAGGGGTACTGACTTTTTTGTAGGGAGTGGTGCCGCGAGTATTGCCGTTAATTCAGTGATTGAGGCGAATATCAACCTTTTGGCTGCTTCTTCTACCGGTGCACCGGGTGATGGAGGAGTAGCTCTGGCGATTGCCCAGTTACGGGAAGAGAAGATTATCAGTGGAGGATCGGCAACACCCGATGACTATTACCGTGGATTTATATCTCGTTTGGGAGCACAGAGGGAAGAGGTAAGTCGTCTCGTTTCCAATCAGGAGGTCTTGGTGGAGCAGCTTGAAATGCGGAAAGAATCCATTTCTGGAGTTTCTTTGGATGAGGAAATGACTAACCTCATTAAGTATCAGTATGCCTATCAGGCAGCGTCTTTTTTGGTGAACACTATTAATAATATGTTAGAAGCTTTACTGAATATCGCGCAGTAGGTGTTTCTCATGAGAGTGACGCAACGCATCCTTACCGATCGGGTCATGGGGAATCTCAATAATATCACCACCCGGCTTTTACGTATTCAGGATATGCTCTCCTCGGGAAAAACTTTGCGTCGACCTTCGGATGATCCGGTGCGACTCAACCGAGTTTTAGATTTACGGGCTTCTCTCGATAAACTCGCTCGCTACCAAGCGAATATCGAGGATGGCGTCAACTGGCTGAGTTTGGTTGACGAGAGCCTCAGTCAGGTGACTTGCGTGTTGCAAGAAATACGTACCCTCGCGATTCAAGGGGCCAATGGTACCATGACCGCTACCGATCGGGAGATCCTTGCGGCTCAAGTAGAAAAACTCTTTGAAGAATTGGTCGGAGTAGCAAACGTTTCCTACTCGGGGAAGTATTTATTTGCGGGCACGCAAACTCTGACTCCTCCTTTTGAATTCGTGGGAGGGCAAATTGTTTACCGAGGGGACGGAGCATCCTTGGTGCGGGCGATTGAAGGGAAAACCACGGTAGATATCGGTTTTCCTGGAGACCAGGTTTTTTTCCGTGGTTTTGAAGTGTGGAGTAATCCTATTACCGATAGTAATATTGTTGCGCATCAAGGCGAGAGTTTTACCATTAATGGGGTTACCATTGACATTGATGCATCTATTGAAACGGTGGCAGACTTAGTGAATAGGATCAATAATGATCCTATCCTGAAAGATTCGGCATATGCCTTTTTCGATGGGTCACGTCTCTTTTTACGTTCTCGAACCGAAGATGCGCTCTCCCTTGCCGATGTAAGTGGTGGAACGGCCTTGCAAGACTGGGGTATCTTAGACGGAGGAGGAAACATTGTTCCGGGAAATTCGCAAGCAGCGGGCGGGCTTTTCAAAGTTGTGCAGGAATTGATTGCCGATTTACGGGCGAATAACGCCGGTGATATTTCCGGAGAGGATTTAGCACACCTTGATCAGGTTCTCGAGGGTATCTTAAAGATTCGTTCTCAGGTGGGAGCTCGGACCACGCGCTTAGAGAACACCTTGAGCCGCTTTGAAGACTTTGCGGTCAGCTTTAAAGAGCTCCTTTCCAAGAATGAAGATATCGACCTTGCCGAAGTGATCATGCAGCTCAAGGAACAAGAGAGTGTTTATCAAACCGCCTTGGCTGCCGCAGCTCAGGTGATTCAGCCCACTCTTTTGGACTTTCTTCGTTGAGGAGCGATTCTCCTTGCGGTTCAAAACCCGATATTTTGGAGAGCTCGAAGTAGGAGACGAAAAGGTTATTCTTTTCCCTTGGGGTATTCCTGGCTTTGAGCACTTGAAACGGTTTGTGCTCCTTGAAGAGAAAGCCTTTTTCTGGCTGCAAAGCGTGGACGAAGAGGAAGTGGTTTTCGCGGTCTGCGATCCCTTTTTGTATTTTCCGGGGTATGAAGTGGAAATTCCCTCCCACGAGTGTGAGATTCTTGGGCTCTCCGGAACGGGTGATGTCGTGGTTTTGGCGATCATGAGTTTTCGATCTTCCCAAGAGATCAGTGTTAACCTTTTAGCTCCCTTAGTGATAAACTGTAAATTGCGTTTAGGGAAGCAGATTATTCTCGAGAATACTCCCTATGGTCTCAGTCATATGCTCACTACCGGTGAGGCAACGGCGCAGTGAGGGGCGGGAAATGTTAGTCATTACGAGGAGAATCAATCAGAGTATTCGCATTGGCGATAAGATCGAAATAAAAGTGGTCGGCGTTGAAAAGGGGAAAGTGAAAATCGGCGTTTCTGCCCCCTTAGATGTTCCCGTGTACCGGGAAGAACTTTACCAGTCTCTGGTTCAGGGTAACCGTGGGTCGCTCTTTGCTTCTCAAGACATGGTCTTTTCTCTCCGTAAGGTTTTATCGTCCGATACCCCCCCTCAGGAATAAACGGAATGACAGAGTGTTTTACATTCACAAAAAAGAGGTAGGAGGAAGCCTATGAAGAAAGCCAAAATAATGTTCGTACTCATGGTTGGAATTACTATGGGGAGTTTGGTGTGGTTTGCGGAGGCTAAGGAAGCCCCGTCGTTTGTTTTGAGAGGGATTGATGGGCAGGAGTACCGTCTCGAAACTTTCCAAGGGCAACCGGTTGTGATCAACTTCTTCTCAGTGAATTGTCCTCATTGTCAAACCGAGCTCAAGGTCCTCGAGAAATTGTACCGGGAATACAAGGACAAAGCTCTCCTTACCGTTTTGGCTATCAACATGGGCGATTCCGAGGGAGCGGTGAAGCGCTTTGCCCAACGTTTAGGGCTCAGTTTGCCCGTTCTCCTTGATTCTGAGGTTACCGTGGCGAGGCAATACAACGTTTTATACGTACCCACAGTTTTTTTCATTAATCCCCGGGGAGAGGTAGTAGATGGCTTCATTGGTGCGCAAAGGGAAGACGTGACCCGTCGGAAATTAGAGGGTATCCTCTGGTTTCGAGGCTTACGCGAACCGGAAGTTCGCAATTTGGTTGCCTTAACCTCTCGGGTGGTGATATTGGATATCCGCAAAGAGGGCGTCAATCCCTTTGATGGCGAGGAGCATGTAGTGTATAGAAAGGTCCAGGAATTGGACCAAGAGATCGATCGCTTGAACCGAGAGGATGTACACCTCTTACTCGTTTCTTCCTCTGAGGAAGGAATTGCCTTAGGAAGGAAGCTCACCCAGGCCGGTTTTACCCGCGTTTACTATCAGATGGTTGATGCGTCATAACTTTGATCTCCCCCTTTTCCTTTTCGTGTCTTTGCCCATCGTTTTTTTGTCCGGGGTGGTTGTTCACTTTTGGATAGCTCCTCCGGAGCTCTCTTTCGTGGAAGAGGTGTTCCTCCCACGAGTTTCTCCTTCCTTTCAAATCCAACTCGAAAAAGCCAAGGTGAGTCGTATTGGAAAGAACGGAAGAGAATGGGAAGTTTGGGCAGATTCTATCGAACAGCGCGGTGAGGAAGTGCATTTGTATCTTCTCGCGGGCACGATTTTCCAAAGTGCGGAACCTCGGTATCGTTTCTCTGCAGAGCGCGGGACCTTCTTTCCCGGTGATGGAACGATGAAAATGTGGAAGGTGAAGTTGCGCGAAGAGGGAAAAGGGGAAAGAGCCATACACGGAGAGGCACTCTCGTGGCTGGGGAAGGCAGAAGAGTTAACCATTTATGGAGTACGTATTTTTACTCCCGGTGTAACTGCAGGCTGTCAAAAGTTGGTTTATAATGTAACGCAGGGAAAGATGCTTTGGAAAGGAAATGTGGAGATTACGGTTAAAACACCATGAAGAGAAAATGGATTTTTGTGCTCGTTATCATGAGCGTGTTTTGGGGATGTCAAGGGTGGGGGTTTGGTGAAGAAAAAACCGATGAAGCCTCGAAAGTGGTGATTCGCACTTCCTCGGCTGAATACGACGAAAAAACGGGAAAGATTGTCGCAGAGGTCTCCACCTTAGAGTGGCAAGGCATACGAATTGTTTGCCCCTTCCTCGAGGTGGATACGAAAACTCAAGAAGTGAAGAGTGAGGGAGAAATTCGCATTACTTGGGATGATTTCACCGCTCAGGCCAAATCTCTTTGGTACCGGCGTTCGGAAAATATTCTCACCTTGAGTGCCATTACCGGGGGAAACACTTCGAGTCGTTTTACCTCGCAAACGATGGACTTTGATTTCACGAGCAATGTTATTCGTTTGCACGGATCGCCCTCTTTGCAACTGAAAGACTTGACCCTTCGAGCCGATGAGGTGCAGTATCTCCTCGCGCAAAAATTGTGGCAGGCACAAGGGGTAGAGGTCACTCGAGGAGAATGGCAGGGCAAAGCCCGCCAGGCCCGCTATTCAGAAAAAGACCGCTCCGTGGTTCTCGAGGAAGAAGCACGAGTGTGGAAGGGAGAAAATGTCTTACGAGGGCAGCGTATTCTCTTAGGAGTTGATACAGGACAAGTGAAAGTAGAAGGAGATGTGGAAATTAACCTCATTCCGTAGAGAGGGTGCATAGGGTGGAGAGGAAAGCGTGGCAAGAGCTGCGGGGTGAAGCTCTCACTAAGGAATACGATAAAAGAAGAGTTGTGAATGAGGTCAGTATTACGGTACGTCGGGGAGAAATTGTGGGATTGCTCGGTCCGAATGGTGCAGGGAAAACCACCACCTTCTATATGATGGTGGGTCTTGTGAGGCCAAACGGAGGAAAAGTGTTTCTCGATAATCAGGAATTAACCCATTTTCCCATGTATCGCCGAGCCCGGATGGGTTTGGGCTACCTTCCCCAAGAACCGTCGGTATTTCGCCGCCTCTCGGTGCAGGAGAATGTGGATCTCATTCTCGAAATGCAAGGTTTGGGAAAGAGAGAAGTGGTGCAAAGACGCAAGGAACTTTTGGAAGAATTCGGTATTGCCCACTTGGCACGTTCCATAGCTACTTCGCTCTCGGGAGGGGAGAGGAGACGTCTTGAAATTGCTCGAGCCTTGGCCTCTTCGCCCACCTTTCTTTTACTCGATGAGCCCTTTACCGGAATTGACCCCATTGCGGTAGAGGATATTCAAGGGATTGTCAAGTATTTGGCCCACAAGGGAATTGGGGTGTTGATCACCGATCACGCGGTACGGGAAACCTTGGCGATTACCGATAGAGCCCACATTATCTTTGAAGGAAAGATCTTAGTTTCGGGAACACCCCAAGAGATCGTGCAATCAGAATTGAGTCGTAAATACTATTTAGGAGAGCGTTTCAATCTTTGATGATCCAGATTTTAGACCGCTACGTTCTCAGGCAGATGAGCGTTCACTTTCTTTCCGGGAACGCTCTTTTCATCGCCCTTTTGAGTGCTGGAGATCTCCTCTTTCGTTTAGCACGGATGTGGTTACAACAAGGACTCTCCGGGTGGAAGGCGATTACCATCTTCATCTATAGCCTTCCTTCCTTTTTCGTGTACGTGTTTCCCATGGCCGTTCTCTTGGCGGTGTTACTCACCGTGGGACGGATGTCGGGTGACAGTGAAATCGTGGCCTTACGAGCCGGGGGAGTGAGTTTACGGAGGCTTACCCTGCCTTTCCTCGTCTTTGCTCTATGGGCTTGTGGGGGGACGATTGTGATTCAAGAATGGCTTTTACCTTATACTGCTTCGCAGCTCAAAGGGATATGGAAGGAGAGTTCAGTGGCGAATTGGCTTTTAGAAGAGAACGCCTTTTTTCGTGATACTACGGAGGAAGGAATAGAACGAATTTTTTATGTACGGAGTATCAACACTCAGCAATCGCTTCTTGAAGGGGTAGTGGTTCAAGAGTACGATGAGCGAGGGTTACGGCGGATTATCAATGCCGAGCGAGCCTTGAGCCAGGAAGGGAAATGGGTTTTTGAAGAAGGAGTGAGTTACGAGGTCAACGTGCGAGGGGAAGTTGAACGAGTCATCCACTTTGCCCGAGAAGAAGTGAGAACCGAGGAGGACATTGAGAATGTGGTGAAGATACAGAAGAAACCGCAAGAGATGAGTTTCATTGAGCTCAAAAATTACATCCTGCGCGAGAGAGCACGAGGGCAAAGGACGGAGAAACTGGAAATCATCCTCTGGCAAAAGACGGCCATTCCCTTTGCTTGTCTTGTGTTTGTCCTCTTAGGGGTTTCGTTGGGGATTGTTTCTCCACGAACCGGAAAGGCTCTGGGAATCGGCTTGAGTGTTTTAGTAGTGTTCGGTTACTATGTCTTCTTCTCCATCGCGAGCACCTTAGCTGAAGGTGGAGTGTTTTCACCCCTTTTGGGGACCTGGTTGAGTAACCTGATTGGTACAGGAGTGGGAGGAGCGATTCTTTGGTGGAGAGAGAGAAAGTGAGGAATGAACATGGAGAGAAGCGGTTGGTTGCTCATACTTTCGGTTATGTTGTTGAGCGGCGTGATTGCCTATCTCGGGGATCTTTTGGGGCGGAGGATTGGGAAGCGGAAGCTATCGCTCCTCCGTTTACGTCCTCGTTATACCGCCATTGTGGTGAGTATCGTTACCGGTATCTTGATTGCTGGGATCACCTTGGCGATTCTGAGCGGTGCCTCTCAGGACGTACGTACGGCTCTCTTTGGAATGCGGGAACTCAAGGAAAAGTTAGAAGACTTGAATCGCCAGGTCATGGAACGGAATGTCGAGTTAGAGAATACCAAAAGGTTGGTGGCCGATTTGGAGGCGCGGGAGAGGGAACTCCAAGCTTCCCGCATTGCGCTGCAGGAACAGGCCAAGGTCTTAGAGCAGAGCGTCAAGGAGTTAGAAGCCCAACGGCAGAGTTTACAGGAAGAAGTAACCGCATTACAGACGGAATTGACCCGACTGCGCGCCAATATCATGGCCATACGACAGGGAGAGATCGTTTTTCAGGATGAAGAAGAAATCTTACGAGTGGTGGTCTCTCCCGGGATGGAAGAGGAGGAGGCGAGAAACTACCTCTTATCTCTCATTGCACGTGCTAGTATCGTAGCCCAAAGTCGTGGTGCGGGGATGGATCGCGAGGGGCGAGGGCGGGTATTTGTGCTGGAAGAAAACTTTGCCGATACGGTAAAAAAAATCACCGACACTGCCTCACCCTTAGTGGTGCGATTGCTGTCTTCGCTCAATACTCTGCGGGGAGAACCGGTGATCGCCCGTTTTATCACGGTGGAAAATCGGAAAGTATTTTCTGCCGGTGAGGTTATCTTACGTAAAGAGGCCCAGTTGGAGTCGAGTCAAACCCGGGCCGAGGTAATTTTAGCAGAAATGTTGCGGGAATTGAATGTTTTGGGAATCGAACGAGGTGTCCTTCCCCAGGAAGGGAAAGTGGGTTCTATCTCTGCGCTCAATCTGAGCGAGGTATCGCAGGTTTTGGAAGAGAAGATGGGGACAGTGACTATCGAGGCGGTAGCGGAAACTGATATTTTCACCGTAGGTCCAATGCGGGTAACGTTACGATTGAAGGAATAAACCCCACAAGGGTAGACTCAAAAGGGATACGAGGGTAGTGAAGAGAATGACGCTGGCTGAAAATTCAGTGTCTAACTCATAGAGGGAAGCAAGAACGTAGGAACTCATAAGGGCAGGAGTTGCCGATTGGAGAATCATGATTTGACGGTAGAGGGTGGGCAAGGAAACAATACGTAAGAAAAGGAGAGTGGAAACTGGAAGGATGAAGAGCTTGAAAAACGAAGCCCATAAGAGGGGTTTCACGTTGTGGGAGAGGTGCTTTCCAGAGAGGGAAGCACCGATGGCAATCATGGTGAGAGGGACGGTGGCATCAGCCAAACGGCGGAGCGCCTCTTCGATAAAAGGAGGAAGCGATATTCCATTCATGGCAATGGCCAAAAAAAAGGCCAGAAAAGGCGGGAGTTTAGCCATTTCGCTCACATTCCTAAGCGAAAATCGTCCGGTTTTCCCGTAGGTACAGAAGAGAATCCCCACGGTGTACACGGCGAGGAAATTCCCCATTTGGTCAAAGAAGATGGCCGGAGGGAGCCCTCTTTCTCCGGCAAAGGCGAGAACAAAAGGATACCCTAAAAAGGCGGTATTACCAAAGGCGGCTCCCATGGCAAAGCTCACACTGGTTTTAACGGGAGACTTTAACAAGTGAGAAGCGAAAAAGTAAGAGAAGAGGAAAATACTTCCAATGCAGACATAGGCGAGCGGTGGAATGCTCCACAGCTTGACATCGAGGGGAGCGCCCTGCAAGGAACGAAAAACGAGGCAAGGAAAGGTGACGTAGAATACGAGACGATTGAGAAGAGTGGCCGAATCCCGAGAGAAGAATCTGATGAGACGTAAGAAAAACCCCAAAGCGATGAGGAGGAACATGACGATTAGGATTTGGTACATGATGTCTCTCTCTGGACGGAGTTTTGGAGAAGGCCGATACCGGTTATTTCCACGGTGACAGAGTCACCCGGATGGAGAGGACCGATGCCCGAAGGGGTTCCGGTGGCAATAACGTCTCCAGGAAGAAGGGTCATGATGGAAGAAATGAAGACGAGAAGCTCTTCAACCGAGAAGAGTAAATGGCAAGTATTCGAGTGTTGTCGCAAGGTTCCGTTGAGATAGCATTTGATTTCGGCATGGTGGGGATCAAGATCGGTTTCAATCCAGGGACCTAAGGGAGAAAAGGTATCGAATGACTTCGCTCGGGTCCACTGCCCGTCTTGAGTCTGGAGATCTCGGGCAGTCACGTCGTTGAAACAGGTATATCCCAGAATGTACTCCCGGACTTCCTCTCTCTTCAGGTGCCGTGCTCGCTTTTTCACTACCACCGCTAATTCCGCTTCGTAATCCACCCGGGCAGAGAGATCGGGAAGGAGAATGGTTTCTCCTGGACCAATAACCGAGGTCGATGGTTTCATAAAGATAATAGGATTGGGGGGGAGAGTATGCCCTAATTCGGCAATATGGTCCTGGTAGTTCAATCCTACGGCAACGATTTTGCTCGGTTTTGTGGGAGGAAGGAGTTGCACCGCCGAGAGGGGGAGAGTAATTCCGCTTTTTTCCGGGGAATCGCGAAAGGGGTTACGAATTTCGGTTACCGTGTCACCATCTAATACACCCCAAACCGGGGTTTGCTTCTCAGGGTGTCGAAAGCGAAGAATTTTCATGTTGTATCCGTCTCCTCAAGTAATATTGCTCTTTTCGATTTCTCCACCAGGGAATGCGGAGAATCAGATATTTTTTCAGGAATGACGCAACCGTAGGGAGGTATTTTTTCTGCTGATACACGGCAAGATAGGATTTCATCAACCACCGTTGGAGTTCTTGTGGTTTGATGTTTTCCAACCGGATGACCGGATGGGCCCCGTCAAAGTGGAACCAACTCTTGGGGAGAATGCGACTTTCTTCGCGGAGATCCTCGTATAGAGGGGTTCCGGGGAAGGGGGTGAGGAGAGAAAATTGGACGAAATCGAGGTTGATTTTTTGGGCGAATTCGATGGTCTTTTTGATGGTTTCTTGGGTTTCCTTGAGTCCTCCCAGGATGAAAGAACCCCAGACGCGCACACCGTATTTACGCAAGATACTTATCGCCCTGTGGGTGATTTCGGTGGTGAGGTTTTTTCGGTATTCATCAAGGAGGGTTTTTTCGGCGCTTTCTAACCCCAAGTACACCATGCGCAGACCCGCCTTGGCCATTTTTTGGATGGTAGACTCGTGACGGGCAATGGTATCAGCTCGAGAGAAGCACCACCACTTAATCTTGAGTCGGCGTTGCTCAATTTTCTCACACAAACGTTCTACACGAGGAGGAGAAAGGGTAAAATTGTCGTCGAGGAATGCTACTCCCCTATACCCCCAGTCGAAGTAAATCCGCTCTAATTCTTGGATGATGTTTTCGGGGGAGCGAGCTCGCCATTGTGATCCGGCGAAACGGGAAGAAGCGCAGAAAGTGCACTGAAAGGGACAACCTCTACTGGTAACGAGGGTCATGAGCGGTTCGCCCTCCACTTGCGTCATCCAATATTGAGAGAGAGGCAAAAGATCCCAGGTAGGAAAGGGGAGGAGGTCCAGGTTTTGGGGGGGAATACGTGAGGGAGTGCGGATAATTTGGTTCTCGCGCTGGAAAGTAATTCCCTGCACGGTATCGAGCGGCCTTTGCTCCTCTAAGGCGTCGAGGAGTTCTTTTAAGGTTTCTTCTCCCTCTCCGCGTACCACTACATCGACCCAGCTACTGAGCAGAGTCTCCTCGTCTTGGAAGGTAGGATGGTATCCACCCATAACCACCGTGCGTTTTTTCTCTTTTGCCTCCCGGGCGAGGTGGAGTGCCGCCGGAAAGGTGTTGGTGAGCGCGGTAATGGCCACGACATCGACATTTTCCAATCGTTGGGAAAACTCTCGGTGAGACATTACCTGGAGATCGACGATCTCGATTTCGTGGTGTTTTCGAGTTGCCGAAGCAAGGTAAGCCGAGCCCAAAGGAGGGAGAATAAGGCCGATGGCGTTGTAAATCCCCTGGGGAGAGGGATGGACAAGAAGAACCCTCATCCTCAGCACCCTTTTAAGAGTTTTTCGATAATTGCCTCCCCCACCTCTTTGGTAGACGCAGCGGTAGGATCATCGGGAGAAGGCTTCATATCATAGGTTACCCTTTTCCCCTCTTGAATGACCGCAGCCACCGCCCTTTCTAAACGATCTCCTCTTTCTCTCTCCCCCAGGTGGCGGAGCATCATCACCCCGGAGAGGATGGCAGCGATGGGGTTGACCTTGTACATCCCCCGGTATTTGGGAGCACTCCCATGGGTGGGTTCAAACACCGCATAGTGATCGCCAATGTTCCCCCCCGGCGCAACTCCTAATCCTCCCACAAGACCTGCTCCCAGATCGGAAACGATATCACCGTAGAGGTTGGGGAGCACTAAAACGTCATAGAGCTCAGGTTTTTGCACAAGCTGCATACACATGTTGTCTACAATGCGATCCTCAAAAGCAATGTCGGGATATTCTTGAGCCACGCGGCGAGCGACTTCCAAGAACAACCCATCCGAGTATTTCATGATATTCGCTTTATGGACGGCGGTGACTTTTTTCCTTCCCCATTTTCGGGCATACTCGAAAGCGAAGCGGACGATCCGTTCCGTTCCGAATACCGAGATTGGTTTAATGCTAATGCCGGAATCGGGGCGAATGGTTCCCTTGCCCATCTTTTCTATCACGGAAATCAGTTCCAGAGTTTCCGGTTTCTCCCGTTCGAATTCGATCCCCGCGTAGAGGTCTTCGGTATTCTCCCGGATAATCACGATATCCACCGTTTCGTATCGAGAACGGGCTCCAGGGTATATCTTGCATGGCCGTACACAGGCGTATAGGTCTAATTCTTTTCGCAAAGCAACATTCACGCTGCGAAAACCAGTACCTACTGGGGTAGTAATCGGACCCTTCAAAGCCACGCGGTTCTTTTTGATTGAGTCGATAACCTTGGGGGGAAGTGGAGTACCGTATTTTTCAATAACCTCTGCTCCTGCTTCTTCAACGTCCCATTCAATTGCTACCCCGGTTGCTTCGATGACCCTTTGAGTGACCTCCATGATTTCTGGTCCAGTTCCGTCTCCGGGAATGAGAGTTACCCGATGAGGCATGTTTTTTCCTCCTTTTATGCTACTCAATCTCTTTTAGAGAAAGAGAATTCTCTCGAGATAGTTCTGAAACTTTTCCTTCGGGATTTTTCCCGCTTCTGAATACACGATTCTCCCTCGTTTATCGAAGAGAACGACATGAGGAATGAAGAATACCCCAAAGCTTTTACTCACTTCTAAGGTGTCGTCGATCACGATGGGAAAAGAGAACCCTTCTTGTTTCACGTAATTCTCAATTTCCTGTTGGTACTTAATGCCTACCCCTACTACGGCTAAGCGGTCCTTTTGATGAGTTCGATAGAGTTCCTCGAAGTAAGGCATCTCTTCTTTACAATCGCCACAACGAGGGGAGAAGAACACCACGATAATCGGTTGTCCGGCAAACTGGTTGAGACTGAGAGGCTGGTGGTCGAGGGTAGAGAGCACAAAGGTCTTCTCTAAGAAAGGATGGAAGTGGGCAAACACGAAAGCGAAAACAACCAATCCTACCGGTAAAAGGAGAGTAAGGAATTTCTTCATCACTGATCCTCTCTTCTGGCTCACTTTACTGGATGATAGTATAGGAACTTCGGTAACGATTTGTCAACGCTCTTATATAAGTTCAATACCTGTGGGACACTTGGAGAATCTCTTCTTGAGCTCCTGTGGAGTTTCTCTCCTTGTTTCACGGTGTCGCTTTCCAAGAAGAGTTCAAAATAGTTTTGGGTTGCCCCTATCCCTGGTGATGAGAGACTTGGGAAATCATTGCAAGCTCGTTTTATCGCCTGGCGAAGTAGTCTCGTAGTTTTCCTATGAAAGGGTAGAAAAACGAGACTGCGAGGGGATTCGGTTTGTCCGAATTCCCTCGCAGTGACTCAAGAATCAAATCGTGAGACCACCACGGGCTTTCTTCGGAGACTTCGCGGTGACAAGGAGAGAGAACACCCTTCTTAGTGACTTCTTTACAGGGTCATGGAGGCAAAAGCGGGGGTTGGGAGAGGATCCTCTGAGGAAGAAGAGACAACCAAAATCCTCTTTTTGGAGAGGCTATTTATAGCGAGAAGAGGTGATGCAGTTGCTCAGTCTATTCTTCGATGATGGCAATCATGATTTGGGTAATGGTAGGATCGGACTGGGTTCCACTGCACCGCTTGAGTTCGTGAATAGCTTCTTGGAGAGAGAAACTCTTCCGATACGGTCTTTCACTGATCATGGCCTCAAAGGCGTCGACCACGGCTACAATCCGTGACTCTAAGGGAATTTCTTCTCCTTTGAGTCCATCAGGATATCCACTCCCGTCAAAGTGTTCATGGTGATGGCGGACGATTTTGGCAATCTCTTCGAGGTCCTTCACCCCCGAGAGGAGAGCTTCCCCCTTTACCGGGTGGAGTTTCACCAAGGCGTACTTTTCCAGGGTGAGCGAGGCAGGTTTGCGGAGAATTTCCTGGGGGATGAAAATTTTCCCCACATCGTGAATGAGGGCCGCCCAGTATAACCGTCTGAGGGTTTTGGTATCTAAGTTCAATCTCCTCCCAATTTCTAAGGCGTATTGGGCAGAGGTTTCTGAATGCCCCTTGGTGTATTGGTCGTAGTAGTGGAGAGCATGTACCAGAGTGAGGAGGAGTTTTTCTAACAGGGTTCCTTCTCTCTGGGCATATTTCCGTATGGCATGAAAGGCAGCACAAATGGAGGCGAAGTGACGCATGAGTTCGCAATCTCCTTCGTCAAAATGGGTGTGATCTTGGGGAGAGATGTCGAGCATGATTTGTCCAAAGGCCTCATTTTCCCATCGTAGAGGAACGATAAGGGTCTCGGTAATGGGTTGGCACAGGTCAAGGAGAGTACGATGTTGCTCGGGAGTGGAGAAGGAAGATTTATAGTGGAGAATATCCTTAATGATAACTACGTCGTTACTTGAGAGGAGGTCTTCAGGGTGAAACACAAAACCCACCAAACTTTCGCTGTGTCCTTGGACGGCGACGATTCGTCCTCCTTCGATTCCGAGGAGAATTGCGCTTCCATAACGGGCTTTAGAAATGACCTTAAGTGCGAGGTCCAAAACATCGGGGAGGAATTCTTCCTCAGTCATCTCGGTCAAGGAGAGCTTCGCCACGGTGGAAATGGTTTGTAAAAGCTTTTGTTGCATTGCTTCAAGTGCTTGGTTCGCCAGAGAGAGACTATTGGTGGCTTCGCGGACTCGTTTTTTGAGGAAGGAGGTGAAGAGGAAGAAAATGGAGAGGAGGATAGCCATTCCCGTTCCTCCGAGAAGGAGGAGCGGGAAGAGCCAGGATGGAATTCGCTCTACCTTCACCAGGTACTGGGAAAGGAGTCCTTCAAGTTCCTGCGAGGAAAATTGTGCCAACCCCTTGTTGAGGAGTGCTAAAACCTTGGTATTCCCTTTCCAAGTAGCGAGATGGAAGGCATTGGTGGTGGGGAGGGGTAATCTGCGAAAATGGTGTAGGAGTCCATGTTGGACCAAATAGTAGTTTGCTGGGGGATCATCCATGAGGAAAGCTTCGATTTCTTTTCTCTTCGCTGCTTCCACAATGTCGGCGTAATTTTTGTAGAGACGAAAGGAGAGGTTGGGGTTACTCGTCTTAGCGATGTCGATGAGGGCGTCCTTTTCTTTCGCTCCTATGAGATAGGGAGTGAAATTTTCTAAGGAGTTCATCGGTCCCAAGATCTCAGCGTAGTAAAGACTCGACGTAATGGAAAAAGTAGCCTGAGTATAATCAAGGTATTGAGCTCGTTCCTCGGTGTAGAAAACGGTGTCGATCACCTCGGCTTCTTTGTTGTGCATCATTTCGTGAGCTTTCGCCCATTCTACCGGAATGAGTTCTACTGCAATTCCCGTTCGCTCTTCCCAGAGCTTCCAAAAGTCAACTAAGATACCGCTCAAATTCCCTTCTTCGTCGAAGTAGGTAAAGGGAGGATAGTCGTGATCGAGCACAACGCGGAGAGGCTTTTCTTGGGCATAGAGAAGAATAAAACCATGGAGAAAAACAAGACTCAAAAACACGCATAGAGCGAATTCTATGGTTTTTCGCGCGGTGGGCTTCATTTTTTCCTCCTTTACTTTTGAGCATTTTTAGTATAACATAATTCCCCCCACGCTTTCCGTTCATGAAAAGAGAGATCCCGTCTGTCACTTAGGGCGGAGCAGATTTTCGAAAGTTCCTCTCATGTCTTGAAAAATCATGTTTTAGGTGTTCTATTTTCATGGAGGAAGAGTTGTTTTCTTGGATAAAATCACACTTATTGCACTCTTTCCCCCTTCTTGATTTTGAAAGGGGAAGGGATGGAAGACGGGTTGAAAAGATCCAAAAATTTCCAAGACTCACATGGATGAGCTTGGATGAAGATTTCTTCTCTTCTTCGCTTGAGCGGATCCCTTTTTACGAGGTCAAGGTGTGTCTCAATGGTTTTCCGAGGAAACCCAGGTGATGCAGAAATTTCCTGGGGCGGTGACGTGCGGTTTTTTGGACAAACGGCGTTGACGAATGGGTGGTGAGCCGGTATAATCATTATGTGATCATATGATATGATAACCAGAGAGAGTTTGGTTAGTCAGGTTAAGAAAGAAATCTTAAACCTCGTTTTTCGTCAGCGTCTTGCAAAGGGAGAGCGATTGTTCTCGATCGACGAATTGGCACGTTTCCTTTCGGTGAGTACGACCACGGTGAGAGAAGCAATACGGAGCTTAGAACAGTTGCACGTCCTTGAAGTGAAGCAAGGGAAAGGTATTTATCTCGCCATCGATCCCCGTTCCTTAGGGAAGAACATTGCCCAATTGAAAAGTGCCACCGAAATGGCCCAGGAATCGGGAATTCATTTGGAAACCTTCCGTTGGCGAGTTGAGGAAATCGAAGCCGACCAGGATTTAGCAGAGAAGTTAAAAGTTCACCCCGGTACGTCACTGGTATTCCTGGCGCGGGTACGTGGTTTTGAAGGAGAAATGGCGGTGTATTTAGAGGATATTCTCACGAAAGAATTGGTAGCAGATTTTACCCCTTCTGATTGGCAGGGGTCGCTTTTTAACGCTTTAGAAAAACGGGGCATATTCATCACCCATTCCCTCGCTCAAATCATCCCTTATTTTCCCGAGGAACATTTTGCCAAGGAGATAGGATTAACTGAATTAGTTCCGCTTTTAGTGTTGGAACATCTGCACTTCGATGCCACGGGAAGGGTAGTGGCGTTTTCTAAGGATTATTACAATTCCAAGTACTTTCGTTTCGAAGTAGTACGGAAAAGAATTTGAAGGGTGGAAAGGAGGAAGCGCGATGCGTTTAACCATGATAGAAGAAATGGAATTGTTAGATATGCCGTTTTTTCTGCCTGCGAGAATAGAGGAAATGCGAGAGGAACTTTTGCGTCTTGTGCCTCAGGTATGCACCGAACGGGCGCGGATCTATACCGAGGTATACGCCGCCCGTGAGGGAGATCCGCCCATTCTCAAACGGGCTAAGGCGTTAGCCGAGACGCTTTCTCGGATGAGCATTTACTTATATCGTGACGAGCTCATCGTGGGAAATCAGGCTTCGAAAGTACGTGGGGCGCCAATCTTTCCCGAATATTCCTGGGATTGGATTGAAAAGGAAATTGATGAATTTGCCCGTCGTCCCGGAGATATTTTTCTTGTGAGTGATGAAGATAAGCGTATTCTCCTTGAGGAAGTTCTCCCCTACTGGAAGGGGAAAACGCTTTACGATCGTGCCATGAGCATTATCCCTGAGACGGTGAAAACCGCGCAAGATATAGGGGTGATATCGGGAAGGGGAAATATCACTTCTGGTGATGGACATATTATTGTCAATATGGAAAAGGTATTGCGCTTGGGTTTGCGGGGAGTTCGGGAAGAAGCAAGATTCTTTTTGGATCATCTTTCACCTTGTGAACCACTCTATTTAAAGAAGAAAGTCTTCTATCAATCAGTTCTCATCGTTTTAGAGGGAGTCATCCAGTTTATTCATCGATATATGCACCGGGCAAAAGTAGAAGCCGAGTTTGCCTCTCCTGTCAGGAAAAAGGAGTTACTCACCATAGCCGAGAATCTTCGGGTCATCGCCGAAAATCCTCCTCAAACTTTCTGGCAAGCCTTGCAACTGGTATGGTTTGTCCATTTAGTTTCCCAGATTGAGAGTAATGGCCACTCCTTCTCGGTGGGGAGGTTGGATCAGTATCTCTATCCTTACTGGCAGAGAGACTTTGCTGAGCAAAGGATTGCCTTAGAAGAGACGGTAGAACTGTTGCAAAATATGTTTGTAAAGATGTTTACGATTAATAAAATTCGTCCTTGGTCGCATACCCAGTTTGGGATGGGATATACCACCTACCAGAACGTGACCATCGGTGGACAAGATTCTTCAGGTCATGATGCCACTAACGAGCTCACCTACTTGATTCTCAAGGCGGTAGGGGGACTCCGGCTGACCACTCCTAATCTTTCCGCTCGCTTCCATAGTGCATCTCCGCGGAGCTATCTACGAGAATGTGGTAAGGTCATTCGCTTGGGTTTTGGTATGCCGGCAATGAAAAACGACGAGATCATTATCCCTGCGCTTATGGACAAAGGGGCAACCATTGAAGATGCACGTAACTATGCTATTGTAGGGTGTGTGGAAGCGGCGGTGCCCGGAAAGTGGGGATACCGTAATACCGGCATGACCTTTTTGAACGTGCTCAAGGTTTTAGAGCTTACTCTCCATGGGGGAAAATGTCCAAGAAGCGGTGTATGTCTTCTTGAAACGCCGGCGCCGCATGTTTGTACCACTTTTGAGGAGTTTTATCAAACCTTTTTGAAGCAGCTGCAATTCTATACCCAATGTCAGGTTCTTATGGATGCCACCGCCGATCTGGCCTTAGAAGAATTGGTTCCTGACGCTTTTTGTTCTGCCTTGGTAGATGATTGTCTTCCTCGAGGGAAACACATTAAAGAAGGTGGGGCAGTATACGATGTGGTCAGTGGCCTCTTTTCCGGTTTAGCCAATGTTACCAATAGTCTGGCAAACATTCGTGAACTCATTTATCGTCGCAAAGTCTTAAGTTGGGATCAACTTCTCGATGCTCTTCACAGAGATTTTGAGCATCTTTCCGGTCAGATGGTGCGCAAGATGCTCCTTGAGGAAGTCCCAAAATATGGAAACGACGTTGACGAAGTTGACGCCTTAGCCTGTCGGGTGATGAACGATTACTTAGAGGAGATCAAGAAATACCGTAACACTCGCTATGGCCGTGGTCCAATCGGTGGTAATTACTGTGGTTCTACCTCAAACATTTCTGCGAACGTTCCTTTGGGAATGGCGGTAGATGCTACTCCTGACGGTAGAAAGGCACGAGAGCCTATTGCCGAAGGAGTATCGCCTTCCTATGGTACCGAAAAATCTGGTCCTACTGCAGTACTGAAATCGGTTGGCAAACTGCCTACGGTTAAGATGATTGCGCAACTTTTGAACCTTAAGTTTACCCCGGCCGTCTTAGGAAGTGATGAGGGTTTAGAGCGGTTGGTTCGCCTTATAGTCACTTTTTTCCGCGACTTCAAAGGGTGGCATGTTCAATTTAACGTGGTGGATGCCCAAACTCTCCGAGAGGCACAGAAGCATCCTGAAAAGTATCGCGATCTCATTGTGCGAGTGGCGGGGTACAGTGCACTTTTTACCGCCCTCGATCCTCGAACCCAGGAAGATATCATTCGTCGGACGGAACATACGCTCTGATGGGGGAGAGCGAAAGTATGTCCCACAAGGCCGTTTTTGGGGTTGACATCGGGGGTACGAAACTACGCGTCGGTTTAGTCGACGAACATTTTGAAATTGTGGATGCCCTCGTTACCCAAGATCACTGTTGGCTCAGTCCTCACGAGATGTTGGATTTTGTGGTTGCCCAGGTTACTACCCTGAGACACCGCTATCTCCATCACCGAGTTTTGGGGTGTGGAGTTGGATATCCTGGTCCTATCAACTTTTTTAAGGGGACAACCTTTTCCTACTCTAATTTGCGTGGGAGTGGGTGGGAGGGGGTTTCGTTGTCAAACCTCTTGAGTACCCAAATCAATCTTCCCGTGTGGATTGATAATGATGCTAATCTCGCCGGTCTCGCCGAGGTATACTTTGGTGCAGGTCAAGGCTTTTCCCACTGCGTTTACCTCACCATTAGTACCGGTCTTGGGGGGGCTATCTTTGTTGATGGAAAACTCTATCGCGGTTTTTTGGGGTATGCGGGGGAATTCGGCCATATGGTGGTGGACTCTCATGGGGCTTACTGTAAGTGTGGCAATCGAGGGTGTCTCATGTCTTTGCTCTCCGGTCTTGGTATCGAAAAGCTTGTTCAGGAAGACCCCGCTTGCCGATTCATTTTTACCCCCGAAGAAAACCCCACGCTCTGTGTACAAAAACTGGTAGAACTGGCTGCTCGAGGGGATCGAGTTGCCTTAGAAGTGATCCAGCCCTTGATTCAGTATCTCCAAATTGCTTTTCTCAACGTCATTGAGATCTTGAACCCAGAGGTTATCGTGGTCGGTGGGAGTTTGGGAAAAGCATTATTACGGCACTTTGTCACCCCGGTCGAAGAGTATCTTCTCGCCCATTTACCGATAGAAGTGGTAAAACACACGGTCATTCGAGAGGCACGCTTAGGGGATTACAATGGTGTCTTGGGTGGAGCTCTTTTGGCTTTTCAGGAATTGGAGAAAGGAGGTGAAAAGGACAAAAAAGAAAAACATAAATGAAGAGAGTAATCTTTAAATTCAAGCGAAAGGGGGAAATGGTGTGAGACGGTTTTTGTTTTGGGGATTGCTTATGGTATTCGTGATCGGTACGGGAATGGCCAATCTCTTTGCGCAGGAAAAAGAGGAAGAGTTCATCATTTTCCACTACTGGACTGCCGGTGGAGAGAAAGAGGCTATTGATGCTCTCTTTAAGATTTATCAAGAGAGAAATCCCGGCGTGAAAATCGTAGAGAATCCGGTGGCTGGTGGTGGAGGAGAAACCATGCTTGCAGTTTTAATGAGTAATTTAGCTGCTGGTATTCCTCCTGATTCCTTCCAAGACCATCAAGGAAATCAACAGAAAGATTACATCGATGCCGGATATCTTGATACCGTTGATGATATTTGGGCGCAGACGAATTTTGAAGCTCGTATTAACCCAATGTGGGTGAAAACCCTCAAATTTGGAGGACACGTGTATTCGGTTCCAATCAATGCCCATCGTACCAACTGGTTGTGGTATAACAAAAAACTCCTCGATGAATTGGGAATTGCTGCACCGAAGAGTTATGATGATCTGTTAGCAGCGTGCCAGAAAATTAAAGAGGCAAAACCTGACATCTCGCCTTTGGCTTTGGGTACCCGAGAGAAGGTGTGGTCTACCTATCTCTACGATATGGTACTTTTAACCACCGGTGGAGCAGATTTCTATGAACAAGCGAACACGGGGAGAATAGATTTTCGCAATGATGCCACCTTCCGTCAGGCTATGGAGAGATACGCGGCGCTCATTCCGTACATTTATCCTTGGCATGCCACGAAGAGTTGGGATGAAGCAGGAGCCTTACTCAAGACCGGTGAGGCAGCGATGTACTGGATGGGAGACTGGATTTTGGGATACTATTTGGCGATTGGTATGGAACCGGAAGTGGATTTCAGTGTAACCGCTATTCCTGGAGACATATGGATGGGGCACGCCGACACTTTCCCGCTTCCTAAGGGGGCACCACATCCGAATAATGCTCGGGATTGGATTCTCATGTGCACTACCCCGGAGGCACAAAAGGCGTTCAATTTAATCAAGGGATCGGTAACCATTGTGAATGATGTTCCTGCCGATGTTTATCCGGATCCGTACCGCAAAAAGAGCGCCCAGGATTTGGCCAGTTTGCGAGCGGTATGTGATGGTTTCCATGGAGGGATGATTACTCCGGCCTTCGGGAGTGAACTCATGGATATCCTCACGCGCTTTTTGGTGGATAAGGATGTAGATGCCGCTATCGAGAGTATTGCCGAAGCGGCGGAACGTACCAAACTTGCCGAAGCGTGTAGTTGGTTCTGGGAATAAAGGAAGAACGAGGGAGGAGCGAAGCTCCTCCCTCGTCAAGGGTAGTGGGGGAAGATAATGCGATACTATCGAACTCAAGGTTTACTCTTTTTGATTCCCATTGTGATCATTATCGGTATCTTCTATGGCATGATTGTGTGGGATTTTGTGGTTGCCTTTACCGGTTGGCAAGGATTGCAAGCGACTTGGAAATTTGTGGGGGGGTATCATTTCATACGCCTCTTCAGTTCAACGCGGTTTTGGGTGAACATTGGCAACAATCTTCGATGGTTAGTGTTTTTTATTGTGCCCACAGTTTTGGTGGGATTTATTCTCGCCTATTTTTTGCATAATTTAGGTCGAGGAGAGAAAATTCTCTGGCAGATTTTTCTCTTCCCCATGGCTCTTTCGTTTATCATTACCGGTGTTTTGTGGGCTTGGATGTATGATCCCAGTTCTGGACTGATTAATTCGCTACTCCGGGCGATTGGTGTCAATACCTCTCAATTGGGATGGATTGCTCTGCCAAGTAGTGCAATTTACTGTATGATTATCGCCGGTTTCTGGCAGTATTTAGGCTTTGCTTTGGTGATCTATTTGGGAGCGATCAAAGGTATTCCCTATGAGATGGTGGAAGCGGCAAAGGTGGATGGTGCTTCTCATTTCACGGTGCTTTTCCGTGTCATTTTCCCCAACGTGGGTCATGCCACTTTGATTTGTACCACCATGTTGGCGATTACCACAGTGAAAGTGTTTGACCTCGTTTGGGTAATGACCCGGGGTGGTCCGGGGGTAAGTACCGAAGTTTTGCCCTATTTGATGTATCGTCTCACTTTCGATTCTCGGGATATCGGTATGGGGGCGGCAACGAGCATCGTCATTCTTGCTCTCTCGGCCATCATGGTGATTCCTTACTCCCTATGGGCGCTTAAGAAATGGGTGAGAGTATGAAAGAGAGGAACTTTGTCTTGATATCGGGGTTAGTGGTGGTTCTTTTGGCGGTAGTGTGGATGATTCCCATCTACGCTTTGGTAACAACCTCTTTAAAAACCCAACAGGAAGTGGCACTGCAAAAATATCTTGTTCCTCCCGAAAGACCACAGTTTTCCAATTTTATCAAGGCTTTCCAAGCTCTTAAGATCGGTTTACGGAATAGTGTGGTCATTACTCTCACCGCGACCTTCGTTTCCGTGGTCGTCGGTTCCTTGGCTGGGTACGCTCTAACCAGTTTTCAGTTTCGTTTTGCTACCCTCCTTTTCTTTTTTATCGTGGTGGTTACTTTTCTTCCCTATCACGTGGTTTTAATTCCTATCACCCACATTTTGAAATTCTTGAATTTACTCAATACCTACGCAGGGTTAGTGCTCATTTACACAATTTTGAATGCACCGATGGCTACTCTGATCACTGGTACCTTTTTTATGAAAGTTCCTCCAGAGTTAGAAGAGGCAGCAATGTTAGATGGATGTAAACCATTTTTATTCTATCTTCGGGTGTTACTCCCCGTGTCCCTTCCAGGAATTGTTTCGGCTACTATTCTCGTGTTCGTGCAAATTTACAATGAGTTTCTCTTAGGTATTGCTCTGACGCGTGGCCCTGATGTGAAACCGGTGATGCCCTTTTTAGCTGAACTCAAGGGTACTCAGATTGCTCAATGGCATATTCAAATGGCTGGTGCAGTCATCACCTCAATCATTCCAGTAATCGTTTTTGTGTTTCTGGGAAAATTTTTCATTTCCGGTTTAATGGCTGGCTATGGAAAAGGATAGAAAGGAGATGGACAAAAATGGAGAGTAACGGGAAAATTCGGGCACTTTTGGTGGGCGAGACCTGGGTTGTTTCTAAATTTCACATTAAGGGTTTCGATGTCGTTCCTTTAGGAGGGTACGAAGATTTTTCGGTCTGGTTCAGGGAGGCTTTGAAGAACTACGCCGATGTGGAAATTGTCCATATGCCTAATCATATTGCCTTAACCCTGTTTCCCGAGAGTTTGAGTGCGTTGCAAGAGTATCAGGTACTCATTTTGAGCGATGTGGGAAGAAATACCCTTACCTTTTATCCTGATATGTTCAGGGTTCCCATGGGACCGGGTAAATTGACCTTGATTCAGGAATTTGTCAACCGAGGTGGAGGATTGGTTATGGCCGGTGGTTGGATGTCCTTCCAAGGATTCCGTGCCATGGCCAACTACCATGGGAGCCCCATCGAAGAAGTCCTTCCGGTAATGATCTGCGATGGCGATGACCGAGTAGAAACGACCGAGGGGATAAAACCGGAGATTGTTCGTAGTGGCCATCCCATCTTAGAGGGAATTCCGCAAGATTGGCCGTCTTTTTTGGGTTATAATCGTTTGAGAGCAAAGCCCCATGCCGAGCTTCTGGCCAAAGTCGGTGAAGACGCTTTTCTGGCCGTGGGTGAATATGGTCGGGGGAGAACTATGGCTTTTGCTTCTGACCTTGCTCCTCATTGGGGGTGCGACTTTGTCCGCTGGGCGGGTTACCCTCTCTTTTGGCACCAGAGTATTCAGTGGGTGGCTCGACGTCGCTAAAAAATGAGAGGAGAGGAGAACTTTGCATAGGAGCGCCAAAGGACGGTATAAAATGACGACCAAAGGTATTATCTTCGACATTCAGCGCTTTTCGCTCCATGATGGCCCGGGAATTCGGACCACCATATTTCTGAAGGGATGTCCTTTGCGATGTTTCTGGTGCCATAATCCGGAGTCGCAGGAAATTCATGGCGAAATTGCTTTCTACGCCACAAAGTGTGTTCGATGTGGAGAGTGTGAGAGGATATGTCCGGAACACGCCATTATCCTCGGTTCCCCGTTCCATGTGGATCGGGAGCGATGCACCGTGTGTGGATTATGCATACCTTTTTGTCCCGTGGGTGCTCTGGAAATCGTTGGTCGGGAGATAACCGTAGAAGAGGTGATTCGAGAAGTTGAAAAGGACGCTCTTTTTTATGAGGAATCGGGAGGAGGGGTCACGATTTCGGGTGGAGAACCTTTGGCTCAGTTCTCCTTTACCATGGCGCTTGTCGATGCGCTCAAAAGGAAAGGTTTCCATGTCGCTATTGATACCGCAGGTTATTCGGGGGAGAATAACGATGATTATGAGAAGCTTGAGGTTTTCGCAAGCCGCGTTGACCTCATTCTCTACGATGTGAAACTCATTGATCAAGCGAAACACAAATACTACGTCGGAGTGGATAACGTAACCATTCTCTCCAATCTATGCAGATTATGGTCATCCTTTCCTCATCGCCTTCTCATCCGTTACCCTTTGGTTCCCGGAATTAACGATACTCCTCGGGATATTGAGCTCCTCATCGATTTTCTCCGCGATTTTCCTGGTGCCACGATCGAGTTACTCCCTTATCATCGGTTGGGGGTGAATAAATATCTCCGTTTAGGGAAACCATACCATTTGGAGGGTGTTTTACCTACCCCTGAGGAGCGGAAGAGGAGGATAGAGCAAACGGTGAGAGAAGCCTTGCCTTCTCTCGTAGTCCGCTGATCGAGAGTTTGGGGGAGATGGAGAGATGCGGAGTTATCGGAAAGAGCTCTGGTTTCAAACCGAAACGCGACGGGCTTTTCTCAACATTACTCCACTCCTTGAAGTATGTGTCCGAGAGAGTGGGGTGCAAGAAGGGCTTTTACTGTGTAATGCCATGCACATTACCGCCAGTGTGTTTGTGAATGACGATGAGGAAGGGTTACACCGGGATTTCGAACGGTGGTTGGAGAAATTGGCTCCTGAGAAGCCTTACGAGCAGTATGAGCATAACCTGGGTGAAGATAATGCCGATGCCCATCTCAAGCGGACCATTATGGGGAGAGAGGTGGTGATAGCGATTACTGCTGGGAAGTTAGACCTTGGTCCATGGGAACAAGTGTTTTATGGAGAGTTTGATGGCCAACGCAGGAAACGGGTCTTAGTGAAGATCATCGGGGAGTAGAGGGGGGAGAAGCGTGACTTCGCGTGAACGAGTGCAAAAAGCTTTGGCTCATGAGAAACCGGATAAAATTCCCATCGATTTCGGTGGACACCATTCTTCGGGGATTATGGCTTTGGCGTACCGCGATTTACGGAAGAAATTGGGTTTAGCGGAGAAACCTATTTTAGTCTACGATTTCATCCAACAGTTAGCCCTCATTGAGATAGATGTTTTAGACTTCGTCCAAGGGGATGTGGTGGGGTTAGAACACCTCTTTGCAGAGGAGGATTGGTACTGGAAGGATTGGGAACTCCCTGACGGGACTCCTTGTAAGATCCCTGCCTTCATCGAGGTGAAACGGAGCGAGGAAGGATGGGTGGTTTTGGGAGATGAAGGGCAGCCTATTTGTGTCCAGCGTCCGGGATGTTTGTACTTTGAACAGTGTTATTTCCCTCTCCTCGATAATCCAGATGAGGAATTTACCCGGTTAGGGTATTACCTCAACCAGATTACGTGGTTCCGTTTGGGTTCGCCTCCCTTTCCTCTCTCGGTAGAGGAACAGAAGGAATACGCTCGGAAACTCCGTGCTTCAACCGATCGAGCCATCTACGCTACCTTCGGGGGAAACTTACTCGAGACGGCGCAGTTTGCCTTTCGCATGGACCAATTTTTCACCGAGATTGCTTTGCATCCTCTCCGCATGCATCGTTTCTTGGATCGGTTGGTGGAACACCACCTGGCCAACTTAGAGGCGTTCTTGGACATCTACGGTCCTTACGTGGATATCATTGGTTTCGGTGACGACTTAGGGATGCAAACCGGCCCGCAGATTTCTCCGGCCATGTACCGTGAGTTCTTTCAGCCCCGTCACGCCCTCCTCTGGCAAACGGTGAAGAAAAAGTATCCGCATCTTAAGGTGGCCCTGCACACCTGTGGAAGTATCACACGCCTCTTGCCTCTCCTCATCGAAGCGGGGTTAGACATCGTCCAGCCGGTGCAGATTGCCGCTAAGGAAATGGAACCCGAGGTGCTGAAAAGAGATTTCGGCAAGGATATTGTGTTTTGGGGAGGGGGCTGTGACACCCAGAATGTACTTCCTTTTGGGACTCCCCAAGAAGTGCGCGAACACACCCGACGCAACGTAGCAGTCTTTGCTCCGGGAGGGGGGTACGTATTCCAACAAGTGCATAACATTATGGCGGGAGTGCCTCCTGAAAACATCATCGCCATGTTCGAGGAAGTGAACGCCTTTTCTTATCGTTGAGAAAGGGTGTGACTATCGAAGAGGTAAGATTTGATACTGGAATTGGTACCCGGCTTGTTGTGCCATTTCTTCGAATCGTTTGCGAATGGTGCTATATTCGAGCTGGTACTGGTATTTTTTCCCGAAGAGCAGCGATTGCTCCTCGATGGTTCCACTCCTTTCCCCTTTTTGGATCTTGTAGGTCTCCTTTTGAAAACCAAAGCCGCTTTCGGATGGTAAGCCTTTTCCCGATTCGCGGAGCATTTCACTAAAGGAGAGGGTTTTGCGCGCTTCATCGATGCGGAAGCGGGCAACATACTCTAACTTTTGGGTGGAGAGAAAGGCCTTTCTCTCTGCGACGACTAGGGTGAGTTCGTACATACCTCCTTTTTCTTGTACTCGGGCCTTGAGTTCCTGGGCAAGACTCTGCAAAGCTTCGTGGAGAGACATGGTTTCCACATCCTTTCGTTACCCCATTATAGCGAAATTTTTCTTGGAAAGGAATGGCGTGGTGCTTTTTGCCCTTCGGTTTGTGATATAAAAGAGTTATGATAGTCAAACTATGGGACAAACTGAGAGTGCTTTTTACTCTTGAGATGGGAGAAGAAGTAGTTTTTGGGGCAACCCTCAAGCGGAGTCTGGAACTTGTGGCATGGGCGGTCGCCTTTGGAATCATCTTCTTCAATATTACCACCGGTTTCCCCTTAGCTGGTTTAGCTCGAGAGCTCGGTTTTGGAGAGCTCCTCTACGCAGTGATGTTGGCCATGCCGGTTTTAGGGGGTACAGCACAGATAGTGGCCTCTTTAGTCCTAGAAAAAACCAGGCACAGAAAGGCCATGTTCCTGTGGAGTGGTCTCCTCAATCGTCTCCCCTGGCTTTTTATCGCTTTCCTTCCCTTCTTGATACCTTCTCGGAGTCTCCTCTTTGTCCTTTTAGTGAGTTTGTTGACCTTGGGTTCTTTGGGGGGTGCTTTCCTCAACGTCAGTTTCATGTCCTGGGTGGGGGATTTAGTTCCCTTGGAGATTCGGGGTCGGTTCTTCGGTCATCGTACCATGATTGCCACTGCTTCCTCGCTCATAAGTGGCTTAATCGTGGGAAAACTTTTAGACGCCATCCCGGGGGTATCGGGTTTTGGGTGGGTTTTTGCCTTGGCTTCGGGAGCCGGAATCTTTGAATTATGGTTTTTCTGGCATACCTATGACCCGCCCATGACTACCGGTGGTATCAACGGGAGTCCCTTGTTCATGTTGAAACAGGTATTATGTTGTCGCCCTTTTGTGAAATTTCTCTTCTTTATTGTTTTTTGGAATTTTTCCGTTAACGTTGCCTCCCCCTTTTTTAACCTCTATATGTTGAAACACCTCCACATGGATTTCTTCGACATTGCTCTCTATGTACAGGTGATTTCCAACATCGCTACGGTTTTCTTTGTCCGCGTTTGGGGAAAGATGACCGATCGTTTTGGCAATAAGCCCATCACTACTTTGAGTACCTTCGTGGCGGTTTTTTTACCCGTTATCTGGTGTTTGACCACTCCGCGTAACTGGATCATGGTTATTCCCGTGATTCAAACCTTAGCAGGCATTTTTTGGCCGGGAATTGATCTCACCACCAACAACCTTCTCCTCAAACTCTCGCCCGTGGAAAATCGTTCCCTGTATGTGGCTACCTTTAATCTCTTCTTAGGTGTCTTTGGTACCGCCCTGGCCTATCTTACCGGAGGATATCTCTTAGAGAAGGTGGTGCCCGTGTTATATACCTTTTGTGGGTGGCCAGAGATTAACTACTTTTTTGTTTTTCTTCTCTCTTCGGTTCTTCGTTTGGTGGCTTGTCTTTTCCTTTTGCCTCGCATTGAAGAGAGAGGGGCACAGAGTTTACGGGAAGTTCAGAAAATCATGTTGCAGAAGAAGGGGGATAGGCCAGCGAACGTTGAAACTCGACAATTCGGTCAAACGGACCGAGAAGAATGAGAATGTCCTCGGCATGAAGGACTTTTTGTGCTCCCGGATGGACTTCAAAGATGGGTGAGTGTTTCGGTTTTATGGCAATAACAAAAATCCCCATGTTGTCAGTGAGTTTGAGTTCTCCTAAGCTTTGACCCACCAGGGGAGAGTGGGGAGCAACTTCGACTTCCTCCATGGAGAGCCCAAATGCTTCACTGCGGAGCACGAGATCGAGAAAAGAGGAAACATGAGGTCGTAATACTGCGGCAGCTAAGCGTATTCCTCCAATCTTTTGGGGACAGATAGCGTAGTGCGCTCCTGCCTTTTTCATGATTTCAATGGATTCGGGAATCATGACCCGCGCGACAATCCGAAGATGGGGATTCAGATACCGTGCCGTGACCACGATGTACACATTATCAGGGTCGCTGCCGACTAAAGCAAGAAGGCTTTTCGCGTTTTCGATTTGTGCTTCACGGAGAATTTCTTCGCGAGTGGCATCGCCAAGGAGGTAAAGAAAATGGGGAACACTCTGTTCCGCCTCCCGGATTTTGCCTTCCTCTTTTTCAATCACCACAAATGGTTCGCGAACTTTAGTGAAGTGTTCGATCACTTCTCTTCCTACCACTCCACATCCACAGATAATATGGTGATTTTTGAGACGACGAATCTCCATGTTCATTTCCCTCCTCCGTAAGTATTCTTGCCACTTTCCCCCCGAGAGGGCGCTTGCCAAGTACGAGACGGCGTAACTTACGATGAGGAGACTCGAACCGATTAAAAAAATGGTGAATATTCTCCCGGAAGAGGAAAGAGGCTGTACTTCTTGGAAACCCACCGTGGTAATGGTGATGATGGTCATGTAAAGGGCGTCTAAAATTTTCCAACCCTCTAAAAAGGCGTATCCCAAGGTACCGATCGTGGCGAGAGCGATGACCGCAAGCAGTACGGCGAGAATTCTTCTGGAAAGCATGGTTTTCATTTTTCGTAGAGATGACAAGCCACGAAGTGACCGGGACGAATCTCTTGCCATACCGGAGGGATTTCCGGGCAAGTAGCCGATTGTTGGGGGCAACGGGTGTGAAAACGGCAGCCAGAGATCGGTTTGAAGGGACTGGGGAGGTCTCCTTCTAAGAGGGTGCGTTGACGAGGAACGGTGGGATCAGGAATGGGAATGGCAGAGAGGAGTGCTTGCGTGTAAGGATGGAGGGGAGCGTGAAAGAGCTCCTCTTTTTCGGCCATTTCTACCATTTTACCCATGTACATGACCGCGATGCGGGTGGAAATGTGTCGGATGACGCTTAAGTCGTGGGAAATGAAGAGATAGGTGAGGTGCATGGTTTCTTGAAGGTCGGCAAGGAGGTTGAGAATTTGCGCCTGAATGGAAACATCCAGTGCCGAAACCGGCTCATCACACACCACGAACTCAGGATGCAAAATAAGGGCGCGGGCGATACCAATGCGTTGTCTTTGTCCTCCGGAAAACTCGTGGGGGTAATTCTTGAGCGAATGAACATCTAATCCCACTTTTTCCGCTATGACTTTCACTCTTTCGCGCCGCAGTCTGGCGTTTTTCTCCCCGTGAATGATGAGGGGTTCTTCCAAAATGGCATAGGCGGTTTTACGTGGGTTGAGTGAGGAGAAGGGGTCTTGGAAGACGATTTGGAGCTTTCGTCGGTACGGTTTGAATGCCTTCGCCGACAAATGGAGAATATTCTCTCCGTTCATGAAGATTTCCCCTGCCGTTGGTTCCACGAGCCGCAAGATACACCGTCCCAAGGTACTCTTTCCGCAGCCGGTTTCTCCTACCAATCCCAGAGTTTCACCGCGAAAGATGGAAAAATTCACCCCGCTCACTGCTTCTAAGGCGAGTTTCTCTCCCCATTCTTCGATGAAAAAGGTTTTACTGAGGTTACGAACTTCTATGAGTACAGATGACATGCTATCCAATGTTTTCCTTCTCTCATTTCGAGATTTGGCTCCACTTGGTCGCATTGCGGGAGACGAAAGAGACAGCGGGGATGGAAACGACACCCTGGAGGGGGATGGACAAGGTCGGGTACATTTCCGGGAATAGGCTCAAGGCGATTTTTCCCCTCAAGACGAGGGAGGGAAGCAAAAAGCGCCCGGGTATACGGGTGGAGGGGTTTGAGGAAAAGGTCCTTGACCGGTGCCTTTTCGACGATTTTTCCGGCATACATCACCGCCACTTTCTGACACGTTTCTGCTACCACACCGAGATCATGGGTGATGAAGAGTACCGCGGTTTTCATTTCTTTCTTAAGCTCCTCCATGAGATGGAGAATTTGGGCTTGGATGGTTACATCTAAAGCCGTAGTTGGTTCATCGGCGATGAGGAGGCGTGGTTTACAGGCTAAAGCTTGGGCGATCATCACCCGTTGACGCATGCCGCCCGAAAGTTGGTGGGGATAATATTTCATCCGTCTCTCAGGTTCGGGTATTTTCACTTTTTGCAAGAGTTCCACCGCTTTCGCATACGCCTCGTGGCGGTTCATTTTTTGGTGCAAGGTCAGCACTTCTATGATACCCTCTCCGATGGGAAAGACAGGATCGAGAGAGGTCATCGGTTCTTGAAAAACCATGGAGATTTTGCTCCCTCTTATACCGTACATTTCTTCCTCTGATTTCGGTACTAAATCTTCTCCGTGGAAATAAATGTGACCGGCTACAATTTGTCCTTGTGGTTTGGGATAGAGTTTCAGAATGGAGAGAGCAGTCATGCTCTTCCCGCATCCTGATTCTCCCACTAACCCCAAAGTTTCCCCCTCCTCTATCGCAAAATCCACCCCATCTACAGCTTTTACCACCCCGCGAGGAGTTCGCAAATAAGTTTTCAGGTGTTCCACTTGCAAAACCATTTCTCCCATGTTATACCCGCAGACGAGGATCTAAAAGATCGCGCATTCCGTCTCCCAGGAGATTCAATCCCAGTACAGCACACATAATGGCAATTCCCGGAAAAGTCGCCGCCCACCATGCCCCGGCGGTCAAAGCTTGTCTACTCCCGGAGAGCATGGCTCCCCACTCTGGAGTGGGAGGGAGGGCACCTAACCCCAAAAATCCTAATGCCGCCGCGTCGAGGATGGCTCCTGCGGTGTTGAGCGTGGCGTAAACAATAACTGGCGCCAAGATATTGGGGAGAACGTGGTGCGAGATAATACGAGCGTGGCTCGCTCCCAAGGCTTTTTCTGCCTCAATATATTCCATTTCCCGGATGACTAATACCGCACTTCTTGCCACCCGGGCCATCTGGGGTGTGTAGACGATGCCGATGGCAATCATGGCCTTTTCTAATCCCGGACCTAAGGCAGCCATAATGGTGATGGCGAGGAGGATACTGGGAAAAGCGAACATAATGTCCACGAGGCGCATGAGTAAGGTATCGAGCCAACCGCCGAAATACCCTGAGAGGACCCCTAAGAGGAGACCGAGAAGGGTGGAAATGGCCACGGCAATGAATCCCACCGAGAGAGAAGTTCTCGTTCCCCAAATGATTCGGGAGAGAATGCATCGACCGAGATAATCGGTTCCCAGAGGGAAAGGAGCGAATTCTTTCCCCGCCCAAAAACCGGGTTGCAACCGTTGGGCAAGATTCCTCTTCACCGGGTCGTGGGGAGCAAGATAGTGGGGAAAAATGGCTACCATGATCATGATGACGAGGATGATAAAACCAATAAAAGCAGACCTATTTTTGGTAAGGGTTCTTAGGGTTTCTCGCGCTTCTTTGGGGGCGAACACGGGAACTCACCTATACCGGATACGGGGGTTAATGGCTGCATACAAAAGATCCGTCACCAAGTTCACCATCACAAATACGAAAGCAATGAAGAGGACCGCCCCTTGGATGGCAGGATAATCACGGGCGTACACGGCATCCACCGTGTATCGTCCTAATCCTGGCCAAGCGAACACCGTCTCGGTGAGGATGGCTCCTCCTAAGAGGAGTCCGAATTCCATACCGATCACGGTAACGATGGGAATGAGTGCATTACGCAAGGCGTGTTTGTAGATCACCATCCGTTCCGGTAAACCCTTGGCCCGCTCGGTGCGGATGAAGTCCTGGCGGATGATTTCAAGCATTGAGGAGCGGGTCATCCGAGCGATGAGGGCGGTGGGAATGGTGGCTAAGGCAATACCGGGGAGAATCAAGTGGGCGAGGGCGTCCACAAAAGCCCGACCGTTCAAGGTGAGGAGAGCATCAAGGAGGTAGAGACCGGTTACGGTTCTCAAGGTCACGTCAGGACTCAAGCGACCAGAAATGGGGAGGAGGTTAAGGTGCAACCCAAAGATGAGCATGAGCATGAGCCCCAACCAGAAGACCGGCATGGAAATACCGAAGAGTGCCCCGGTCATAGAGAGGTAATCGAAAATGGAATACTGCTTCACTGCGGAGATAATCCCTGCGGTTACCCCCACGAGGATGGCGATCACCATAGCCACTAAGGAGAGCTCAAAAGTGGCTGGAAAGCGACCGAGGATTTCTTTGAGGACCGGATCATGGGTAGCGATGGAAGTCCCCAAATCTCCTGAGAGGGCATTACGGAGCCAGATCAAGTATTGTACATAGAGAGGGCGATCCAATCCCCATTTGGTGCGAGTAGCCTGAATGTACTCTAAGGAAGCGTGTTCCCCGGCTAAAATCTTGGCCGGATCTCCCGGTGCCAAGCGGACCAAGAAGAAGACCACCACGGAGACGCCAAAGAGAACCGGAAAAATGAGTAAGAGCCTTTTCAAAAGGTACCTCTTCATCTTGGAGATATTATATGTTTCCGGGGGATTTTTTTCCACTCCAAGGTTCCTTGGAGGAAAGGGAGTGCTTCCCAAGAAATCCCCCCAGACGAAAACCTTGGACTGCATGATTAATTCTCTTCCGCGGATAACTTTTCTCAAGAATCGTTGAGGGTATTCTCAGGGATTGTGCTTCTAACATTAATTAGAGATCGTCGGAAAAGGAAGATCTCAGTTTTTGAGGAAAGTCGATGAGCCCTAACCCAGGAAGATTTTTGCACAACATTTACTCTATTAAAACATTTTCACAATTATTTTATACCCCTTTAACTGGTGGTGGGGAAAATGGGTCTAAAAGCTCAGAAAGAGGAGGTCTAATATGGAGTATCGGAGAAAAACGCAACTTCTCTTCGCCCTCGCGATGTTGGTGAACATTGTCCTCGGGGGATGGAGTTTACTATTCTCCCAGGAACCCGTGACGATCGAGTTTTGGCATGTACATGCGGAGACCTTTGGTGGTCCGGCCATTAATGAACTTGTCGAGCGCTTCAATGCCCAGAACCCCGATATCCGAGTAGTGGAAAAGTTCAATCCCAACATGTACTTGGGGCTCACCCAGAACTTGCAAGCCGCCATCGCCGCTAAGAACCCTCCTGCTATCACCCAGCTGGGCAATAACTGGGTAGAGTACGGTGCGACCAACTTCCCCCATGTACCCATAGAAGAGTTCTTGAAAAATGACTCGGAAGGGCAAGCAATTGTAGCTAAGATTCCCGAAGGAGTTCTCAACATTGGCCGCCGTGAGGGGAAATTGGTAGCTATGATTTGGTCGTTGAGTAATCCGGTTCTCTACTACAACGTGGACATGTTCAAAGAAGCAGGTCTCGATCCTCAAAATCCTCCCAAAACTTGGAAAGAATTACGGGAAGTAGCCCGCCAAATTAAAGAGAAAACTGGAAACTACGGTTTGTACCTCCAGGAACCGGGAGACTTCTGGGGGCAACAAGCACTCATCGAATCGAACGGTGCCGAGCTCCTCAAGAAAGATGGTGGGAAATGGGTCACCGGTTTAGATAGTGAGGAAGCGATCGAAGCTTTTGAACTCTATGCCGATATGGCACTCAAGGATCAGACCGCCCTCCATGCTCCTTGGGATCAGGGTATGAACGCCTTTGTGGGTGGGAAAGTAGGGATGGCTATTACCACCATTGCCCGTCGGAACTACGTGGAATCGAATGCCAACTTCACCGTGCAAGCGGCACCTTTCCCTCTCTTCGAAGGGAAACCGCGGCGGGTTCCGGGAGGAGGGAATGTGCTCATGATCACCGCCCAAAAGAAAAAAGAACAAGAAGCAGCATGGCGTTTCATCAAGTATCTCCTCTCTCCGGAAGCAATGACCATCTGGACAAAGGGAACCGGGTACGTGCCTATTCGCTTGGATGTAGCGGAAGATCCCAATTACCTCAAGCCCTTCTTAGATGCCAATCCCATGATGCGGGTAGCCTTGAAGCAACTCAACGATGTCGTTCCCTGGGTGAACTTCCCTGGAAAGAATGCGACTCAAATTGAACAAATTCTCCTTGACGTGCGGAGTGCCATCCTCACCGGGCAAAAGGCTCCTCGGGAGGCACTCAAGGAAGCCGCGGCTAAAATTAACGCTCTTCTCCCATAGAGGAGGCGAAACGGTGCTTCGGAAGTACGCCTTTGTCTTTTTCATCCTCCCAGCAGGTTTCCTGCTGGGAGTGTTTGCTTTCGGTGCCGTGGCCCACTCGGTGTTTCTGAGTACCCTGGATTGGAATCTCATTTCTCCGGAGATTACCAGAGTAGGATGGAAGAACTACGGAGAGGTGTTCCGGAGCGAAGAGTTTCGTCTCTCTCTGTGGAATACCCTCCTCTACTCCCTCCTCTTTGTGGGAGCGATTTTCGTCGCCCCTTATGGGAGTGCTTTCCTGGTGACCAGGGTGGCACGACGCTGGCAAGGGGTTTATAAATCGTTACTCTTTTTTCCCAGTATTCTCTCTTTGGCGGTGCTCTCCGTGATCTTTCTCTGGCTCTACAACCCCTTGGTAGGACCTCTGGATCGGGTGTTCACCTCTTTAGGCTTGAGGCGTCTCTTTTGGCTTACCGACCGACGCTTAGTGGTCGTAGCTTTGACCATCGTGACTGCACTCAAGCTCTTCGGTTACAACTTTATCGTTTCTTTGGCAGGGTTTCTGTCGGTACCCGCACAAATCGAAGAGGCCGCTCTCCTTGACCGTGCTTCGGGATGGGACCTCTTCTTCTGGATTTACTGTCCCTTGACCTCAGCCAACGCCGTGTTCGTTCTTGCTACGGCAGTGGTAGTAGGGGCGCAATACCTCTTTGTTCCTATTCACATGCTCACCGGAGGAGGGCCGAACTACGCGAGCAGTAATCTCATTTTCCTCATCTATCAGTATGGTTTTCAGTTCTTCCAAAGTGGCAAGGCAGCGGCAGTAGCAGTGTTGACCCTCCTTTTCTTTTCCGGCTTCATCGTGGTCCAGGCTTTTTTGGTCGAGCGGAGGGTCTACTATGAGAGCTAAACTCTTCTTCATTCATGCGATACTTCTCTCTCTTCTTATCTTTTCCCTCCTCCCTTTGACCTGGATGGTAGGAGTTTCATTTAAGACCGCCAAGGAAATTTTTACCGGTTCGGTGAATCCTCTGCCTCACCGACCCACCGTGGAGAACTATGCTCTGGTTATGGAGCGGAGTCCCTTAATCCTCTACTTCCTCAACACCCTCAAGGCAGCCTCTTTAGTGACCGGAATTCTCTTTGTGGTGAGTATCTTTGCCGCCTACGGGTTCAGCTTTTTTCGTTTCATGGGGAGAGATTTCCTCTTCTACCTTTTCCTCCTGAGTCTATTTGTTCCTTTCCATGTGCGGATGATTCCTAACTATCTCTTAGTGAGTGAACTCGACTGGGTCAATACCCCGTGGGGAATAGCAATTCCCCAGGCGGCCAATGCCTTAGGAGTTTTCCTCTTGCGTCAAGGAATGAAAACTATCCCCCGCTCTCTCGTTGAGGCTGCTCTCGTGGATCGGGCTGGACATTTCGAGATTCTCTTCCGAGTGATCCTCCCCCTTCTGAAACCCGCCCTGGCGGCACTGTGTATCACCTTTTTTGTAAATGCATGGAACGAATACTACTGGCCTCTCCTTGTGGTGAGCGATAAAGCCAAGTATACCCTGCCCCTTTTCCTGCGCATGTACGTGAGTGAGGAAGGGGGAACTGCCTGGGGAGCGATGATGGCTGCTTCCACATTAGTGAGTCTGCCGCTTATGGTGCTTTACCTCTTTACTCAGCGTTTCATCATTGAGACCTATCTCAAGTCGGGAATCAAGGGGTGAGGGAAATGAGTGCACTGGGGATCCGTTTTGTGAAGGTAATGAAAAGGTATGCCACCTATGTTGCCCTCCAGGGGTTGGATTTAGAAATCGAACCGGGGACTCGTTTTGTGCTCCTTGGACATTCTGGCTCAGGAAAGACCACTACCCTGCGTTTGATCGCCGGTTTGGAAGAACCGACCTCAGGAGAGATCTTCCTCGGTGAACAAAAGGTTAACCAACTCCCTCCCGGAGAGCGAGAAATTGCCATGGTCTTTCAAGATTACGCTCTCTACCCCCACATGACGGTGGAGGAGAACCTCCGCTTCGGCCTCAAACGGAGGGGAGTCCCTCGTGAAGAAGCAGAACAGCGGATCGGAAAAGTCCTACGGATGTTAGAGATCGAGGAATTACGTCGTCGCCGTCCCCGTGAGCTCTCGGGGGGACAACGACAGAGGGTAGCTCTGGCGCGGGCTTTGGTGAAGGAAGCACCTATTCTCCTCCTTGATGAGCCCCTCTCCAACTTGGATGCCCGCTTGCGGTTGCAGGCGCGTCGTGAACTCATTGAACTCCACGAACGTTTAGGGTTTACCATGGTTTACGTCACCCATGACCAGGTGGAGGCGATGGCCATCGGAGAGAAGATGGCCATCTTAGAGCGAGGAGTTCTGGAGCAGGTTGGTACCCCGCAGGAACTCTACCATGCTCCCCGAAACCTTACGGTGGCAAAATTCTTAGGGAGCCCCCCCATGAACTGTATCACCGTACAGTGGGATGGAAGAGGAAACATTTTCTTCTCCGAGGCGCAGTTTTTGGTTGCCCTTCCCGAAGATTGGACGAGAGTCCTCGAACATTTCCCTCCCTCTCCTCTCATTTTGGGGGTGCGTCCTGAGGACTGTTTCCTCCATCACCTCCCCAGAGAGGGGAATCCTGCTCTCCCCGTCCGGGTGAAAGGAATAGAAGACTTGGGAGCAGAGTTTCTCGTGCACCTTGACCAATTCACAGCGCGGGTTAAAGATCTTCCCTATCCCTTTGGAGAAGAGCTTTTCCTCTCTTTCGCTTGGCCGAAGGTACACTTCTTTGACCCTCGCACTGAGCGTACTTTGAGGGAGGAAAAAGGTGAATCTTCTATTCATTCTCTTCTCTCTCAAGCAGGTTGGGCTTTTCCCCTTGGTTAGTCTCTTTTCCCATGGCAAGGGTGTCCTGAGAGAAGACAAGCAAAAGGAATATTCTCCTCCCTTTGAGTGGATGACCATGCCCTCCCCGGGTTCTCGATCGATCCCGCCATCCACTCAATGAACCGTAACCCCAAGGGGTGACCCTTGGGGTTACGGTTCATCCGGAGAGGAGTTTCCAGGCTAATTCGGCGATCCGCCGACCGAACGCGCGACAAATGTGAGCTTCGTGGAGATCAAGATCCCTGGTGTTATCAGTACCGGCGAGGTGTCCCGGGCCGTAAGGAGAACCCCCTCCTTGGGTAGTGAAGAGTTCTTGCACCGAATAAGGGACACCCACCACGATGCAACCCAAGTGGAAGAGTACCGGGAGCACCGAAAAGATGGTGGCTTCCTGTCCTCCATGGAGGGTGGAGGTAGAGGTGAAGACCCCGGCTGGTTTCCCTTCCATCACCCGTTCTGTCCAGAGAGGACCGAGTTGATCGAGTACGTTTTTGAGTTGAGCTGCAACACTTCCGAAGCGGGTGGGGGTCCCGAAGATGTAACCCTGCGCCTCACGGAAGTCGTCGAGGGTAACGGTGGGGATGTGTCGCTGCAACTCCATACCTCTTTGCATGTCGGGACGAGAGTGGAGGATTGATTCAGGAATGAGTTCAGGACAACGGCGTAGAAGAGCTTCGGCGTTGACTTCTTCCACCCCCTTGCATACTTCCTGGGCCATCTTATAGGTATTCCCGAAAGTGCTGTAGTAGACGACGAGGATACGCATATTCACCCTCACCTCATTACTCTATCCACACCCGCTCAAAGGATTTCCGGTCCAAAGGATGGAGTGCGAACCCTTGCACGTTTTTCTTGAAAGCCATCTGTAATTTAGCATGGGCGAGAGGAACCCAAGGAGCATCACGGTGGATGATTTCTTGGGCTTGGAGGTAGAGTTTGGTCCTTTCCTCTTGATCGTAGATTTGTTGCGCTTTGATGAGAATATCGTGGAGTTCGTCATTGCGGTAGAAGGCAACATTTCCAGCGCTTCCCACGATGGCGTTGTCTTTATCCAAGAGAACGTACAAGAAATTGTCCGGGTCACCGTTATCCCCGATCCAACCCAAAAGACACATGGGGTGTTTTCCGGCTTCGGTCTCTTGGAGGTAGGTACCCCATTCTACGGTGTAGATTTTGGCTTTAATGCCTACCGCTTCGAGGTCGGCTTGAATGGCTTCGGCGATTTTGGGGGGATCGAACATGTAGGGTCGAGATACCGGCATGACGTAAAGGGTGGTTTCAAAGCCATTGGGATATCCTGCTTCTTTGAGGAGTTCACGAGCTTTTTCGGGATCGTATTCGTAGTCTTCAATGGCGTCGTTATGTCCCCACATACTGGGTGGAATGGGGTTTTTGGCCACCACGGCAGTCCCTTTGTACAAGTATTCTAAAATGTCCTTTTTGTTGATAGCGTAGTTGATAGCTCGCCGGACGCGAACGTCTCCGAAAGGCTTCTCGAAACCGGGAGTATCCTCACCCATGTTCATGGCCAAATACCCCACGTTAATACCGGCGGTCTCAAGGAGCACTAAGTCGGGATTGTTCTTGATGCGTTCCAGGTCGTCGGGGTTGGGGTATTCCATACAATCGATGGCTCCTTTTTCAAGCTCTAAGAGCCGTACCGAAGGGTCGGGGATGACGCGGAAGATAATACGGTCTAAGTAAGGCCTCCCTCCCCAGTAGTCGGGAAAGGCTTCCACGGTCAGATGGTCGTCTTTCACCCATTCCACAAACCGGAAGGCCCCGGTCCCTACTGGGTTTTTGAAAAAGTCTGCTCCGTACTTTTCACATGCCGTGGGGCTCACCACCGCTACCGTGAACATGGCAAGACTGGTCAAGAAAGAAGCGTTGGGCTGGGAAAGGGTGATTTTGACCGTATAATCATCCAATTTTTCTACGTCTTTCACATAGTTGAACATCCATTTCCAGTAAGCCCATTCTCCGTATTGGTAGAAGGGGTGGTTGGGGTCGAATTGACGCTTAAAAGAATAGACGACTGCATCGGCATTCATCTCGGTTCCATCATGGAATTTTACTCCTTTACGCAGGTGGAAAGTAAAGGTGAGGCCGTCCTCTCCCACTTTCCAGGATTCGGCAAGGCAGGGCTCGATTTCGGTGCTCCCTTGTTTGTAGCGGACCAGACCTTCAAACATAGCGTCGGTACGAGTGATGGAAATACCATCGGTGACATCGGCAGGGTCCAATCGAGATGCATCGCCGGCGCTCCCAAAGATGAGTGTTCCTCCATACTTGGAGGTTTGAGAGAAAACGGAAGGTGCAAGGAACACGATCCCTAAAACGATAACTCCGCAGAGAAAGAACGCCTTTCTCATCTTTTTACCCTCCTTTTCTCAGTGGGGAATTTTTGAGAAAGTAAAAACGGTGAAAAGAGAAGCATCCTCCTTTCTTTTTGAGATTACAAACATTATAGCATACAGCTTTTCAATCTCTTCCTTGCGGGAGGGAAAAGTCGTGGAGGAATGCCGTGCAAGGGTCGGGTCTCACCGGTTTTCCTCTTCGAGGCGATAGAGGGAAGAAGGTTTTTTCGCTATAGCCGTGGGAGGATGAGAAGGCACAAAACAGGAAGCTTTACGCAAGAGGTCAAGATTATAGAGCGTCCAAAGGTACAAGTCGGTAGGAGTACGATTTTTGAATCTGGAAACAATCTTACTCTTCTCAATCACTTCGATCGCCGGTTGGTAGCAATGAGTATACCATTTCTCGACCGCTTCCTGCCAGGGAAGGCAAGCGGGATTCCCGATTGCCTCTCTCTTCTTCGAGCAATCGGAGCACTGGAAACAGGAAATGAGATAGAGGAGTTCGAAGTATCCCCCCAGGATGGTCACTTGAATATCCTTGAGTCTGGTTTTTTCCCGGAATATTTGTTCCTCGAGGTGGTGAAAGAACTCCTCCGGAGAACGAAAATTGCCTGACATTGAGGGAAGCGGAATTTCCACCACTTCGGCATCGATGTACTCCACTTTTTCTGCTTTGGCCACCGAGATACGGTGGTGTCCATCACGGACGAAATAGAAATCACCGATTTTAATGAGCGATACCGGAGGCAGAGATTGGTCGCGATACAAATTGTGGATACGCGCCCAGCGGTAACGGTCTTGGCGACGTAAGGGAAGGAACTCACGATCGAAGTCGTAGAAACGGTTTTCTGTACCCACGATTTTCGCTACCGGTACTGCTTGAATGCCCCGGTACACCTCTTCTTTGGTACTCACCAATTCTCGGAATACCCGGAGAGGCAAGAGCCGGTGACGATGGTGTTTGAGAGCACCGGTCAATCGTTTCCAAAAGGCCTTACGATATAACCGATCGAAGGTGTTGACACTTTCGTAGATGTTCACTCCTTTTACCCCCCTTTTATTATACCCGGTTTTTGGGATACGAGTGCTCTTTTTGCCCGCTTGCGGTGTAAAATAAAAAAGAGGGGGTGGAAGCGATGCAACGCCTTTTGCTCAATCCTGAAAGGGTGAGGTGGTATTTGAATCTTTGGGTGGTTCGAGGCCTCTTGCGTTGGGTTACCGCTCCGCTTGGGGAAAGAGGAGAGGTGAGGTTAGAGTGGGTGCTTGCGTATTACGGTCGGAAGAGAGAAGGCTTATCTCTTTTTGAGCGTATGTCTTTTTTCCCTATCTTTGTCCTGATCGAGCTTTTGCGTTTAGTTTTTCGCTGGCGGAGAGAATACCTGGTCAAGGAAGTCTTTAGTTCACGGAATATGCGCCGGGTGGTGGTCAATTTAGCAAAAAGTGTGGCCGAATTCGGTGTTACCAAACCGCAGGTTTTTTCTGCACCACTCTTAGTGGTGTGGAATTTTACCAATCTTTGCAATCTCAAATGCCGTCACTGTTACCAAGATGCCGGCAAGCTCTCGCCGCAACTCACCCTCAGAGAGCGTCTTGCGGTTATCGAAGAGCTGGAGTGGAATTTTGTGCCGGTGTTAGCCTTTGCGGGAGGAGAGCCTTTGGTCGATCCCGATTTTTTCCCCGTCGCGCAAAAAGCAGCCTCGCGGGAGATTTACCTCTCCGTAGCTACCAATGGGGTGCTGCTGAGTCGGGATATGTGTAAGCGGCTCAAAGAGAGCGGAGTAAGTTATGTAGAGGTGAGTTTAGATAGTTCTTTTCCCGAGTATCATGACCGGTTTCGGGGGATTCCAGATTTGTGGAAAAAGACGGTACAGGGTATCGAAAACGCCATTGAGGTGGGGCTTTTGGTCGGTATCGCTCCCACCATTACTCGAGAGAATCTGCATGATTTAGCTGATCTCTATCGATTGGCTTGTGCCCTGGGAGCCCATCGTTTCTACGCTTTCAATTTCATTCCTACCGGAAGGGGAAAGGATATAGGAGAAAGCGATCTTTCCCCCGAGGAACGGGAAGTCATGCTCGAAGTACTCTACCAGTGTCTTTTGGAGAAGAGGATAACCGTCTTCAGCACCAGTCCCCAGTTCGGCCGAAAATGTATGGAGAAAAACCCCCAAAGTGTGGTGATCACCGGGCACTATTCTCTTGCAGAAGGAACCTTGGCAGGGGTTGCCGCTCAGTACATAGGGGGATGTGGTGCGGGACGAGCGTATTGTGCTCTGCAGCCAGATGGAACGGTAACTCCTTGCGTCTTTCTCCCCATTCCGGTGGGGCACATTCTCAGGGACGGCTTAGGATCGATTTGGCACAACTCGGTGGTCATGCAAGAGTTACGGAAGCGAGAGAAGTATAAGCCTCACTGTGGGATATGTGCATATCGTGAGGTTTGTGGGGGTTGTCGAGCCAGAGCCTATGCTTATAGCGGGGATTACTTAGCTGCCGATCCAGGGTGTCGATGGAATCGTGATGTTTGGGAAGGTTATCGGAAGGGAGCTCATTCCCCTTCTCCGAAAGAAATTGCTGTGTAATGTTTCCGCGCGAAACGATTTTATGTGATAATGAAAAATGAGGAGGTAAATTATGGCAAAGAGCTTTTATATTACTACACCAATTTATTACGTGAATGATGTGCCCCACATTGGTCATGCATACACCACTTGTGCTGCCGATATCTTAGCCCGTTTCCATCGTCTCCAGGGGGAAAAGGTTCTCTTTTCTACCGGGACCGATGAACATGGGCAGAAAATCGAAAAAGCGGCTTCAGAGGCTGGACTCTCTCCGCAAGAATTGGTCGATCGGGTAGTGGTACGTTTTCAAGAGCTTTGGAAAGTGATGGACATCGCCTACGATGTATTCATCCGCACCACCGACCCCGTCCATGTTCAAGTGGTACAAGATTTCTATCGCCTCCTCAAAGAGAAGGGATATATCTACAAAGGGGAATACGAGGGGTGGTATTGTATTCCCTGTGAAACTTTTTGGCCCGAAAGCCAACTCGACCAAAGACTCGTGTGTCCTGATTGTGGTCGACCCTTAGAGTGGCTCAAGGAGGAGAGTTACTTCTTTGCCCTCTCGCGTTTTGCCGAACCCCTCCTCCAGTATCTCCGCGAGAATCCTGAGTGCGTCATGCCGGAGAGCCGCTATAACGAGATTTATAGTTTTATCCAAGGTGGTCTTCGCGACCAGAGTATTTCGCGCACCGATTTGCGTTGGGGCATTCCCCTTCCCGATGATCCCCACCATACTTTTTACGTGTGGTTTGATGCTTTAGTCAATTACCTTACCGTGGCAGGTTTTGGTAGGGACGAAGAAAAGTTCGAGATCTTTTGGCCTCATGCTTACCACTTGGTAGGAAAGGATATCCTGCGTTTCCATGCCGTACTCTGGCCGGGAATGCTCCTTGGAGCAGGGTTACCTCTCCCACAGAGGGTTTTTGCCCATGGATGGTGGACCGTGGAGGGAGAGAAGATGTCCAAGTCGCGGGGCAATGTGGTTGATCCTTATGAGATGATTCGCCGTTACGGTGTGGATCGGTTCCGCTACTTCTTGATGCGAGAGGTGAGTTTCGGCTTAGACGGTGACTTTTCGGAGCGAGCCTTGCGAGAGCGTTCTAATGCCGATTTATCGGATAACTTTGGCAACATGATTCACCGTACCCTCAACATGGTTTGGAAATACTGCCATGGGGTGATTGAGAAGCCGGGGGATTACCGCGATCCGGAATGGGAGAGTTTGCTCGAGGATGTGAAGGAGAAATTTTTCTTGGCTATGGAGCAGTTTGCCTTTGCCCAAGCCTTAGAGAGCGTGTGGCGTTTGGTGCATTTTGGCAATCGCTACATCGATCGCCAAGCCCCTTGGAGGATGGCAAAGGAGGGGCGAGAGAGAGAATTAAAGCAAGTCTTATATCGCTTGGTTGATTGTAGTCGGATGGTGGGTCTTTTCCTCTATCCCTTTATGCCCTCTACGGTTGTGAAGCTGTGGAAACTTTTAGGTATGGAGGATGGGTGTAAGCCGGTGCAAGAAAAAGACTGGAGATGGGGTGGAGGGCCAGAATGTTACCGGGTTCGTGAGCCTGAGCCCCTCTTTCCACGCTTAGAGTAGAGAGGAGTGAGACGATTGAGTTCCTCAGAAATTAACTTGGCCGAATTTCAGAAAATTGAGTTACGAGTCGGGGAAATCATGCAGGTAGAAAGATTAGAGGGGACCAAGGCTCTTTTGGTTCTCCGCGTGAATTTAGGAGAGGAAGAGCGAACCTTGGTCGCCGGTTTGGCTCCTTACTATCGCCCGGAGGAAATGCTGGGGAAAAAGGTGGTCGTTCTCACCAATCTGGAACCGGCGGTGATTCGAGGAGTCAAATCCGAAGGAATGCTTCTTGCCGCAGACGACGGGCAGGGAAAGGTCAGCTTACTCACGGTGGATCGAGATATTGCGCCGGGAAGCAAGGTGAGATGAGCTTTTGGATTGATATTCACGCTCATCTCGATGATCTGGCTTTTCAAAACGATCTCTCTCTCGTTTTAGAACGGGCTTCTTGCGCCGGTGTGAGCTGGATTCTCAGCGCCGGCGTTTCTTATCAGTCTTCCTTAAAGACCCTGGAGATTGCCAAAAATTACGCTTCGGTGTATGCGGCTTTGGGGATCCATCCGCAAGAGGTAAGAGGGAGGATCAAGGATCTCGCCCCCTTAGAGCTCTTACTGAAGGAGGAAAAGGTGGTGGCGATCGGAGAAGTGGGTCTTGATTACTATTGGGACAGGACTTATGTGGTTGAGCAGAGGGAGGTTTTTCGTGCGCAGATAGCACTCGCCGAGCGCTACGGTCTTCCTCTTCTTGTACATTCGCGTCAGGCAGAGAGTGAGGTATTGCGTATCTTAGATGAGGAAGCAGTGCAGACCCCGGTAATCTGGCACTGTTTTTCCGGGGATCATCTCCTCCTCCAAAAATTGGTGAGGCGGGGTTTTTATCTCTCGGTCAACGGTATTTTGACCTACCCTAAGGCTCAGCTCTTGCGGGAGGTGATCGCTTGTGCACCTCGGGAGCAGGTGTTCATTGAAACCGATGCTCCCTATTTATCTCCTCAGGAAAGAAGAGGCAAAAGAAACGAGCCGGCTTTCCTCCTGGGAGTTGCCCGATTGTTGGCCGAACTGTGGGGGGTGGGAATTGCTACCGTGCAGGAACAAATCATTCTGAATTGGGAGAGAGTGTTTGGAAGAGAACCGAGTAAAATTGACGGCCAGGAATTGCGATAGGACTCTTGGGGTTATACAATATAAGTGGGTACAGGCGGTTTTGCCGGAAAAGAGGGATTGAGAAAATCCATGACGAAAATGAAGGTTCAAGGATTAATGTTCGATCAGAAGAACGCCATGGCAGTGGTAGTTCTGGTCGACGAAGAAGAGAAGAGGAGTCTCCCCATTTGGATTGGTATCTTTGAAGCTCAGTCAATCCTCTTGGGTTTACAGGGAGTGCAGACACCTCGTCCCTTGACTCATGATCTCATGGCTTCGGTTATTCGGAACATGGGGGGGGAGCTGGAGAGGGTGGTTATTACCAAAATTGTTGACAATACCTTCTATGCGCTCCTTCACCTCAAGATGGGCGAAAAACAAGTGACTGTTGATGCTCGTCCCAGCGATGGAATTGCCCTTTCTTTGCGCATGGGCGCACCCATATATATTTCGGAAGAAATCCGCAGTTCTACTACGGTGGCGATGGGAGAAATCGATGATAAAGAAATTGAAGAATTTGGGCAGTTCCTGGAAAAATTGAAACCAGAAGATTTGAAGAAGTACTTAGGTTATGAAAAGTAAGTGCTATATCGGTGTTATCGGACAGAGTAGCTGTGACGAAAAGCTCTACCAAATGGCCTACGAAGTGGGAAAGGAGATCGCCCGACGGGGTGCGGTTCTCGTCTGTGGAGGCTTGGGAGGGGTGATGGAAGCGGCTTGTCGGGGAGCAAAGGATGCAAATGGGGTAACGGTGGGGATTCTCCCCGGTTTTTCCGTGGTTGATGCCAATCCCTTTGTAGATATCGCCGTTGCTACTGGCCTCGGAGAGGCCAGGAACCTGATTATCGTTCATACTGCCTCTGCTTTAGTAGCTTGTGGAGGGCAAGCAGGCACTCTCAGTGAAATTGCCTTTGCCCTGCGGGCAGGCAAAATTCTTGCTGGATTAGCGACTTGGCGCATTCAAGACAACTCTGGTCGCGAAGATTTTTTCCCTCATTTTGAAAATCCGCGCGAGGCGGTTCACTTTGTCTTTCAAAACCTCCGAGGATGTGGCGATGAGTGATATCCAGGCAGGGCAAATCCGGGTCAATGTTTCCACTCTCACCGAGATCGCCGGTAAAGCCGCTTCGCAGGTGACGGGAGTAGAAAGTAGCTTTGAGGCGCTCCTCCGTCAGGCAAGGGTTATGGTGGGAGGAGAGCTCAAGCAGGCTCAGGATCGGATTGCCTTGGAGGAAAAAGGCGTCATCCTCTTTTTGACTTTGAAGCTTGCCGGCGACTCTTGCTTTGTAGAGGTAGCTCGTGAAGTACAAAGGAGAGTTCGAAAAGCGATACAAGAAGAGTTAGGGCTTCTTTTGCACCGGATCAACGTGGAGATTCATGAAATTGAGTGGTTATAAAAGGGGGAATTCGTTTGTACAATCCTGAGGGGTTGTGTCAGGTTTGTCGTCACTGCGATCCTGAATTGAAGAAGCAGGGTATTTACCGTTGTCTTTTAGGGGAGAAGAAAGAACGGACTCAACCGGTAGATCGCTGTGACTATTTCTTTCCGGATCACCTTCACTCCGCAGAGAACGTTTCCGATCCTACAAAGTAGTGCGCAGGAAATTCGGCCAGCATTTTTTGCACGATGCCAACCTCGTCGAACGCATTGTCCAGAGTGCGTTCCTCTCCGAGGAAGACTTAGTTATTGAAGTCGGTGTGGGAAGGGGAGCGTTGACTCGGTGTTTGGCGCTGAGGGCAGGTCAGGTCATAGGCTTCGAGATTGACCCATTTCTCTACAAGGAAGCACGAAAGAAATTGGCAGATTATGCCAATGTTTCTCTGGTGTGCGAAGATTTTCTCCGCGTGAAGCTCGAAGAATTCCTTCGTCCTTATCGCTCCATGCGGGTGAAATGTGTTTCCAGCATTCCCTATGCTATCTCTACCCCTCTCCTCTTCCATCTCGTGGGAAGCAATGTCCCGTGGCAGACGCTCGTTCTCTTAGTACAAAGGGAATTCGGGGAGAAAATGTACCGTTTCCCTCCCCAAGGACGGGGGAGTTTACTCGCCTTAGCGGTTCATCTCCTCTTTCGGGTGGAAAAGCTCTTTGTAATTCCCTCCTGGTCTTTTACTCCTCCACCACGGGTTGTGTCTCTTCTCGTCCGTCTCATACCTCGAGAGGACCGCATCGGGCAAGAGCAGTATGTGACGCTCATGCAGTGGGGGCGCTTTTTCTTTTCCACCCCGCGGAAATCAATGGGAACCCTCTTGGCTCGAAAACTCGCTTCGAGGAGCGAAGCCGAGGAATTACTCACCGGTTTAGGTATCTCTCCTTTACTCCGGCCAGAAGAACTCGATCGCAACGAATGGTTAACTCTCGGTGCTGCTCTTTCTCTATATCCACCGCAGGCGAGGTCGAGGGAGGATGCGACCTTTCCAAGTAGAACGTCCGGTGATGGTGAAAATGAGGGATCGAAAAGCCACGTAAGAGAAGACGCTCAAGTTGAGAGGGTAGAGAATGGCGAAGTACCAGGGAAAACGGAGGCGTGCCATTCCCAAAAACCAGAGGAGGAGCATCTCTCCCACCGCCCAAAGGGCGAGCCGATCCGAGGGAAAGAGGGAAAAGGAAGTGATCCGTGTCACTAAAATAACAATTGGTTCCCCGACCAAAAATCCCATCCATACCCATACGAGGAAGTAGGGGAGGAGACGGTAGTCGAACACCGCGAAGAGATTTTTGGTGAATTCTTCCATTGCCTCTCGGAAGTTCAGGTACATCCGACAGGACACATAGGCTCCTGCGTCTACGATCCCCAAGCGCAAACGAGCTCTCTTTGCTCGCCTGGCGATGGCTATATCGTCCACCGGTTCGCTGGCAATCGCCCTGTGTCCTCCAATTTTCTCGTAGGCACTGCGACGTAAAAGGAGGAACTGACCGTGAGCAAGAGCAAAGAAAGGAACACGGGGACTCTGCGCTAAAGGAATGGAGAAGAAAGAGAAAAGGCACCAAAAGGCCGAAGTGACAATAATACCTTCTCGCCAGCTGGAAATTTCTTCCTTTACGAAAGCGGTGAGGAGGTCGAGTTTTCTTGTGAGGAGTTCTGCTACTGCTACCCGCAGAGCAGAAGGTTGGTGAAGAGTGTCAGCATCGGTAAAGAGGAAAAGCTCGCCTTGAGCTTGCTGTGCCAATTGATGGCACGCCCAGTGTTTTCCTATCCATCCCCCAGGGAGGGGTTTTCCTCGCAGGAGGCGTAGGTGGGGATAAGAAGCGGCCAGGGCTTTGAGTTTTTCTCTGCTTCCATCGGTCGAATGGTCGTCGAGCACGAGAATTTCGAAATGTGGGTAGTCCTGATTGAGGAGAGAATGGACTACTGAAACAATATTTCTTGCTTCGTTCCGCATCGGGAGGAGGATAGATACCAAGGGAATCTCGGGGAGCGGAGTCTGATCCCGTAATCGCCGTAAGGAGAGGGAATTGGTGATGGCGATGAGGAGGAGAATTCCCAGGAATACGTTGAGACTCACTTGATGGGCGAGGAAAAACTCTTTCATCGGGAGCTCCCTCCTTTGCGAGAGTAGAAAGGACGGAGACGCGGAGGGGTACGGAGTTCCTGGTAGTGTTTAGCAAGGATAAGGGTAACATTTCCTCCCCACACGAGGAAGAGAGGCAAAGGAGCACCAGAATGAAGGAGGGCCAAGAAGAGAATCGCAAAACCCAAAATTGCCGACCAGGCATCGGTAGTATTCACGAGGAGAGCGATGCTCAATGAACTCCCGAGGATCACCGGGCCGAACCACAGAGTAAGGGCGGTCCAAATTCCGAAACTCGAGGCAATACCTTTGCCGCCCCGCCAGCGGAGGAGTGGGGAAAAAACATGACCTATCACCGGCGCCAAAGCCGCCGGAATTATCCCCCACTCGCTCGTCTCGATGCTTCGAGAGGCGAGGTAGGCCGGTATAGCTGCTTTCAGATAATCAGAAAGGAGGGAGGGAAAACCCACTCGCCATCCCCCTGCACGCCAAGCATTGGCTGCACCGGGATTACCGTCACCGTAACGGCGAATGTCTATCCGGGCCAAGAGACGTCCCAGCCATACCGCGAAGGGACAAGAACCAGAGAAGAAACCAACGAGTGACCAGAAGAGAATCACCTGCAAATTGGGTGAGGAAGTCTCGGGTGGAGTGAAGAAGCGCTTAATTTTGGAGCAAAACTGCGGGTCTCCTCCGGGGATTTCCCGCTCTCCATAGGCAAGGAGGTAACGCCCCACTCGTCCTTGAGGATGCCAGATTACTAAGCGGTAGGTCCCCGAAGTAGGAAGGGTAACGCGGATCCTTTGACGCCGCCAATAAGAAGTTCGGCTCCAAGACTCGTAAAAGGGGGAAGGGGTCTCTTCCGGAGGAGTAAAGAGGAGTATCCCTTCTCCCTCTACAAGGGGGAGGTAAGGAGGTAAATCTCTTCTCTTTGCAGGGAGTCCCGGCCCAAGGAGCACCATGAGAGGAGTAAAATCCTCGTGTCCCTGAATCTGGGGGATGAGGATGGAGAAGAGCACTTCTCCCTGTGCGGGGAAAGAGAAAACGAATGCATCGACATCTCCCGGGAATTCCAACGTCCCATAGAAAGCAGTAGCGATATGGGGGTTTTCTATGAGCCATGGTGCTTTTGGGGAGATATCTTGTTCTTCGAAGAAAGGTTGATGGGCGAGGAGGGAAGGAACAGAGAAACCCAAGGAAAATATCGCAACCCCTATGACTATCAACTGCTTACCTTTCATAGGGAAAACCTACCTTGATACTCCCCAGGAAGGATCCTGGAGCAGGACCGATACGAGTTCATACTCATCCACCACCTCGTTTTCTCTCAAACCCAAAAAGACCTCTCTTTCTTTCCTTCTCCTCTCCAGAGCGAGAAAAAACTTCTTCTTTCCTTTGGGAAAAGGTTATGGCTCATCTTTTTGGGGTACAATAGTGGAGAAGACGAGAAACGAGGTGGCTCTCCATGAAATTTCTTCTCCTTGTGGATTTAGAAGGTGTTTCGGGAGTGGTGAGTAATAGTGAACAGGCAAAACCTGGTAGTACCCTTTACCGGGAGGTACGAGAGTATCTTGCCGAGGAAGTAGAGAGTGTTCTTGCGGGAGCACGGGAAGCGGGGGCAGAACTCGTGTACATTTTCGACATGCACTACTATGGACTGAATCTCTTTTTGGACCGTTTACCCAACTTTGCCCGGCCGATCATGGGAAAACCTCGCAAAATCTACCCCTTTTTCCGTGCTGTCTACCAGGAAGTGGAAGGACTCATGATGGTAGGGTTCCACTCTATGATGGAAACCCTGGGAGGGCTTCTCACCCATACCTACGATCACTCGATCAAGAAGCTTTTCCTCAATGATCTCCTCGTGGGTGAGATTGGGATGGAAGCAGCAATCGCTGGCTTTTACGGTGTACCGATCATTTTCTTAAGCGGTGACTCCAAAGGAGTAGAGGAAACCAAAAATCTCTTAGGAGAGGTAACGACCGTGGTGGTGAAGGAAGCGATTAATGAACACAGCGCTCTGTGTTTCCCTCTTGCCTTAGTCAAAGACGAGTTGCGTCGGAAAGCTTTCGAAGCGGTCGCACATCGTTCTATGCGTAGACCTTTCACTCTCCAACCTCCCTATCGTATTCGCGTAGAGTTTTTCGCTCATGAGAAGGCGGAGAAAATGACCGCTTTAGCGGGGATACGCCGACTGGATGATAAAACGGTAGAAACCGAGGGGGAAGATTTACCCCTCCTGTGGGAAAATTTCATCGGTTTCTGTCAAGATTATGATTAAGGTATCCCATGAAAGCCTTAGTAAAGGTAACACCACAAGAAGGATTGGCACTTATGGACCTCCCTCTCCCTGCTCCTCAGAGAGGAGAACTTTTGGTCCGGATCCGAGCGGCAGCTATCTGTGGTTCGGACCTCAAAATCTATAAGTGGGATGCTTTCGCACGGTCGATCATCCCGCGGTTGCCTTTCGTCCCCGGACACGAGTGTTGTGGAGAAGTGGTAGAAGTGGGAGAAGGAGTGGAAAATTTCGCGATCGGGGATAAGGTCGCTTCCGAAACCCACATTCCCTGTGGTTCTTGCTTCCAGTGTCGCCATGAGAGGGCGCACACTTGTGAGCGTATGGGGCTCTTCGGACACACGCAAGATGGTTGCTTTGCTGAATATGCGATCATTCCCGCCGTTTCGGCGCGGAAACTTCCTCAAGAGCTCTCTTTTGAAGAAGGATGTATGTTAGAACCCATGGGTATTCCCTATCGGGCCATAGAGCGGGGAGAAGTGGCGGGGGACTTGGTAGTCGTTTTAGGATGTGGTCCCATAGGTCAGTTCGCAATTGCCTTTGCTCGTCTTTTTGAGGCGTGTTGGATTATCGCCGTTGATCCCAACGAGAAACGTCTCGCCCTTGCTTCGATCATGGGAGCGCATCGGGTGGTCAACCCCGAGCGGGAGAACCTGGTCGAGGTGGTGCGTAGAGAGGCACAACCCTTTGGTGGTGGTGCAGGTGTCATCGTTGAAGCCTCAGGGCAGGCTTCCGTCTTGCAAGAGGCCTTTCAATATCTCCGGGTGGGTGGGAAGGTTATGGTGTTGGGCCAAACTTCTGCGCCTCTTGAATTACCTGTTTCGCAAAACATTGTGTTGAAGGAGGCGGAAATTTACGGTTTCTTCGGAAGAAGAATTTGGGATACTTGGGAAAAGACGGAGACAATTTTGCTCCATCGGGAGATTGATATTCGCCCGGTCATTACCCATCGTTTTTCTCTCGAGCAGTACGAAGAAGCCTTTCACGTCGCCCTGAGAGGAGAGGGGTGTAAGGTGATGTTTACGGTGTGACCAACTTCTCATGGGGAAGATATCTCTGTACCGGTTCAATCGCGGGTAATACTTCGAATTGCATGGTGCCGGGTGCGAGATTTGAACTCGCACGGGTGAATACCCACTACCCCCTCAAGATAGCGTGTCTGCCTATTCCACCAACCCGGCACTTGCGAAAAGCATTATAGCAAGGAAAATATGCTTCGTCAACTCACTCATTTTCCCCGAGTTTGTCAATAGACCTGAGTTTCGTTCACCGTACTTCAAGAAGTGAGAAGAGGTATTGCCAAGGATGGGATATTGATAGCTGTTACCTTGTTCCTATGTGAAGTTTTCTTACTGAAAACGACGCAAAAAGTTGCTAAGGAAACCCCCTCTCTTTGTCCCTTGGTCTTCACTCCCCCATCTTGGAGTTCGAGCATCCTTCAAAACTGTTATCGTTAAACCTTGTCTATTTGCAGGCTCTCCCTGCTCTTTCTAACTGACGATTGCCGCTATAGCAAAAATCTTGTGCCATCTTTGCATAGCCATATTTGTCTAAAGCCTCAATGAGGATAGCTTCTGTTCTCGTTTCACCTCTTCTAATAAAGTAGGCATATGCTCCGGCTACAACCTCTAAATTTCTATCCTTTACGGCAGCATTCAATATTTCAACGGCACGGCCATCCTTTATTTCCCCCAGGACTCTTGCCGTTCTCATTCGGACGCGCAGGTCTTTATCATTCAAAGCACTAATGAGGGGCTCTACTGCTGGTTCACCGATTTTCACCAGTGCTGCTACTCCTTCCTCTTGAATATTTGGATCCCTATCTTTCAACTTCTGGATCAATTTAGTTACTCCATCTTCTTGAAGATATCCAGAAGAAGGCAATATAACTCACCACCATCGATTTGAGGATAAGAGCTGATCTTAATTAAGTCTTGCTTACACATTCCCTCAAGGCTTCATTTCCAATGATCTTCATGGTTTCTAATGAAACTGGGATCTTTTCTAGTTTCGATACCCCACCCCTGCCAAGAGCGCCTTTGTCTTTTCCGTCATATCCACCTCATATCACCTGAGTTCCTCCACTTACCAGTAAACCACTACAATACCCCTCTTTTTCATCTTTGGATCTTCCAATTCCTCTTGTCCTTTACTCACTTTTCTTCTGCATCGGTTATTTTTACTTTCTTCCAATGCCAATAATTACTTTTTTCTAACCCTTCGTAAATGTATCTATCGCCTCTTATGAAAATTATACTCAGAATACCACCGCCGTTGTATAATTGATCCACCCCTGATCATGCCAACTTTCCGTAGGAGTATTCCTTACGATCCCCTTCTTTTCTCATTCTGTTGAGCATAGTTTTCTCTCTCCTCGCCATCCAGGGGTGTCACCCCACAGGAACC